>Ga0134125_10003725_pt1 | contig 17569 bp, 17 predicted proteins | sample KB31751_FD_96464 | JGI IMG/M metagenome (GOLD analysis project Ga0134125, IMG submission 96464) | Terrestrial soil microbial communities with excess Nitrogen fertilizer from Kellogg Biological Station, Michigan, USA - KB3-175-1 | ecosystem: Environmental > Terrestrial > Soil > Unclassified ...
CTTTCATCGTGCTTGTCTGCCGAGCCGTCGGTTTCTAATTTTTCAAGCGACTCAGACAGTTTACCTTCAAGCTCGGCAACGTTTTCGAGCGTAATAGAGAATCCGCCCGCGCCTGCATGACCGCCAAATTCTATAAAGCAGTCTTTCGCTTTGTTCATCAGCTCAAACAAATCATAGCCGTTGTACGAGCGACACGAACCTTTCAATATTCCGTCGCCGTCTCTACCCCAGACGAACACCGGCCGCTCATATGCCTCGACGAGCGAATTAGCGACAAGTCCTGCGAGCGCCGGGCGCCATTCCGGATTGCCGACAACGATAACCTTCGCGACTTCCCCTCGAGCTTCGACATGCTTCTTCGCGTCTTTGACAAGGCTTGCAACGATGCCCTTGCGCTCGTTGTTGATGGTCTCAAGATGCGCTGCGAGCTTTTCCGCTTCGCGCATGTCAGACGTCGCGAGAAGATTGAAGGCGTCCATAGGCACGCCCATTCTCGAGGCCGCATTGATGCGCGGGGTGATCATAAACGCGATGTCGTCTTCCGAAAGATGCGCTTGCTCCATGTTCAGCTTGCGAAAAAGTGAAATGAGTCCGGGTCGAGCAGACTTGCGCAAGACATCGAGCCCGAACTTCGCCAGAATTCTATTTTCGCCGATGAGCGGAACCATGTCAGAGAGCGTTGCGATGCCGACCATGTCGAGCGACCACTTTTCCATCCCCTCCTTAACACCAAAATCTTTCTTTTTCAAAATCGCCTGCACGAGTTTGTAGGCGACAGCTGCTCCGCAAATTTCTTTGAACGGATATTTCGAGTCTTTGAGCTTCGGATTCACAATCGCAAAGGCTTTCGGCAAGACCTTGTTCGGCTCGTGATGATCGGTGATGATGACGTCAATCTTTTTCTTGTTGGCATGCGCGACTTCTTTGACATCAGCGACTCCGCAGTCGACGGTGATCAAAAGCTTTGCTCCGCGCTCTGCGCATTCGTCGATGCCTTCGGTGTTCAAGCCGAATCCTTCGTCGTGCCGATGCGGAATGTAGAACGAAACATTCTCATACTTCGCGCGCTTGAAGAAATCCGATAGCACAACCGCTCCAGGAATCCCGTCAGCGTCATAGTCGGAGAAGACAACGATATGCTCGCCCTTCTCCATCGCCTCAATCACTCTGTCTCGAGCCTTTTCCATGTCGGGCAGGAGCATCGGATCTTCTAATTTTGAGTAATCAGGCTTGAGAAAGTCGTCTTTGTCTGCTTCGGAAAGCCCTCGGGCCTTGAGAAGTTGAGCAAAAATATCTGGAAAAGACATGGTAGTATGATTATGATACATGGTATGAGAGCGAAACTCCAAAAAGGCGGAATGACAGAGGGACTTCTCATATTTTTGGGCATTATTGTCGTTATTTTTGTCCTCCTCGGAAAGTCGGGTGTGCCGGGCACCGGTACTTCGTTCTCGCTTCTCGGGCCTGTGAGCGGCAATTCAAGTTCGGCGAGCGGAGACAATTCCAGCTTGAGCGCAAATCTTCCGGTGCCGACAAGAACCTCCCCGTATGCAGGCAAGATTCACCTCGGCTCTGGTAATGCAGCGTACGAAATTCAACCGTCGCAAGAGTACATCACTATCGAAAACGACAGTGCGAGCCCGGTCGATATCACTGGCTGGACAATTTCAAACGGCGCTGGCCTGCGCACCTATCCGGTCGGAGGAAATCAGGAAAAATTTGCTTCTGACGTTGTGACTATTCCTCAAGGCAGCGCTCTGATCTCGTCTGTTTCCAGTTTGCAAGATATTGTTTTGAAAACAAACGAATCCGCTGCCATCGTCACCGGTTCGGTCGGCACGACGTATCCATACAAAATTACCACCTTCAAAGAAAACGAATGCACCGGCTATCTGACGCAATCAAACATCTACAGCTACTCATTTTCTCCGTCAATTGAAAAGAGTTGTGTTGAGCCTCGCGACGAACCTGGCTCAAACGGTCTCGACTTGACCTGTCAAAACTACATCGAAAGCATGCAATCGTGCCACACCCCGAAATACAACACCGTCGACAGCCAGGGCAACGTCTGCAACAACTGCGTCGACGGAGATTCCGGACTTTCCAACGCCTGTGTTGCCTATATTCAAACTCACTTCAGCTACGAAGGCTGCCTCGCCAATCACGAAAACGACCCGAACTTCTACGGCAGCATCTGGCACGTGTATCTCGGGCGCTCGTTTGAGCTCTGGGCGGCCAATCACGAAGTCATTACTCTTTATGATTCTACCGGCAAGGTGGTTGATTATCTGTCGTATTAAATGTAGAGCGTATGCACGACCCGAATTGTATTTTTTGTAAGATTGTTAAGAAAGAAATTCCTGCAGAGATTGTTTTTGAGGACAATACGACAATTGCCTTTCTTGATATTGACCCTAAAGCACCTGGTCATACGCTTTTGATACCGAAAGAACATTATCAGTGGTTCATCGAACTGCCAGAACAATTGTCCGATAAGCTTTTTAGAAACGCAAAGCTCTTAGCAATCGACTTGAAGAAAAAATATGCTGCAGATTATGTCCGCCTCGGCATCGTCGGTACTGATGTTCCTCACACGCACATTCATCTCATCCCGCTCAAGCTCAAAGGAGAAAAAGCAAACCTCGAAAATATTTAGTGCGAGAGCGCCTCAATCCCTGGCAGAGTTTCATTTGCAAGAAAGTCGAGCATTGCTCCGCCGGCGGTTGAGACAAACGTAAACTTTTCAAAAAGATTTAATTGTTTGATAGCCGTGAGCGTGTCTCCTCCGCCGACAATGACCTGCTTTCCCGAATCAGCTAGTAGTTGAGCCAGTTTGAGCGTCCCCTGCGTGTAGCCGTCTTCGTATTTTCCGAGCGGTCCGTTCCAGAGGACAAACGCCTTGTCGGCAATTTTTGCTTTCATAAGAGCGATATTGGCATCATCGGCATCAAGCGCCGCGACGTCGCCGAGCGGCAAGGTGATTTTCGAATTTTGCACGAGCGGGAGAAGCGAAGCGGGCTTGGCAATCGCGCCAGCGATAAATATTTCGTCGGCGATAGTGAGAAATTTCTCGACGCACGGAAGCTTCGTTTCAAATTTTGCCCCGCCGAGAATAAACAGGAACGGATGCGGCGGATTAAACGCCTTCGAAAGCTGTTTGACCTCTTCAGCGAACTGCAAGCCAGCGAAGCTCGGCAGGAGTTTCGGCACGCCGACGATCGACGCATGCATTCTGTGCGAAGCGGAGAACGCTTCATTGACGTAGATGTCGGCCTTGCTTGCCAGCTCTTCTGCAAACTTCGGGTCGTTCGCTTTTTCTCCAGGATTTTGTCGAAGATTTTCCAGAAGTTCCATGCCTTCGGGCACATATGCGCGCAATGCTTCAACCGAAGCAGTGTCAGATTCGAGGTGCGTGGCGATAATCACCTTCGCTCCCGCGTTCTTCAAATATTCAAGCGTCGGCAAAGATTTTTTGATGCGAAAATCATCGCGCACAGCGCCGTTTTCAAGCGGCACGTTCCAGTCGACGCGCACGAAGACGCGTTTATCCTTTAAATCCCCTGCTTCAAGAATAGTTTTGAAATTCATTATTTCTGTATAAGCGCTTCGGCAATACCCGCAAAAGCTTTTGCATCAAGCGAAGCTCTGCCGACGAGAAAGCCTCTTGTGCCCGTAGCGGCAAGCACTGGAGCATTCTGCGCATCAACCGAACCGCCGTAGAGGATAGCGATTTTCTCGGCGGTTTTCCTGTCAAACATTTCCGTCAGCACCTTTTTGATAAAAATAATCATCTGCGAAAGGTCAGCGGGCTCGACGACGCCCGTTGCTTTCTTGCCGATAGCCCAGATCGGCTCGTACGCTACAATAATTTTCTGCGCGTCAGCTGCGCGAGTCACGCTTGCAAGCGAATGCTTGAGCTGTTCGCTGACAAATTCAAAATAATTCCCTTCGTGATCGCGCACCGCTTCGCCGACGCAGACGAGCGGAACAATTCCGCTTTTGAGCGCGACAGAAACTTTCTCCGATACGAGCGCATCAGTTTCTCCGAGAGCTCGACGCTCGCTGTGTCCGATAATCGCAAGCTTCGTCCCGAAACTTTTCAAAATATCCGGCGTCAGCATGCCCGTGTGCGTGCCGTTCTGCGCCGGCGATATGTCCTGCACCGCAAGTGAAGCGTAGGTTTTCGTGCGCTTTGAAACCGCTTCGAGATACACCGTCGGCGGAGCGATGAAGGTGACAAGCTTTTTGTAGAGAGATGATTTCTTTGAGAGACCGTTGACGATTTTTGATGCTCCGAGGCTTGAATCGGGGTAATTTTTCCAGTTGGCGACCAAAATTGGTTTTGACATGCTACCATTATAGCAATGAAACTGCCGCATATCGAAGTTTGGGCAAATAATGAGGCAGGATATAGCCTTCTTGATTCTGGCAACGGCCAGAAGCTCGAGCGAATCGGCGAAGCGGTCATCTCTCGAGCCGAGCCGAGAGCGTGGTGGAAGAAAACTCTTCCCGAAGCGGAGTGGAAAAGGGCGAAGACGAGCGCCGAAGCCGTGCTCTATATCGCCGGACTTAAAGCAAAGATTGTCTATGCGGCCGGTTCGAAGCACATCGGCATCTTTCCGGAGCAATCAGGGCAGTGGAAATTCATTCACGACATCGTTAGTGTCCAGACTCGCGAAATCAAAGTCCTCAACCTCTTCGGCTACACCGGTCTTGCGAGCCTTGCGGCAGCGAAAGCTGGTGCGCACGTCACGCACGTTGATAGTTCGAAAACTTCAATCGCCTGGGCGCGCGAAAATCAATCTCTTTCTGGTCTTAACGATGCACCGATTCGCTGGATTCTCGATGATGCGCTCAAGTTTATCAAGCGCGAGGTGACCCGCGGCGAGCGCTACGATGCGATTGTCATGGATCCGCCGAGCTTCGGACGCGGTCCGCAAGGACAGGTCTGGAAGGTCAAAGAAAATCTCGATGAGCTTCTCGCGCTCTGCCGACAAGTCCTCAGCAACGATCCCTTGTTCGTGATTCTCAATATGTATTCGACCGAGCTTTCTTCCCTTTCGCTCGGCAATCTTCTCAACGACACGATGACCGACTTCGAAGGTACCGCGCGCGTCGGCGAACTCGTCCTGGCACAAGAAAACTCCGAACGCATGCTTCCCCTTTCAATCTTTTCTCTCTGGCAAAAAAATTAACGCGCAATCGCCCGCACCACATCTTCAAGGCTGACGAGCCCTCGCACAGCTTTGGTAATTCCGTCTTGTATCATCGTTTCTCCTCCCGAAACTTCAAAGAGTCCGATGTGCTGAACGCCGATATCTTTGACTCGTGATTTTGATTTCCAGAACGGCACGTCGAACCACGCCGCCTTTTTCCCGACCACGTTTTCCTTTTTCAATAGTTCAAGCATCGGCTCAAGCGCCACGAGCTGCCCGAGCGATTTGATTTCATCTTTATTCAAATAATATCGTTCCTTTTCGGTGCCGAGCCGCTTCACGAGTCGCTGATTGATAATCAGCCGTGCCGAATCAGAGTAGAGTCGCGTGCTTCCGGTTATTCCGGCGATGACCAGATGCGTTTTCGCCGCGAGCAGCGCTGTCTCTGCAAGCTCGTCAGTCAATTCTCCAATCATAATCACGTCAGCATCTTGCGAAAGAATTCCTTTCAGTCCGCGCAACGCCGTGAAGCCCGATTCTTCGCGCACTTCGGCCTGATTGATACCGTTCATGCGATATTCGATGCGCTCTTCGACAGTTTCGATGTTTCGTTCCGGCGTGTTGAGCATATCGAGGAGCGTGTAGAGCGTCGTGGTCTTACCCGAACCTTTCGGACCAGAGACAAGAATCAAGCCCTTTTTCTCGCGCAGCGCTTCGTGCACCTCGTCGAGATTGCGTCCGGACAGCCCGAGTCCTTCGAGCATAAAGCCCGAGACGCCGTGCTTCAGCACCTTCAAGCTAATCTTTTCTCCGAAGTGCGTCGGCAGCGTCGAGAACCGAATGCCAGCCTTTCGTCCTTCCGATTCGAGTGCGAAGCTGCCGTCTTGCGGCAAGGTCTTCTCCGTGAGCGGCAAATTGCCGAGATGCTTGAGGCGCAGAGACACGAGCCCGGCTGCGTGCGCCGGCAGGACCATGGCGTCATGCAGCTTTCCGGACAGCCGATAGCGCACAAGCGTGCTGTCTTCTTTCGGCTCGATGTGCACGTCGGTTGCTCCTTGCGTCAACGCGTGCGAGAGAAGGTTGTCGGTCAGGTTGGCAAGCGCGTCGTGCTTAGCATGCGTGCGGAGCGTTTCTTCTCGAGTTGCGTCGGTAATTTTTGCACTCAACGATTTGAGCGTGTGAGCTGCTTGCTGAATCGCTTCGCCGTACGAGCCTTGCAAATATTTCTGATACGAGAGTAGCGCATGCTTCATCGACTCGCTGTCGGTCAAGTGCGGCATGATTCTCTCCGAGCGCTCGGAGAGAATCTCTTTGATTGCTTCGAGCGTCTCGACGTCGAGCATCGCGAGTCCGAGTGTTTCGGGCGTACTGCGGAAGACAACCGTCTGATGCAAGCGCGAGAGCGGTTCGGGAATAATGCTCAATGCCGAGAGCACCAGCCGCTCGTTTTTCAGATTCACAAACGGCACCCCGAGCACAAACGCTTTCGCTCGGCGAAGCTCGTCTGCCGACAGCACGCCCTTTCTTTCAAGAATTTCCGTGAGCGACACGTCGCGCTCTTCCGCTTCTCTTTCGACAGCCTCAAGCTCCTTACGCGAGAGCAATCCCGCATCCAAAATAAATTCCTTAAAATCTTTGTCGAGAACCTGCATGATGAATTAATTCTAACATCTTTTTTTGTTAGAATTAATTCGTTTCAGAGATCATCAATCGAAATTACATCGACCTATTGACTTAATTTTCTAATTACGATAGAGTTTCGCTCCAGAAGTACCTTCGGACAGGAATATGCCTTCCGAGGAAATAACCTTAAAATCTCCAAAGGGGGTGATATAGGTGCCAGACGATGATACGGTAAAGTATGACAAAACCGACGCCGCAAGAGACACTGACAGCTCGACAAGTCAGGTCAGTCATGCGTGGCATGACGCCCGAGACCATGCCGCCGAGGAAGGCGGCTGGGGTGTTCCTAAGGACCGGCATGGAGGCGGTGGCGGCTCAGACGACAGCGGTAAGTAGTTTAATCTGCAGGGGGGCGAGATATCCCGCCCCCCTGCTTTTATTTCTCCCTTAATTATCTATAATTACCAAATGCGTAAGCAGCAAGTAAAGACTATATTATGGAAGGATGCGGCATATTCGTTTGAAGAGGTACTGCCCTCGCATGTCCCTAACCCGCGCCTTACAACTGGAATCATACTTTCGGAAAATGAGAACTCCGTCTTTATTGCTACAAACACCGATTATGATTTACACACGGGCCACATTTCACCTGTTGATGGATTTGTAATTCCCAGAGGAACGATTCTAGAAATAAAAGACGTTGGTGCAATTTCATTATGAATACCTTACCAAAAAAACTTATATACTGGGATGATGCGGCTCTTTTCTCGCCTGAGAGGGCAGTGATAGCGGTCACAAAAATGCAGACATGCGGCTATCTTGAAAAAGAAACCGAAGAATTTGTTATTATCAGAAAACCCATAACCACTAGAGTAGAAAATGGAACAGAACATCCAAAAAAAACACCGACATTCTATTTTATACCTAAGGGTATGATCACTAGTATCGAGACGCTCAAATAAAAATAGCCTGCTGAGCAGGCTATTTTTTGCCCAGAAACATAAGTAGCTTGGGCAACTGATTCCGGTATACTGCCATCCGCACCAGATCATATCTTTCGCCGCCTATCAATCGATGCTCCCTGAAGACTCCTTCCTCCTCGAAGATCTTAGCCTTGCGTACGTTGGACAAAGATTCGATATTGTAAGAATAGATCTCGAAGTAAACCTTGTGGAGATCCATTGACTTAAACAGATCGACAATGAGAAGCACAAAGGCAAGCGGACCCACCCCAACAGCCCTTCGCGCCTCTCGTTCTAGAAACAAGCTTACGAAGGCGTGACCATCTGTGCAGTTATGCTGGTAGGAGTAAATCGTCCCTACTGGTACTCCTCGTCTCGACACAACGAACTGCCTTCTCCCATCCTTCTCCATGTCCTTTTGCAATTCTTTCGTAAATTGATCGATCGTTACCTCGTTCCTGCGAGTTGAACAGAGAACTCGAAAGTCTTTGCTGTTACGCCATGCGTGGAGAAGAGGAATGTCTTTTTCCCGGATGGGCAATAACTCGACAGAGCGAGCTTTTAGCTCTGACATAAAAGCCTCCTATGGGTTCTTGGTGCGTTCTAAAACCATACTAATCCTTTGCAGGAAATATGCAATTGTCTAGAGATGAAACCCTCTCATCTGCTGAGACACGCAATAAACAAACCACCCTCTCGGGTGGTTTGTTTGAGGTGCTAATTATTTTTAATTCCTAAAACTCCTGGAACGTTGGATTCACGCTGACGGAGGCGGTGCCGGCGGTGCAGGTGCCGCTCTTGCCGTTTGAGTCGGTGACCGTCGCTTGCGCAGACTTCGTGCCGACAGTCGAGTAGGCAATCGAGTACGGATTCGAGGTCGGGACGTTCGGCGAAGTCGGAATATCGGAGCCGGACCAGCTGTAGCTCGTGTAGCTTCCGCTGCCGCCCGTTGCTGTCGCGGTCCAGGTCACGCTCTGTCCGACTTTCGCGACAGACGGACTCGGCACGCAGGTCACGTTGACGTCCGGAGTCGGAGCAACATCGAGGTTGAACTGCGTTGTTTGATTGTTCGGAGAACCGTCGACGGTAATCGGATACTCGCCCGGCACCGTGCTCGGGTCGACGGAGAGCGTGATCGTCGAAGTACACGTCAGCGTACAGCCCTGCGAAGAAATTCCGGAGACCGTCACGCCCGTTGGCAAGCTCGGAATGCTCAAGCTCACAGCTTGCGCACTGCCGGCGGTCAAAGTTTTTGTAATCACCTCTTGCACAGGATTGCCTTGCATCGCAGAAGCAGTGCCGGAGTTCGAAAGCGTGTAGGCAAACGCTGGAGGGATTTGCGTGTACGCAAGGTTAAACCTCCCAGCGTCGTTGCCGAAGAGCGAGAAGGTCGAGCCGCTGCCGGTGACGTTGTTCGTCGTGTTTAGAGTGTATCCCGAAAGCGAGCCTGGAGTGATTGTATACGCCGTACCGTTGTCTGCCGGAGTGACCGTGTAGCTGTCCGAGGTTTCGGGGCTCGAAGCTTGCGCGACCATGTTCCCGAGGCTGTCGGAGATTGTCCAGACCGCCGCGAGATTTGAGTTGACGTTGATAGTCGAAGTCGGCACAGGCACGCAGGTGTTTGAAGTTGTTGTCCAGCCGCTGTCGTTGAAGGTACATGCAGGGTTGTCGGTCGGACCGCTCTTTGTATTTTGTTGGTCAATTTCACCGGTGTAGCCTACAGGACAGGATTCCGTTCGCGTCTCTGTCAGCGGAGGCGTACATGCTGCGGGCACGCAGGTGTTTGAAGTTGTCACCCAGTCGCTCCATGGACAATCAGGGTACGGGGGTTGCGCTGTTCGCTGTTGAGTGATGGAACCCGTATAGCCCGAATCGCACGAAAGAGTCTGCGTTTGACTAGTTGGAGGCGGGCAAGGACATTCTGCTAGATTATTGTCGGGAGCGAGTGTGCCATCTGTACACCTGATTGGTGTCGGCGTACATCCAACAGTGAAGGTATGATAATCTCCTCCGTACAAAGTTGCGCTCGCCGGAGCTTGAACACTAGGGTCGTATTTATCAGGAGGATTAAACGAAACCGTATACGTCGTTCCGGTTGTTGGATCAGGCTGGACTGTGACGTTGTTATATCCGTACCCGGGAGCGTTGGTGCCAGATTGATCAGTCGGAGTAATAGTCCACGTTCCGGCAGTGCTGCCGTTGACGCTACAATTATTGTAGATAGTGATACCGGATGCCGGATTGAAGCGCACTTGGGCTTCAACAAGCGCCGCCCCGCTCGATGAATTGCTATACGCTGGCGCGCAAGTTTTTACATTAGGGTTTTGGTTTATATATTCGCAATAAGCTGCCGTGTTCTGTCCGGTTAGAGTGATGGTAGTAAGGTTTTCGTATCTGCCAGTATACGGATTGTAGGTCTCGGACGGATTAGAAAGAACCAGCGCGCTTAGTCCGCCGTCGGGATTGTTATAAAGAGTTGTGGGAGAACCATCGTCATTGTACGTGCCGTCAGTAAAGCTGCTTGGACCTACTGATGTCGTGCCAGCGCTATAGTACGAAGTGTCTCCTCCGAGCGTGAGCGTGCCGCCGGCGCAGTTGCTGCTTGTCCAGTTGAGAGTCACATGACGGTTCTGCCAAGCGTTAGCATTATCGTACGTGACGGTAGAAACATACGCATACGGGCTCCAGTCGGCAGCCGTCGTCGGCGAACCGTCGTCAGAGGTAACGCGGATAGTGATTTGACACGCCGGAGCATAAGGAACCGAAGCGTGAGTGATAGCTGGGAAAACCGATCCTGCTGTCGCTACTGCGAAGAACACAAATACAAAGGATAATATTTTTTTCATACTATTATTGTAGCCTACAAACAGCTCGCGAAAGATTTCTTATGCACAGTTTTTACAAAAAAAATTCCCCGACTCAATGAAGAGCCGGGGAAGGTTTCCGTTTCCGAAGAAACGAAGGTTAAGGGAGAACTGTGTTGGTCGAGGGCGCCTTGCCCTGTGAGACAAGCGACCCGTTGAGCCACTCGGGAAACCCGATAAGCGTGTTATACGTCTGCTGCATCGCACTGACCTCGTACATCATCTCGAGGTACACGAGGTCGAGATCAGCTGCGACCTGGATTCCAGCTGGACCAGCGCAAGCTGAGGGATCTGCCCCTCGCATGACTGAGTTCCACTTCCCGCAGGTGTGACCGAACCCGAGACCATGCAAGAACTCGTGAGTGATGATACCCACGGTCATGTACTGATCTTCGAGATACACCTCGTAGGCAAAGCGAATGTCGACGTGAACGATATTGCCGTTCGCGTCAAATGTCGACGTTGCCAATCCCGCTGCTCCGACTCCTTCGGTTCCAAGATTTGTGGCCGTTAGAGTGGAATCGACAAAGTAGAAAATCCCCTTGCCGTTAAGCACCTCGGTGTAGCTAGCAATCACGTACATCTGCCAGCCAACCTGAGCGTTGAGCGAATCGAGCTTCATCTTGAGATTCGCCTGCGCGTGAGCATTGATCGGACTCGTCGACCGGACGCTATCGTACGCGACCTTAATCGGAAAGTCCGACTTTTTCCAGGTACTGAAGGCGTAGTCACCAACAATACCCTGCGGCGTGGTCGTAAACCGAGATACCCGCAAGAAGTGGAGTGGATCGCCCGGACCCGGATTCGCCATGAGGCTATCCGGACCAACTGGGAAGCTAACTCCTGTGCTGTGCCCCGTTTCCTTGATCCACACGTTCGGGATCATGACCCATGCAAGCGTCACGGAAGCGAGAGCCGTTCGAGACGAGTACATCGGAGCATACCGAGAATTCGTCGGCGTGATGATGATCATCACGTTCACCGTACTCGCCGGAGCATTCTGCGTCGACAGCGTGTCAACGAGAGTGTAATTGCCCGATGCATCAATCTTTCCGACGACCGAATCTGTTCCGATCGTCATCTTGATTGTCCATCCCGCCGAGCTTTCACCCGGCTGGACGTTCGCAAGATGGAGGCTGCCTGTTGCGGTGTAGGTCTGCTTCGCGAGAATAGTAATCCCCGCGGAGCTCTGCACCGTACCGTTCGGACCGGTGCAGGTCATCGGATACCCGACAGTCTGCTGCCCGATGCCCGAGACCGTCGGAACGACGACTGCCGTTCCGCTCGTTGCCGTGGAGGTTGTCCACGTCGCCGAGCAAGAAGCAACGTTCGTCGCTGTCCAGGAAACCGTCACCTTGGTGGTGTCGGTCACTGTGACGAGCATTCCCGGAGTCGCCGACATGTTGAGCTGCGGCGTCGGATTGCCCGGACCAGTGATGCTGTTTCCAGTATCGCCGTCCTTGTGCGAACATGCGGCCGCGAAGCCGCATACGAGGAGCAAAGCTCCCACTGCGAAACGCGTACGCATTGTTTAGTTCTCCCTATGTGAATGAGCCTTCTGTAGCTGTAGGCTGTCTATAGATGAAGACGGAATGTCCTCACCTTTCTGTAATCATTATACCACCATATCTACCCAAAAGTCAAGTCAAGAGAACACCTGTGGATATCTCTTTAAATAGGGTTGGGAAGAATGGATAATCAGCAGTTATAAGTGAGATTGTAAAATGGCTCCACTTAATAAGTGGAGCCATTTTTGTGTGCCGCAATAGCAGCTATCACGATATCGCTAATCTGATCCAAATTAAGATGATCAGTGTGAATCGCCACAAAAGGAAGCTTTGATTCGACCAGCGCTTGCAAAAATTGACCAGTCAATTCCTCCTGTTTTCCTTGGATATTTCCAACCTCAGCCCCACGCCCACTCGATCGTTTGATTTGTATCTCTGGACTCACGAGTAGCATGACCGTAAGGTCAGGTTGGAGAAGTGCCGAGAAATCAGAAACATTCAAAGTCATCCCGCCAGTTCTGTGATAGGCAATCGTGCTCAACCAATACCTATCACATATTACAGTGGTACTTCCTGAAGAAATTAGCATTTGAATTTCTTCAGATGCGAAGGTAACTGCTTCCCGATAGAACTCATAGTGACCTTGGATATTGCCACTAGAATCAATACTCCTTCGCAACTTTCGATATTTCTCAGGAGGAGTAGCATAAAGAACAGCTCCGAGCTTGTCTACGAGCTTTTTCGCCACATCAGTCTTACCGCTCCCGTCTATACCCTCTAGAACAACGAACATTGATCCCTCCGTCGGTTGAGGTTTCTTGTCTGATAATACAATATAAAATATATTTTGTCTATTTTTTTACTAAGATACGGTGTTTGTACCCGAATGTCTCTAAAAATTTATCTGCTTCAGATACAACTCCTTTTTGAATTTCCTCATCTAAAAAAGCGTTTATTTTATTATTATCGGTATCGTCAAAAATTAATAGGCTTCCCTTAAGACTCATATCAAGCGAATTTTTCCAATCAGCAGAGTACACTTCCCGTTGATGTCCTCCGTCTATATGAATTAGATCGAAAGTTACATTAGGATACTTATGGTGATATGTTGGTAGAGTACTTCTTGAATCCCCCCAAATTATTTCTATGCTCACATTTGGAAATAACTTTCTCAAATATTCAAAGCATGGCTTGGAATACGAATGCACCCCCAAATCAAAGAGTGTGTACTTAGCATTTGGATTAGAAAGAATCATAGCGAGAATGCTGTGCCCAGCATTAAACCCTATTTCACAGATTGTTTGTTTATTTTTTACCGCCAACTGATAGTTTTTCCTTTTATTCAGAAGACAGTCCCATGTATCTAGAGTCAAGTGTCTATACATACAATTGCCTTCAAGAGGTTCTCCCGTTGCTTCGATTAGAACCTTCAGCTCACTACAAATCTCTAAATATTTTTGTTCTCTTTCCAAGATGATTACTTATCTTTACTTACTTTTATACCACTCTAACGCGTGAACGTGGATTGGACCGTATATTTTTCCCCAATCTGACCATTCGAAAGAATACTTATCTGTTTTGAATTCTCCAATCAAATTAAGCATGTCCTGAGTGAGTTTACTGTACTCTGTGGGTGTGTACTTTTGGACTCCAGAGATATCATCGCTAGGTTTAATTACAACGAATTGAGGCAAATTAATTTTGTATATCCAAGTCAACATTTCCATATAACCCTCCAATGTATCCGCCTTAGTGGTTACATTACCAAGTAACTTAAATGAAGAAATTGGAATATCAATACCTAATTCCTCAAAGATTTCTCGTTGGGCAGACATGGCAGACCCTTCACCATCTTTTATTCCTCCTCCAAGCATTCTAGCAATATGCTCTGGGTAAAAATCTTTTTTCTTTCCTAAAATAAAATTACCTTGTTCATCAACTACAAGAACGAGAACGTGATTCTTTCTATATAGGTTACCGATGGGATTACGGATTGATACCTCTTGGATGATTGAGTTTGTTGTGTTCATTGTGGTATTGGATATATTTTGACATAAGATTCACTTTTTCTCCAATTTTCCTAAGGAAAAAATACTCCGAGTTCTCCTCAGTATTCATATTAGCAAAAATATCGACACCTTTTTTTTGTTCGTTATCTAGGAAGGAAAATATCTCTTTCCGCCATTTATTAAAGAATATTATATTGTTTTCTAGAAGAAATTTTTCTCTATCAAGATTCGAATCTGTAATTGACCTATGTCGAAAATGATGTACGTACACATCTTTGAGTACTGCGCACACGAAACCGGCTTTTTCTAGCCTCCAAGAAAGATCAATATCATCACTACCGTATATTTTAAATTGAGGATCAGAGAACGGTCCGATTTTCTCAGAAACTGAATTTCTAACTAGAGCACAACAAGTTACTACTGCGTTGGGAGGACATCTTAATATTTGGATTCCTCCACCATTTTTATGTACAAGCATTCTTGAAGTTTCTTCAAAACTATATTCGCCTTGAAAATGTTTAAGTTCTTGTTGAATCGAATAACCCTTAGGCGTATTGTCGACAACAAATTTTGCTGATTCAGCGCGTATGTGGTGACTAGTATCTACAGCAGGACGTAATGTCCCTAAAATACCTAGCCTGGTATTTATATCCATCACATCCTCTAGTGATTTAAGCCAGTTATCTGAAAATAACAGGTCGTTGTTACACAAACAGGTATATTCGATGCTGTAGGATTTTGAAATTTCCTGACCCTGATTAATTGCCTCACCTGCGCCCTTATTTTCCTGATTCGAAATTATCGTAAGTTTTTCACAAAAACGCGGCAGTATTAGATTTCGAAGATACGCATCGGTACCATCCCGAGAGCCGTTATCTATAATCGTTAGTAGAAATGGATGATGAATAGTATTAAATAAACTTTCAATTGTAATCTTTGTGTGCTCTATGGCATTCCAGCACGAAATGACAATATTCGTTTTTGATACATAACTCGGATTCATTGCGAATGATCTATATTACTTCTTACAACCTGTTCGTCTAATTTAGACGACACTGACTGATACAGCAAACTCAGTATTTGAGTAGACAATTCATGATCTAAGAAATTTGAATTCTGTTTCTCTGGTGATAATCTATTTTCGATGGCAGCAATAAACTCCTCCGTGCAGTTTCTTCTAGCTTCCTCTTGATGACCTCGTGAATACTGCCGATCCTGCATGGGTCTCATTTCACTCATGGTAATTAACTCATATGCCTTCAGATCAGGAAAGAGGCTACTGTTCCTAAAAATATGAATATCGTAGTGATACTCACCTCCTACTGCGCTCGCTTCAATATCGCTCTTTAATATTTCATGCGATTGGAAAGAATTCACGACTATACATTGAAAAGGACCTTGCTCTATCGTGTAAGACTCATGTCTAACACGCCCATTCCCCTTGTAGAGATCCCTGCCTTTTGCTGAAACCCAGCTTCTCTGACTAAAGCCGTTATGTACTGCGTGTATGCCAAGATTAGTAATCACGAAGTCCCCATGTCTAAGTGCGATTAGAGTATGTAGATCTAATTCTCCAGTTAGACTTTTTGCAATTCCTAAACCCATCATCTCCTTCAGTTCTATACTAGAAAAAATATCTTCCCTTGGGATATCTGGAAAAAGATGAATGTAATCTTCAGGAGTAAATTGATACAAAAAATCTATTGGCCTGACAGCTTGAGAGTATATTTCCACGTTGTCATATTTTTTCCTCCTATCAAGAATGGATGCTTGAGCAAACCATACGGCAACATCTAGACTGTGATACCCCGAATGTGACATTTTTCCGTAACCCTGATTATATGGATGATAATGCTGTTCAAGCATCTCTCTGGGAAATCTCCACTGCCCATCACTATGAAATGCTTGGATAGACGTGACCGGGCAATTTGTTCTGGTTGACATTTCAATAATCAACTCTCTAGTTTTTATAAAACCTTCATGGTGCCTGCGTTGTGCTTGGAGAATGAAAGCAAAATAACCATTTTTAATCTGTCTTAAGTACAAATCCTTCAATATCAAGTAGTCATCATATAATTTTTTAGCACGCTTCTTGTTTGTAGATACATCTAGTTCAGTCGTAATCGGCTTATCCATGAGAATATGCAGCCCTTTCTTCAGAGCCCACACTGCATACTTAAAATGCGCCAGGGGTTCAGTCGAGATTATCACACCACTAATATTATTTCTTTCGACTAGCGCATCAAGTTGTGCTGTTTCCATTTTCGATAATACATCGGATATTTCATAATTGTCTGTATACAACATCTCGACACCATATATTGCCTTATCAGATAGATATTTTTCTATAATGTCTCTTTGTGATGCCAGATCAACTATTGCAGAAAGTTTTACCTTATTTTGTTCCATGAGATGCGGAACGTAAATCCTCCGAGCATGATAGCCGCATCCAATGATAAGAATATTTCTCATTGCACAATCTCCTTATATAAACCAAACCATAGTTTTACTGCTTCTGCCTCAAGATGTCTTTTTTTATCAGCACAGAGCTCTTCAATTTCCTTCTCATTCATGTTCCAAGGCTTCATATGACTAGCGTAATGTAATATAAAAATGGGTTTGATGCCATTTTCTATGGTGTATCCGAACAATCTGTTATATTCATCAGCGTAATAATGGAACATATTATATTGATGGTCAAGATGTAACTCTTTTTGATTAGGCCAATTTGGATAATAGGCATTTAGGAAATCCTGATCACTTCCGTATTTCGGTCTATCTTTTGTGCCACCAGGTTCTAAATATTCGATTTTTCCAACCCTATTCATCATATCGGTAAATAAAGAGCGTGAAGGTTTTAAGACAAAAATACCACTATTCATATGGGTCCACAAAATCTTACGAGGAAGTTGCCCGCCTGCGTTAGTAGCTGCCATATGCGGATACAGAAACAAGTTATCAATATTTCTTAAAACAACCATGTCAGCATCAAGATAAATAATTTTTTCATACTGCACTTGATTAAAAACTGCCAATTTGGAATACGTTGAAAACCATCTGTGTTCTCGATCCACATTTGTGGGATTTTCTATCTCCTGGACAGTAACAGAATAAGAAATATGATTTCTATCCAAAATCAATTTAGTTTCTTTAGAAATATTTGATGTTAAAATTACATCAAGAGAGTACTTGCTTCTCGTATTCAGTAAAGATTTATTAAGTACGAGAAGACCGGGCAAGTAGTCATCAGTAGATAAAACAGAAACAAAAGCATATTTTTCCACCATAATATGATTATAACAAAATTTCGAGGCCACAATCTTTTATGTGACTATATCTTATAAACGTTTACTTTAAACTATTTCCTATATGCAACCCAACCGCAAAATCGCCCCCGTCATTCTTTCAGAATATGACCCAGATTGGGTAAAGATGTTTGAAGAAGAA
>Ga0134125_10003726_pt1 | contig 17565 bp, 14 predicted proteins | sample KB31751_FD_96464 | JGI IMG/M metagenome (GOLD analysis project Ga0134125, IMG submission 96464) | Terrestrial soil microbial communities with excess Nitrogen fertilizer from Kellogg Biological Station, Michigan, USA - KB3-175-1 | ecosystem: Environmental > Terrestrial > Soil > Unclassified ...
CTTCACCGGCATCCGGCACGCGATTCTGAAATCCGGCGGCGGCGAGCAGCGCGCGCAGGCCCGGATTCCGGACATCATTCAATCCGCTGAGCCCGTGCTTCACGATGATGCGATTTTCGCCGGTGAGCGGAACAATATCCGCAATCGTGGCAATCGCCACCAGCTTCAGGAACGATTCCAGTACGCGATGCAGTCTCTCGCGCGTCCACCCGGCGCGTGAAAGAAGCGCGTGCGTCAGTTTAAACGCAACACCCGCGCCACAAAGGTTCGGATTCGGATAATCGCAATCGGCGCGATTCGGATTGACGATAGCGACAGCCGGCGGCAGTTCGCTTTCGGGCAGGTGGTGATCGGTGACGACAGTCTCCACCCCCAACTCAACCGCCCGCGCAATGGCGGCGCCGGCGCGAATCCCGTTATCCACGCTGATGATGAGCTTAACGCCGCGCGCCGCGGCTTCTTCGACGGCCGCTGTCTGCATCCCATAGCCATCGTGCAGGCGATGCGGGATATGCCAGCCGGCCTCCGCTCCGATCAATTCCAGCGCCTTCTTCACGATCACAGTCGACGTCACGCCGTCCACGTCGTAATCGCCATGAATTTCGATGCGCTCGCCGCGCGCAATCGCCACCTCGATGCGGGCGACAGCGCGGTCCATATCACGCAGCAGGAAAGGATCGTACAGGTCGTCGAGCCGCGGATCGAGAAATTGATCCGCGCGGACCCGGTCGCCGAATCCGCGAGCGATCAGGATCTGTGCGGCTGCCGCGGGCAGACCGAGTTCCGCGGCCAGCGAGGCGATCGCCTGCAGATCCGGCTTCGGAAACCTCCAGCGGCTAGTTGTTCGAATAGAAGCCCCCGAGGCCGTCATCGGAATCACCGCCGTCTCCTACAGGCAACATCGTGGTGATTTCATCGCACGTCTCGAGGAAATCTTCGTACCAATCGGGCTGCACCTCGTAAACATAGAGGTGCGAGTTGTAGTCAAATGCCAGCTCCAGCGTGCAGGTTTCGCCGGTATGCCGGCGGGCGCTGCGCACGCGGCGCTCCAGATCGCGCTGCTCGTCGCGGCCAACGGCAGCCTCTTCAATGCCTTCGAGCGCCTCTTCCACTTCAATCTCTTCGAACTCCCGCGCGGCGAACAGAACCAGCTTCTGACCGACCTTGCGCGCCGCGTCCAGAAACATCCGGTAATCCGGATACCGTTCCGTATCCCAGCTGATTACCGGAAGCTCTTCGAGTCCGCCGGAAAAGCTGTGGAACACGGCGAAGTCGGAAGCCGTCAGATAATCGAGGATTTCGCCCTTGAGCGCTGCGAGATTGAGGTCCATGTTATTGCCCTGCGAGTCGAGAGCCGCGTTTCGAGACCAGAATATCACCGCGCACAACCCATGTGAACCGTGTTGGGCGCAACCCTCCGCGCGATAATGGCGGTTTCGCCCCCTTTGCGATGAATCTCACCATCGATAACGACCACCGCACGCTGGCGGTGGAGGACTCCGGCGGGCGGCGCGAATTTCCGCTCTATTCCCGCGAAGCGTTCGAACTCATCAGCCGCGAGTGGGTGCGCGTCGGGTGGTCGCTGCGCTATTACCACACGTTCACCTGGTTCGGCCGTCCGCTACTCCAGTTGCCGGAGGATCTCATCCGCCTCCAGGAAGTTTTGTATGAAGTGCGGCCGGATGTGATCGTCGAGACCGGCGTTTTCGATGGCGGTTCGCTCCTGTTCCACGCATCGCTTTGTGAAGCGATGGGCAAAGGCCGGGTGATCGGGATCGACGTCGAGGTGCGCGCTGGCGTGCGAGAGGCGCTCACGGCGCATCCGCTGGCGCATCGCATAACGTTACTCGAAGGCGATTCCGCGGCGGAATCAATCGTCGCGGACGTGCGCGGGCGAATCGCGGCCGGCGAATCCGTGCTCGTGATTCTGGATTCCTGCCACACCAAAGCGCACGTTGCCGCGGAGCTCGAAGCGTATGCGCCGCTGGTGACGCGCGGCTCCTGCATCATCGCGGCGGACGGCATCATGCGCGATCTTCACGATGTGCCTTCGGGCGAGCCCGAATGGGCGCACGATCATCCCGCGGCAGCAGCGAAGGAATTCCTCGTGCGGCATCCCGAGTTCGAAATGCGCCAGCCCGAATGGAAAGTGAATACAAGCCCGCTCACACAGAATGTGACTTACTGGCCCGACGGCTGGCTCTGGAGGAAAGCTTGACCCCGCACGAGATTCAGAGCGGCATTGAAAGGCTGGGACCGTGGTTTTATCCGTTTGATTTTGGCAACGGGCTGCGGACAACCGCGATTGTGCCGCCCACCGTCACCGAAATCTTCAGCACTCGCCTGCGTATGGTGGAAAGCGCCGTCACCGCGCATTTCGGCGAGCGCGTGCGCGGGCTCGAATGCCTGGACATCGGCTGCCATGAGGGGTTCTATGCGCTCGCCATGGCGCGGCTCGGGATGCGCGTGGATGGCGTGGATGCGCGCGAAGAGAATCTGAATCGAGCGCGATTCGTCGCCGATGCGATGGGGCTCCCGGTGAACTACCGGCAGGCCCGCGTGGAGACGCTGGCGAAAACCGAAAGCCGGCAATTTCCGCTGACGCTGTTTCTCGGCGTTCTCTACCACGTGGAAGATCCCATGCTTTGCCTGCGCCAGGTCGCCGCCGTAACGGGCGAGATGTGCGTCATCGAAACCCAGGTGGTCGATGAAGTCGAAGGTTCAGCGGAGTGGGGCTCGCGCGAATGGACGCGGCCATATCAGGGCATTCTCGCGGTGATCGACGAAACCGGCGAGTTCGATAACGGCGGCCGCGAAACCGGCGTCACTCCCATGGCTACCTGCCCTTCGCCCAAAGCGCTGACGTTCATGCTGAAACAGGCAGGCTTCAAACGCGTGGAACGCGTGCCGCCGCACGAAGGCGCGTACGAACAGCACGCGCGCGGCAAGAGAGTCGTCTATGCAGCCTGGAAATGACTTTGTCGGCGCGATGCAGACGTTCACCGCGCGCGCGAAGGAACTCGGGCTTCCCGATACGAGCCGTTTTTACTGGTATCACACGATCGATCTGGGTGACGGCCTCGTCACGCCCGGCATGTACGACTATCGCCACACCTTGGGCGAATTCGGCTTCCCCGAAGACATGCGCGGCATGACGGTGCTCGATGCCGGCTCCGCCACCGGCTTTTTCGCCTTCGAATTCGAGCGCCGCGGCGCGCGCGTGGTTTCGGTGGAACTGCCGTCGCTGCGCGATCTCGACCGCTTTCCCGGCCAGAGCGTAGAGGGTTCGCTGGCCAAGATCGAGCGCATGATTTTCCCGGGCGGCGAGTTGCAGTCCATGCGCCGCGGCGATTCCGAGCGCGAGCTTTATCGTTGCCTGCTCGAAGGCCCATTCGAATTCTGCAAAACGCGGCTGGGCTCGAAAGTGGAGCGCTGCTATACGCCGCTCTACGATCTGACGCTTGAAAAGACCGGCGTTCCCGAAGGCTTCGATCTCGTCTTCGTAGGGGACGTGCTGGTCCACACGCTCTACCCCTTGAAAGCTCTGGCAGCGCTCGCCGCCGTCTGCAAAGGCACTCTGATCCTCTCCCAGATTCTGCCGGAAGGCCCGCAGGAACCGCCCGCCATGCGCTACATCGGCGGCGACAACCCCGACGAAGACCATGTCTCCTGGTTCCTGCCCAATCGTTCGTGCCTGCTCGAGATGCTGTCGAAACTGCGTTTCCGCGAAGTCGCGCAGACCGGCGTGCATCGCGGCTTCGTCCAGCCCGGCAATCATCCGTTCGAACGCGCTATCCTGCGTGGCAGGAAATAGCCATGCCGGCCGTCGAAGTCGCCCGAATCTCGAAATATTATCCGCTCGGCAATTCGCAGTGGGGGCGCGTGCGCCGCATCTTCTCGCCGGGCTCGCACACCCGCGATGAAGTCTGCGCGCTCCGCGACGTGACCTTCGCCGTGGAGGAAGGCGAAGCGTTCGGCATCATCGGCTCGAACGGTTCCGGCAAGAGTACGCTGCTGCAAATCGTGGCGGGCATTCTGCGTCCGTCCTCCGGCTCCGTCACTATCAACGGACGCTGTTCCACGCTGCTGGAGCTCGGCTCCGGCTTCGCGCCGGAATTCACCGGCCGCCAGAACGTCTATCTCAACGCCACCATTCTCGGCCTCTCGCAGGAAGACATCGACGCGAAATTTGCCTCCATCGAGCGCTTCGCCGATATTGGCAGCTTTATCGATCAGCCCATCCGGACTTATTCCACGGGCATGGTGCTGCGCCTCGCCTTCGCGGTGATCGCGCACTCCGATCCACGAATCCTGATCGTCGACGAAGCGCTCGCGGTCGGCGATGTCGCATTTCGCCAGCGCTGCATGCGCCGCATCCATGAGTTGCGCTTGCAGGGCGTAACCATCCTCTTCGTGTCCCACGATACCGGCGATGTGAAAGCGCTTTGCGAGCGTTGTCTCTGGCTGGACCGCGGCACAGTGCGCGGGTTAGGTGAAGCGGACGACATCGTGGCTCGCTATCTCGCGGCCACGCTGGAACGCGACCGTTCACCCGAAGTGGCGGAAAGCAGTTCCACCCCCGAGCCCTCTGCCACCGCACATCGCTTCGGCAACGGGGCCGCAAAAGTCATCGACGTCTCGCTGCCGCCGGCTCAGTCAAAACGCGAAGCGCTCCTCCGCCTTTATATCCGCGGCGTCCGCGCCGTGACCGCTCCCATCGCCGGCTTTCTGGTGCGCAATCAAAAGGGTGAGAGCATCTTCGGCACCAACTCCGCGCGTGAGAATCATCCACTCGCTGTTTTGAACCCGGGCGAGGAACGTACCGTAGATTTCCGGGTCACCATGCCGCGCCTTGCGCCAGGCCGTTACTCCATTTCCGTCGCCGTCAGCGACGGCAGCATCGGCGAATTCGAAGTCTGCGATTACATCGAAGACGCCATCTCCTTCGACGCCGCGCAGTTCGATCCCCTGGCCGGCATCCGCCCGGTAAGCGGATATATGGAGTTGCCCTGCAGCTCCGTCGCAATTCACCGGCATTGATTTCGTTCGCTGTATTTTCGCCGGAAAAGCTTCGGCCGAAATTTTATGTGAACCGCTAACACCCGTCGCGCGTTACCGTCTGTGAGACATGCGGCTTCAGATCGACGGAATAAAAACAAGACTGCATCCGTCTTACCGCGTGACGCGTTAGACCGAAAAGGCGCGGCAAATTCTGTAACCAATCGCTGCGGCCCCGGTTCTGAAAACTGAGATAGACCTCTATGCGCATTCTTCTTGTATGGCTTCTTGCCGCGATAGCTGCATTGGCGCAGCAGACGGCCAGCCTCCGCGGTACGCTTACCGACTCTTCCGGCGCAATCATTCCCGCCGCTACCGTCTCGCTGAGCGGCGTCGGCAGTAAAAAGACAGTACAAACTCAGGCCGATGGCACTTATCTTTTCCCAGGATTGCCGGCCGGCAACTACAAAGTCTCGGTCGCCTACCCCGGCTTCGTTGCCTATGAACACGCGGTTACAATCCAGCCAGGCGTCCCCGCACAGGCCCCTATCCAGCTCGTTCCCTCAGGCGGCCGTCAGGAGGTCAACGTCACCGGCGAGGCGCAGGCGGCGGAAGTCAGCGTAGATCCATCGGAGAACAAGTCGGCCGTCGTCCTCAAAGACAACGATCTCGATGCCCTGCCCGACGATCCAGCCGATCTCAGCGACATGCTCTCCGCGCTCGCCGGACCTTCCGCGGGCAACGGCGACGCGCCGTCTCTGATGGTCGATGGTTTTAGCGGCGGCACACTTCCGCCCAAGAACACGATTAAGGAAATTCGTCTCAACAAGAATCCCTTCACCGCCGAATCCGAATACCTGGGATTCGGACACGTGGAAATTATCACCAAGCCAGGCACCGACAAACTGCACGGCACCTTCCAGCTCACCGACAGCGATGCGTTCTTCAATTCCCGCAACCCATACGCAGCCAATAAGGCCGATTACGTGAATCGCGCGTTCAACGAATCGGTCGGCGGGTCAATCGCAAGGAAAATCTCCTGGTCTCTCAGCTCCAACCAGAACAAAGTCAATACGGACGCGATCATTCACGCCGTCACGCTCGATCCCACAACACTTCTTTCCTCACCGGTCGAAGAATCTGTCGTCACGCCGCGCAACAATTATTCCGGAACGGGCCGCATCGATTATCAGATCTCGGCCAATCACACCGCCACAGGCCGCTACACCTGGAACCGCAATGACCGCGACAACAGCGGCATCGGCGGCTACTCGCTGCTGAGCCGCGCCTACAGCGGCGAAGGCAACTCGCGGGAACTCCAGCTTTCGGAAACCGCCGTGCTCAGCCCCGCGATTGCGAGTGAAACTCGCCTCCTCTACTCCACCTCGGATAGTTTCCAGTACGGCGACACAACACTCCCAGCCATCAACGTGGATGGCGCATTCAATGCCGGCGGAAATCAGGTGGGCAACCAGTACAACAAGTACAGACGCTCGGACCTCCAGAACATTTCCACATACGTTCACGGCACCCACACCGTACGCTTCGGCGTGCGGTGGATCCACGCTTCCACGACCGACAATTCGCCCTCCAATTTCGGCGGTACCTTTACGTTCCTGGGCGTCGGCGATGCACCGGAGCTCGATTCGAACAATCAGCCGATTCCGAACACCAGCATTTCCATCAGTTCGCTCGAACAGTACCGGCGCACGCTGCTGTTTGAAACCCTCGGCTATCCAATGGCCACCATTCGTTCGCTCGGAGGCGGTGCCTCGCAGTTCTCCATCGCCGGCGGCAAGGCCTACCAGTACGTCTCCCAGGATCAGTTCGAGGCCTTCGTGCAGGATGATTGGCGTATCCGCCCCAATGTCACGCTGAGCATCGGACTTCGTCACGAGCAGCAGTCCGATGTCCACATCTATCCCGTGCCCATAGCCCCGCGCCTTAGTCTTGCGTGGTCGCCGGGTTCGACCGCGACAAAGCCCGGCAAGACTGTAATCCGTCTCGGCTCCGGCATTTTCTACGACCGGTTCGGCACGTATATCCCGCTCCAGGCCGATCGCTTCAACGGCGTCAATCAGCAGCAGTATCTGGTCACGGACCCCACGTTCTTCGGAACCGTCCCGTCACTTTCCACGCTGGCCGCCCAGCAGCAACCGCCCGTCACGTGGCGTCTCAGTAAAGACATGCGGCCCGATATCGATACGATTGGTGCCGTGACGCTCGAGCAACAGCTTCCGAAGAAATCCACGCTGAGCGTGACTTATCTCTACATCCACGGCGATCATTTCCCCATCATCGTCAACGTCAACACTCCACTGCCGGGCACCTACGATCCGAACGTGCCCACAAGCGGCGTTCGCCCCTACGGCAATGCGGCAGGCAACATTTACGAATACCAGTCCAACGGAATTTACCGCCAGAAGCTCACGATGGTGAAGTGGGACGGCAAAATCAGCAAGAACGTTTCGCTCACCCTGAACTACACTTTGCAGTTTTCCAATCACGACGGAAACTGGCTTGCCACGCCCTCCAATCCCTATAACTTCATGGCGGATTTCGGCCGCGCTGGATACGATCGCCGCCATCAGCTCAATCTGGTCGGCAACTTCAATCTACCGCTGAAACTGCAATTCAGCCCGATGTTCGTCGCGAATTCCGGTGCTCCCTATGACCTCACCGTCGGCCACGATCTGAACGGCGATTCCTTCGGCTCCGATCGCCCAACCTTCGCCACCGATCTCTCTCGCCCCAGCGTGGTCTTCACAAAATTCGGTGCCTTCGATACCAATCCCATTCCGGGCCAGACCCTTGTACCCCACAACTACCTGCAGGGCACAGGCATGTGGAACCTGAATGCGCGGCTTGGCCGGACGTTTACGCTCGGCCGCCACACGGCTGCTGCCGCCGGGGCGGCCTCGACCCCCGCCGCCGGCGGCACTGCCTCTGGCTCAGGAAGCGGCAGTGAAGGAGGCCGTTACAAACTCAACTTCAACGTGGAAGTGAATAATGTTTTCAACCACCTGAGCCCCGGAGGATTTGTCGGTAATCTCTCCTCGCCGCTCTTCGGCCAGTCCACCAGCCCGCTGCTGTTCCGCGAAACGTCGAACCTTCGCCGCGTGCAGTTCGGTACCACATTTTCGTTCTGACCGGTTAACCCGAGCGCGGCTCAGCCGTATAAATCAGGCATGCGGGTTCTCTCGCTCCTGATACTGGCCGGCGCTCTTCACGCACAGACCTTCGAGGCCGCTTCCATTCACCCGAATCCCACCGGCAGGGAAGGTAGTGTCGTCGATTTCGAAGACAGCGGTCTTCTCCGGGCCAACAATGTATCGCTCAGGATGCTGATCCGGTCGGCGTATAGTCTGCAGGACGATCAGATTATCGGCGGACCGAAGTGGCTCGATTCGGACCGCTACGATATCGAGGCCAAAACCGGCCACCCTATCAAGGGAGAAGAAGAGAAGGTGTTCCTGCAACATCTGCTGGCTGACCGGTTTCAGCTCAAGACCCACACCGAAAAGCGCGAACTGCCCGTCTACAGGCTCGAAGTGGCGAAAGAAGGATTTCTTCTGAGACCGAGCCAGGCGAATTCGAGTCAGATCCGCCAGACCCGCGGCCCCGGAAGGAACCAGATCATGGTCGTGCGGATCTCCATCCACCAGTTCGCGGGCATGCTGGGGAAATCGCTGGGCCGCATCGTGCAGGACAACACCGGGATCACGGGCGACTACGATTTCACTCTCGCCTGGGATCCTGACGGGTCTTCCGATTCCGTCCCCTCCGTTTTCGCCGCGCTCCAGGAGCAGATGGGACTGCGTCTCGAATCCGGTAAAGCCATAATGGATGTGCTGGTAGTAGACAGCGCCGAAAAGGCCTCCGAAAACTGATTTGATGCCCAAAGCCGTCTGCCTTCTCAGCGGAGGACTCGACTCCGCCACCTGCCTCGCGCTCGCGCGCCGCGATGGCTTTGAATGTTACGCGCTCTCGTTCGACTACGGCCAACGCCACCAGATCGAACTGGCGGCCGCGCGCCGCCTCGCGGACGCTCTCGGCGCCACCGCCCACCGCGTCGCCAAAATCGATCTGCGCGTGTTCGGCCACTCCGCGCTTACCGATGACATCGCAGTCCCCAAAGGACGCGACGAGCATTCGATGAGCGAGGGAATCCCGATCACCTACGTCCCCGCGCGCAACACAATCTTTCTTTCATTCGCGCTCGCGTGGGCCGAGGTCCTCGAGAGCAGCGACATTTTCATCGGCGTGAATGCGCTCGATTATTCTGGCTATCCCGATTGCCGCCCGGAATTCATCGAAGCCTTCGAGCGCATGAGCAACCTTGCGACGAAGACCGGCGTCGAAGGCATCACTCGCATGAAGATCCACACACCGCTCATCAGCCTGTCGAAGGCCGAGATCGTTCGTGTCGGCGCCGAAGCCGGAGTGCCCTTCGGCATGACCCACAGCTGCTACGATCCCGATGCCGCCGGACGCCCCTGCGGTACGTGCGACTCCTGCCTGCTGCGCGCGAAAGGATTCCGCGAAGCCGGCATCGTGGACCCCACCGTCTCATCCTGATGCGCATCTCCGAAATTTTCTACTCGGTTCAGGGGGAAGGCATTCTCGCCGGAGTGCCCTCGGTTTTCATACGCTCGAGTGGCTGCAATCTGCGCTGCTCCTGGTGCGACACTCCCTATACCTCCTGGAAACCCGAAGGCGAAGAGATGACGACCGATGCCATCCTCGAAAGCGTCGCTTCCTTTTCCGCCGCGCGCCACGCCGTCATCACAGGCGGCGAGCCGATGATCGCAAATGGCGTTGTCGAGCTTTCGGAAAAGCTGCGCGCCCGCGGAATGCACATAACCGTCGAAACAGCCGGCACTGTCTTCACCCCAGTCGCCTGCGACCTGATGAGCATCAGCCCGAAGCTCGCGAACTCCACGCCGGAAGGTGTTTTCCATGACCGGCACGAACAACTCCGCCTGCAACCGGACGTCCTCCGCCGGCTGACGCAGGACTACGACTACCAACTGAAATTCGTAGTCGCCAGCGAATCCGATCTCGCCGAGCTACAGCAAATCGCCGCGCTGGTAAATGCCCCGCCCGACAAAATCATTCTGATGCCCGAAGGCACCCACGCGGACGTTCTCAGCCAACGCGGTCTCTGGATCGCCGAACTCTGCAAACAGCACGGCTATCGCTTCGGCCCCCGCCTCCACGTCTACCTGTGGGGCACCAAACGCGGCGTGTAGGGCGATTATTTGCCGTACATGGCGAAGGCGTAAACAGTATCGCCGGCGCCGACGACCACGTACTGGTTGCCATCGAGCTCGTACGTGATCGGCGCGTTGGTGATGTTGCGCCCCAGGATGGAGTGCCAGAGCGCCTGACCGGTAGTGGCGTTCAGCGCGACCAGGTCCTGGCTCGGGCCGCCGGTAAAGAGGAGATTTCCGGCCGTCGTGAGAATGGGCGAACGTGCGCCGCCAATCCATCGGTGCTTCCACTTTGACTGTCCGGTGCGGTAGTCGATTGCGTCGAGGAACGATTCCGAATAGCCGCTGCGGTCGTTGCCGCCCCAGCCTTCGGGCTTCGCTTCGGTGTCGTAGATGTAATACACGCTCCAGGCGTTCGACGCGTTGACGTAGAACAGTCCGGTATCCGGATTGAACGCGGGCGGGGGCCAGTTGGAAGCGCCGCCCTGATTCGGATTGACGAGCGCGCCATCGAGCTGCGGCTCGTGCGCGGGATCGGGAATCGGCTGGCCTTTCGCGTCCTTGCCTTTTGCCCAGTTCGCGTCCACGTAAGGCGTGCTCACAATGCTCTTGCCTGTCGCGCGATCGAGCACGAAGAACCAGCCGTTGCGGCTGGCCTGCACGATCAGATGGCGAGGCTGGCCGTTGATGGTTCCGTCAATGAGGACGGGTGTTTCGGTGGCATCCCAATCGTGCGTGTCATGCGGAGACGCCTGGAAATACCAGGCCATCTTGCCGTTATCCGGATTGAGCGCGATGATGCATTCGGTGTAGAGGTTGGCGCCCTCGCGCGCTTTGCCTGCGATGACCGGCTGCGGGTTGCCGGTGCCGAAGTAGAGCAGGTTGAGCGCAGGGTCATAGGTGGTCGGGCCCCACGTCATCCCGCCGCCGTGCATCAGGGCATCGAGATTCGGCCAGGTCTTCGCTTCCGGATCGCCGGGGTTCGGGTGCGCGTACCAGCGCCACTGCTGCTCGCCGGTTTCGGGATCGAGCGAAGAAATGTAGCCGGGGTTATCGACCGCATCACCGCTGACGCCCGTGATCACATGGTTACCAATGACGAGCGGCGCGACCGACGCATAGTAGAAATCGGCAAGATCGCAGATGGGTTTGTGCCAGCGTTCCGTGCCGTCTTGGATGTTGAGCGACACCATGTAGCAATCGGGCGTTTCGAAGAAGAGCCAGTTGCCGGAGATGGCGACACCGCGATTGCCAATGTGATTGCCGCCGGTGGACGCCCATTGATAGTGCCAGAGCTGGCGGCCGGTGCGGGCATCGACGGCCCACGCGTGGTCGGGCACGGAGAAGTAGAGAATCCCATCAACCATCACCGGCGTGGCTTTCAGGCCGCCACCGAAAGTGACTGGCGGCGTGAGCTGGTAGACCCAGGCGAGCGAAAGCGAATTCACGTTGGCGGCGTTGATCTGCTTCAACGGGCTGTAGCGGCGGCCGGAATAATCGCCGCTGTACGTGGGCCAGGAATCGGTGGGCGCTTTCGCGAGCGAGGCCGGATTGAGGCCTTGTGCCGCGAGCGAGAGCGTCAGACAGGCCGCGGCAATCGTGGCTTTCAACGTGGTCATTTCAGCGTCTCCAGATAAGCCACCACGTCGTGAATTTCTTTCGCGGTGTAGTGGCGGAGCATCTCATGGTGAGCCGCAAAGGGATCATGTTCGACGAGCTTCATCGCGGGCGTTCGCTTCCACGAGTGATATTCGCCGTTTTCGTCACGGATCTGAACATCGAAGTCATCGATATGGACGGCGGTTCCTGTATAAGACTTGCCGTCGGGCAGCGTCACAGTCCAGGTCACGGTCTTGCCTGAACTGGCGGCGCCGCGTCCGCCGCGACCGGGACCGGGAAAGAGGAATCGCTGCTGCACGTTCACGGGATCGTATTTAGAGGCGATGCCTTTGAGATCGCCGGTAGGCGAGTGGCAGGTGCTGCATTTGCCCGCGCCGTTGAAATAAGCCTCACCGGCTTTCGGATCGCCGGTGACGATGTTGGGCGCGGGATTGCCGGAATTATTCGGTCCGCGATTCAGCGTGTCATAGAGCCGCTGTTTGAGGAAATGCGAGAGATCGACAATCTGCTCCTCCGTGAGCGTGGCGCTGGACTCGCCGCTCTGCATCGTGTGTCCTTTTTTGAGGAAGGGACCCAACTCGCTGCCGAGCAGGTCATGCAGAACGATTTGTGAGCGGACGAGGTCGGGGCCTTGCAAGCCGGGCGGCACGCCTTCGCTCGAGCCACGGGCTTTCGCGCCGTGGCAGGTAACGCACTCCAGGATGTAGACAGCTTTGCCGCGATCGGCCGCCGCGCTATCGACCGCCTGTTTGTTGGCGGGGCCGGGTTCCGGGGCACGGACAGGAGCGGCGGCTCCGCGTCCACGCCCGCCCTGTGCGTGCAGGCACGCGGCGAAGGCGGCGAGGAGGAGCAGCGATTGGCGCATCAGGCGAGCTCGGTTTTGAAGAAGGCCATGCTGGCGGCGCCGTCAGCTTCAAAGGAACCGTTGCCTTCGATGGAGAGGCCGCCCTGGTATTTGATATCTTTCACGGCTTTGAAAAAGCCCGCATAGCCGGGATCTTCATCGACCGAATGCGGCCAGCGGCGTCCCGCGGGATTGGCGAAGTGCATGTGGACGATGTGGTCCTTCGCCTTGCGGATGATATCTGGATCTTCCTTTTCGGTGGCCAGATGGTAATAGTCGACGATCATCTGGACGTTGGGGTGGTTGACCTCGGTGAGCAGCTTGAGGGCCTCGGCGCCAGTATTGATGATGTTGCTCTCCTGATGGCGGAGAAATTCGATGCCGATGACGATGCCGTGTTTCTTTGCGATGTCGCCGGCCGGCTTGAGGAAGGCTTTGATCTGGTCCCAGGCGGTGTCGCGGGAAAAGCCCGCGGGGACGTTGCGGGAGCCCGAACTGCCCCAGACAACGACCTTCGCGCCACACTCTTTGCAACGGGCGAAGGTGGTGTCAAGGTATTTCATAATGGCGTCGAGATCGACGGTGGGGCCGTCGATCCGTTGGCCGCGCGAGAAAAGAATGTTAAAGCTGCGGCAATAAATTTTGGAGGCCTTGACCTGGTCACGAAACGCGTTGAAATCGGCGTCCGACATGGCGGCGACGGAGGCGGCGGAGGGCTCGAAATAGTCGTAGCCGTACTGCTCGGCCTGGGAAAACTCGGAGGGCTTGCCACAGACGCCAAGCTCAACGCCGTTGACTTTCGCGAAAGCTTTGAGAGAGAGCGCGGCGGCCGCTGTAGTGGCGAGCATGGAGCGGCGCGTGAGGGAAGATGCGGATTCGACAAGGCGTTTGGTCATTTGGCGTTTTGGTCCGTCTTACATAGCGTTTTCGTAAAAGCCGGGGTTACGGGTCGCTGACATTTCAGTGGCCTGTAAAGCACATACCGGCGGCGATCTGGCATCCGCGGGTTGCGGGATAATCGCCTTCATGAGTATGACAGCAGCGCACGTGAAGCTCTCGCACATTGCGCCGGAACTGCCGGCGGCGAGTGCTCACGCGCAGACCATCGCTCCCGCGATGCGATTTGAGGCGGAGTCGATCCGGCTATCGGGGAATACTTTCGGATCACGATGCCGCTGTTGGCAGCAGCTCTGGGCAGCCGCCTCTCAACCGGGAGCCCTTGATGGCGCGGGAGGGAGTGGTGACGCAGGTGGTGGACCGGACGGGCATTGAGGGGGAACGGATGTAGAGGTCGATACCGCGGCGGGCAATCTGACGCTGCCCTGGATCAATGGTTCTCTGGAGAAACAGGGACCGCGGCGGGAGAAAATAACGGTGCCGGTGGAAACACTGGTAGTGGATCGGGTGGATCGAATGCCGACGGAGAATTGACTGACAAAGCTGGGCACAGACCTGGACTCCCTCCCGATTCAGGGCGACAGCCTATTGAGAGGCGGAGGCCAGCTACCGGCTGCGGCCGGGTTTATGGTGAGGGTTCGCCGACATTTGCTTCCAGCGCCACCCTTTGGGAAAACAATCGGCCACGGTCGGTATGACCGTGGCCGATAAGATTCGACAAAACAGTTTGGTCTATGCTTTGCGTGACCGGCGAAGCAGCGCCAATCCTGCAATACCGCCGGCCAGAGTAAGCCAGGTACCGGGCTCCGGCGTCTCAGGCGGGGGGGTGATCACGGCACCGTTGCGCACCTGAAAATCGTATCGTCCGGGAACCGAGCTGTTGATGTCGTGGGAAGTGAGCGCGTTCGGGCCGCCATCGATCAGCGCACCATTGATCAGCGAACCACTGAGTTGGTAGTAAATGTTGCTGACGCCGCTCATCCCGTTGGAATAGCCCGCCACCGCTGAAACACCACCAAGGCCATCGCTGCCACCACTTGCATCGCCCGTCTCCCATTGCATCTGGTCGTAATTGAATTCGATATCGAAGTCACCGGCCCCAACGTCGGAACGGTCCACCAGAAGCAGTTCAAAATCGTTGAGCTTATCGGTGTGCTCCCCGTAATAACCGACGTCGGGCCACTCGACGGCAAACACATTGTTGTTATTCCACCCGAGAGTAGCGTCCGTGATCAAACCGGTACCGTAGGTAACCGCTCCGGAATTGACCGGGTTGCTTCCGCCCGCGGTTCCCCGGGTATCGACGTCGGCGAAAAACGGAGCAATGATCGGCTGTCCAATGCCCGTAGCAAGACCATTGGGCGTATATTGCGAGAGCGGACTCGTGAAGGTTACATTCCCGTTGTTATTGACGAAGACCGAAGAACTGAGCGCGCCAAAGAAATCCACCGAGAAACCGAGGTTTATGGCGCCAGTTGAGCCATCGTCATTCGGGGCAAGTGTACTTGCACCGGAGCCTGCTGGGGCGCGAATGGTGTCTGAGAATGCAGTCTGTGCCACCAAGAGAATAGTGACCGATGCCAATATTAGTTGAAGTCTGGATAGCATTTGTATGTGAGTCCTCCTTGTCGGACGCCTTATGTCGGACGCCTTATATTATTAGTCCAGCGGCTCAGGAAAATAAATACAGGAAGTTTAGCTCTGTGAAGCAAAAGTACCGCCAGTACCAGGGCGCCAACCAGACCAACTACTTTCCGTCACAAAATGACTGATTCCCCGCCGCACCGGTGGATGCGGTTGTTGCTACCGAAACACGTACGGAACTGGAGTTACCGGACGTTGAAGCGGGAAGCGCCCCCGAGTCTGGCTTATTGGGATCTTGTACGGATCGGTCTAAGCGAAGCGCCGGGTGCAAAGACACTGGCCTGAATCGGACAGGCGCCGGAGTGGAGTAATTATGGAATTCATCCCGGTTGGTGGAAATCGCGCGGGAGAAGGGGCCCACCCGGGAACGCAAAATGCGTCCGGATACCACCGTGCTGGAAACCAATATTCATTGCCCGACCGACTTCACCCTGCTGGGTGACAGGGCGGGGTCTTAGTGTCGAGGCTGCACCAGAGGTACCAGGAGGCGACTGAGGCCCAGGGGCGCCAGCCGGCGGCGATCTTTCCATTTCGGGCGTTTGGGGAGAATGTCCGGACGTCGCAGGGCGAAGATCAGGAACATGTGGGCGGTCCAGACGCAAATGCCTTTGACTTGGGTGAGGTGTTGATCACCTCGTTACCGGTCCTTTCCGGAGGGTCCGAAGACACGGTTCCATTTCGCGTATGCTTAGCGAACTCGCGGATGCAGGTGGCTTCTGTCCGGAAGGCGGCCTCTTGCTCCATGGAGACGAATAATAGGTTCGGAGGCCCCGCAAATTGACCTTACGGTGTTTCACCTTCGCTGCGATTGCTCTGACGACGTTAACCAGCGCTTCAGCCGTTCACGGCCAGACTGGCGGACCACAATCAGCTTTCGAAGCGTTCGAGGTTGCCACGATCAAACCCTCGGCCTTCGAAGGGCCGAACGCAGGCCGGTACATGCGGATGCAGAGCGCGCACCGCTTTCAGGTGAAGAACTATACCGTCAACGGACTGATTGCGGCGGCGTGGGATTTAAATCCGAAGTTGATCTCCGGCGGACCGGCATGGGTGGAACAGGATCGCTACGACGTGATCGCCGCAACCCCGGGAGACCTGCGCCCAACATATGACGACCAGATGCGTATGTTGCGGAAGTTGTTGAACGATCGCTTCGAGCTGAAATTTCATCGCGAAAAGAAAGAATTCGCAATCGACGAACTGACGGTGGCAAAGAGCGGCGCGAAGCTCAAGCCCAGCAGCGCGCCGCCCGACGAGCCCTATAACGTGACGACCACGTTATACCCGGCGGCCAGCGGAGGGATCGACCATGCTGTCCTTCCCGCGCACAACATCACGATTCAGCAGTTTGCCTCAGTCCTGCAACGCGCGATTCTCGACAGGCCGGTGGTAGACAATACGCACCTTACGGGGCGCTTCGATTTTGACCTCGAATGGACTCCGGACTCCAGCAATTTCGGTGGCACTTTGCCCCCGGGGCCGCCCGATTCATCGAAACCCAGTCTCTTTACCGCGATACAGCAACAACTGGGGTTGAGGCTCGAAGCGACACGCGGCCTGATCGATATTCTTGTAATCGACCGGCTCGCCAGACCTTCCGATAATTGAGTGCCCGACGACGCCGCGCGTTCAATTCCCGGTCGGCTTCTTCTCCACGTGATCGACCACTAACATCTGCACCGGCCCCTTCCTCTTCTCGATCTTCAGCCCGAGTTGCTCCTGAACCGCATCGAATATGCTCGGGCCATCGGGATCGTCGATGGTCTGCGTTCCCCGCCGGGCAGCGGTAGTGGCTGTCATGGACCAAAAGATCGTGTAGTCGTATTTCCCCGTGAGGCCTGTCGCATCTGTCACCGGAGCGCCGAGGGTTTGCGAGGCAATCGCGCTGGCCAACTCCGCCACTGTCTCATTGTGCCCACGCAGGCCAATCTTCCCACCCGGCGCCGTTCCCCTCCATGGGCCATTTCCCGGCGGCGGAATGGGGAAGCCGTTTGGTCCTGTCTTGTCTGGGCCACTGTTCTTTGAGGTGTCGTCGCTCGCTTGAGGGGAGTCCGCGGCGGAGGTCTTCAACTTCGGGCCGCCTTTCGCCACCACCAGCGCGTACGTGTCTATTTGCCGGGAGGCCCAATGAACCTTGAGACCGAGACGATCCGCCAGCAGATTCTGCAGCATCACGTTAAACTGCTCCCGCGTGGTGTTGACCGGCATTTTTGCTTCGACGTCCACCCGCTCCAGGTAGAGGTCGCTCTGCTCGGACAGACGGTAACCTGGAATGTCGTACGCGATGAGAACGAGGTTCAGCAGGTCGAGTCGAGCCGAAAACCGTCCAGGGTCGTTGTTGCCGGGCCC
>Ga0134125_10003727_pt1 | contig 17559 bp, 12 predicted proteins | sample KB31751_FD_96464 | JGI IMG/M metagenome (GOLD analysis project Ga0134125, IMG submission 96464) | Terrestrial soil microbial communities with excess Nitrogen fertilizer from Kellogg Biological Station, Michigan, USA - KB3-175-1 | ecosystem: Environmental > Terrestrial > Soil > Unclassified ...
CGCTGAGGATTTTGTGAATGCCATCCGTGGCACCAGATTGAGGTTAGGGCGATTGGGGAAGGTGGTTTTGTAGCTGGAGTATATCAGAACGACGAGTTGATCTGCAAACCATGTACTACACCCAGGGGGAGCGCTCCCGCGAACCGGGATGGCTCCGCTCCATTGACCGCTGTAAGATGGCCGCCCGTTTCGACTATAATTTCGCGGTATCCTTCCTCGCGGCCTCACGCCATGAAACGACTGATCCTTCCGCTGGTTCTGCTGGGTTGGGCCATGGCCGTTTCGCCGGCGCAGGCGCAGTTCGGCCGCCGCGCTTCCTTTGCCGATCTTGGTTCGGTTTCGGTTCAAGTGTCGCCGAAGGAAGCTCGACCGGGCGAAACCGTGCAAGTGAAGCTCACGGTGTCGCCGGTCAAAGGCGCCTGGACCTATCCCGTCCATCCGAAGGATCGGGGCCAAGCCGCCGTCACCTCCATCAACTGGAAGACCACAAAGCCCGGTGATTTGATCTTCGTGGGCGGGATCACCGACCCGCCGGGCGCCAAGACGAAACCGCGGAACGAAAAGGATCCGAGCGAAGGGACCGACGAATACTATCCGCATGCCGTGGAATGGATGCTCAATGCGGTCGTGTCGCCGATGGCGAGCCCCGGCGCGAAGGAGGTGCCGCTCACCGGCACCAGCGTTCAAATTTGCGGCAACCTGAACGGACGCGATGTCTGCATTCCGTCGTCTCGGAAGGATATTCCGCCGATCGCGTTCACGGTGCTCGACAAGCCGGCCGTTTCCGTCGATCCGCAGTACGCGCCTCTCGTGGACAAATTGTTGAACCGGTCGTCTCCGCCATCCCCCCCGTCTCCGCCGTCGTCGGTGCAACCGGGCGCCGTTGCCACGGCGCCGACCGCCAAGCCCGAGATTAAAGAGATCAAGGCGGATCATCACACGAAAGCGGCCATACCCGTCGCGGAGTATCAGAAACAGCTCGACGATATCGCCGCAACCATCGACACGTCCGATCTCGAGGCCGCCGCCAAGTCGCAGAAGTCGGGCGGCTTGTTGGCGTTCCTCATCACGGCCGCAACCTGGGGGCTCGTTTCTCTCGTCACGCCGTGCGTTTTCCCGATGATCCCCATTACCATCAGTATCTTCTTGAAGCAATCGAACCAGTCGCGGCTGCAAACCATCAAGCTCGCCTCGGTCTATTGCCTCACCATCATTCTCGTCCTCGGCGTGTCGGCCATCGCCCTTCTCAAGGTCTTCGTCGATCTGAGCGTGAACCCGTGGATGAACCTGTTCCTGGGCGGGCTGTTCGTCTTCTTCGCGCTGTCGCTGTTCGGCATGTACGACATCTCGCTGCCGAATTCGCTGCTCAAGTTCACGCAGACGAAGCAAGGCGCCGGAGGGATCGTCGGCACGGTCTTTGGGGCACTGGCGTTCACCATCGTCAGCTTTACCTGCGTGGCGCCGTTCCTGGGAGGGTTCGCCGGGATGGCCGCCTCCGGCAACTTCTCGACGTGGGAACTGGTCCTCGGCGGGCTCTCGTTCGCCACGGCCTTCGCCTTCCCGTTCTTCCTTCTCGCATTGTTCCCTGGCTTGTTGAAGTCGCTGCCGCGCTCCGGCGGCTGGCTCGACAGTGTGAAGGTCGTGATGGGCTTCTTGGAAATCGCCGCGGCCCTGAAGTTCCTCCGCACGGCGGAAATCGGCTGGAGCGCCCCGACCGATTACTTCACCTACGACCTGGTGCTCGGGGGTTGGGTGGCGATCCTGTTCGCCACTGGGTTGTATCTGCTCAATGCGTTCCGCTTGCCGCACGACGAGGAGCGGCCGAACATCGGCGTGCCGCGGCTCGGCTTCGCGCTCGCCTTTCTCGGCCTTGCGGTTTACCTGGCCCCGGCGCTCTTGAAAACTTCGGAGGGGAAGTCGCAGCGGCCGGAGGGCGTCGTCTTTGCCTGGGTCGATGCCTTCTTGCTCCCCGATGCCGCGGTCGATTTCGGCGTCGACCTGCACGCGGCCATGGATCGCGCCCGCGCCGCCAACAGGCCGGTGTTCATCGACTTCACCGGCCAGCAATGCACCAATTGCCGCTACAACGAGCGCAATGTATTCACGCAGCCGCAGATTTGGACGCTGATGGAACCATATGAGCGCGTGAGCCTCGATGCGCAGAAGGAAGTGCCGGCTCAGATTTATCTCGAGCCGCCCCAGCAGGAAGACCGCATGGAAGAAGCGCAGATCAATATGGAGTTCAAACGCCAATTGACAGGCAACGCCCAACTACCGCTTTACGTGATCCTGATTCCGCAAGAGGGCGGCCGCTGGAAGGCGCGCGTTTACGACGAAGGGAAGATTAACAACGTGGAACGCTTCAAGAAATTCCTCACCGAGAACCTGAAAAAGTAAGTCGCGAACCCGCAAGCGGGTTGCGCGACTCGTGGGTTTCTCTGAAAGTTATTGGTTCGCGACACCTCAATCCGACAGGTTCGCCAGGTAGTTCTCGAACAACTTCCGGACCGCGAACTCCGCGCCCATCAGTTTCTTCTGCTTCGCCGTCAGCCCGTCGATTTCCTTCTCCTGGTCGGAAAGCTTCTTCAAGTACGTCTGATACACTTCCGCTTCCTTGGGCGTGTTGGCCAGGTTCTTGCGAATGCGGTCCTGATCCTGGTTAAGCCGGTTCAAGTCGGCAACGACCTGCGCCAGCTCGCGGCGCTCATGGTCCCACTGCCCCTTCCGCTTCAGCGCCTCGCCCAGCTTCTCCTTGAGCTCCGCCGAAGCCTGGTTCAGCGAGATAAAGTAGCGAATCTGATCGTCCGAGGAATTCGTCAGCGAAATCGTCGCGGCCAGATCGCGCTCCTCGTTCACCACGAACGCCTTCTCTTCGCCGGCCTTCACGCCGGTCTGGAAGCGGTAGACAGTCTTGGTGTCCTCGACAGGCTTATCGGTATCGACCAGCTTGAACTGTTGGTTCGTCCGGTTCGGATGCTCGATGATGAGCGTGCGGTCTTGCTGGCTCCGATTGGCGATGCGGTATTTCTTCTCCGCGCGAATCTTGGTCATCGTCGTGACGATCCCTTTCACCGCCTTGACGCTGGTGATGCGCGAAGAACCCGGGCCGTTCTGCGGATCGACCTCGGTGCCGAGATCGATGGCATAGCTCACGAGGCGTTCCTCGTTGGGCTGCACATCGAGGACGCGGGTGTCGCCGGCATAGGTGCTGCCTTCGAAGACGCTGATCGGCCCCTGGGCCAGGTGCAGGCCGCTCGTGTTCTTGAAGCGCAGGCCCAGCAGCGGGTGCTTCGGTTGCACGGCCGGGTTGTAAATACTGACGCGGGATCCCTCGATGTCCTTGCCGACAATGGGAAGCAAGGCGCTCTTCTGGCGGGCGAGTGACACCGGGTGGTCAATGGCGTACTGGAAGAAATCGCCGAGTTGAGCGCCGGTGGCGGTGCTGCCGACGGCGGCGGTGGCGATTTTCTGAGCCAGGTCGCGATCGACGGCGTAGTTCCTCTGGACCTCGACGCGCATGGACTCCGCCGCGCGCTTGGCTTGCGGGCCGCTGGCGCCGAACCCAAATCCCCCGCCGCCGGCGCCGCCCATCTTCGCGCCGGATCGGCCGCCCATCGGCGCGGTCTGAGCCGGCGACGCGGCGGCTAGCTGCGCCGCCTTATCCTTGTTGAACCCGCCATCGTAAGTCGGCGGCCGCAGCGATGCGAACAACTCCGGTTCCACCGTCGGCCGCGGCACGAACAGCGGGTTGTACAGGTCCATCTTGAACGAAATCGGCCGGCCGCTGATGAGCGCCATCTTCACGCCGGTCCAGTCTTCGTCCGTCGGGTTTTCGACGATCGCCCAGCCCTGCAAGTACGGCTTGCCCTTGTTCTCGGCGTCGAGCATCAGCCGATAGCTGGTCTTCCAGATCGGCGCCTCGACCACATAACCGACTTGCACCTTGCGTTTGCCGTCGCCGGAGAAGTGCAGCGAAACCGCTTTCTTCTGGCTATCGTGGTTCAAGGCCAGCACTTCGAGCGCCCGGCGGAATTCGCTCTCGATCACGGGATTCGAGAACCGCAGTTGCTGAATTTCCGGAAGCTTGACGCTCCGCAGCCCCTCGGCGCACCACATATTCAGCACTTCGACTTCACTGTCCTTGGCGCTGGCCGGCTTCTGCTTCTCGATACCGACGATGGCGCCGACCAGTTTGCCCGGCTGGTTCTGGGCCGTCGGCTGAATCGTGACCTCGACTCGCTCGCCGCGCGCCTGCGACAGGATGCCCGAGTAAGTCGGATTGTTGTTCAGATCGATGGCGAAGCTGGCCAGCGTCCGCGAAATGGGTTCGCGCGAATCATAACTGACCGCCGAGATGCGGCCGTTGTTGAAGTCCTCGAGCACCATGCTCTTCAAGAGATCGTTGACGTCGGTTTCCTGGAAGGTGAGGTCGACGCGGGCGTCGCCTTCAACTTCGCCGGAGCGGGAGAAGTAGCCGACGCCGCTGTTGAAGAGTACGACGCGGCTCATCGGCAGTGAGACGGCGGGCTTGAGGTCTTGTTTGCCGGCGCCGGCCCCGGCCGCGAGGTAGCGGTCGACGCCCACGCCCGCCCCGATCGCCCCGGCGACCGGCACGCACCACAGCAGTTTCCGAGTTTGCATCGCAGCCTCGCTGTTCGAGTGAATTGTGTCGTCCGGGGCATATTACTCGCGGCCGCGTGCGGATGCTACCGCATCGGACGATGTCGTTACGCTCTGTTACGTTGCACGAGCCGCGCTCCCCTTCGGGTCGCGGCGAATCGCGGAATCGATTTGCCGCTTGAGTCGCGTACGGCGACCGCATACACTAATCTCCACGCCTTCCTGCTTCGTTTTTTCTCTCCCATTCCACGGAGTCTCTCCATGAGTCGTCGTCTGACTCGCCGACAGGCCCTCGGGGCATCGGCCGCTTCACTCGGTTACATGTACACCGCACCGGCCTTCGCCGCCGAGAAGATCGCCGGGGCCAACGGCAAACTGTATTTCGCCGGCATCGGCGTCGGCGGCAAGGGATCCTCGGATATTGAGAACGCCGCCGATTGCGCCCAAATGTTCGGCGGTGAAGTTGTCGCGATCTGCGACATCGACGAAAGCCGCCTCAATTCGAAAGCCAATCAGGATGGAATCTATTACAATCGCGGCAAGCCCACCAAGTATGCCGGTATGAGGCTTTTCGCCAAGGCCCAGAAGTTCTCCGATTACCGCAAAATCTTCGACGACGCCGGCTTGCTCAAGTCGATCGACGCCTTCACGGTGTCGACTCCGGACCACAACCACGCCCAGGCCAGCTTACTCGCCATCCGCAACAAGAAGCACGTCTATTGCCAGAAGCCGTTGACGCACGATGTGTACGAGGCGTTCCTGATGCGGCACGAGGCGAAGAAGTACGGCGTCTGCACGCAGATGGGCAACCAGGGAACGGCGGCGAATGGGCTGCGCAAGGCGGTCGAGATGGTGCAGGCCGGCGAGATCGGCCAGGTCCGCGAGGTGCACGTCTGGACGAATCGGCCAATCTGGCCGCAAGCCCCCGGCGTCACCGACAAGAAGCCGCCGAAGGAAGCCAAAGCGCCGAAGAACGTCAACTGGGATGCGTTCCTCGGGCCGGCGCCCGAGCGGCACTACGCCGCCGGCATCCATCCCTTCGCGTGGCGCGGCTTCTGGGATTACGGCACCGGCGCCATCGGCGACATGGCCTGCCACACCGCCAACATGGCCTTCATGGCCCTCAAGCTCGCGCATCCGATCCACCTCGCCGCGGAGGCTGGAGACGTGAATCCGCTGACCTGCCCGAGCTACGCCCATGTCGTCATGCAGTTCCCGTCGCGCGGCGACTTGCCCCCCGTGACCCTGCACTGGTACGAAGGGAAGAAGGACGGCAAGAAGATGCTGCCTTCCGAGGAACTGGTCGAAAAGGCCAAGGCCCTCAACAACGGCAAGTTGGTGGACAGCGGTTCGATTCTCGTCGGCGAAAAGGAGATCGCCTATTCGCCCGACGATTACGGCGCCAGAGTCTTCTTCAGCACGGGTAAGAACGCCTCAGGCAAGCTGGAGAAGTTGCCGTCCAATAACGGCGACGATCTGGGCCAGAAGAAGGAGTGGGTGGAAGCCATCAAGGCCGGCAAGCCGGAACTGGCCCTTTCCAACTTCTCCTACGCCGGATTGCTCACCTCGGCGTTCCTGCTCGGGAACGTGGCCATCCGCACCGGCAAGCCGTTCAACTGGGACGGCGAGGCCTGCAAGGCGGACATCCCCGAAGCGGCCAAATTCGTTCGCCGCGAATACCGCAAGGGCTGGGACCTTATCGGCTACAACGCGAGCGTCTGAGTGGATTAAACAGGCGCGCGGGGGGCGTTACCGATTGTCACTCAAGTAAAGATATCGAGCCAACCAGCCCCCGCCTCTCCCCCTGGGGAGAGGCCGACATCTCGCGCCAGCGAGATGTCGGGTGAGGGGTCTTATTGCCCAAATTCAGCCTTTCACCGGGTTTGCTCGCTGCGCTCGCAACCCACCCTCTCCCCGGCGGGGAGAGGGTAAGATCGGCGGTTGGATCGTCGCTAATGTCATTGCGTTCCTGACGGTCGATAGCTCCCTGATTCTTCTAACCATGAATCAGGGACTTCCGTCCCCCGCTCGCCTTAACTGATCGATTTGAACTGCTTGACGCAGCCGGTAATGGCAAGCTCCGTGGGCAGCCGTTCGATGCTGGAAGCGCCGAAGAAGCCGACGATGCCTTTGGTATGCTTCAAGATGAAGCGCACATCGTCCGGTTCGGAGATGGGGCCGCCGTGGCACAGCACCAAAATGTCCGGCTTCACGCCCTTGGCCGCGTCGCAGAGTGCCTGAACGCGCCCGGCTGCTTCCTCCAGCGATGATGCACTTTTGGCCCCGATGCTTCCCTTGGCGGTTAAACCCATGTGCGGGATCAAAACGTCCGCGCCGGCCCTGGCCATTTTCTCCGCTTCCTCCGGCGTGAAAACGTACGGGCAAGTCAAGAGGCCCATTTCGCTGGCCAGGGCGATCATCTCCACTTCCTTGTCGTAACCCATGCCGGTTTCTTCCAGACCGACGCGGATCGTTCCGTCAAAGAGGCCGACGGTGGGGAAGTTCTGAACGCCGCTGAAACCGGCTTCTTTCACGTCGCGGAGGAAGTTCTTCATCAGGCGGAATGGGTCGGTGCCGCAGACGCCGGCGAGCACCGGGGTGCGTTCGACGACAGGAAGGACTTCACGCGCCATTTCCATGACGATCTGGTTGGCGTCGCCGTAGGGGAGCAGACCGGCGAGGCTGCCGCGGCCCGCCATGCGGAAGCGGCCGGAATTGTAGATGATGATGAGGTCGATGCCGCCCATCTCGGCGCATTTGGCGGAAATGCCGGTGCCGGCGCCGCCGCCAATGATGAGCTTCCCGGCGGCGCGCTGGGCGCGAAGCCGGGCGAGGCATTCGTCGCGTGTAAACATGCGGGAAATCCGAGGAAAGGCGAGCCGGCGACGTCAGTCGCCGGTTCGCATGAGAGGCCTCAGTCCTTGGTCTTTTCGCGCTTGGCGTTCCAATCGGTCTTGATGTCCTTGTCGTTGAACGTCCGCTCGATGGTTCCCTTGATGGTGTCGCCCTTGACGGTGCCGCTGTACTTGCTGACGAACTTGTTGCCGTTGAACTCGCGAGTCACGGTGAAGGAAATCTTGCCGTCCTTGAAGGTCCCGTCGGAAATTTCGGTGTCGGTCTTGCCGCCGCTGACGGTGCCAGTCACCTTATCGCCCTTGACGGTGAACTTGCCGGTTTGCTCCCGCGCCTTGCCTTTCCCGCCCTTGCCGCCGGACGACCACTTCCAGGTGCCGGTCGGGTCGTTCTTGTCGGCGGCCTGGACGGCGCCGAGAACTCCCAGCATTCCGAACGCGAAGGCGAGCAGTGCGAGTTTCTTCATGGTGTCGCTCCGGTGGGCTGTATCGGCCGGCGAGGTTCGCACGGCCTACCGAGAGGGGCAGGCCGTCGGCCGATGAAAGCATCGTAAGCGCGGCGACGATTCCGGCAAGCAGGGATTGAGGCTTCGCAGACACACGATCGATGAAAGCCACAAAACGCTTGGCAACTTCTAGGCCCTTTAGCACTCTAAGGATTTCGATCCCTGCGATGGAAGCGGGGTAGCGTCGGTGGAACGTGAATCGCCAAGAATATTGAACACTCTCCATGCGGCGGGATCCTCAAAGGCATGTCAACCCTTTCTCACTCAAGGTTCTTCGAGGAGGCCTACGCCCCAATCGGGACTAGCGTACCGATTTGCGTCGACCTGGATGGCACACTGGTTCGAGGCGACCTGCTCGTTGAGTCGATTGTTCAACTTCTGAAAATCAATGTGCTCTACCTACTATTATTGCCATTCTGGTTGCTGCGCGGGAAAGCATTCTTGAAGCAAGAAGTTTCGCGACGCGTCGACCTCGATGTCTCGCTTCTTCCTTACAATCAAGCACTTCTCTCCTTTCTTCAAAATGAATATCGGTCGGGCCGCACGATTATTCTGGCGACCGCGGCGGATCAAAGGATCGCAAATAAAGTGGCGGAACATTTGGGTATTTTCGAGGAGGTTCTCGCCAGCGATGGCCAGGTCAATCTCTCGGGTCGGGCGAAGAGAGAGCTTCTGATCGCGAAGTTTGGCGAGGGTGGGTTCGATTATGCCGCGGATAACCGCGTGGACCTCAGCGTCTGGGCTGCGGCGCGGCGGGCGATAACGGTCAACGCGACGAGTCGAGTTGAGCGGCAAGCTCGACGGAGCAGCGAAGTCGCGCTGGTGTTGAGCGACCGATCCAACTTGCCGCGGACAATGCTCAAGGCAAGCCGCCTCCATCAATGGGCTAAAAACGTACTCATTTTCGTACCGCTCCTGACATCGCATCAGTTAACTGACATCAATCTGATCCTCCGTGCATTTTGCGCCTTCATCTCGTTCAGTCTTTGCGCATCGAGCGTATATCTTCTTAATGATCTTCTCGATATCGAGGCCGATCGCAAGCATCCCAAGAAGCGGAAACGGCCGTTCGCAAGTGGCGACTTGGAGATTCGTTCTGGCGTACTGCTATGCGGATTCTCCCTGATGGCCGGTTTTGCGATCGCATCTACGCTCGGCTGGCAGTTTACGGGTATTCTCACTGCGTACTACATGCTGACCTTGGCATACTCATTCTTTTTGAAGAGAAAGCTCCTGCTCGATGTGCATTGCCTCGCGGGCTTGTATACAATCCGCGTCCTCGCCGGCGGCGCCGCTACGGGAGTTTCTCCTTCAGCTTGGCTCTTGGCATTCAGTATGTTTCTCTTCTTGAGCTTAGCCCTGGTTAAACGCGTCAGTGAACTGAAGTGTATGTTGCAGAACAATATTGAAAGCGCCAGCGGGCGAAGTTATGGAGCCGGTGATTTCCAGGCTCTCGCCAGCCTGGGAACGGGGAGTGGATTCATCTGCGTCTTGATAACGGCTCTCTACATGCAAAGCCCTCAGGTAACTGCGTTATACCAGACGCCGTCGCTGCTCTTGTTGCTCTGCCCGCTCTTTAGCTATTGGATGTCGAGGGTCTGGATGATCGCATACCGGGGCAAGATGAATCACGATCCGGTAGTGTTCGCGCTGAAAGATCGCGTGAGCTATCTCGTCGGCGCATTGGCGGCGGCGGTGATGTACCTCGCCACACTCACATGGCCAGAGTTTTTCCCGGTAACTTAACCATATCTGAGACTCCTTGTAGAAGAATTCCGCCTGCCGAAACTCCGTCGCCGGAGCATCTTTTCCCGACCAATGATCTCGCTTTAAATTGGTAGACGATATGCGGTATCTTGTTGTGGTATTCTTTTTCTGTTCGCTAATTGCATTTGGGGTAGCGGCCTCCGTTTCGCCGGTAGGTGCTTTTTTTGCGGTGGCATCATTGATGTCCATGGCACTTGCCGGCATCTCGCTCGTCCGTCTAGCGATGCCGGAAGAAACCTCTGCGCTTGCCACTTCTGTATTTGGCACGGTGGTGGGTTTGGCGCTTGGCCGACTTGGACTCGCCTTGGTAATGCTCAATTGCGGGCCCGATCCTATCGTTTTGGGCATTCTCTTTCTCAGTCTCGTTATGGTTTCCATTGTGGGGCTGTGGAAAAGTACGAGAAGTCTTTTTGCGTGGAATGCCGAAGACCGGCGCGAGGGATTGTGGCTGCTGGGTATGATTGCCGCAGTGAACTTCACGATCGCAGTTCCGTATTGGGGAGTCGGCCGAGAAACACGGCAGGGTTACGCTTTCACCCCACACTTTAATCGCGACTACATGAACCACACCGCAGTGACCGCGGAAGTCGCTCGCGGCTTACCCCCCGAAAACCCATATTTCGCGGGAACGCGATTGCACTACTACTGGGGCTTTCACATTTGGCCCGCCGCCTTGGAACTCCTCAGTGCATCCCCAGCTCGCCAATCGTTGAATACGGCGATTCTTCCCACCGTGGATCTGTTCGTCGCATCGTTGCTCCTATGGGTTCGGCTCGTCGTCCCCTCTCGACCTTCCCGTTATCTGGCTGTCGGACTGGGGCTCTTTGCCTATAGTTACATCGGTCCACTCTTCCTTCTAAAAACCAGCGTCCCGGAAATCGCCCGGCACTTACCCATCGTCTCAGCGCGCGACTATTCATTCTTGTCGCACTCATGGTTTCGCGACTTTCTTTACGAGCCCCATGCAGTAACTGCCCTTGGCTTGTTTCTAGCAGTTCTCTTCCTGAGCCGTTCTTTATCTTCAGGAAGGCGCCCCTTGGTGGGGTTGTTAATTGGGATTTGCTTCGGCACGATGATGGTGACGGATGCATTTGTGGGAATGGTCGGAGTGTTGTTTTTCGCCGTCACGAACATGAAGGGATTTCTTTACGATCCGCCCCGGCGCTCTCCCATACTCGTCGCCGCTGCGGTGGTCGTGCTCTTCCTCATTTCAGCATTCGCATTGGGGATATTTCCACAGGGCGGCAGCGGCGCCCGAGTCGCTATTCATCCCGCGGCGAAGTATGCGCCATTGTATTTAACAGCCGATCTCGGTGCGCTATTCATCATCGGTGTCATTGGCTTTCTTTCTATTCTGGTTCGGCGCGAGGCCTTGCAATTTCGCTCTTTATTCCTGCTGCTCGCTCTGTCTTTATTTGTTGGATTCACAGTTCAAGTTCCAGTGGAAGTCAATATAATCCTTCGCAAGAGCCTGAAGATCGCCCAGATTCCACTGACAGCATTCGCGGCAGTAGCATTTGTAAGATTGGCGGGGCGACATCGGAAGATGCAAATCCTCGCAGCGATGGTCGTACTGCCTGCTCTCACGTCGCTGGGAACTGATATTACATTTTACCTCGATCTGGTCAAAACGAGTTCCGCGACTACATACGTCAGTCGAGATGAACTCGCATTTCTCCAGTGGATTCGCATCAACACTCCATCCGACGCTGTCTTTCTCGTAGGGAGTTCGGAACGAATGCACGGTGACGAAACTCCCTTACTGATCGAGTCGCTTGGCGAACGCCGAACTTATTACGGAAACGATGAGTTGCCAAAGATGTTCCACGCGCCCGCGCCCCTGATTGCTCGACGCAAGGCCGAAATGGAGGATTTCTTCTCGGCAACCCAATCCGCGGAGTTGGAACGCGTACTCCATCTCATGCCTTCCGCGTTTATCTACCTGGATAAGCATCAATCGAATTTCAGCGCTTATCAGGAGCTAGAATCGAAAGGGCTATTACACCCCGTCCACGAGCAGGGCCGCTTTTCTCTCAAGCGGTTCGAATCCACGACAAAGTAGCTTCGTGGCCGCGATTCGCGTATGATCGCCCGATATGCAGCCGTCTCCACCCGCCAGCCTCGCGCGCGTTCTCGGCCCGTGGATGGCCACCGCCATCGTCATCGGCACCGTCATCGGTTCCGGCGTCTTCAAAAAGGCCCGCAACGTCGCGGACAATGTGCCGGAGTTCGGGCTGGCGATGGGCGCCTGGGTGCTGGTCGGATTGCTGGCATTGCTCGGGGCATTGGCCATCGCCGAGGTCGCGGTGCTCTTCCCGCGCGCCGGCGGCAACTACGTATTTCTTCGCGAAGCCTATGGCCGCATGGCCGGGTTCCTCTGGGGTTGGGTCGATTTTTGGATCATCCGCGCCGCCTCCATCGCCGCCCTCGCCACCATGTTCTCCGAATCGTTCCACGACGTGCTCAAGCAATCGCTGCAAGCGGGGCACTCCGATATGTTGCCCTTCTGGCCTCGGCAAGCGCTGACGGTGTGCGTGATTGCCGTGCTGGCCGCGGTGAATGCCCGCGGCACCCGACTCGGCGGCTTGCTGCAACTCGTCGTGACGATCGTGAAAGTCGGCTCGCTGCTCTTCCTGGCGGTGCTGCCGTTCGCGGTCTACGCGGCGGTGGCCGAGCCGCAGGCGCCGCCAAGCATCGAATACTTGAAACCGACGTGGCCTGCCGATTGGTCCCTCGTGAACTGGGGGAACTTCGGCGCCGCGATGGTCGGCGTCATTTGGGCCTATCACGGCTGGATGAACATCGGCATGATGGCCGGCGAAGTGAAGAACCCCCAACGAAACATCCCGCTGGCACTGATGCTCGGCATCGGCGTCTTGATCGCCCTTTATTGCAGCGCGAACGCGGCGTATTACTTGGTGATTCCGCGCGCGGAGTTAGCCGCGACGCCGGAAGACACCACGGTGGCCACGGTGTTCTGTTCGCGGTTGCTCGGCCCGGTCGGCGTGTTAATCGCCTCGGCCATCGTCATGACGTCCGTCTTCGGTTCGCTCAATGGCAACTTGCTGGCCGGCCCGCGATTGCTGTTCGCGATGGGGCAAGACGGCCTCGCGCCGCGGCGCATGCAAGACCTGCACCCGCGCTACGCCACCCCGGCATTTGCCACGCTCACCGTCGCCGCCTGGTCGTGCCTGCTCGTGCTCATCGGCGCCGCCATGACGCGGTTCCATCTGCCGACGCTGCCGCTCGGCCTCTTCGACCTGGACATCAATTTGCCGACGGGCAAACAGCCATTCGATGTGTTCACGGACTTCGCGGTATTCGGCGCCACGACCTTCGAAACGCTGGCAGTCGCCTCGATCTTCGTATTCCGTTGGAAGATTCCGCCGACCGCGGAGAATCGGCCGTATCGCTGCTGGGGCTACCCGGTGCTGCCGATCATTTACGTGGCGATTCTGGCGCTAATCGTCGCGAACATGTTCGTGACGCGGCAGCAGCGGAGTGAAGCGCTGATTGGCCTCGGATTCATCGCGGTCGGGGCGGCAGTATACGGTGCGCTATTTTGGCGGCGCCGGTAGTGGTTTCGCCGGCGGCAATTCGAACTCGATCAGAATGGCCGTTTCGGCGAACATCGGCCGGAACTTCGCGGCGAGCGGGCCGGTATGGTTGACGACGGGAACCTCGCCGATCAGCCGCGCCGCCAGTCTCTCCATCGGGATCGGTTTGCCCGTTCCGTCCGCGGCCTTCAGCTTCTTGAGCGCTATGGCCCGGTGCACCAGCGTCGTTTCCGAAGAGTTCACGGTCATCCGCTGCACCGCGGCCTTGCCGTTCACCTCGATCAGCAGGTCCACTTCCTTGGTGACAGGCTTGGTCTTGAACTCGCTGATGACGAGGAATTCCCGCTCGATGCGGGCGGTAACGATCTTCGGCATCGCGGCCGGATCGGGCTTTTCGATCTTCTCGGGTTCTTGGGCAACGAGCGGCCCGGCGAGAATGGCGATGGCGACGAGAGCGCGCGGCATGGTGCGGCCTGGGAATATGGGGGTGCCATTGCCACGCTACTTCGCGCGGCGCGTCGGGTCAAGGTTGCGGTTGACGCTTCCGCCGCCAATCCGCACAATCGCCAACATCCGAAAAAGGATTCCGATGAACGTAGCGTTGCCGAAGTATGCCGAACGCGGGCCGATCCACGACGTGGTCTGGGTGCCGCTCAAGTTCTACCACGATTCGCGCGGCTGGCTCGTCGAACTGTTCCGCAACGATCTCATCGATCCGAAGTTCCACCCGGTGATGGCGTACGTCTCACAGACGAAGCCGGGGGTTGCCCGCGGTCCGCACGAACACGTCGACCAGGCCGATTACTTCTGCTTCACGGGGCCGTCGACATTTCGCGTCTATTTGTGGGATGCCAGGCCAGGTTCGCCGACGCACGGCAAAAAGGAAGTGCGCGAGGTGGGCGAGAGCGCGCCGTTTGCGCTGATCGTGCCGGCCGGCGTGGTGCACGCGTACAAGAACGTCGGCGACAAGGACGGGCTGGTGTTCAACGCCGCGAACCGGCTTTATGCCGGCTGGCTGAAGCAGGACCCGGTCGATGAAATCCGCCACGAAGCCGACGCGAATTCCCCCTACCGGCTCGATTGATTTTGTGGAACTCCGGCGACTGACGTCGCCGGCTCGCCAAGCTACGTCACCAGCCATTCGACGACCTTGAGATCGTCGAGTTTGTCTTCGGCGCGCGTCAGTTGGTCGGCAGCGCCGGAGGCGTCATAAGCAGCCTTGGGAAGTTTGCCGCTGGCCGTGCCGCGATGGTTGTGCACCAGCGCCGCGCCCGGCGCGCAGAGTGCCAGGAACGCCGGCAACCCGCCGTACTTCACCGCGCCTGGCAGCATCATCGGGTCGTTCGCGTCCTTGATGCTCTCGAAGCGGAACTGATTCATGTCGGCGGCCAGTTTGGTCACCGCGCTGCCGGCGAGCGCCCTGGCCAGAATCGCCGCCGGGCCCATCGCGCCCCAGCCGACGATCGCGATCGACTTCGCTTCCAGGAATTTGCCGAAGCCGACCAGGGTGAGCAAATCGTGGACGCGATTGGCCAGTAGCGGCCGGTTGTATCCATAAGTCAGCCCGGCGTACCCCCTGTCCACGGTCGGCGGCTTGGCGAAGCTCAGTTCGCCGACGCCGAGATAATCCGTGGACACCACTGCGAACCCGGCATCGGTCAGCGCCTTCACCGCCGGGGCCACCTTGCCGTTAACGAACAGGCTCGATTTCCCTTGCGGATGCGCCCAGATGACGAGCTTCTTCTTGTCGGCCTTGGCGTTGACGAGGCCGGCGCAAGGGATGGCGTCGTTCTCGCCGCGGCGGCCGAACACCGCCCGGTGCATCGTGTGGCCGTCGATCTTCGATTCCTTCGGCCCTTCGATCACAACGATTTCTTGCGGCAACGCGTCGGTCACCAGGGCCGCCAGCGCCGTACCGACCACGCGCTGGAATTCCTTCAAACTCGCGGCATCGGTGGGAACGAGCTTGGCCATCTGGGCGTCGGACGCCTTGGTCATCGTTTCGCGCAACCTCGGCGCATCGAGTTCATCGGCCGGCCGCGCATGCTCGGCGTCGTAAACGCTCAGTTCCTTCGGCGGAATCGGCTTGAACGGCAATTCCTTCACCTCACCGTCCTTGCCCTGGAGGTGCTTGTTGAACCAGGCGTACATGAACTCGCGCGACGGCTGGGCGTAGTTGTGCGGGATCTGCAGCCACGCCTTGGCGTCCACATTGCCCGCCGCCCCGAGCATGCCGTAAAGCTGCTTCAACTCGGGAAGCCCCTTGGTCATGATCTCCTTGGTCCAGTCGTCGGCGCCGGACATGGCGAGCGGCTTGGGGGCGAAGATTCCCGCCAGTTCGACGTTGCCGGTATCGACTCGCAATCCCGAGCAGTTCTCGCAGACGCAGCCGCCCTGCATCGCGGTGCCAACCATGACGGCGGGGAAAGCCGCCGCCGGGCGATCGTCCACCGCGATGAGCATGAAAGTTTGAGTGCCGCCGCCGGACGCTCCCGTCACGCCGATGCGCTTCGGGTCCGCGTCGGGAAGCGTTTCGACGAAGTCCAGGGCACGGATGCTGTTCCAGGTTTGCAGCCCCATGAAGTTCTGGCCGCGGAGTTCGGCCTGCACGTCCTTGAACCCTTCGCGATGCGGGATCGCCTTGCTGTCGGCGACGCCGACCATGTCGTAATGGAAGACGATGAAGCCGAGGCGGGCGAGCATCGCGCACCGCGCTTGCAGCGGGTATTTCGCGCTCTCCGGCGTTCCCTCGGCCATCGTTTTGAGTTGCTTGGCGACCTCGGCATCGCCGGCCTGGTAGAAGCGGCCGTTGGCCCAGTGGCCGTGCGGGTTCAGAATCACGGGGCGCTTGCCGTCGGATTCGGTGCTGATCTTCACGAGTGGCCGATACAGGTTGCCGCTGACGTAGTGGCCCGGCATGCTGGCGAAGAAGACCTTTTCGACGGTGTAGCCGTCGCGTTCGATCTTGCCGTGGATGACGGCATTGAGCGGGGTTTTATCGGGGAGCGGCCACAGGCCGGTGGCGACGAGCACGCGCTCGCGCACCAGTTTTCGCCGCTCCGCCCATGCTTCCTTGCTCTTCGGCACCGCGAACGGGAAGTAGCCGTTGAGGTTCTTCGGCGGACCGAGGCGAACGTCGGTCGGCTTCTTGCCGCCCGTGTAAACGAGGGTGGGATCGACGGCATCCGCGGCGCCGACTACGCCGGGAAGAAGCGACAGAACCGGAACGGCGAGGGCATCGCGGCGAGTCATCATGGGAGAGCTCCGGGAAAAGGTTAGCCGCGACGCGGAGTCGAGCGCGCGCTCCATGGCGTCGCGGCTCGACGGGACTATTGCGGTTTGATTTCGAACTTGTGGGCGGTGGGCTTGGCCAGCTTGTAGATTTCCGCCTGGGCCGCGGTCGCTTCTTCCAGGCGGCGGGCCATCTCCTCGGGGCGGCGCTTGCGGCCGGCCGCCGTGTTCCAGTACTTGTCGCCGCCCAGCATGATGCCTCGGAAGCGGCCATGAACGATCTGGTTCTTGTCGTTAATGGCGTTCAGCACCGCCACGCTTTGATCGTAAAGCGGGCCGCTCGTCAGGTTGCCGAGATTCACCCCGGCGGCCAACTCCTTGTCCGAGAACTTGCCCACTTCCTTGCCGTCGATGCTGACCGAGAAACTACCGGCGGGAAGCCCCTTCACAGCCAGACCATACCAGTTCAGATCCTTCAGATTATTTGTGTAAGGCAGCATCGGTAGCCAATCCTTGAGCATCGGCAGCGGCAAGGCGGCATCGGTGCGCGTGAAGCTGACCCCTACGCCGTTCGGGAAAGTCGTGATGTCGTCAACTTTGCACCCCTTCGCGGTCGCTTTGGCGTCCTTCACGTCGATGCTGGCATTGCTGACGAGGGCCGGGGCGTGCAGGCCGGTGAGGATGGCGTGGGCCATGAGCAAACCGCCGGGCGCGGAGGTATGGAAGCCGTCGCCGTACGGCTTGGCTTTTTGGGCCTTGGGGTCGTCCTTTTCCATGCGTTCGGTGGCGGCGCGGGTGATCGCATATTGATCGACGAACGGGTAGTTGAACTTCTCGGCGGCGCCCGCCAGCGGTGCGTAGAACTGCTTCTGCGTCTCCAGATACTCGACACCGTTGCTCTTCATCCGGCGATCGACGGCGTTTGGCGACAGCAGCGCGACTCGCACGTTCGCCTCCCGGGCCATCTTCAACATCGCTTCCGTCTTCTGTGTGAAGTTCTTGCAAGCGTCGGCCCTGAACTTGCCG
>Ga0134125_10003730_pt1 | contig 17556 bp, 42 predicted proteins | sample KB31751_FD_96464 | JGI IMG/M metagenome (GOLD analysis project Ga0134125, IMG submission 96464) | Terrestrial soil microbial communities with excess Nitrogen fertilizer from Kellogg Biological Station, Michigan, USA - KB3-175-1 | ecosystem: Environmental > Terrestrial > Soil > Unclassified ...
AGCACATTCACCCGCATCTGCGGGCCAGCATAGGATTCAGTCAGCGCGCGGCGATTCTGACCCTTGCCTGTGCGAGCGTGAAACTCAGTCAGCGACTCTTCCATCGACTCATTACGCGCAAACGCTAATTCGCCACCGGAGTAGACGACCAAAAACCCTTTTGGGAACGTCTGCCAGAACCACGACCGCATGGCCTTCGGGCAGCTTTCGTCCATATAGAATCCAGGTCGAAACCACACGCGAGTCTTGGTCGCATCCCGCATCAGTGAATCGCCTGTGGCGTAATTCGACTGCATGGACAGGTTGATCGACTGCCGCGCGAGCCGATCCAGCTTCAACTCGGCAATCCCTAAATCGCCAGCGGTGATTTTGTCCGCAATCCAAGGAAACTCGGCCTTCTGTGAAGCAATATCGTACTCTCTCGATAACATGCAATACTGCCAGTCGCGCATCGATTTCGAGACGATGGATACCTTGCGTTCGAGCTTCCCGAATAGTTCCGAGACGGTACGAATCTTTGGGCGATTGCCCTCTTTCCCCGCAGCATCGGGGTCTTCTTCATCCGCCGTCTCAGGAACTACATCGGGCGCTACATCCTCATATCCCCACTTCTGCGCGTCGGCCACAGGCCGCGTATAGCCGATAGCCGTCTCATCTGTGCAGTAGTTGCGAGCAAGATCAGCTTGCAGCGCTCCGTACTTATTGTCTTCCGCGATGAAATGCTTCAGGCAATTCGCGGCGGCTGCATACGTCTCATCGTCGGGATCACCCGGCTTCTCGGCAAAGAACGTGCTTTCTGCGATCTCTCGCGTCAATAGCGAGACAATCGTGTCATTCTTCTCGCCGATGACGTTTGTATCGTACCAACCGCCAGCTACATTTGAACCAAAGATGCCGTAACCCGAATATCGGCCAACTCCTGGCGCTCCGCTAATCTCCCACCCTGAATTGCTGGTTGGCTTGAGCCGATGAAAGCCACGATCCAGCAGTTCCAGCATCCACGCACCCTGCACTTCGATGCGCCTCGCCACCGGGTCAGCCTTCGCAGCAGCGTCCACCATAGACCGCATTGCGTTCTTCTGGTCATCATTCAGCCTATTCTGGGCATTTTCCGCAGTCGTCCACATCGGCTGATCGGATACATCGAAGGCCGCGAACGTGCCGAGGGGAAGAGACGCAGGGTCGAAGTCTTGCGATACGACTTCGTCTACGTCATCGTCCAGCAAATCAGCCATCTATTTCCCCTTCAGCGGTTGAGAATCCGCATAATTCTGGAGCCATTCGGCGATTCGATGCGCAAGATACCAGCGTCCTCGCAGATGCCCCAAAGCCGACACGCGCCGCTCCGCGGCGAATAGAAATGACCCTCCATATTGATGATTGGCGTGGCTATACGCCTCATATTCAGACCTCGCGCGCTCTTCTAGTGGGAGGTGATACCAATCCACATAGCCACTTCCAATCTGCTCCCTGAATTGCTTCAGGACACGATACGTCACACGATCTTGGAGTGGTCGCAGTTTCATTTGACTTCCTTTAGCGGCCTGTTCATTTCGTGGAGCTTTTGCGGCAATTTCTTGCCCTTGCTCGCGGCATTCCATTCGTCCACATCCACGCCCTGCTGCTCCAGCTTGTCGCGGTTGGCATTGAAGTAGGCTTCTTGAGCCTTCGAGACGAACGGCATTATTTCGCCATCGCCTTGAAGCCCTTGGCGCTCGCGATCATCCGTCCCAGCCGCCCGCTGTGATGACCTTCCAAGTCCTTCGCCGGGATTTTCTTGTCCTCAGATATCCCAAGCGCCCTATGCAACGCGCCAGGGTGCTCTTTGAATGAACCTTTCGAGCCGAGATTCACGGTCTTCGTCCCGTACATTACTCATACTCCGCGTCGTCTTCCGGCTCCTGCTCGTCTTCCTGCCCAGCGCCCGCGAGCTTCTTGCCGTGTTCATGTGCTTCTTCCACGCTGCCGTGGTCGCTATGATTCTCGTGGCCGTCAGGATGAATCGAGTGAACATGATGCTGACCGCCTTCGTGGTCATGCGTCACATGAACCTCTTGTGCCGGTCCATGCTCCTGCGCGACCTGCGAGCCGTCTTCCTCGCCGCCGCCATCGGTAGGCTGCGCCAATGGATCGGTGCGATCGGCCACGCCAGCGTTGCGCTCCATCGAACGCTTATGCGCCATCATCGGTGCCCGATTTGTGCTCTTGAATCCGTCCCCTGCTTCGTATGCCATCTTCTTCCTCCTGCAACATTTTGTTGAGTTCGCCCTGCCAATCTTGCGGGCCTGTGAAGCTGCTATCTTTAGCGGGTTGAACCTGAGTCATTGGCTGAAACTTCGCTGCATACAACTGTCCAGCCTGTGAACCCAGCGGCATCAGCACCAGCCGCATCCGCTCGTTCTCGTCCTTGACGCCAGCAAGTTCGATACGCAAGGAGCGAATCTGCGTGTCTTTCTCGGCCAGCAGCGCAGCGAAATCCTCGCGCTGCTGTTTTAGTTCGGCCTCCAGGTGAGTGCGATAGGGAAAGAGCCAATTCAATGAACCAGCCCTCCATAGGTCCGCTCTATCGTCTGAAGGTTGCCGGATCCAACTTTCTCCTGCTCTTGCAAGCAATGCTCCACCCCAGCAGCCAACAGAAGCCGCACAACCTCGATCTGGTCGTCCTTCGTCATCCGATAGCGCGACATGATAGCGGCAGCCTTCATCACTTCGTTGTTGATGTCTATTCCCAATGTGCTGGCCTCCGCTCTTCCGCCCGTCTCAATCGGCTGTCTCGTTCCATCGTCAGCTTGTACTGCAATAGGCTGCGTTCAGCGATACTGTTCGTCGCCGCCAACTTATCGCGGTCTGTCTCTTCCTGCGTCTTGCTCTGTGTATACGCACAGAAGCTCATCGCCAGCGTATCTCCCAAATCGGGAGAAGCCAGCCCGCGCTTCTTCATATCTTCCTTCTTCTCAAGCTGAATCTGGTTCTTGGCTGAGAAGTAATACTCCGGTCCCGTTAGATCAGACTCCAGTTCAGGGTCGTCTGGAATCTGCGCAGTCGCCAGCCAATCCCGCATCGCGCCCCACATGTTAGCGCGGTAGTTGAAGTACATGAACGCATCGTTCGGAGCTGCGCCGCCGTGAAACTCCATCAGTCGCCGTGCAGGGTTGGCGTTGAACCAAGCCGTCATGTACTCGCGGACGTAATCGACTACACCACCGCCTACGCCGTCGCCATCAATCACAGTGGTGCGCGGATCGTGCTCTTTCATTCGCTGCATGACGCGGTTGGCTGTCTGAACCGTGCTCAACTCGCGTAATTTATCGAGGATCGTGAACTTTGGCCCCTGGCGAATTCCGATGATCGTCTGGTCATCGCCGAACCGCGCCACATCGCAAATCAGTATCTTCCAGTGCGATTCATACTTCTCAGGTGCAAGCTTTCGGTTCCTTGCCGCTGAGACTACATCCCCAGCAATAAACTGAGTGCTGCCCGCTCTAGGAAACTCACCTCTGACTCGTACACGAACGAAGTCTGAGTCTTCGCCGTAGTCGGCAACCCACTTGTCGAGCTGGACCTTGTTTGTCCCTTCGATTCCTCGACTGTCAATCTGGCAGGTCCGCCAGCGGTGCTTGTATCGTCCAAAACATTCTCGGAAGCGTCCGGCGTTCTTTGTGGGGTTACCAAAAGCAATCCAGATGATCTCCGTGCCTTCGTCTGTCAGCGCTCCTTCAGTGACTTCCCAGATGGAGTCTGCGATGGCGCTCGCTTCATCGTAGATAACGACGATCCGCTTACCTTTGTTGTGCAAGCCAGCGAAAGCTTCGGTATTGTTTTCACTCCAAGGAATGCGATCAATTCGCCACTGCCTTTCATGCGCTTTCTCTTTGACTGAAATCGTCGTAGCGCCAATGTTCCACCAGTGCGAAGTAATCGCCAGCCGTGTCCACTTACAAATCTCAGGCCAAGTCTTTGTTGCGAGCTGGCTCTCAGTATTCGCCGTCACAACGATCCGGCAGTCTTCGCAAGTGTCCTTTGCCCAACTGCACACCATCGCAATCAGAGCCGTCTTGCCAATTCCGTGGCCAGACGATACCGCCAGTTCCAATGGGGTGAACCTGGAGTCTGACTTCAGGTGTTCGCCGATAACGGAAAGAATCTCGCGCTGCCACTGTCGCGGTCCGGCCGCGTCCTCTAGTTCACCTTCCAGCCAAGGGAAAGCATAGCGTGTATATCCAAGGGGGTCAGCGGAAAAATTTCCGATATCTTGGATCAGCTCTTGTTCAGGCGTTGCGCTTGCGAGCACGGCTGATAGCCTCCGCCAGTGATTCCAGGCCAGACACTTCGACCTTATCCTTGTAGAGCGAGTGGTATCGCATCAGCTTGTCTAGTGCTGCACCCTTGTCCGCTAACTTCACCTTTTTTAGCGTGCCGATGATTGACTTCTGCTCGCCTTCGCCTGCGTCCCATATATCTGAAACTTCCAGTCCAGCAATACAAGCCGCAGAATCGTCATCGAGCTTATCGATCTGCTTTAGTGAGCCATCGGGCTCAAATAGATTTCTAACGTCAAGGAACGCTAAGCGACCGACCTCGTTCAGCGTTCTTTCGACCGATATGTCGAGCTTCGTCATGATTTTTTCGGTCTTTTTGCTGATAACTTCAGCCACCTTGACATTTACCAGCAAGCGCGCAGCTTGCGTATCAGCAGTCTTCTTGCTGTAACCTGCTGATATTGCAGCCTTTGTCGCGTTCAATCCATTAGCGAGATATTCCGCGATGAATCTTTTCTGTTTAGGGGATAAATCCGACATTGGCGTCACGCTTGGGGCCAGTCTGGGAACATCAATTTCCCTCCGTTGAAAATAATTTGATTATTTGCAAAATAGCCATTGACGCATAAGCCTTATGTGCTAATCTATATAAGTAGTCGAGAGGCAATCAGCCTTAGAGGAGATCAAAATGAGCCAATACAAAGTAAGCGCCTTGAACCTCAACGATGTACTAGTGATTCAAAAAATATCGGCTAGCAGCGCAAATGCGGCTGCGCAAATCGTGGTGCGGAAGAATAAATATCTCAGGGTGCAGGCCGTAGAAAAAATTCCTGCAACCACTCAATATTTTGCTGGATAATTTGAAATCAGCGCAATGTCCCGAAAATCAATTGGAGGATAGAAAATGAAAATTGAAATCGCCAGCATCAATAGCCAGGATATTGAAAAGTTCGCTGCCCAGCAGGGAATCACGGAAGCCGAGTTCCTAGGCTCGAACGGAGAGCCGAGCGGCACCACCGGGCGGAGCTACTACCGCGTGGGGGATCAGCTCGTGGCAACCACGAATGGGGATCCGATCTGGGAAGCCAATGATTCGGCAGAATTTCACCAGGCGGCTGAAGAAGATGGAGTGAAGCTCTAAAGCCCCTATGAAATCTCCCAAAAAATGCACCACCGAAGAGCTCCGTCCCTACGCGAGCGAGTATCAGCGGCGTGTACGGCTAGGCAAGCAAGGGCCGCCGAAGGTGATTCATCATTGCCCAAAGTGCGGCCGCGAGTTTGGTGCGCGCGAATTGCGTAAACATACGCCAATTTGCCAGCCTAGCGCTCCGGGGTAGTGATCCCGCGCCCAAGCGGCCGAGGGATACGCCAGTCGTACTCCTCGTGGGTCCGGCAGTATTCCTCCCACATCAAATCATGTTCCGCGATATGCTCACGCGCCCAACGCACCATAGGCGTCATCATCTTTGCGAGGTACTTGGTGCAAGCAATAATGGCCGCTGGCGTGAGCAGCGCCATCAAGTGCGGCGATATCCAGCCCCAGAGTTGCGGTAAGAGGTCTTGCTGGCCCGGTTGCATTACTACGGAGCATCCGGCGCGCTCAAGGGCGTCTGGTTGGGCAAAAGAGCAAGGATCGAGTCTGCCGTGATGGGCACAGCAGCAGCAGCGTTGTACCCTACGATGGCTTTGCCTACATACTTTGCCAGCAAATTCAGGATGGCTTCAGCGAGCGCGGCGGGAACGGCCACGCCAGGGGCCAACGCTGCGATGGATTCGAGAATCTCATCACCGATAGCCTGTCCCTCGGTGATTGCGGTTGCTACATCGGTCGAACTCATTATTTGCCTCCGCAAACAGCAGGATTCGTAATCAGGGACTGCACCTTAACCACGACGGGCGCGAGTTGCAGGAGCGATGCGGAGACAACAGCAGTTTCAGCCGTGAGATCGCCCTTCGCTACGCGCACTTTGTCATAGACCTGCAACGCATCGACCGCAGCCGTCTGAATGCCCTTGGCGTCGTTGATGATCGCGTAAGAGCAGGCATTGTGAGGGATTGTGCGGGCTTCGTAGTCCGCTTGTGCTGTATCAATCGCGGCCTTGGATGCAGAGAGCGTCTGGAAGCTGGTTCGTTCGAAGTCGGTACAGCCCAACACGCAAAAGGCGAGCAGCGTAATGGCGAGGGTGCGGGTTTTCATTGGGTTACTCCTGCTTTTGGCGTGAGCCCAGCGATGGGCCGGATATTCAAAAGTTGGTGGCTGAAGTCAAACATATGGTCGTAGAAGTTGTAGGCGACACCTTTTTCGGGGAGGGTCACAATAAAGGCCGTCACAACATACCAAAGGCCGTATCCGATGCTGAAGCGATGATCGTAGACCGTTTGCCAGAATGCCGATAGATCCAATTACCGCCTCCTAGAGATGGGATCACCTCTTTCCTAGCTGTGCTTCCTGTTGTGCCAGTAGTCCCATAGCATAACCAACGCTATGCAAATCAGTAACTTGATATCGAAACTCACATAAGGCTCCGAAAAAGCGGCCGCCATCGCTGACGGCCAATCTGCCTTGGTTCTCTCTGGTTAGGAGAGCTTGTTATGCGGCCCTCAGGTAAGGCTGCCAGCCCATCACCAGCGCCACCGCAGATCTGTTGCCCATCGCCGCCTGCTCAATCACACGCGGCCCCATTGAACATGAGCGATCCCGCAACTTGGCGAAAGCGCTATCCACAAGCATGATGATCGACTTGTAGCGGTTGTTCACCCACTTGGCGAAGCCACAATCCACCTGATATTGCGCTCCAACACGGTCGATCCGGCACGCAGGCATCCCGTTGGTTCGGGTTCCCTTGGCAAACACAGCTACTTCCTGTTCTGGAGAGACAAGTATGCTCATAGTTTTGTGGGTTGCAGTCCTAGCGTCGGGACGCTTCGACAAGTCCGGGGAGGGCTTGGTGCTATGGTGGCACAAACAAAGAAAATTAAACAGGCAAATCAGCCTTTATGCTTCGCTTGTGGTGCAACTTCTTCGACATATCTCAGAATCTTCCACGCTGGGACATCCATAGCCTCCGCAGCTTTGAGAAAAACTCCCAGATGCGCTCCGTCCGGGTGCTTTTCCAAGCGCACGACCGTGTTCCGATGCACGTCCATCAATTCCGACAGCTTCTCCTGACTCAACTTCTTGTTGCGCCGTAAAGACACGAGCACCCTGGACAGGTTCCTTCCCACCCTTACTTCCCTCCCAGAGCTTCGATGCGGATGCAATGTTTCTTGCCGTCTTCCGAGGTCATCAGGAAGCGTGTCTTATCGGCACAGGTCGGGCGGGTGCGGCGGTATAGTCCTTCATCCAGACGTGATAGCTTGTCAACTTCAAGCCATACACACCTGCCCCCATCACAAACCTCGGTACCCAACGATCCATATTCCTCCATGATTGGAGGCACGTCACTAGGCGAGGGCATTCTGGCGGTCATTTGAAACATAAACATCGCGGCGATAAATATCAGATTCATCTCTTCTCCTTGGTTGGTGGTCCGGGTAAAGGACGCCAGTGGGTTACGTTCCTTGATCTCAATCCAGCCGTCACCTTCGGACTCTACGGCGGATATGGCGTCAACAAGTCTATGCCATCTGGGTGGCTCATTATTTGAGCAATATGCTCTCGCCGCCTCCACCAAATCCTTCACGCTATTTGTCATCGACTGCCTCCTTGGTTGATGGTGGAGTGTAGGGTGCCAGTTTGATTGCACGGATTCTTTGAGCGGCGGGATCAGGTGCCATTTCTGCGAACGCCTCCAGCACAATCTTTTGGCATCGCTCCCACACCTTCTCCGGCGCCGCCGATACCTGCTGCTCGGCGAGGAGTTGGCGCTCACGATTATCTAAGACTTCCTCCGCCAGATTGGTCTTTTCTATTGAGTCCAATTCGTCAATCCGAGAAATTCTTTCTTCAATGTCGGCGTCCAGCGGCGGCAACTCTCCCACCTTCGGCTGCTCAACTTTCTCTTCGCTCATTTCGATCCTTTCGCTGCGTTCCAGGATGCTCTAGCGCAACTTATATAGTCGGCGAACCCAATCGTCCTAATGGGCTGATAATTAGCCCACCACTCCTCGAACGTCTGCTTTGTGTTGATAGAGGATGAGCCAGGCTGAAACTTCTCTCTAATTTCGGTTGCCATCACCTTCAGCAACCGCACACCATAGTCGTGCTTCGGCTCTTCTACCACGATGGGCATCAGACATTCCGATTCGCTTTCGACGTACACCGCGATGCTTTCAACCAAATCCGCCGGGGTAGATGGAGTGGGCTTCGGCTCGGCCCATATGAGCTTCTGCCTCGCTTCAATGGCGTCATCTAAAGACTTCTTGGCGTCAAGTTGCCCGCAGTTCCAGCCAAAGCGCGCACCCGCAATATACTGGCGATCTGCCATAATTGCATTCCGTGTCTCATCTTTGTCCTCTACGGGAAGAGATTCAACCTCTTCGGGTGCTTGCACGGTAGAGGATTCACATAGGCCGTTTGGCGAGTGAAAGCATGTGGCCACCATCCCAAAGGGAAGCGAACACCCGCACCACTTACATTGCTCTTCCACGGCTGGGGGCAGCTTAGAGGCTGCGTCGGCCCATGCCCTAGATTCACTATCGTAGCCGCGTCCTGAACCTTGCCCCAGAAATGAACCGCCGCATGGCGTACTCCACACCTCCGTAACCATCATGTGCCCGTTGTAGGTAACATAGGCGTCTGGATGCACAGCCAACACCTTCTGCTTGTCAGTCATCGGTTTCATCGTCTTCTCCTCGCAGCCATAAAGCCGCGCTATCGTCTGTGTCTGGCAGAAACATGTAAATCGGCAGATCTACCTTTTCGTAGTAGCTTCCATCCTGAATCGCATCGCGCATGTTCTTTGTGACGCCCGCGCCGCGCAGTTCTAAGCCGTCGTACAACGCATAATGGCCGATACCTTCGGGAACTTCACCGATAGTCAGCACTACCTGCCATCCTCCGTTGGCCCTTTGCTTACGCAAATGCTTCGCGAGGATTTCAATTTCTGTCTCTGTGGTTGGGTTAGGTTTCATCGTGAGCCTCGCGTGCCTTGCTATTCACGTCGGAGATAAGCGCAGCCATAGACCGCGACAGCGCCTCGGCCATCACCGCATGATCGCGTGTTACTCCTTGCGTGCAAATCATGCGATCGAGATATTCGACCAACTCCTCATTCGACCACCAGGCTATCGGTTTACCCTCAATCTCTATGCTCATCGCTCCCTCTCCGTCATCGCTGCGCTCTCTCCGTTAGGTTTCATCGTGAGCCTCCAGCAATCGAGTACATAGCTTTGAGCCTGTCCGGGAACGCCTTGCGGAACTCGTCGTTTGGGTCATCCATTGGGCGCATCGTCATCGCTGCGCTCCAACTGGCTTGAAACTGACAGCCCACACCCACGGGTTGGCATTTGAAGATTTATCGCCGTTGATCGAATCCCAGAGCGACATGAACGAAGCGGCTGCGATAGAGTGATTCATCGCGAACGGCGCTCCCGGTTTGAGTCGGTAGTTCTTCCAAGGCGTAAGACATGCTGGAGCATCGCTTAGCAGCTCCACTCCCTCAGCCCTCGCATCCTCTTCGCTGATTTCCTGCAACCGCTGCACACGCACCTTAGTAACCTCCAACGTGATGCGCGAGGCCCAGCGAGGCATGAAGAGTGGAGTTACCCAATTACCTATTTTCGCGGCAGCTTTCGGGAGCACGTACTCAGTCGGAGCTTCTCCTGCCATTCGCTCAGATCCATCTGCGGCATAGACCAGATGCACGGCAGTATCGTGCCAAGTTCCAGTCCACGTCTCGCGCACCCACAGCCGGTCTCCAGGCTTACCGTAGGCACAACGGTAAGGCAAACCACTCTCCCACTTCGGACCTGCTACATGGTGCATAAAAACACCGTCAATAATGCACGGCTGCGGCTTCACTATCCTCCGCGTCTGCGTCTTCCGGCCCTCAAGGATGGCCCGCACCATCGGCGCACTAAACAATATCGGTCGCTCTTTCGTCATCGCTGCGCTCTCTCCATGCTCTGGGTGGGTCATGGCTTAGCCTCGGCTTTAGCAATGGCAGAGTGGGCATGACCGATAAACTTTGCATCACATGAAGTGGTGCATTGACGGGCATATGCCTCTTGTTCTTCGCGTGTTTCACCGAATAGCGCGAGACATTCCTTGAGTGCTTCTAGGAGTTCAGGAGCGGCGGCGATAAGACGGGCATAGCGAGCCACTTCATCAGAATCACGTCTACACCCATCCCCGTTGATATAGTGGCAAGTTACTATGAGCGCATTCTCTGAATCCCGAACCTTTGCACACTCGCCAATAACTGCGGTCCAAGGTAAATTCTCGATTTCCATACCATTCTCCACTCCTTCTGCGCTATTCACTCGGTACCTCCAGACGTGCGGCAACAGTGGCTTTCCACTCGGTAGAGTTGTGTGAGTTCACAAACTCCATGCAGAGATCGCACCTGCAATCCAGTTCATGCGATTCGATCTCATCCAGCAGCCGTTGTTCCTTCTCTGTGTAGTTGGCCATTCTTCTTACTCCCCCTCCAGCACTACTGCGGTGCATTTACTTCATCAAGAATGGCGTCTGGATCGCTGTCCATATAGGGCTGCTTGACCTCTCCCGGCTCCCATCCCTCATCCGTCCGAATCATGTGATCGCCACAGAACTCGTAATAATCTCGCCAGAGTTGATGCCCCGGCGCGATCATGGTTCCCGCGAGTGGGACCTCGCCATAAAGTTCAACAAAGCGATCTAGTAGGGTCATCGGAGTTATCCTCTTTGAGACGACTCCCGCGATGTGGTTTATGCCTTCCCTGAAGCCAGCCCTATAAGACGCGTCAACTAAAGCCGCAGCTTTTTGTGAAAACTCACTTCTCTTCTTCTCGCTCATTTGCATCCTTTCTTGGTTGGGGAAAGCTAATTCGCTGGTAGGTAACGCTTGGGCCGGTACTCCATGTTGTCCAGATATTGGCCTGGCGTTTGATAGGGAGAAATCTTGGCGCGGATATGTTCCCTAACTTCCTCGCGAGTATGGAACCAACGGTCAGACGTGCAGCTCCATATCTGATCGCTTCCCTTCACGCGCACCTGAATCATCCAAATCTGCTCTCTACGTTCCTTGTAAGTTGCCATCTCTGCTCTCCCTCTTAGTCAGCTACGCGTTCATCTACCGTGTTGGCTTCAAGTAGTGCGTCGGCCTGTTCTATCGCAGCCAGCGCAATCTCTTTTGGTGTCGCTGTTACAGCCGTATGGGGGCTTGCTAGCATCCCCTCCATCGCTGCGATCATGGCAATCTGCCTAAACTCTGCTCTGTCCATCTCGTCCTCCAAACGCCTTCTGATACTCCCTCTTGATTGAGTCCAGATGCTCACACAGCGCTCCATCCGTTACGTGGGCCTCTCTGCTGCGTCTGCTGAGATAACGGGAATTCAATCGACGGATGGCCCAAAGGTGTATAAAACCGGCGAGTATAGGAAGCCTTATTTGCATCATCCATCGACCCGAAATACTCATAATGCCTCGTGCCCCTACGAAATCGGAACTCGACACGATATGGCAGCTTTACGGTGTCCTTTTCTTTCGCACTCATCGTCCTGCCTCCTGTACTTTCTTCCACTCGTCTGCAATCGCTTGTAGTTCTGCTAACTTCTCACGCTCAATCCCAGTAAGAGGTTTGGGTTTCACAAACTGCCCCGGGGGTCCGCAGCAAAGGTCAAACTGTCGCTGGTAGCGGTCAAAGTTCGTCATGCGGCCATCCTTAGATGTGCCCGTTGCTGCCGCTTGCGTTCCGTGTTCATCGCGCTCCTCAGCTCCGCAGCATGTCTCAAGCACTTCGGCAGGGTGTTGTTCTTATTCAAAATCCGGCCACATCCAGGTTCCGTACAAATCCTCTTGCCAACCAGAGACTTTAGCCTCGCCTCCTTCGCCCTGCATTTACCACAAGTGGGGTACGGGTTCGTAACCTTCAATACCGTCCCACAGGGGCAATGTTCACGCTTGCGGGCACACCGCTCATGCATACCTTTGACCGTACCCTCGCGCGTTGGCCGTCCACAGACTGTGCAGGGGGGGCCAGAGCACGCCCGCGATACGCCATCCTTCGACCGCATCCGGCGCTTCTCTATTTGCGGATGCGTGACGATCTCGCGGGGCTTCTGTGCCTCCTCCGCGTTCCGGCGCTCAAAGTCCAATCGCCAAGGGGTCTTGGGCGCGCCCATCGCCGGTATATCGCCCCGTAGGTAGCGCTGTAAGTCTCGCTCGGTGTAGTCACGTTCCATCTACGTCTCCCTCACGGTGATTCCGTGTATGAACTTCATCAACTTTCTGCGAATCACGTACTGCTGGGTCTTCATGCCCTTTGAGTCTTCAACCACAACCTGCCCGTTTTCCTTGTAGCGAAAGTCGGCGGTGTAGGTTACGGCCCGCTCGCCTTCCTGCTTAGGAACCAACTCAAACTTCACCTGTTCCTCAAGGTCAGAGATAAGCCCCATGTTCTGCATAAGACAAAGTTCCGCAGCCCTCCGTGCTTCCCGCTTCGAGGCGTAGGCTCCTACTCGCTTTGAGTGATACTTACTCACCTACTGCCTCCGTCTCATCGCTGAAATTCCACGGCATCTTGGTTGTGTGCTCACTTGTCCGTCTCAGTAATGCCCATCCTGCGCACGGCTTAGATTCCTCATGGCAGCCAAACGGGATGCCTTCCATGACACACTTGAGCGCGTCCATCTGCGTCGTAGGTGATCCATTGGGGTAGGTTCCTTGTCGGAACGCGCACGTAGCACATCTTTCGCTTCCGTTCGCAAGTTTCCCTTTCGCTTCCTCGGCGTCAACAAACCGCGCCATATAGTAGCCTTGCTCGAATCCATCTCGCGTTGGTTCGTTGATAACTTTCACACCACCTCCGTCTCTGTCCAGGAAACTTTATTCGCTAGATCGGCGTCCGCCTTTGCCAACTCTGCGGCAACGAATGCTTCTGCCTCCTCGCGGGCCTTCTTGCGATTTGCCTCCGCTTGAGCTTCCATCTCCTTCAGCAGCTTGCCGTGCTCAAGTAATTCATCACCACTCCAGAAGCGTATGTTTCCTGCTACAGGCAACTCTTTCGAGCAGTGTGGGCAGGCAAGCATCTGCGGGGTGGTGTCGATCTCCTTGGGCTTCTGAAGATGGTATTTCTCCTCCAAAGACTTCACTGACTCGGACCACTCCGCTTTCGACACGTAGAGTTCGGGATGAGCCTTCGAGTGCGCAATCTGCGCATTGATCTTGTCCAGAGCCGCTCTTGGATTCGCTGAGGTCGCGCTAATCTCCTCACACGCGTTCTCAATCTGGTTCGGCGTGGGGAAGAAGTCATGGCTACGGAGTGCCTTCCAGAGTCCGGCCTCGAAACGCTTCATCCCCTGTGACTGGGCTAGTTCCTCCCAAGCCTTCAGGTACACATCCGGCGTCCCCTCCGGGAGCGTCTGATTGGGGTAGTAGTCCCTCGCTTGCTGCATCAACGCCCCCAGTGCGAAGACCGATTCGTCGGGCAACTGCGGCTTGGATCGCGTCGTCCGAAGTTCGTTTTCGTTCGGTTGCAGCATCAACTCGCTGATTCGTTCCATGGTTCACTCCCTGTGGTTTCCCAAATTGATCCAACGGCCCGTTGAGGTAATCCAGCGTCCTCGCCAGCCATGCTCTAGGCCGGTCTGAGTGGTTCACAAGCGACTTGTGCCGGTTCTGTAGGCAGGTCGTGAAGGTTTCCATCTTGAGGTCAGGAGAAGCCGCCAGAAGGCTAGAAAGCTGCTTTGCTTCGCTGGCGTCCCACGGCATTTGTACCGATGGGTTATGCCTATCCCAGTACTTCGCCGTAGCTCCCTTGAAAATCACATGCCGGGGATCAGCGCCCCGCGCTTGTCGCGGGGAAGTATTTCTCTTCTCTTCTTTGCTCTGCTCTGCTCTGCTCTGCTCTGCTATATGGCGTTCGCCAGCGGGTGTCTGGCGTTCGCCAGCGGGTGTCTGGCGTTCGCTAGAATCATTCTGGCGTTCGCTAGGCAGTTGCTTGGCGTTCGCCAGCTTTGCGATGGCACCTGCCTGCCCATTCTTGGCGTTCGCCACACGCTTACAGTCGGTCGTCGTGCGCATCGTATCCATCTTCGCGTTCACTAAACCGCTCTCCGTAACTTCCCAGCATGGTTCGATTTGCGGCCAATACATCTCAAACTCTTCCAGGCTGCAACCGCAAATATCGGCGAGTTCTTCGTGATCCAAGGGCAACGATCCTTCAGCCCAGAACTCATCCAGTAACTCGCGGTACAGGCCCTTTGCTTGCCAGCTCATTCTCTGGACGCGCCGGTTAGCTCTGTAGTCGCGCCAGTGCCATTTGTAGTAGGGGAGTGGTTCCAAGTTAGGCTGCCTTCTCCCTTTCCAACTCAATCCGATACTCAAAATAAGATGTACCCTTGCGGCGTCTCTTCTTCAGGTCGTGCTTGCCCCACGATTCTTTTCTCAGATCCCGCATCCGAGCCGTGCAAGCCTCAGCAGCTACGTGGCAGCCCGCAAGCTGTAACTGAAGACGAACCTCGTGCGGGGCGTACCAGTGCTCTCGGCTGAGTAAATCCAGGATGACTTGCTGCGCTGTGCGGGGCATCAGGCTACCTCGCAAATTAGCGGAGAGCTATATATATTGTCGTAGTCTCCCTCCTCTGTCTTTTCGCAAGCCCAGTACCAATGAGACTTACCAGCAGCACTCCATGTTTCCGCAGCAGATTGCGAGCTAACTACACCATGAAAAGTGACTAAGCCCTTCTCCGACAATCCCTTGAGCAACACATAAATCGTCATGCAACCTCCCTTATCTTCACTACAGGTGTGTAACTATTCCTCGGCAAAGAGTTTTTCCTGCATCTCGGATGGAGTCATGGCAATCTCGCGGACAATCTCTCCAGTGTCTTCGCGCATGATCCGTTTTGTACCTTGGACCGGCGTGTGAAATAGAAAGAAACAGGTAATTGTCCTCATCTCCCAGCCCATATTGATTTCACGAGAGAGCTTGCCAATTTGCGACGTGCAGCTCTCAATGCGCTCTTTGAACTGTGAGGCCGCAGCTTTCTGCTCTTCTTGCGCTTGAGTCTGGGTCTGTACCGCGAGGGCCAACTTCTTAGCCTTCTCTTTGGTTTCCTCTTCGGTGAAGTCGTAGCGGAGGAATTCTCCAACTGTGACGGGCTTTGGTTCGGGGGCTTTCACTGTTTCCTTAGTCATGTTTCTCCTTATGCTGCTTTTGATTTAGTTACAGGTGTGTACTTCCCTTCAATCCAGTGGTAGCGTCGTGAACCTTTCAAGCCTTGGCAGGAAAAACATAAAGCTGCGTTAATTCGCCTGCCAGTCTTGAAATCGATCATCCTGTCATCTTTATGCCCGGCGCAGCGATTATCTGCATGGTCGAACGTTGGGATAATCATCCATTCACCGCAAATAGCGCAAAGGAAGTTCTGCAATTCAGCCATCATCCGTGTGCGCGACTTGTAGATTCGCAAGCCCTCCGCTGTCCTCAAATCGAGAACTTCTCTCCCATCTGGGAAGGTTCGGATAGGCTCTCGCTTGCGACGGGGAGGACGTTGGCAACTAAGCATCAGCGGCGCTCCAACTGAAATCCGTTACCCAGTTTTGCCATTGCCAACCTCACGCATCCGTCCCAAAGAAGTTGATCGTCCACCGTCGAAAAGTCATGGAATTCAAAAGAGGCGTCCTTAGCTACTTGGATAATCCCCCGGCCGCAGACCTGCTTCGATCCGCACATCTCCCACCACGGCTCATCTAACTCCGTCGCGCATAGGTAGCTTTGCGTCTGCATCCTCCAGGCTAAGAGCTTCTGCGCCTTGGCCTTCCCATACTGCTTTGCGCTTGTCTTGGCATCGCAGATGTACGGAACCCCACGGAGAAGACCGCGAAGGTCAATGGTGCAGCCGACAGCCTGTCCTGTGCCGTCATGCTCGTAGACAATCTGCTTTTCGAGAGCACCTAATGGTTCAAAATCGAACTTGCTCCGAAACAGACAGTACCCGCGGAAGTAGGGAAGAACTTCGTCCGGCATATCCGGCACTTCGTTGTCTTCCTCGAAGAACTGGATAGCCTTGTGAAGCTGCGTTCCTCTCCAAGAGGCATGAGCGAGAATCCCGGAAGGGATAGCGTCATAGTTGGCCAGGCCATTCATGTAGATGATGTCCGAGGTAGCCAACACGAACTGCCCCGGAACCTTGTAGACGTGAGCTTCTTCATCGAATGTGTGGCTTAGAATCATTTAGCCGCCGCCCATTCGCAGTGCTTCTCATATTCAGATTTGATAATCTCGGTGCTGCGCTCATATCCATTGCTGCCGAGATAATTGTTGACTTCCTGCTTTGTCTTGCCGGAACCCATCGCTATCGCAAAGAAACGATTTGCTTGAGCCTCTGAGATACGTGGTCCATCAGGCCGGACGCGGGGAGTTGGGTACTGCTTCTCAGCACTCTGATCCATGTGAACATCGAAATCGTTGGGGTCTTCCGCCTCTTGATTGAGCGAGTCGCGCAATTGTCGATTGACTGAAGCTCTCTGCGTATCCTGTACTGCGCCTTTCCCTGAAGCTCCATTTCCGTCGTCGTCTTCTGGAGCGAATCCAAGGATTGCCATGTAGGAGTACCGGCGCGCATAAGTGATCGCCGAACCAGAAGATTGAGCGGAGAAGTCGCCTCGGTTGGTCGCAGGAAGTGTAAGAGAATCTTCCAGCCATTCTCCGGAACTGTGGAGTAGTCGCGTCGTCACTGTGACGGACTGCGATGTTATATCGCCAGCCGTACCTTGAATCACGGCAATTCCGTTTTCAAGCAATGCCGGTTGCGCCGCTTCGATGGCCGAAGCCAGATCGACATACTTTGACTTGAAATGGGGATTGACGGCTGTCTTTATCGCCGGGGCGAACGCCTTTTGTGCATTCACTAAAGCTGCTGCAAGCGTCGAGATATTTTCAGAAGAATTCATAGCATCACCAGTAGAAACAGGACAAAACCGATCAATACCGCAGGGATGTTGAGAGCCCTACAGTCCTCTTTGTAGTGCAGGTCGCAGACTGGCTCCATCAAGTGCTCCACTATGCCCATGCATATGCGGTTCATAGGGCCTCCGCTAGCTTCTTCATGTCAGCCAAAGCCTCTGCGTTGGAGCAATAAAAGTCGGGAACCTTTTCCAGATGCGGATCGCTTGCGAGGTAAATCATTGCGGCTGCGGCTGGAGTTCCCA
>Ga0134125_10003731_pt1 | contig 17553 bp, 14 predicted proteins | sample KB31751_FD_96464 | JGI IMG/M metagenome (GOLD analysis project Ga0134125, IMG submission 96464) | Terrestrial soil microbial communities with excess Nitrogen fertilizer from Kellogg Biological Station, Michigan, USA - KB3-175-1 | ecosystem: Environmental > Terrestrial > Soil > Unclassified ...
CCGAGGCGGCGCGAAGCGTCACGGCATGCTTCGCGCCCTGCATCGGCACGACCTCGCCGTCGCAAGGCGCGCGCACGGTGCCTTCGAGCGGATCGATGGCGACGCCGTCGCCGGCCATCGCGCCGGCGAACACGGGGTCGGGCACCTCGCCGAGGGGAAGGCACCAGCCGGCGAAGGGCGCCACGATGTTCACGGCCTCGCCTCCATGCGGATCCAGTCGATCACCCACATGGGATCGAGCCTCGCCTGTGCGAATCGCAGGCAGACATCATGCACGCCGTGGCCCGCGAGCGCGACCGTAGGCAGGACGGTTACCGCATCCGAAGCGCGCGCCGCGTCGATCCCCACCGAGGCCACGGGCGCGGACTCGCAATCGTCGAGGCGCACCTGCAGCTCGCCATCGCTCACCGTGGGCGCGGGGAAATGGATCTTCTTCACGTCCTCGCCGATCTGGAAGTTGAAGGGCACCTGGCCGACCGCGGCGGTGAGCGCGTGCACACGGTCCAGGTCCACCCCGCGCGCGATCCAGCAGGGATTCTCGATGTCGACGAGGAAAGCCGCCCGCGGGCCCTTCACCGGTGCGTCGTCCTCGAGCGAGAGCGCGATGTCGTCGCTGCAGAGCGCGAGCTGCTGGCTGTAGAGCCGCGTGGCGTCGCGCGGCGCGGGCGCCTCGAAGGCGGACTTCGCATAGGTCATGCCGATCGCCCCCAGGCGCGAGCGCTGGGCGGCGAGCCGCTCGTGGAAGGCGGCGAAATCGCGGCGCGCCGGCCGCGACCAGCCGTGCTCGGCGATCGCCGCGGCGCGCGGGAACGTCATCCAGCCCACCCGCTCCTCGGTGCGGATGTGCTCGGTCCAGACGTTGCCTTCCACGCCCAGCACGTGCGCCGCCTCGCCGGCCGAGAGCGCCGCGGGAACGGGCTCGAACGCGTACACGTCCTCGAGGCTCACCACGCGCCCGCGCCCGGGTGGCTCCGAGGGACTCGCCGATTGGCGGTTGTCGAAGTAGAACATGGGGTGTGCGGCCACCACCGCGTCGTAGCCTTCGCGCGCCGCGCGCTCGGCCCCCTCCACGCCGCGCCACGACATCACGACGGCCGCCCTGGGAAGGCCGGGCGAAAGGATCTCGTCCCAGCCGACGGCCCTGCGGCCGTGCGCCTCGAGGAAGCGCGCGATGCGCTGCGTGAAGTACGCCTGGAGCCGCTCCGGGTCCGTGGTGCCCATCTCGCGCAGGAGCGCCTGGCCGCGCGCCGAGGCGAGCCACTCGCCCTTCTGCACCTCGTCGCCTCCGATGTGGATGTAGCGCGAGGGGAAAAGGGCCATCACCTCGGCGAGCACGTCCTCGAGGAACGCGAACGTCGAGGGCTCGAGCGAGTAGGCGTTCGGGAAGATGCCCCAGTCGGAAGGCACGGCCTTCGGCACGTCGGCGGCCGAGGCGGCGAGCCGCGGATAGGCGACGAGCGCGGCGGCCGCATGGCCCGGCATCTCGATCTCCGGGACGATCGTCACCTCGCGCGCCGCGGCATAGGCCACCAGCTCGCGCACCGTGGCCTGCGAATAGAACCCGCCGTAGAGGCGCGGCTTGCCCGTGGCGGGATCGACATCTTCCTGCGCGGCATGGCCCGCGGGCACGCGCCACGCGCCCACGCCGGTGAGCCTCGGGTACTTGCGGATCTCGAGGCGCCACGCCTGGTCGTCGGTGAGGTGCCAGTGCAGCACGTTCAGCTTCTCCAGGGCCATCGCATCGATGAAGCGCCGGATGAACTTCGGCGACTGGTACTGGCGTGCGGAATCGAGCATCACGCCGCGCCAGGAAAAGCGCGGTGCGTCCTCGATGCGCGCGGCGGCGACGGCGAGCGGCGGGCGGCCTTCCGGCACCATCTGCCAGAACGTCGTGGCCGCGCGGAAGAGGCCCGCGCGGGAAGCGGCGTGCAGCTCGACGCGCGATCGCGTCGCCTCGATGCGGTAGCCTTCGGCGGGCGCGCCTGCTTGCGGCTCGATGGCGAGCACGATCGCGCCGTCCCTCGCCTTGCCGGTGCGCACGCGAAGGGCGAGCCCGTTGGACTTGCGAAGCCATCCCGCGAGGAGCGAGGCCACGCCCGCGGCTTCGCGCCCGCCGGAGGCGACCACGATCGGCGTGGCCCCGGTGAGGGCGAACGCGCCCTCACCCCCGGTTACCGACGCGGGCTCCGGCACCACGCCATGCCCGGACGCCCGCGCGAGGGCGCAGGCGAGCGAGCAGGCGATGGCGGCGGATCGGAGCGCGCGTCTCATGAAGGAAAAGAGGGCGGAACGGTTCTCGGTCCCGCCCTCAAAGGGGCCTCAACCCCTGGGAGCCATGCTGAGGCGTTCGCCGCCTCCCGGCAAGGGCCTTCGCCCTAGAGCCTCACCCTCACCGTGAAGTAGTACTGACGTCCGTTCTTGTAGAACGCGCGCGGCTGGTCCTTGTTGAGCCCGTAGTACTTGAGGATGGGATCGTTCAGGTTCAGCCCGTCGAAGTTGATCGAGACGTTCTTGGTGAGCTGGTAGGCGAGCGAGGCGCCCACCGTGCCGGTGTCGTCCTGGTACTCCGGCGTGCTGCGGTCCAGGCCCACGAAGAAGTGCGAGCGGTAGGTGTAGGCGAGCCGCGCGCTGAAGCCGTGGTTCTCGTAGTAGCCCACCAGGTTGTAGGTGTTCTTCGAGGCGCCCACCAGGTCCGCGCCGTTGTTCTCCGCCGCGTTGGCGTAGGTGTAGTTCGTCTGGAGGCCGAAGCCCAGCGCGAGCGGCTGCTGCCAGGACAGCTCCACGCCCTTCACCATGCCGCTGCTGTTGATCGGCGCGGAGATGTTGTAGGTGTCGAATGTGTTGGTGCGGATGTTCAGCAGCGTGATCGGGTGCGTGCCGAAGGCCACGTAGTTGTTCAGGTCCATGATGAACCCGCCCACCGTCACCAGGGACCGCGGCCCGTAGTACCACTCCCACGACAGGTCGAGGTTGTTCGAGCGGATCGGCTTCAGGTCCGGGTTCCCGCCGTTGCCGGTGTGTGTCGTATCGTCCGCGGTGATCGAGCCGCCCAGGGCGCTATAGTCGGGCCGCGCGATGGTGCGCGCCACGGCCACGCGAATCAGCTGGTTGTTGCCCATGTCGAAGCGCAGGTTCGCGCTGGGCAGGAAGTCCGTGTAGGTGTGGCGCACGGTGTTCTTGTAGAACGTGCCGAAGGCCGACGTGGTGATCGCGTTCGGGACCTGCGGGCACGGCGCCTGGACCGCGCACACGTCGCCCGGCACGCCCACGTTCACCGTGATCTCCTCCCGCGTCGAGACGATGCGCCCGCCGACGTTGCCGGTGAAGCCCTGGCCCTCGAAGTTCGCCATCACGTAGCCGGCGGTCACCTTCTCCTTCATCGCGAACTCGCCCGACCAGAACTCGCGCGCGAGCGGATCCCGGTTGGAGTAGAGGTCGCCCCAGGCTTCCAGCACCGAGGGGTCGAGCTGCCACACGTTGCGGGGGAAGTTTCCGCCCATGCCCGAGCCGAAGTTGCCCGGATAGGTCTGGCCGCTCCAGGCGGGCAGGTTCGCCGCGTTGAACGGGTCGGCCGCGAAGTTCGGGCCTTGAGCGACCTGGAACGTGTCGCGCTTGTGCTCGGCCCAGCGGCCGCCGAACTTGACGCTGGAGAGCGTGCCCTTGTCGAACGTGAGCTCGCCGTCCAGCTGGCCGTACTTCTCCTCGTCGTTGGTGCCGGCCGGGCTCGCGCCGAAGATCCAGTCGAGCGAGGTGCCGGCGAAGTTCGACGGGTTGCCGCTCGGGAACGCGACGTCCACCGGGGAGCTCACGCCGTGCATCTGGTAGGTGGCGCCCGTGTTGAACACGTCGCCCTCGAACACATCCTGCTTGGGCGTGACGCCCTTGCCCTTGGTCGAGCCCACCTGGCCGCTCAACGTGAAGCGGTCGGTCATGCTCCACTTGCCGTCCAGGTTGATGAAGTTGGTCTTCGCGTAGCTGCCGGGGCGGAAGATGTTGTCCACGATCGCGTACTGCGCCTTGCTGTCCGCGGTGCCGATGTTCGGGAAGTTGGCCGCGGTGATCGTGTTGCCGGAGAGCGTGTACGAAGACGGCAGCAGGTTGCCGCTGGGAAACACGTGCGCGCCCCAGAACATCCAGTTGCGGTTGTAGTTGGTCGCCTCCATCTTCGACGTGAACGCCGAGAGGTTCAGGTCCAGGTCGTTGGTGGGCTTGATCTCGATGTCGATGAGGCCGCCCTTGCGCTCGCGCTTCTGCTCGAAGAGCGCCGAGCCGATGAGCGTGGGGTAGTAGGCGTTGGTGAGGTCCGGGTGCGCGACGGCGAGCGCGCTGCCGGGCGCCACCTGCGCGTAGCCCAGCGTCTCCTGGCCGTCGCGGCGAAGGTGCCGGTTCTCGGAGAAGCCCTGGATCATGATGCCCATCGTGCCGGCATCGTTCTTCCAGTTGGCGAGCCCGCTGAACTGGCCGTCGCTCTTCTTCGGGAGGTCCGCGTACACGAGGCCGGCGGAGCCCTCCAGCGTGATGGGCTTCGTGAACTGCAGGGGCTTGCGCGTGATGATGTCCACCGCGCCCGCGACGCCGCCTTCGACCAGGTCGGCGGTGGCGCTCTTCCTCACGATCACCTGGCTCACCAGCTCGGAGGGCAGCAGCGAGAAGCTCACGCTGCGGCCGACGAGGCTCACCTGGTCCAGCACGAACCAGTCGCCCGAGGCGACCGAGTGGCCGTTGATCAGCGTCTGCGTGAGGCTGGGGTTGGTGCCGCGCATGCTCACGCGGTCGTTCTCGTCGAAGCCGCCCTCGCCGCCCGAGGCCGAGCTGATGGTCACGCCGGGAACGCGCTGCACCGCGTCGGCGATGTTCTTGTCCGGGAGCTTGCCGATGTCATCGGCGGTGATCACCTCGATCACGGAATCGGCGTTGCGCTTCGTCTCGATGGAACGCTCGAGGGAGGCGCGGATCCCGGTTACGGTGATGGTTTCCGCCACGTCGGCCTTCTTCGGCTGCGGCGGCTGTTGTGCGTGCGCTTGCAGTGCCATCCCCGACAGCGCGAGTGCCACGGCCGAAGCGATGGGTGTTGGCTTGAATCGCATTTGTATCCCCCGGTTGTGTTTCTTAACGTTTTGCGAGTTTTAGTGGATGCCAATACACTACCACTGTAATCCAATCTACTACCACTTTGTCAACCCCTTGCAAATTGGTACTTTAGTGGTACCCTAATTGGCATGCCTTCCACGTTCGCCGACGTCATTCGCCCGCTCGACCCGGCGGGAGCCCTGCCCCTCTACCAGCAGCTCCAGCGCGCCATCCGGGAAGCCATCCATAGCCAGGTCCTGGCCCCGGACGACGCCCTGCCCGCCGAGCGCCAGATCGCCTCGGAGCTGTCGGTTTCCCGGATCACGGTCCGCAAGGCGATCGACGGGCTGGTGGAAGAGGGCCTGCTCGTGCGCCGGCAGGGGTCGGGCAACTTCGTCTGCTCGCGGATCGAGAAGAACTTCGCGAAGCTCACCTCCTTCTCCGAGGACATGCGCTCGCGGGGCCGCACGCCCCACAGCGAGTGGCTGAAGCGCTCGGAAGGCGCGGTCTCGCCCGAGGAGGCGCTCACGCTGCGCCTTTCGCCCGGCGCGCCGGTCTATCGCTTCCATCGCCTGCGCTTCGCGGACGATTCGCCCATGTGCCTCGAGTACGCCACGGTCTCGGCCGAAGCGCTGCCCTCGCTCGCCGCCGTGGGCGATTCGCTGTACGAAGCCCTCGAAGCGGCGGGCAGCCGGCCGGTGCGCGCGCTGCAGCGCCTGCGCGCGCTGCTCCTCAACTCCGAGCAGGCGCGCCTGCTGCACGCGCGCGAGGGCGACGCCGGCCTGCTGGTCGAGCGCGTGGGCTTCCTGCGCGACGGCCGCGCGATCGAGCTCACGCAATCGTTCTTCCGCGGCGACACCTACGACTTCGTGGCCGAGCTGAGCAATGAATAGCCCGATCGTCGACCCCGCCTGCACGCGCATGTTCCAGGAGGCCTCCCAGGCGCCGGCCGTGGTGCGCACACAGCTCGAGCGCAACGCCCCCGCCGTGGCGAAGCTCGCCGCGGAGCTCCGCGCGAACGCTCCCCGCGCCGTCGTCACCTGCGCGCGCGGCAGCTCCGACCACGCCGCGACCTACGCCAAGTACCTCTTCGAGACTCGCGTGGGCGTGATCACCGCCTCGGCGGCGCCTTCCATCGCCTCGGTCTACGGCGCCCGGCAGGACCTTCGCGATTGCCTCTTCCTCGCGATCTCCCAGTCGGGCCAGAGCCCCGACCTCCTCGCGAGCGCCGAGGCCGCGCGCGAGCAGGGCGCGCGGGTGGTGGTGTTCGTGAACGACGAATCCTCCCCGCTCGCGGCGCTCGCCGACCAGGCGCTGCCGCTTTGCGCGGGCGAGGAGAAGAGCGTCGCGGCGACCAAGTCCTACATCGCGTCCCTCGCCGGCATCGCCCACCTCGCGGCCGAGTGGGCCGACGATGACGACATGCGAGGGGCCCTCGCGCGCATCCCCGGCGACCTCGAGCATGCCTGGAGCCTCGACTGGGCCGAGGGCCTGGACTGGCTGCGCAACGCGAGCCACCTCTATGTGATCGCCCGCGGCGTGGGCCTCGCGGTCGCGCAGGAGGCCGCCCTCAAGTGCAAGGAGACGTGCGGCCTGCACGCCGAGAGCTTCAGCGCCGCGGAAGTGCGCCACGGTCCCCAGGCGCTGCTGCACGGCAACTTTCCCGCCATGCTCTTCGCCCAGGACGACGAGACCCGCGAGGGCATCGAGTCGCTCGCCCGCGACCTGGTCGACCGCGGCATCGACGTGATGCTCGCCGGCGCGCAGGTCCCCGGCGCGGTGACGCTCGCCACGGCGCGATGCCATCCGGCGCTCCAGCCGCTCGCCATCGTGCAAAGCTTCTACCGCTTCGCCAACGCGCTCGCCATCGCGCGCGGCTGCGACCCGGACCGCCCGCCGCACCTTCGCAAGATCACCGAGACGACGTAAACGTGCGAGCGCTCGTCAAAGCGCGGATCCTCGAGGACGGGGGATTCACCAGCGGGCGAGCCGTGCTGGTGGAGGGCACGCGCATCGCCGCGGTCGTGCCCGAGGGCGATCCCCGTGTCGCCGCCGCGCAGCAGGTGGACCTGGCGGGCGCGATGCTCGTCCCCGGCTTCGTGGACTGCCAGGTGAACGGCGGCGGCGGCGTGCTCTTCAACGACGACCCGAGCGTGGAATCGATCCGCGCGATCGGCGCGGCGCACCGGCCCTTCGGCACCACCGCGTTCCTGCCCACGCTGATCAGCGACGACTTCAGCGTGATCGCGCGCGCGATCCGCGCGGTGCGCGACGCGATCCAGGCGGGCGTGCCGGGCGTGGCCGGCATCCACATCGAGGGCCCGTTCATCAACGAGCTTCGCAAGGGCGCGCACGACCCCACGAAGATCCGCGACCTGGATGCGCGCGACGTGGCGCTGCTCTCGTCGCTCCAGGTGGGCCGCACGCTGGTCACGCTCGCCCCCGAGATGACGACGCTCGCCACCATCCGCCACCTCGCCGACGAGGGCGTGGTGATCTCGGCCGGGCACACCAACGGCACCTTCGCCCAGGTGGGGGAAGCGTTGCGCGAGGGGGTGACGGGCGTGACGCACCTCTTCAACGCGATGTCGCCCTTCGGCCACCGCGAGCCCGGCGCCGCCGGCGCGGCGCTCGCCGATCCCGATTGCTGGTGCGGAATCATCGTGGACGGACACCACGTGCACCCCGCGGCGCTGAAGATCGCCCTCGCGTGCAAGGGGGGCCGGCGCTTCATGCTCGTGACGGACGCGATGCCGAACGTGGGCACGGGCATGACGTCCTTCGTGCTGCAGGGGCGAACCATCCTCGTGAAGGACGGCCGCTGCGTGGACGAATCGGGCGTGCTCACGGGGTCGGCCCTGGACATGGCCGGCGCGGTGCGCAACGCCATCTCGATGCTCGGGCTCTCCCTGGAGAAGGCCGTGGAGATGGCGAGCGCCAATCCCGCGCGGTTCCTGGGCCTCGGCGGCGAGCTCGGGCGGATCGCCCCGGGGCTACGCGCGAGCCTCGTCGTCCTCGACGAGTCGCTGGCGGTTCGCGAGACCTGGATCGACGGCGAGCGCCAGCGCCACTAGAATTCGCGGGTGCTCCGCGCCTGCTGCCTCTTCGCCGCCCTCGCCCTCGCCCCGGCGCTCGCCGCCGACAACGCGCTGGTGGCGCTCGGCAAGAAGAAGGCCGCGTCATCGCCCGCCAAGTGGCAGGTGAGCGACCTGAAGCACCCCACCATGGGGACCCTCAAGGCCGCGATCTGGCTGAACGCCCAATCGACAGATGCCGGCCGCGACCGGATCGTGTCCTCGGTGTATCTCTCGTGCCAGAAGGCCGCCGACCGGATCGCGATCGAGCTCGCCAACGCACCCGCCTCGAACCTGACCGGCGGCGTGGGGCCCATGGACCTGCCCCAGCTCACGTGCGTGGGCGTCAAGCCCGACGGCACGCCGCAACGAACCGAGATTCCGGCGAGCTGGGAAATCGACGACTTCGGCGATGCGCTTTCGCGCGGCATGCGGCCCGCTACGCTGCACCGGTGCGCCTCGATCGAGGTGGTGCAGAACGTGGCGCTGCCGCCGGGATGGCCGCGCGCGAGCCAGCGCATCGCGATCGAGTTCTCGCCCTATTCGCGCGAGCTGGACGAAGTGTTCTCGCAGTGCGGCGAGGATTCGGCCTATCCGCCCGAGCAGGTGGCCGAGGCGCCCGCTGCGAAGCCCGGCCCTGCGGCGAAGGCGACCGCCAAGGCTCCGGCGCCCGGCGCGCCGCCGGAGGGGGGATGGAAGCGCGCGCGCACGGTTTCCAAGGGCAAGTCCAACGTCCGTGCGGCCGGAACCCTCAAGAGCGCTTTGGTGACGCAGCTTCCGCCCGGCATGCCGGTGCTGGTCGAGCCGGCCTCGGGCGACTGGTGGCACGTGAAGCCGCGCTCCGGCAGCGCCTACGAAGGCTACGTTCGCCGCGACCGCTTCGTGTTCGACTGACGGCTACGCCTCACGCCTGCGCGGCGATGGAATCGAGGTAGGCCGAGAGCCGCGCAGCCTCGCCGCGGAAATCGTTCCAGCCGGCGTCGATTCCCGGCCAATCGTTCGCCCGTGCCGAGGCCTCGATGCGCCCCGCGGCTTGCGCGAGCGCCCGGGCGCCGATCGAAGCCGAAGCGCCCTTGACGCGGTGCGCGCCGCGCACCACGCCGGGCAGGTCGCGGGCGCCATGGGCCGCCTCGAGGGCGGCGAGATCCTCGGCCTGGTTGCGGGCGAACTGGACGAAGATCTGCTGCTCGAGCGCCGCGTCGCCGCCGGAGATCTCCGCGAGCACGGCGCGTTCGATCGGCGCGCCACCTTCCCTCGCCATGGCCGGGCGGGCGCGGGGCCTCGGCTCGGCCTCGCCCGGGATCGGCAGCCATTGCCGCAGCTTCGTGAGCAGCCCCGTGAGCTCCACCGGCTTGGCGATGTAGTCGTTCATCCCGGCGGCGAAGCAGTTCTCCGCCTCGCCTTTCAGCGCGTTGGCGGTGCACGCGATGATGAGCGTCCCGCCCTTCCCGCCGGCCCGCTCCCGCGCACGGATGGACCGCGAGAGCTCGTAGCCGTCCATCTCCGGCATGTTGCAGTCGGTCAGCACCAGGCGGAAACGCCCGGTCTGCCACATCTCGAAGGCCTCGCGCCCGTTGCTCGCGCACTCGTTCGCATAGCCGAGGATCGTGACCTGGCGGGTGAGGAGGATCCGGTTCACCGGATGGTCGTCCACCACGAGCACCAGCGTCCCCTCGGCCTCGGCCTCTTCCACGGTGGGCGCCTGGCGCCGCGCGAGCACGGTGCTCGCCACGGCATCGGAGGTGGGCCTCGTTTCCTCGGGCAGCGCGGCGTCCGGGGAGGCGACGGGAAGCGGCAGCGTCATCGCGACGCGCGTTCCCTCGCCGGGACGGCTCGCGATCTCGATCTTCCCGTTCATGAGCCCCGCGAGGCGCTGGCCGATGGAAAGGCCCAGGCCGGTGCCGCCGAAGACGCGCGCGACCTTGCGCCCCGCCTGCGAGAACGGCTGGAAGAGTGCGGCGAGCGACTCGGGCTCGATGCCGATGCCGCTGTCGACCACGGTGAAGAGGACGACGTCCTTGTCCTCCACGCGCGCGATCAGCTCGGCGCGGATCTCCACGAAGCCCTCGGAGGTGAACTTGATCGCGTTGCTCACCAGGTTGTTGAGGATCTGCTGCAGGCGCAGCGGATCGACCACCACCGCGGGGCTGATGCGCTCGTCGACCTTGGAGGTGAGCAGCAGCGACTTGCTGCTCGCGTTGCCCGAATAGGTTCCCACGACATTCGCGACCACCTTCGCGATCGAGCAGACCTCGGGGACGATTTCCAGCTTGCCCGCCTCGATCTTCGAGAAATCGAGGATGTCGTCGATGATGCGCAGGAGCGAGCGCCCCGATTCCCTCACGGTCTCCAGGGTGGTGCGCTGGCCCGTGTCGAGCGGGCTCAACGACATCAGCTCCAATAGCCCCAGCACGCCGTTCATCGGCGTGCGGATCTCGTGGCTCATCATGGAGAGGAACGAGGATTTCGCGAGGTTGGCCGAGCGCAGCTGCAGGTTGGATTCCTCGAGCTCCGCCGTGCGCTCGGCCACGCGCTTCTCGAGGTCCTTGTTGAGCCGCACCACCTCGGCGTTGGAGAGCTCGAGCGCGGCCGTGCGCTTCTCGATCTCCGAAAGCATCTCGTTGAACGCGTCCACGAGCGTGCCGATCTCGTCGTGGGTGGTCCGCGCGGCCCGCAGCGTGTAGTCGCGCTTCTCGACCACCTGGCGCGCGGCCTCGGAGACCTGGATGATGGGTCGCGTGATGCCCTGCTGGAGCCACTCGGAGAGGAGTGCCGCCACGACCAGCGCGCCGGCCATGACGCCCAGGGCGATGGCCGCGTAGCTCCCGATGCGCCCGTACATGTCCAGGTCCTCGGCGAGGTACACCATGCCCACGATCTCGCCATTGGCGCCGATGCGGCGCACGACGGAAACGGTGCGGCCTTCCATCGCCACGCCGTCCAGCCCCGCGCGCGGTGGAATCTCGGAGACGGGCACATCCTTGCGGGTGTAGGTCGCGAAGAGCGTCCCCGTGGGCCGGTAGATCGCCGCGGCGCGCACCGTCGCCCGAGCGCCCAGGAACGCGAGGTTCTGCGTGGCGACCGCGGGGTCGTCGAACTGCAGCGCGGCGCCGCTCGCGTTGCCGAGGAGCTCGGCCTCGATCATGAGGCTCTTGCCGCTCCAATCCCGGTAGCTGTGCAGGTCGTAGGCGAAGAGCACGCCGCCCGAGACGAGGAGGGCCACGAGGCTCGTGAGGAGCACGCCCGCGAAGAGCTTGCGGCGCACGGAGTGGTGAGTTCCCCAGAGCTTCACGACGACACCTGCCTCGCCACGGCGAGGAGCTGCGAGCGCAGCTGCAGGCCGTTACGCTCCGCGGCCTCGCGCGAGATGTCGAAGCGCACCTTGTCGGTGGCGTTCAGGAAATTGATGATGCTGCCCTTGGGGTGCTCGCTCTCCAGCTCGGTCACCGTGAGCACGGGGTGGCCTCGCGCGCGCGTGAGCAGCTCGCGCGTGCGCTCGGGGTCGTTGGCCGCGCCGATGAAGAGCACCTGGCAGCATTCGACGCCCTCGCCGCCCGCGACACGGCGCACCTGGAGGGGCCGGCCCGAGACGGTGCGCCCCACCACCGCGCGCTCGAGCTCGGCGGCGATGGAATCGGCCCCGGCCACGCCGATCACGATCGGGCTGTCGGCCTCGCGAAACGCCTTCGCGGGCCACTCGACGTAGGAAGCGAACTTGTAGAGGAACGCCGCCTTGATGCGCTGGATCGCGAGCGTCGAATCCTCGGTGGCGGCGCCGGCCGGCAGGACGAAGAGCATGACGAGGAGGAGCAGGCAGCGCCAGGAAGCCCCCGGCACGGCGTGCGCGAACCTCACCACGGCCTCCACGCCGCCTTCAGGAAAACGCTGCGTTCGATCCGGCTCGCGCTCGCCGGATCGCCGAACTCGGGATGCGAGGGATCGGCCGCGTTCTGCGCGACGAGGGCGAGCTCCAGCTCGCGGCTCACGCGCCAGCCCACGCGGGCGTCCACTGCCGTGTAGGCGGGCAGGGCGGGCTTGGGGAGGCGGCCCACGTGGCGGATTCCGATGTCCACTTCGATCCCCTGCGGCAGCGTGAACGACGAGCGTAGCATCGCCTGGTAGCGCGGATCGTTGCCCAACGCGCTGGGGCCCGTGGGGTCGAGGCTGCCGGGCTCCACGTGCAGGCGCGCGTCGAGCGTCGTCACCCCGGCGCTCAGCCGCCACGAGGGCCGCACCTGGTAGCTCCCCCACATCTCGACGCCGGTCGCGTTCCCGTCGATCATGTTCTGCACGACCGCCGGCGGCAGCTGGCCGCTGCGCAACCGGTCGTAGCGATTCGCGAACGCGGAGATGGAAAGCGTGGAGTTCACGCTGGGCTGCACCCGGTAGCCGACCTCGGCGACCTCGGCGATCTCGGAGACGAAATCCGGGCCCCCGTTGATGAAGAACGGCGGCCTTCCCGGAAAGAAGAACTCGCGGTCGATGCGCGCCGGCGCGCGAACCGCGCGCGAAAGCGCCGCCCACACGAGCTGGCGATCCGAGGGCTTCCACGCGAGGCGTGCGCTGGGCAGGAATTCCCACCCCGTGTAGACGTTGCTTTCCGCCTTGGCGCCGAGCGTCACCTGCACGTCGCGCGCCAGCTGCATCGTGTCCTCGAGGAAGACGTTCGCCCAGCGCAGGGTCTTGTCCGCGGGGATGAAAGCCACGAGGAGCGTGGGATCGGTGCGATCGCGCGCGTAGCGATAGCCGCCGCCGGCCACGAGCTGGTGCGCCCCGGCGCGCGTCGAGTAGGTCGCCTCGATATCCGACGTGAGCATGTGGTCGTCGAACGTCGTGGTGTCGAAGCGGTCGGCCTGGTCGACGTAGGCCTGCACGCGAAGCTCCGAGCCTTGCGCGAGGTGCTCGGTCCAGCGCGCGAGCAGGTTGGAACCGGAGAAGTCCGGCACTCCCAGGACATTGGGCGTGCCGCGCCCGCGGTAGGCGTCGCCCTGGAGCGTGAAGCCGCGCTCCCCGGTATTCCAGTCGGCGCGAAAGCCGGCCTGCGCGCGATGCCATCCGTCGCCCACGGAAGCGCCGGTGGCCGTTCGAGTCGCCTCGCCGTCGAACGCCTTCGCATAGACACGGAACGCGCCATTGCCGATGCGCCCGCCGTAGCGTGCGCCATAGTCGTTCTCGAGGCGGCCCCCCGTGCCCGTCACCAACGCGCCGAGTGTCTCGCCCGCCGGGCGCGTGATGACGTTGATCACGCCATCGACGGCATTGGCGCCCCACTGCGTGGCGCCCGGCCCGCTGATCACCTCGATGCGCTCCACGTCCTCGAGCATCACGTCCTGCTGGTCCCAGAACGTGCCCGAGAAGAGAGGCGAGTAGACGGTGCGCCCGTCGATGAGCACGAGGAGTTTGTTGCCGATCGCGTTGTTGAATCCGCGCGCGCTGATCGCATAGGTGCGCGAGTCCACGCGCGCCACCTGGAGGTTGGGTGCGAGCCGCAGCGCATCTGGAAGCGTCGTCGCGCCTGAACGCCGGATCTCCTCGCCCGTGATCACGTAGATGGCGGTGGGTGCGTCGGCCAGGCGCTCGGCGCGCCGGAAGACGGAGGTGACCTTGAGGTTCGCGAGCTCGTCGAGGCTCAAGTCGGCCAGCTCGCGCGTGGAGATCGCCTCCTCGGCCCACGCGCATGCGGGGTGGGCCAGGAACATCGCGACGAGCGATGCCAGGCAGAGGCCGCGCCTTCGGTTCATCGCGCGAGCCTAGGGAGCGGGTTAACGAATGTCAAGTTAGCCGGGTAGGGCAACGACTACACGGCTTTCCGCATGCACCGATGGAGCGGCCGGCGCGCGCCCAACCAGAATCGGGTTCTGCCAACGAAAACCGGAGATCCAGTGGCTACCCGAAAACAATCCCGTGGAACCGAGGGCCAGGACGCGATCGCGCTCCTCATCGACGACCACGAAGCGGTGAAGGAGCTCTTCGCCGAGTTCAGGAAATTCCAGGAAGCGAAGACCGAGGGCGCGGACGAGATGAAGCAGGCCCTCATGGATGCGGTCTGCGCCGCGCTGAAGGTGCATACCCAGATCGAGGAGGAGATCTTCTATCCCGCGGCGCGCCAGGCGCTGCCCGACGAGAAGGACCTCTTCAACGAAGCGCAGGTCGAGCACACCGCCGCCAAGGAGCTGATCGCGCAGGTCGAGGCCGGCTCGGCGCGGGACGACATGACGTGCGCCCGGTTCCAGGTGCTCTCGGAGCAGGTCGACCACCACGTGAAGGAAGAGCAGGACGAGATGTTCCCGAAGCTGCGCAAGAGCTCCATGGACATGGAAGCGCTCGGGCGCAAGCTCGAGAAGCGCCGCACCGAGCTGGAGTCCGAAGGCGTTGCCGCCGCCGTGAGGATCCCCACGATCTGGGATCGCCTCTCGACGTTCGCCCGATAGGCATGGCGCGCACGCGAATTTCCTTCCCCGACCCGTTCGGCGGCTGGGGCACGCTTGCGTGGAAATCGGCCGAGATGCTCGCGGCAAGCGCGCTCGTCATTCCCCACCGGGCCCGCCGCGCGAACACGCCGGCCAAGCTCCTGGAAATGGGCGGCGAAAAATACATGGCGGCGCTCGAGGCCTGGAGCGCGATGAGCCGGCACTGGATGCGGATGGGGGCCGTGCCTCGGGCGCCCTCGCTGGACCAGTGGGCGGCCTTCTGGACGAGCGGCGTGAGGCCTTTTCACAGGCGCGCCGTGGCCAATTCACGAAAGGCAGGACGCAGGAGATGATGGTGGAGTGGAAGGGGATCGAACCCTCGACCTTCGCATTGCGAACGCGACGCTCTCCCAGCTGAGCTACCACCCCGTGGGACGGTAATTATAACCTACAGGATGGCCGCCCGGCCTCTGACAGACCGCGCTTTTCCGCTCTCCTAGCATCGTGTTGCGGCGCCTCGCACGCGCGACGCGACAACCACAACAAGGAGAGCCGATGGTGCGCGCCAACCGCCCCCTCGCCGTGCTGGCGACGGTCGCGATGATCTTCCTGCTCCACTACGCCGCGGAATTCTTCATTCCGCTCTTCATCTCGTTGTGGATCGCTTACGCGCTCGCGCGGCCCGTCACGTGGCTGGAGGCGGTCGTGCGCTGGCGCTCGCTCGCCGCCGCGATCGTGGTCCTCGCCATCGTGGGGCTCGCGGGCGTGGCCGCGTGGGCGTGGAGCGACGACGCGCAGAACATCTACGAGCAGCTGCCCGACGCCGCGAAGACCATCTCGAAATCGCTGCAGAAGTACGTGAAGCCGGGCGGCCCGATCACGGAAGTGAAGAAGTCCGCGGTGGAGCTGGAGAACGTGGCGCAGACCGGCAAGGCCGCGCCGGCGCCGGCGGCCCAGCCGCAGCCGCCGCAGCAGAATTCGGCCTCGCAGATCACGCTCTGGCAGGTGCTGGGCACGGGAGCCAAGGGCCTTTCGACCGCCACGGCGGACGTGATGGTGGTCCTCTTCCTCGTGTTCTTCATGCTCGCCTCGGGCGACCTCTTCAAGAAGAAGGTCCTCGCCATCGCGGCGGAGCGCAACAAGAAGCGCTTCACCGCGCAGGTGCTGGACGACGTGGACGAGCAGATCCGCAGCTACCTCCTCGTGATGCTGGTCGCCAACGCGCTCGTGGGCCTGGGCACCGGGCTCGCGTTCTGGGCGCTCGGGGTGAAGTACGCGCCGCTCTGGGGCGTGGTCGCGGCCATCCTGCACACGGCGCCCTACTTCGGGCCCGCCATCGTGGCCGCGGGAAGCCTCGTCGCCGCCTTCGTGCAATTCGGAAGCTGGACGCATGCGTTCGCGGTCTCGGGAGCGTCCATCGCCATCGCGACAGTCGTGGGAATGCTCTTCGCCACGTGGCTCGCGAGCCGGCAGACGCGCATGAACACCACCGCGACCTTCATCGGCCTCCTCTTCTTCGGCTGGCTCTGGGGCTTCTGGGGAATCCTGCTCGCGATCCCGATCCTGAGCGTCGCCAAGGTGGTCTGCGAGGCGAACGAGGACTGGAAACCTGTCGCCGAGCTGCTGGGCCGGTAGAACTACCTTCCCGAACCTTGCCGGAACTACCCGCGTGCGGGATGTCTCCTACGGTAGCTCTACGCCTCACCTGATGCGTGGCAATACGATAGGAGACAGCACCATGAACAAGCACATGGCCATCGCGGCGGCCGCCCTGGGCCTTGCCGTCAGCGGCAGTGCGATGGCGCAGTGGAACGCGCCCCTCAACAAGGACTTCTGGGGTTACATCGGCGCGAGCGCCGGGCGTTCCGACTTCCGCACCGACTGCTCGGACCTCTTCGACTGCAACAAGAAGGACACCGGCTGGAAGGTGTACGGCGGCGGCACCTGGAACAACGTCTGGGGCCTGGAGGCCGGCTACACCGACTTCGGCAAGATCAACGCGGGCGGCGGCGACACGAAGGCATGGGCGGGCAACCTCTCGCTCACCGCCGGCGTTCCCATCGGCGACCGCTTCCGGGTCTTCGCCAAGGGCGGCGGCATCTACAGCGATACCGACGTGAACGCTTCGCCGTCGAGCCTCTTCCACACGGGCAAGAAGACGGGCTGGGGCTACACGTACGGCCTGGGCGCGGCGCTCGGCATCACGCCCACGGTGCAGGTAAGGCTCGATTGGGATCGCTACAACATGGACTTCTCCACGGGCACGCACGACGTCGACCTCTTGTCGGCGGGCCTGCAGGTGAGGTTCTAGGAAACTGGAGGAGAGACGAGATGAGCACGATCATCGCCGGTGGATTCGACGTCGTGACCGACGCGGAGAATGCGGTGCACCGCCTGGAAGTCGCGGGCGTGTCGCGCGAGGACCTCTGCCGCTTCCGCATCAACCCCGCGGGCGAGCACCACGCGCTCCCCGCCGGCGGCGATCGTGACGCCTCGCCGGGCGCGAAGCACGCGTCCGGCGGCGCGGGCAAGGGCGCGGCCATCGGCGCGGTCGCGGGGCTCGTGGCCGGCGCGGCGGCGGCACCGCTGCTTCCGGCCGCGCTTGCCGCCGCGGGGCTCGCCGCGGGCGCGGGCGTCGGCGCCTATGCGGGCTCGCTCTGGGGCAGCCTGAAGGAAATCGACAAGGAGGTCCCCGCGGGCCACGACGACGTGCGCCCCGCCGAAACGCTCGTGGCGGTGAACCTGGATTCCGCGGTCATTTCGCGCGCGGAAGTCGTGCACATCTTCGAGGAGTGCGGCGCGCGCCAGGTCGAGACCGCCGAAGGCGCCTGGATGGAGGGCGAGTGGTCGGACTTCGACCCGGTGAGCGCCCCGCGCCTCATCGGCGGCAAGGACTATGGCGTGAGGCCGCGCCCCGGCGCCTGACGCAGCATTTTGTTACCGGCGGGTGGGGCGTTGGCGCGCGATAATGCGCGATGCGCTTCGCCCTCCTCGCTTTC
>Ga0134125_10003732_pt1 | contig 17552 bp, 15 predicted proteins | sample KB31751_FD_96464 | JGI IMG/M metagenome (GOLD analysis project Ga0134125, IMG submission 96464) | Terrestrial soil microbial communities with excess Nitrogen fertilizer from Kellogg Biological Station, Michigan, USA - KB3-175-1 | ecosystem: Environmental > Terrestrial > Soil > Unclassified ...
CGCGTAGCGCAGCAGCAGAGGCCGTAACAGATAGATCAGGCCCGCCGAGAGCAGGGCGGCAACGAGGGCGATCAGCAGCGAGAAAATCGGGTCTGGAAACGTCATGCCGGTCAATCGGGCAGTTCGATCGGCGTCGAGCGCCGGGCCGTCTTCTCCGCGCTGAAAATCCACACGAGCCCGCCATAGGTGCCGACCACGAAGTTCACGGCGCCGAACAGCAGGGAAATGTTCACGCCCTCACTGGCCATCAGTCCGGCATAGCCGAAGGCGAGCCCCATTGTGGCCTCGCGAACGCCCCAGCCGGCAATCGAGATCGGCACCATCGTGATCAGCATGACCGGAGGCACCAGAAGAAACAGGTCCCCGAAAGTCACCGGCGCGGCAATCGATTGCGCCAGGCACCAGGCAATGACGATCGAGAGAACGTGGACCAGCAGCGATAACCGCGCGATCTTCGGGCCGCGTTGGCGGCTGAAGATCGCGCGGTTGGCGATCACGGCACAAGCGTGCAGATGATGTGTACCCCACCAGGTCTTGAGCCAGGCCCAGGGCAGGGCACCGAGCACAAGAAATCCGGCGCCGCTGGCCAGCGCGGCAAGATCGACCAGCAATAGCGCCGTCCTGCCCTGCCGGTCGCCGATCAAACTATAGCTCCAGGGCAGGCTTGCAACGATAATGATCGCCAGCGCAACCAGTCCGATCGCGCGGTCGACAAAAACGGAGTAGGTCGCCGTGCGCCATCCGGCGCCGTTGCGTGCGACCAGCCAGAGCCGTACCGCGTCGCCGCCGATGGAGGACGGCAGTGTCTGGTTAAAAAAGGTCCCGATCAGGTTGAAGCGCATGGCCTGTTTCGTCGTCAGCGGCGCAGCGCATTCGGCGCTGACTTCGCGCCAGCGCAGGACACCGATGAAAATCTGCAGAAAGACGACGGCGATCGCCACAGCGATCCAGACGAGGCTCGCGACCCCGAAACGCGAAGCGAGATCGGCGAGATCGACCTTGCGCAGCGCGAAGTAAAGCAGCGCCGCGGAAATGGCTATCTTTAGAGCCGATAAGAGGATCTGACGCATCTCGCCCGCGCGTGATGTGGTTTCAGGAGACGGCGCAATCCGCGCCTTGGTATGAGTATAAAGTCGATCTGGCAATAGCCGCATAATCGGCATTGCGATACCCTTGACTGGCCGGCTAAATGGGCTGCGGCCGGTAGGGCAACGGTCGACCGGTACCGCGGAGAAGGCATGTCGAATCAAGCCATACTAGTCACGGGTGCGGCCGGCTTCATCGGTTTCCACGTCGCCCGGCAGCTCCTGCTTGAGGGTAGGTACGTCGTCGGCCTGGACAACCTCAACAGCTACTATGATCCGGCGCTGAAACTTTCGCGGCTGAATATCCTGCGCAAGGATCCGCGCTTCAACTTTCTTCAGGTCGATCTGGCCGAGCGGTCCGCGATTGCTGCACTATTTGCCGAGCACCGGTTCACGAAGGTGGTCCATCTCGCTGCACAGGCGGGCGTGCGCTATTCGATCGAGCATCCCCACACCTATGTCGACGCTAATCTCGAAGGCTTTCTGAACGTATTGGAGGGCTGTCGACAGAACCGCTGCGATCATCTCATCTATGCCTCGTCATCCTCAGTTTACGGCGCCAACGCTCACGGACCTTCGTCCGTCGAGGATAAGACCGATCGCCCGATCAGCCTCTATGCTGCGACCAAGAAAGCCAATGAGCTGATGGCGCATTCCTACAGCCATCTCTATCAAATCCCGGTCACCGGCTTGCGGTTCTTCACCATATACGGGCCATGGATGCGGCCCGATATGGCAATCTACCTGTTCACCAACGCGGTCGCCGAAGGCAAGCCGATCAAGCTGTTCAACCACGGCAAGATGCGCCGCGACTTCACCCATATCAACGACGTTACCCACGTCATCTCGAAGCTTGTCGATCGCGCCCCGCGGGGCGATGGCGGGCAGGCGCCGGCAAGAGTCTACAATGTCGGAAACCACAAACCGGAAGAGCTGCTGCACGTCGTTGAACTCATCGAGAAGGAGCTGGGGCGCACGGGGGTCAAGGAAATGTTGCCAATGCAGCCGGGAGACGTGTTAGAGACATTCGCCGATGTTGGGAATTTGATGCGCGACATGGGATTTAGGCCCGAAACGTCGATCGAGGACGGCATCCGCGACTTCGTCGCATGGTATCGCGGCCACCATAAGGTTTGAGAGGCCAATGGACAGACGAATAATTCCGCTGATCATGTGCGGCGGCGCCGGGACGCGGTTGTGGCCGGCCTCGCGCGAGGTTCGGCCGAAGCAGTTCCTGCCGCTGTTCGGGACGCGCTCGACTTTCCAGGACACGATTGCACGGGTCTCCGACGCGGATCTGTTCGAGCGCCCGATTGTCGTCACCAACGCGGCATACCGTTTCGCGGTTCGCGAACAGCTAGCCGAAATCGGCGTCGAGGCGGATGTCCTGCTGGAACCGGCGCGGCGCGACTCCGGTCCTGCGATCGCGGCAGGTGCGGCGTTTGCGCAGACCCGAGACAGTGAGGCCGTGGTGCTTGCGCTTGCCGCCGACCACGTCGTCCGCGACATCCCGGCTTTTCTTGCCGCTTGCCGGCAAGGTCTGGTCGCCGCGGAAAATGAACGCATCGTGACGTTCGGAGTCAATCCGGAGCGTCCCGCCACGGAATATGGTTACATCAGTCCTGGCGAAGCCGTCGCCGGCGAGGTCCGCGCGGTCGCAAAATTCGTCGAGAAGCCGGACCTGACAACGGCGGAGCGATACATCAAGGCGGGATATCTCTGGAACAGCGGCAACTTCATGTTCCGCGCCTCGGTGCTGCTCGAGGAATACCGCAGGGTCGATGCGCCGAGCGTTCAGGCCGTCGCCGAGGCCGTGGCCGGCGCAGGCCGCGATCTGGGTTTTGTGACCCTCGCGCCGAAAGCGTTCGGTTTGGCCAAGGCGATCTCGATCGACTATGCAGTGATGGAGAAGACTCCGCGTGCGGCCGTGGTGCCGGTCTCTTGCGGCTGGTCGGACGTCGGTTCCTGGCGCGCAGTGTGGGAATTGTCTGACAAGGACCCACAGGGCAACGCCGCGCAGGGCGGGGCGGTGTTCGAGGACACGCGCAATTGTAACGTGTCGACCGACAAGGCGCTGGTGGCGCTGGAAGGCGTCGACGACCTCGTGGTGGTAGCAACGGAGGACGCCGTTCTGGTGTCGAGGCAGAAAGACGCCAACGGGCTGAAGCGCCTGGTGGCGAAATTGAAGACCGCCGCGCCGCAGGTCACCGAAGAGCATCTCAAGGTTCATCGCCCCTGGGGCAGTTATCAATCGGTCGACAATGGCGAGCGCCACCAGGTCAAGCGCATCATCGTCAAGCCGGGCCAGCGCCTTTCCCTGCAAAAGCACTACCATCGGTCCGAACACTGGATTGTAGTACGTGGCGCGGCGCGCGTCACCGTCAACGACGATGTCAGGACCGTGCACGAAAATGAATCGATCTACATTCCGATCGGCGCCGTGCATCGGCTGGAAAACCCGGGCAAGATCCTGTTGGAACTGATCGAGGTTCAGACCGGCAGCTATCTCGGCGAAGATGACATCATTCGCATCGAGGACGACTACCGCCGCTCGTGATATCGCGCTGGAGCCTGAACGACCGCCATCGCAACGGTACGCGAGTTCCCGGGCCGATCCGCGGATTCCTTGGGATGTTAGCGAGTGTGCACCGGCATGACGAACCCCGTCCGCGCAGTAGGATACCAACCATGTTAGGCCGGAATGCACACGGGTTCCTTGCAATTGCCGGATGCTAGAAACTGCAAATTAACGCCGTCCGGCCATGCTGCCGGCTAAATCGAAGATGCTTTTGCGGACGAATCCATGCAAAGTGTTTCCCGTTCGGCACTGCCTCGGGGACATGCGAAGTTCCGACTATGGGGGATTGGAGTCCCTGTTTGAGAGTCAGAGACTAAGCCATGACCGATGATCCGAGCGCTCTGCTGTTCAACGCGACCGACGCGAGCGTCGGCGCTAATGGCGCAACCGCGGCGCAGGTCCAGCAGGCGATCGACGAAAGCGGACTGAGCGTCAACGGGTCTGGAATCAAGGTCGGCGTGCTCTCCGACAGCTTCAACGATCTTGGCGGCGCAGCCGCGGATGAAGCCGACGGCGCACTCCCGTCCGCTTCCAATATTCAAGTACTCGAAGATCTCTCGTCGGGCGGAAGCGACGAAGGCCGCGCGATGATGCAAATCATTCATGACATCGCACCCGGCGCCGACCTTGCCTTCTACACCGCGTTCAACAGCGAGCAGGATTTCGCCAACGGTATTCTTGCGCTGGCTGCCGCCGGCTGCAAGGTGATCTGCGACGACGTTTCGTATTTCGACGAGCCGTTCTTTCAGAACGGCATCATCGCACAGGCCATTCAAACGGTAGAGGCGGAAGGCGTCACTTACATCTCGGCGGCGGGCAATGACGCAAGCAACGCCTATCAAGCGGCATGGACCCCGATCTCGGGTTCATATGACGGACATTCGCTCAACGATGCAGAAAGCTTTGGCGGCAGCATCGTTCAAACCGTCACCGTCACCGCGTCCTCTACTGATCCACTTCCGCTGCTGCTGGAATGGAATCAAGCGTATGGTCAGGCAACCGACGACCTTGAGGTTCTGGTCTTCAACAACGGAGTCCTTGTAGGTAGCGCGACCAATGCCAGCAGCGGCGAGCCGAACAACCCATGGGTCGACTACAATTTTACATCCTCCGGCACGTATGAAATTGCCATCGAGGATCTGTCCGGGCAAAATCCCGGCCTGATCAAGGAGATCGCCGCCGGCGATGGCATGCCGGTTACGATCAACGGCGCTAATGCGGGCACCGTGTTTGGCCACGCTATGACCCCCGGTGTCATCGCAGCCGGTGCGGTGGCTACAGCAGACACACCCGCCTTCGGTTTCAATCCGGCGGTGAGCGAGAGCTTCTCGTCATCGGGAGCCGGCACGGAGCTTCTGTTCGCCAACAACGGCACCTTGCTCTCCTCGGCCGATCTACTCAGTCCGGTGGTCGTTTCGGGGGTAGACGATATCAACACGACCGTCCCAGGCGGTTTGAGCGATTTCTTCGGCACCTCCGCCGCCTCTGCGAGCTTGGCCGGCGTTGCTGCGCTCATGCTGTCTGCCGACCCGAGCCTCACACCGGCGCAAGTCGAGCAGATCATGGAGGATACGGCGCTCCGGATGGCCAATTCGGCCGTCAGCGGAGCCGGCCTGGTGCAGGTCGATCCTGCCGTGGCCGATGCCGAGGCGTTGGTGCCTGCACCGGGAGGTCAGATCATCTACGGTGGTAGCGGCAACACTGTCGTTTTCGGCGGAAGCAATGATGTCAGCATTTATGGCGGAACGGGAAATCACCAGATTTATGCCGGCAATGGGAGCGATCTCGTCGTCGCCGGGTCCGGTAACGATCTCATCGTGGCGGGCAACGGCCGCGACCTGCTCTATGGGGGCTCGGGCAACGACTCGATCTATGCAGGCTCCGGCAACGACACGCTGATCGGCGGCACCGGAACAAGCTTGCTCGAGGGTGGTGGCGGCCACGACTGGCTCTATCTCTCGGATGGCAACGGCTCGGAGGCTTATGGCGGTTCCGGGAACTCCGCCTTCATCGCTGGCCATGGCAATGCAGTCATGATCGGAAGCAGCACCGGTGACGACACGATGTATGGCGGGCCCGGCAATGACTACTTCTATGGCGAGGGTGGCGATGATGAGTTCTTCGGCGGAGCGGGCGTTGACGTCATGATCGCCGGGGCGAACACGTCGAGCTACTTCGATGGTGGGAGTGGTGTGAATTACTATTTCGGCGGAAATGGAGGTGGTCCCGGATCTGATACTGGACACAGCACCTTCGTGCTTAACGAACAGGCCGGTTTGCAGAGTTACGACGTGGTACAGGACTGGACCGAGGGGCATGGCGTCATGCAGTTCTCGGGCACGGGTTTCACCTCGTTCAACGACGTGCTGTCGCACTCCTATCAAAACGGTGCATATTTCGTGATCCAGCCCGATGCCAACAATGCGGTTTGGCTCAACGGTGCGACTGCGGCAACCCTGACCGCAGCCGATATCACCATCGTCAGCTGAGTCCGGCGACCGAGGGCTGGCGATTCGGAGACCCGCGAGTTGTGCTTCCGGCGCTCGCGAGACCAAATCGACCGATTCCTGCACGAGGTCAGACTTGAGCCAAGGGCACCAGTGAGGTTGTTCCTTCGCCAGCCGCCGTTTCGCGAGCTTGTTCTCTTCGCGGCCGATTCACACCAAGCCGACGAAAAAGAACGGCAAAAGGGGCAGCTTCGCCACGGCGCTTCCAGAGAGCTTAAGATATCTCATCGGCCTCTACTCGAGGCTGGCAGAGTAGTCGGCTTTGACAAATAGGGGTCCACCAGGTCTGGATCAGTGACCCGATAGACTCGGCCATTCGTATTGGGATCGCTATTATCACTGGTCGAGAACAGCACTAGCTGGCCACCATCACCTTTGAGCACGATGTAGCGCCCGCCGCCTTGTCGTTCGATCTCCAGTTTCTGCGAATGCGGCGGACCGAGTTGGACCCCATTCTCGTAAATCCGGAGAGTAGCAGCCTTGCTGCCGTCATCGTCGGTTCTGGAAAAGGGAATCGAGACCTTCGCCCAGTACCCATTGTTGCCAACGTCGGATCGCACGAAGGGCCGACGCAGGATAAGGGGGTCCTGCTGCTTGAAGGGGAGCAGGACAACAACAGCAAGCTCTGCCAGAAGCCCAACGGCGCCTATAATCGCGACGGCCTTGAGGTTCACGCTGGGATCGATGCCGAGGAGCGCGCGATCAAATCTCATGGTTCGACTTCGCGAGTGACCCTATTGCTTTAGCGTGCAACGCGGAAAGTGAGACCAACAGCCTGTGTTGGATAGACCTTCGTCGCGTTCCATTACTGAAGCGATCGACCGAGCAAGTCGCGATCCTTTCCCGGAATTTGCACCCCGCGTTAGAACCTCGGCCAGGAAGTCAGTCATAACAACACGCAACGCGAATGACCATTCGTCATTGTAAACCGGGGACTTGATCTACGGTATCTTTCCAGCTCGCGGGCGGGTTGACGTTCATTACATGAACAAGCTAATAGTCGTTCGTCGATCAGGGTCTAGCGGATGATCCGGAAGAGTGTGCAGCGGGTTCCCGCCGGCGCGAAGGCGTGGGAAGGACTGTCCGTGTGGTTTGACGCTTCGGCGGGCGAAGGCAGGTCCGAAAAGCATGCCCTCGGGCTTGACCCGAGGGATCATGCGCAAACAAGAATCTAGAGCGCGATGGCGATTCATCCTAATCCCATCGCGCTCTAATTCGAAATCTCGGGATCGAACTGCGTGAAAACGTTGCGTTGACCGAATCCTCTGTCGGAGCGCGGAATTGGGGGTCTCGTGTGCGGCATATTCGGCCTCGTCAGTAAGACCGGACCCGTGGATGCTGGCCGGGTCGGAACACTGACTGATCTCGTCGCTCACCGTGGGCCGGACGGCCGCGGGGTGAGGACAAGCGCGAATGTCGGTCTCGGTCACAGGCGGCTCGCGATCATCGACCTGACCGACGACGGCGCCCAGCCGATGCGCGATGGGCGTCATCCGGTCTGGATCACCTATAACGGCGAAATCTACAACTATCTTGAATTGCGGGCAGAGCTGGAAACTCTCGGCTTTGTCTTCAAAACCTCCTCCGATACGGAAGTCCTGCTCGCAGCCTATGTCTGCTGGGGAGAGAAATGCCTCGACCACTTCAACGGAATGTGGTCGTTTGCGATCCACGACGAGCGCGACAACACGCTGCTCTGCGCGCGCGACCGCTTCGGCGTCAAACCGTTCTACTACGTCGATACCCCGGCGGCATTCGCATTTGGGTCCGAGATCCGGCAGCTTCTTCCGCTGATCGAGCGGCCGGTCGCGGACGACGACCTGGTGAGCGATTTTCTGGTGTGCGGCCTGACCGACCACACCGACCGAACCTTCTTCAAGGACGTGCAAAAGCTTCCGCCCGGCCATCTGTTGCGCGTCAATGCGTCGACCGGGCGGTTCGAAGTCGAGCGCTATTATTCGCTCGTTCCGCGCAACGGCGATACGGATGAACGGAGCGCGCCAGGCCTGCTGCAGGGCCTGCTCGACGACGCCACCCGATTGCGCCTTCGTTCCGATGTTCGCGTCGGCACCTGCCTGTCCGGAGGCTTGGACAGTTCCACGGTGGCCACCCTTGCGGCGAGGCGCCATTCCGAGAAATCAAATGAAGCCTTCTTCGCGATTACAGCGGTAAGCCAACAGGCAAGTAACAACGAAGAGAAATACGCTGCCGAAGTCGCGAAAGGGTCAGGGCTGAACTGGCTGCGCACCGAGCCGACCTACGAGGATTTTGCGTCAACAGTGGCAACGCTGGTCGATGTCCAGGAGGAGCCGTTTGCCGGGCCTTCGATCATGATGCAGTATGACGTGATGCGGATGGCGCGGTCGAACGGCGTGATCGTGCTGCTCGACGGCCAGGGCGGCGATGAAACCCTGCTTGGATATCACCGCTATTACGCGGCATGGCTGCTCAGTCATTTGCAAAGCAATGGCATTCGCGGATTCGTGTCTGCATTTGGCGCGGCCATGCGCGCCGGCATGTCGCCGCGAAGACTATTGATGTATCTGCTCGGGGCAGGTTCTGCCGGACTGCGGACGATGTTTTATCGATGGCGGTACAGTTTTCTGAAAAGCCCGGAATTGCCGAAATCGCTCCGCCTGTTCGCGCGCAGCACGCGCGATTCGACAGCGATGCAAGTGCTGGAAATCACGCAAACAAATCTGCCGATGCTGCTGCGGTTTGAAGACAAGAACTCCATGCACTTCGGGATAGAGACGCGCTTGCCCTTTCTGGATTACCGCTTTGTGGAATTTGCGCTCGGCCTCTCGGCGCAGATCAAGTTGAACCACGGTTGGACCAAGTGGCCGCTACGTGCAGCCATGCAAAATTTTCTTCCCTCCACCATTTGCTGGCGAAAGGACAAGATCGGCTTCGCGGCGCCCGACCAGCTTTGGCTCAACCGGCACTCGCCCCTTATGTATGCGAAAGTGGTCGACAGCGCGCTACTTGCCCGCTATGTCGACGTCGATCTGCTCAAACGGCGGTTCGCGCGGCTCGATCTGGGAATGCGTTGGCGGCTATACTGCCTGGCACTTTGGGCAGAACGTTTCCAGGTTCAGGCTTCATGAAAGTATGCATGTTGTCGAGCGTTCACACCGCAGACGATATCCGCATCGTGGAAAAGGAGGCTCGAAGCCTTTCCGGGTCGGGCCACGAGGTGACGGTGGTGGCCCGGCCACCCGTCTCCGGCGATGCGGGCAATATCAGCTTCCGGACGATCGCTCTGCCTTCGGTGGCGCGATGGAAGAGACCGTGGACCGTCGGGCGGGCTGCGATCGCGATAGCGCGCGCGGCAGAACCTGACGTCGTTCATTTCCACGATCCGGAGTTGATACCGTTCGCACTAGGTTTGAAGCGCCGAGGCTGCAGGGTGATCTATGACGTGCACGAGGATGTGCCGGCGGACATCTATTCGAAGGCCTGGATTCCATCGCTCGTGAAGCCGGCGGTCGCGCATGGGATGGAACTGGTGGAGCGGAACACGGCGCGACGTTTTGATGCCATTGTGGCAGCAACACCAGCGATCGCGAATCGATTTCGTCGCTATGGTGCTGCCGTTTCACTGGTGCGAAACAGCGTCCGCCTTGAGGAATTCATCGAGCCGACATTTGATGTGCCAAGGTGCAGACAGGCCGTCTATGTCGGACACATCAGTTTCAATCGAGGGCTGATTGAGATGGTAGAGGCGTGCGCGATCGCCAATCTTCCGCTGGTGATGGCGGGCAGCATTGGCGCATCTGAGGCAGCTTGGCTAAAAAAATCTGCGACCCAGGTCATCTATCGCGGTAAGCTTGACAGGTCGGCGATCGCGAAGCTTCTGAACGAGAGCTTGATCGGACTTTGCCTGTTTCGTTCCGATCCAAATCACCTGCATGCGATTCCGACGAAGGTTTTTGAATATATGGCCGCGGGACTTCCAGTGGTGACTAGCGATCTGCCCACTTGCCGCGAGATAGTGGAGACGGCGGCTTGCGGCTTTGCTGTGCCCCTCAAGGAGCGGGAGGAATTGTCCGGCAAGCTCACCATGCTGGCGAATAACCCGCGGCGCGCACTCGAATTGGGGTTGGCTGGGAGAGCTGCGGTCGTACGAAACTACAGTTGGGAGCAGGACGCTTCCGAGCTTCGGGCCTTGTATGAGCGAATGTCGTTACCCCGGGCGGATGCGTGATCATTTGGCTCCTGCACCCCTTTGCGGGTGGACCGGGTTTGGGGCGGCATTGGAGGCCGTTTTGGCTCGCTGACGCCTGGGCGCGGATGGGGCACCGGCCGCTTGTGGTGAGCGCGGGATTTCATCACCTGCACCGGGAGCCCCGGACCCCGGGCCCGCAGCGCATCGGCGGTGTCGATTTCTGGTTCCTGGATACGCCTCGTTACGGCGACAGTTTTGGCCGGCTCTGGAACAATCTTTCCTTTGGGCCGCGCTTTCGCCGCAGCGCGTCCGGCATTGTCGAGCTGTTCGGGAAGCCGGATCTCATCATCGCTTCGAGCCCGCATCTGTTCTTTATTCGCGCTGCACACCGGGTCGCGCAGGAGCTCGACGCAAGGTTCTGGGTCGAAGTCCGCGATCTCTGGCCGAAAAGTATCGTGGCGCTTGGGTTAGTGCCGAAGTGGAATCCGATGGTGAAGCTTTTGAGCCGGCAGGAGCGCTTCGCCTATTGCACGGCGGACCGCGTGGTTTGCCTGCTGGCCGGGGCCGAGGCCTACATGAAATCGCGCGGTCTGCCCCCAGGCAGGTTCGCCTGGATTCCGAACGGAGTGTCCGACGAGGAAATCACCAATGCGCTCGAGCCACAGCACGTCGCTCATCCCATTGTTGAAAGAGTTGTCGCACTGAAGCAGCAGGGCAAGCGAATCGTGGCTTATGCCGGCGGCATGGGGCCTCCCAATGCCATGGAAGTCATCGTCGATGCCGCGAGGGTGTTGGCGGGAACCAGCAGCGACGTTCATTTCATGCTGGTCGGGTCGGGCAGCTCGCGGAATGGGCTCGAACGACGAGCGGCGAATTTGGCAAATGTAGAGTTTCAGGAGGAGGTGGACCGTCCGGTCGTTCACGCCATGCTTCGCTTCTCGGACTGTGCGGTTGTATCATTTCACAGGAACGCGCTATACGACTACGGGATCAGCCCGAACAAGTTGTTCGACTATTGCCTGTTCGCGCCGCGAAGCGTAATCGCCTGCGAAGAGAAGGGGCTGACAGGGCTCGAGAGTCTCGTAAACCTGCGTTGCGCGCCGGACGATCCCTCAGCGCTGGCAGCGGCGCTGGCCACCTCGCTCCGCGGTCCCGAGCGCACCCTGCTCGAGCGCGTCTCCGCAGTCCGGCAGTTCAGCTATTCGCGGCTGGCACAGAGCTATTTGGGGGCGGCAGCGCAGCCGAGTGAAGGTCGTCAAGGGTGAAGCCGGCTAAATCGATGGTCAGCGAATTCGGATCCGAACTGATGGCTCGGGCGCGCCGGCCCCTGATGCGATTGATTTCGCCGGGCCTGACCCTTGCGGTCGTATTCCGGGGATCTTTTATCGCTGCGAGCGGATTTGTAGCGCAGGCGTTGCCGTTCCTGGCGATGCCGGTGCTCACCCGCCTGTATGACCCTTCGGCGTTCGGGCTCTACACCATCATCGCCGCGCTTGTCGCCTGCATCGGCGGCGCTGCGCCTATGAAATTCGATGTCGCCATCCCGATTTCAAAATCGCCCGACGAGGCGAGATCGCTGTGGCAGATTTCGACCATCGTTACGGTACTTGTTCTCTTCGCCCTGCTCGTGATCTGGCGCGGCTCTCCGAATTGGGTCGAACACATTCAGATAAGCTCCTCCGGCGGAACCTGGCCCCTGGTGCTCGCGGCGAGCGGCGTTGCCGCTGCCTATCAATACAACAGCGCCTGGCTGCTCTACGCTCATTCATATGTCGCAATTTCCCTCACCAGGCTCGCCAGGGGGCTGTGCTTTGTCGGCTTTGCATTTCTGTTCCTGGATTCGGCGCTCGGAAACCGCGGGCTGCTGTTCGGGTTTCTTGTCGCAACATTGATCGGCACGATATCCTCGTTTGTCGTGGCGTTATGGCAGGGACTTCGTCCGTTCAGGCTGCACGGAATCAGCGCTGCGTTTCGCCACTATTCGGATTTCCCTTTCAAAGCGGCGATTCCGGCCATGCTCGATCTGGTCGCATTGGCCGCGCCGCTGCTCGCCATCAGCAGGCTCTACTCGATCAATGACGCCGCCATGTTCGGCCTGTTCCGTCAGGCGATCACCGCGCCGTTTTCCCTGGTATCGACCGCGTTCGGCCAGGTGCTGACGCGCCAGCTCGCCGAACTCATCGCGGCAAAGGAACGCGTGTACAGGCTGGTCCTGAACACCTCGGTCGTGCTCGGCTTGATCTCCGGCCTCGTGGCGGCCGTCGTGCTGCTCGATGGACCGGAGGTCTTTCGCACTGTGTTCGGCGCGAAATGGGCACAGGCTGGCAGCATCGCCGCCATTCTGGTCGTTCCGGCGGGATGCCAATTTATCGCCTCCACGCTGTCCGGCACCCTGATCGCCCTACGTAGCCTGACATGGCTTGCGTTTTGGCAGATCGGTTATTTTCTCGTCATTTTCCTGCTGATCTATCTCGAGCCGCCGTCGCTGACGCACTTCATCTATGGCTTGGCGGCGGTGGATTTTGTCCTGAGCCTCGCCTATCTCGCCATCATCGCCCGCGCGATCTGGCTGTATGAAAGATCCGGATGCGAACCATTCGCCACAACTACCTGATCCTCGCACTGATCTACGCCGCCTGCATGGCCTGGGTTTGGAGCGGCGTCATTTACGAGTCGAAGCAGGATCGGATCGGTCTCGTTTGCATTCACGCGATCGCCTTCTTCGGCCTGTCGGCCGTCATCTATCGGATGGATCGCGACATCCGGCCCTTGTCGTGGCGATTGCCGCAGTTGTCCTCGTGGGCCAACCTCGTCTTTCTTGGATGTCTGGCTTTCGTTCTCCTGCACTGGGCAGTACTCGGCGGGGTCCCGGTAATACAGGCAGCGAAAAGCACGGACTATCTCGTGATCGCCAAACTGCGGCAGTCGGTCACCGAGCATGGCAATCTGCTCAATTATGGGTCGAGCTTTCTGATCCGGGTGATTTTCCCGCTGCTTGTGCTGAGGTACGTCCAGACGCGACAATACTGGATCGCGTTCATCGTCGGAGTTGTCGGGGTCTTTTACGGGCTTTCTCTCCTGCAGAAGAGCTATCCCATTTTCGTGCTCGCGCCTGCGGTGGTTTACCTGGCGTTCACGCAATGGCGGGCGGCTGCGGTTTGCGCCATCGTCGTTGGCGTCAGCATCGTGGCCCTCGTCCTGATCACCAATGCGTCGTTGCGGTCGATGCCCAATACGACGGTCGCGCTGAAAATCGTCACGGTGGCCATTACATCGCTGGCGCAGCGGATATTGATAACGCCCGGGCAGGTGGTCAGCGACTGGCTGAACGCATTTCCCGCGATGTACCCGTTCGAGCACGGCTGCGGCTATCGCTTTCTGTCTTCCATGCTTGGCTGCGATTTCGTCAACAACTCGGTTCTGATGTTTCAGCACTATTTTCCCGAGAACGTCGCCATGGGATTGCACGGTACCTACAACGCGGCGCATTTTGCGGAAGACTATGCGAATTTCGGTCCGCCGGGATTGATCCTGTCTGGCCTTCTTGCAGGAGGCGTACTGTTCGCGGCGGCGTGGGCGGGGGCGGGCAGGGAGACCGCGACGATCGTGGCCATCAACTTTCCATCGATCGCCTCGCTCTCCTCGAGCGCGCTCCAGACCACGCTGGTGTCAGGCGGGTGGATGGTCATGATCGCGTTGAGCCTTTTCTTCCTGCCAAAGCCGGAAGCCGTCATCGCTCCGTCTTCTCCCGCCGCCTAGCCGGCGGACAGGGATTTCGCGCAAAAAAGTTCGGCTCGTCTTCGAGGTCTCCGAAAAACGTTTGTAGCAGCAAGGCCTTATAATGTTCAAAGAATGAACGGTGAGGCTTGACGTTCACCCTGTGAACACGGTACTGACTGGCTCGATCGGGGCGGGGGGCAATGGCGAGCATCGTACCAAGCGACGACAAGGGCGGCGGCGACCGTATCGTCCTCGGCCTGCTCACATCGGTCGAAGCCGATGGGGGGCGGTCGCAGCGGCGTATCGCGGCCGAACTCGGAATCGCGTTGGGGCTCGTCAACGCCTACCTCAAACGCTCGATCAAGAAAGGGCTTGTCAAGGTCGGTCAGGCGCCTGCGCGGCGCTATGCCTATTACCTGACGCCCCGCGGCTTCGCGGAAAAATCGCGGCTGACGATCGAATATCTGTCGTCGTCGTTTTCGCTGTTCCGGCAGGCCAAGGAAGACTACGGTAAAGTATTTCACCGCGCGCATCGGCTTGGTCTCGAGCGGATCGTGCTCGCTGGAAAGTCAGACCTGTGTGAGGTCGCAATCCTGTGCGCGGTCGACAGCCCCATCACTATCGTCGCCGTCGTCGATCCGGATGCCTCTTCGTCGCGGTTCATCGGCGTCAAGGTCGTGCGATCATATGACGATATCGATGAGCCGTTTGACGGCGTCGTCGTGACGGAACTGATGCGGGCAAAGGCCGTGTTCGACGAGGCTGTCGGCCTTTGCGGCGCTCAGAAGGTGCTGGCGCCTGAGCTCCTCGGCCTGCGCGCGTCGCCGGAAGGAGCCGTCGGATGATCCCGGCCGAGCCCAATTCGCGCTGGTTCGTCGTGCAGACGCATATCAACGGCGAAGCCAAGGCCGCCAATCATCTTTGCCGGCAGGGATTTGCCGTCTATCTGCCGCGCTACCTCAAACGCCGCAGCCACGCCCGCAAGGTCGAGACCATCGCGCGTCCGCTGTTCCCGCGCTACCTCTTTGTCGCGATCGATCTTGCCGCGCAAAGATGGCGTGCTATCCAATCGACCCTTGGGGTCTCCCATCTCGTCTGCCGGGGCGACAGGCCAGCGTCCGTCGAAGACGGCGTCATCAGTGCGCTCAGGGCGCGCGAGGATGAAGCCGGCTTCGTCAGGCTTGAGCGCCGCTCCCCCTTCTCGCCCGGCGACAAGGTGCGGATCGTCGAGGGAGCGTTCGTCGACAGCCTTGCGCTCGTGGAAGGTGTCAGCGATCACGATCGGGTTGCCGTGCTGCTCGATCTCTTGGGCCGCAAGGTTCGCGTGCTGGTCGGCGCCGATCTGATCGCGGCGGCGTGACCGTCAACGCTCGCGTTGCACGCGGGCGCAGGAAATTGGCACTCGCGGGTGATGCTGGATTCACCCGGAGTGCGGTAGCTTGCCTGCGGCAAGCATGGTTTGAGAGAGAAGTACAATGAAGACCTACGGTTTGATCGGCGCTGCCGGATATATCGCGCCGAGACACATGCGAGCGATGGCGGACACCGGCGGCAAGCTCCTGGCGGCCTACGATCCGAACGACTCCGTCGGCATCATGGACAGCCATTTTCCCGATGCGGACTTTTTCAAGGAGTTTGAACTGTTCGACCGCCATGTCGACCTCCTGAAACGCGACGGCACCAAGATCGACTATATTGCCATCTGCTCGCCAAACCACCTGCACGATGCGCACTGCCGCTTCGCGCTTCGCGCCGGCGCGGATGCCATCTGCGAAAAGCCGTTGGTGCTCAATTCCCCGGATATTGACGGATTGGCGGAGATCGAGCGCGACACGGGACGCCGGATTGCCACCATTCTTCAGCTGCGCCTGCATCCGGCGATCATCGCGCTGCGCGAGCGCTTTGCCAAAAGCAACAAGCGCCACAAGGTCGATTTGACCTACATCACCTCCCGTGGCCGCTGGTACTACGCCTCATGGAAGGGCAATGATGCGAAGTCGGGCGGCGTAGCGACAAACATCGGCGTGCATTTCTTCGACATGTTGAGCTTCGTTTTCGGGCCGGTGAGCCGCAACGAGGCACATCTGCGCGAGGAGGAAAGGGCCGCAGGGGCGCTGGAGTGCGAGCGCGCGGACGTGAGCTGGTTCCTGTCGCTCGACCGCAACGACCTGCCGGAAAGCGTGAAGGGAAAGAAGACGACGTTCCGCTCGATCACGGTCGACGGCGAAGAGGTCGAGTTCTCGGAAGGCTTCACCGATCTTCATACGCGCAGCTATGAGGAGATCGTCGCCGGCCGAGGCTTCGGCCTCGATGAGGTGCGCCCGTCGATCGATATCGTCTCGACATTCCGCACGGCGCCGATCGTCAGGAGCAACGGCGTGCACGTTTTCGCCCAGCGGGCGATTCACAGATGAGCGAGATGCGCGAGGACTCGCGTTTTCCCGGCGTGCTGATCCATGAATCGAGCTATATCGACGACGGCGCGAGGGTGGGCCGTGGCACGAAGATCTGGCACTTCTGCCACATCCTTTCGCGCACCACGATCGGCGAGAACTGCTCGATCGGGCAGAACGTCATGATCGGCCCGAACGTCAGGATTGGCGACGGCTGCAAGATCCAGAACAACGTGTCGATCTATGACGGCGTGGAGCTTGGCGCCGACGTCTTCTGCGGCCCGAGTTGCGTATTCACCAACGTCAACAATCCCCGCGCGGACGTCTCGCGCAAGGACGAGTTTCGCCGCACACCGATTGGACGCGGTGCGAGCATCGGCGCCAATGCGACGATCGTCTGCGGTCACAGCCTGGGTGAGTACTGCTTCATCGGCGCCGGCGCCGTGGTGACGAAGGATGTCCCCGCCTTCGCGCTGATGGCCGGTAATCCCGCGCGCCGGATCGGCTGGATGAGCCGGGCGGGCGAACGGCTTGGCCGTGATCTCGTCTGCGCGCGATCCGGCGAGCGCTACAAGGAAACGGCTTCCGGCTTCTTGTTGTTGAATCAATGAGGTTTCGATGGTTGGCTCGCCGCCAGTTGGGGTGATCGCATCGCCGGAAACGACAACACCTTCGCAAAACGATCGTGCGGTTCCTCCATTCGTTTCTTGCCAATCGAATTTCAGCGACAGATGGCCATCGCGGCGCGTCATGGTCAGACCGCGACACCTCTAGGGGCTTCATGGAAAGGCGAGACGGTAAATCGGCCATGTCTATCAGCATGAGAATGAACTCGATCTCGGGGACGACCGAGCCGGCTGCTTCTGCCGACCCTCCGCCTTCGGGATTGAAAGGAGCGGCGCCACGCCCGCTGCAATTGCTGCTTCTGTGCGATTTCCCGAAGACCACAGCCTCGACCATCATCGATCATATTTTGGGTCTGGAGAGATTTTCGACCCATTCCATCACGATTTTCAACTCCAGGGGTGATGGGGCCGCGATCATCGACCTCGACAGGTTCGATGGCGTGATCATTCATTATTCGCTCGTGGCCTGCATGGA
>Ga0134125_10003733_pt1 | contig 17552 bp, 11 predicted proteins | sample KB31751_FD_96464 | JGI IMG/M metagenome (GOLD analysis project Ga0134125, IMG submission 96464) | Terrestrial soil microbial communities with excess Nitrogen fertilizer from Kellogg Biological Station, Michigan, USA - KB3-175-1 | ecosystem: Environmental > Terrestrial > Soil > Unclassified ...
AGTACAGGCGACAACCTACTGAGCCTGGTCGCCCACGTAATTAGGGACGCTCTCAGGAGCACAGATGCGGTCGCACGTCTGGGAGGCGATGAATTCGCTGTGCTGCTCTCCGAGACAAACAGCGCGGCCGCCACAGCAGCAGTCGATAAATTGCGCTCTTCCTTGAATGCCGCCATGAAGCAGCACAATTGGGCTGTCACATTCAGCATCGGCGTGGTGACGTTTCAACCTCCTCCAGAGTCCGTTCAGGAGATGATCACCGCCGCGGATCGAGCGATGTACGCTGTGAAGAAAGCCGGGCGGGGCAGAGTCACTGTGGAACCACCAGCCGCATAAAACAACTGCAGTTTACAGCGGAGCCTCAGGCTGAAACTGCCGAACGCTAACACCGGAGCCAGCAGTCGTTCCAGCAGGTGAACTGGCACAATAGTTGTGAAAGCTCAACTTGGGCTCTTGGTCGAGAATCTAGAACTTTGCGAACCTATGAGAAAACAGCAGGTGGCGAACATTTCATAACATCCGTACCCGCAGGAAACGTTATCGCTCGCCCACAGTCGTTGAGCTGTCCCTGGTTCTTTGCACCTTGTACCGTTTTGTACCGTGAATTTGAATTTGTGTCTTTCTAGCCGTTCGAGAACATTGTAGAATCAGCAAGTTGCATGTTTTCAATCCACTGAGGCGGTTCGATCCCGACTAGCTCCACCATTCTAACCGTCTGAAAACAAGCAAGTTCCAGGATGTTTGCGCGAATCGTACAATAATCGTACAGTGCCTCCGGCTGAACCGACCTGCAAGCCGAGTCTGGAGGCCCAGTGCTTCGCGTTTATACACGTCACTACCCGCCTTGCACGAGAACGGACAGCAGCTATCGCCGTTGTCGTTGCCCGAAATGGATAAACGGAATGCTGCCTACCGGCGAGTTCGTACGCGTGTCGGCTAAGACGCGCAGCTGGGAAACCGCAGAGCGCAAGGCCCGATTGAGGGAAGCCAATGCCGACCCGTTGCGCCAGTATCCGCCTGACACCAGTCTTAGAACCACTATCACAGAGGCCGTGAGAGCCTTTTTGCAAGATGAGGAGGCACGACAGCTTGCCAAGACTACAACGTGCCAAAGCAAGACACTGTTCGAGGGACAATTGCTGACGTGGGCCAACACCCATTCGCTTGTTTTTATCGATCAATTGACCACGGCCAGGCTTCGTGAGTTCCGCGCGTCCTGGAAAAATAGCCCCTTGACCACTCAACGCAAACATCACAGGCTGAACGGATTCTTCAACTTCTGCATGGAAAACGAGTGGCTGACCAGAAACCCCTCAAAGAAAATGAAGGCGGTGCACGCAACTTTCGATTTCGCGGCCGGGTTATCAATGAGCAAGACGATAACCCGAATGGCGCGGGCGATGTAGTGGTATTGAGTCATCGTTGTTGGCGTGACTTGTTCGGTGGCAGAGACGAGGCACTGGGAACTGACCTCCGCATTCATGAGACAGCATACACAATCATTGGGGTCGCCCCGCCAACATTCACCGGCCTCGATCCAGAAAACCCACCCGACATGTGGATTCCGTTGTCGCGAGCCCGCCTTACTCGCCCGCTGCTTCGAACCATAATGTCGGATGTGACTAGCACTCCTTTTCGAGTGTTTGGCAGACTGAACCAAGGCGCTTCTTTTATTCAGGCGCGCGAGCAACTGAAAATAGTTGCCGGGCAACTTGGAGCGGGAAAATCCCAAATGATGGGGTGGCGCAATGTCGGGAAACGAACCATTCCTAATTATTGGGAAGAACCATGGCCCGATATCGAACTGATAGATAGCGTCAGGAAGGAAGCAGCTCGTAACGTCTCTCTGTTGGTGTTCGGAGTAGCCGGAAGCATATTGATTTTGGTAGCTGGAAATCTCACGGCAATTCTGTTGGCAGGGACCTTTATTTGGTCAAGGTTGTGAATTGCTTGCGGCAGGTATTCGTCGTATCAAACGTGATCGCCCCATTGTTCCCTACAGTGAAACTTCCCAGCGTCGCGTAGTGATGCTGAATGCCATCCGGTTTTTTTGACAGAGGTGTGGTTACAAGGTTCCCTGAGGTGTCTTTCACTGTTTCGGTCGGCCATTCCACATCAGATGTGGCGGTACGAGCAGGGATCAGCCAATAGTCGCCGGTGCGATACTGATGCGGCATTCCCATTGCCGGCTGAAATTGAATTTGCACTCCGTTTTCCAGTTCAAGCCACATGTCGTCATTGTTTTCCTGGATCAATGCTGCGTTGTCCGAACCTAGCGTAAGGCCGCCCTCTGCGGGGTCTCCCTGTTGGTGGTCCCAACGGCGCAACAGTGGATGCTTGCTCTGGTCGTTCCCCACTGTCTTATCCGCAATGCCGGTCAACGTCACCTGCAGTGCCGTGCGATCAATGGACGCGACTTGCAGCAGGATGCCAGCGCGATTGAGCAGCACATAGTCATCGTCCTGAATTTCTACCCAGTCTTTTTCATGCAGACCAAAGCGATCGTCGCGGCCTAGATTAGCAAGAGTGAGCGTAGTGGTTCCATTACTCGTGACGACCGAGCCAATGATGGGGAAGGCCACCGATCCGTTTTCGCGCGACCATTTGAACGTCGGAGTACCGGTCGCATTACCAGTTGCTGCCTTGGGTACTTTGTTGCCGGTTCGATTGCTCGGCGCCTGGGGCGCAGCTTGGCTTAGGGTCCCGGGCGAGTGGATTTCGACCCGGTAAAGCTGGTTCTCTTCGCCGTGATAGTTTGCGTCTGGCGGAATGATGCAAGGATCGGTTGAGGCAGACGTCTGCAGCGCACGTGCTTTTAACCGGCCATGGTTTGGTCCAAAGAGAATGGGCAGCAAGTTCTGGTCAGTGGGGGCAAAGCCGTCGCAAGGAGTCTTGCTGTTCGTGATCTGTCCAGGAGCCACTTTGACCTGCCACACAATCTTGGCGCGCGTAGTCGTGTCAGGGCCGCCGAGCGCGACCTCACGGATTGCCGGATCTTCTATATACGTAATATGGCGCAACCATACATCGAGATAAGCTATATAAGCTGCATTGTCTCCCGTGGTCTGAACAAGCGCCGGCGGTTTCGGGAGGTCGGGCTGGGTCAAATAAGTTATCACGCGGCGCAGGCTTGGATTGATGGGCGTTACGGCGATGGCCGCGCTTAAGCTCAGTGTGAGCGTCATATTTGCCTGATCTACATTGGTAATGGTCGCGATCAGCGGGTCTCCAAATGGTGCTTTCGGGTTTTGCAATGGCTTGGCAATATCATCAAATAATTCCACCACCTGGTTCTGAGCGAAGCTTGCGCCGTCCAAGGTCCATTGCGGCACAGTTACTTTCACACTTTTGCTCTTGTTGTTGGCATTCAAATCGTCGCCCGTCAACTGAATGGCCTCGACGCTAGCTTCGCAGGGAATTCCATTCACGTAGTACCGGCCCGGGCCAATCCTGAAGTCGTTGGGAGGCATGTTATCAAAAGAAAGTGAAAACGCCCCGGAATCCGAGCTGCCCGCAGAACCGATCAGATCTGCCCCCAGGTCCTGCAGGTAATGCAGGAGGATTGCGGCTTGCTCGTTGCTGTCACTATCGAGCGCAACGCGGCCCTGCTGCGTCAGGACCAGGGTATAGTGCTTCAGGAGATTGAGAGTATTACGAGTGAGGTCGGCTTTCATGGAAGTTCCTCTTTTTTAGCTGGCGAAGATGATGCCGGCGTTCATTCCGGCGGGCGTGTATTCGTTGAGTCGAACGCTGAGGCTCTCAGCGCGTTGGGGCTGATAAAGATCGTGGAAGGCGCCCATTTCCGATTCGTCATCGGCGCCGCGCGAGATTTCCGTAGCGCAGGAATCAGAAAGTTGGCAGTAAGTGGGGGAGCCGTAACGCAGGCTGTTGAAGTCTGGTTCCACGCGCAGTGTTTCGCTGGCCAGCAGCGCATCTTTAGCAGTGCCAGTGATGCCATCCTTCTGTGCTTTTGCTGAAGCTGCGCTCACCACCAAATCAGGCAGGCACTCATAGCGTTTGGGCGTACGTGAACCATCAGCGATGTAACAGAATCGCATACAACCCAACTGCCTGCGGCAAGCCAGGATCTGGCCCATGAAGACGGAATTTTCCGCCAGTCGAATAGCATGTGTTTGCACCTGGCCGATGACGGTGCAGCGGCGGACATCAAGGACTGCATAAGCGCACAACTTGCCCGGCGCTCCCACGGCGATGCCTTGGGGGTTTGTAGCATCCAGAATGCTGTCACTCAAATAGATATTGCATGGGTCTTCTCTTGACTCATCGCGTTCTACTTGAATTGATCCAATAATGCTGCGTTCGATGCGCACGCAATCCGGTGCGTTATCAAGTTCCAGGCTGGGCTCACCCGGATACAGAGGTTCGCAGTCACAATCCAGGCCCCAACCGGGAACCAAAGTGCAGTGGCGAATTTCCAGCCCGGCAATGCTGCCCTGAACCTGTATTCCGCGCCCCGCCACCATGATGCCATCCAATGTGAACCAGCAACTTGCCCTGCCATTCGCACTGGCTTCACCCGTAATGCTCAAATTATCAGGCTGCGAGGACTGCCAATCGAGCAGCTTGATGACTGGCCTTTTCTGATTAGCGGCGCGAATTTGCAGTGTCTGCCCGGCTTTCAGATTGATGTCAATTGGCTCGCTGTAAACAGCGCTATCTGTGATTTCGATGACTGCGTTAGCGGGCCCATCTGATTGCCATTGCTTGAGCGCGTCATTGATATGCGTGAAGGTTTCGTCTTTTCCGACCTGGTAGAGCGTATGTGTCGCAGGCTGCGAGAGAGGCCGTGAATACTCGCCACCGCCAATATCGGCGCTGAAGGCGTAAGTGTATGAGACCCATACGCCCTGGCGGCGAGGTTGCGGAGCAGGGAAGGCGATCCTTCCGAGTTCGGGATCCACAGCTACCTGACCCGGTAGTGGCCGGTACTTCCAGTCACTCAGATCGGCTGCAATGATCGTCTTTGGATCAACCAGCGTCAGGTCCGGGCCGGTAAATATGGCAAAGCTCTTTTTGTCGCCATAATAAAGAGGGACGCCGCTCATTGATGGCTTACCAGCAGTTTGGGACTTGCGAGAGCACAGGTCGCGTCGCGTGATGGTTGTTGGCAGATTCAGTTTGCCTGGCTGATGTCCCACGGAAGCATGCGGCCGATTGTAGAGTGGCGTGTCATGCCCCAGACAGTTGAATTGGAAAAATGAAGGGCTTTTATCCAGGCAGAAAGCAGGCGCGTGAGTGACGGAGTACGTCTTGAGCCGCCAAATGAATAAACCAACCGCAGGAATGTTGTAACGCTCTGGAGAGCGTAGTGAGCTGGTGGCACGAACATCAACCGTGTGGGCCGTTTCTTCAAACGGTCCGCCAAGTTCCTCAAGGTCGTGGCCATTGCGTACGTCAATTGTGCGCCCACGGCTGAGATGAAGAAGGTTGATGTTCTGCGTGTAGCTGAGCAAGCTGTAAAACTCCGCTGCATGCCCTGGCCAATCGGCCACAGCCTGCGACAACTCTGCCAGAACAGCCAGCGTTCCTTTCCGGCGCCGGAAGCGAACGGTATTGGCAACCTCGCTGCGCGAAATCACCATTCGTTCCCGGGAAAGGGCACGCGCATTTCTCACATCCACCGGCTCTCCAGTGGACGCTGGCGGAGCGTATCCCACCAGGTCACCGATATACGGCACAACCCAATCCTGGCAGGTTTCAATAAACCAGTTCTCATAGAGTTGGGCAATGTCAGCTTGCACAACGTTGACCTGCTCAGAAATCACCTGGAGCAGCGCGCGAAGCGGATAGCCCTTGTCTGCATCACGCAGGCGATGCACCACAGGCAGCAGGTTGTAAAGGCGGTCAACCGCGTTCGAGGTCATTGAGTGATCTCCGTCAGGATGAGCGTGTCCGGCACGTCAGGCGTAAGCATAACGAGCTCGGCTGGAAGGATGGATTGCGCGGGATCAGTGGCGGTGCTGTCCGGCGTGGCCAAATTCGCATTTACAAAAGAATTCCGCGCGAGCGTGGTTGCCAAGCCTGCAAGCTGGGCAGCAGTAACGTTTTCCGCGACGGAATCGAATACGCGCATGTCAACGTATTGAACGCCCGGAACGGCCTGCATCACGGCCACAGCTTCACTAAGAAAGGCCGGCTGGCCCAGCTCTCTGCGATCAAAACTGTAGAAGTCAAGCAAGGCTGCTCTCACATTTGGCCCCACGGAATCCCAGGTGTAATCCGGCAAAACTTTCACGCCGGCGCTCATTACCAGAAGCTTGAGCCTGCGTACCTGCAGACGCAACGGCTGTTGCGGATCGCCGAACTGTTCCAGCGCGGTAAAGAGGTTGCGGTAAAGATCAGAGTTCTGGTCGATAGGAATATCATCTTTGCCGGCGATCGTGAGATGAACCAGCAACGTGTGACCATCACTCAGGCGCGCAGAAGCTGCTTTACCGATTCCCGCAAATGTGCGCGCAAAATCGGAATAATCGCGTACTGATACGAGACGATCAAGGGCCATTACGGCCAGCGGCGTATTGCGGCGCGCCTGGTCACGGGTATCGTGGTCCGCGCCACCGGAGGCGCGCAGCGGATTGATCACGGCCTTGACACCTAAAGGTTGCGAAGAAAGCTGACTGATCTGCTGGGCGTCCACGTTGCCAACTTGTCCACAGCCATAGCGATAGACCGCCTTGACGTTGGCTACGCCGGTGGGAACGCGCATACCGTGTTGACCGTTGCCAAAGATTGCAGAGACCGTGTCATCATCTGCGGTATCTGTGATGAATTGGCGATCGTTGGGACCCAGAAATGCCAGATTGTCCGCCTCATGCCACTCCACCTCATTCACGCGGACAACCAATGTGCTCTGCGCACCGGAAGGAGTTGGCGCGGAAAGATAAGTCAGCGGCGATTGATGCAGTGAGAATTGTTGCAATGACTGCGAGGCATCACCATTGCCTAGCACCTCCCCGGTGGTCTGCCCGTGCGTGGCTTTGACCACGTTTCCATAAATGGTGACCCTTTCCGGGTCGTAGGTGTAAGCAAGTTTGTTGGCCAGCGTGAGGATGGTATGGACCGGCTGCGAAGAGATTCTCCAGGCAAAGAGCTGAAGTTGATTTGGATCAGGGGCAGTAGCAGCAGGAGCGGAGCTTCCGCCGGCGATGCCGGGTATCTGCCCGCCGTTCAGCGGCACCTTGGTTTGGGGATCGACAAGCAGCCCTTCAAAGTCCGCGAAATTTCCCGCAAGCTCGTCACTCGTGGGTACGTAGGCGTTAGCGTATACGCCATGCGCTAGCTGTACCTGATCACAAAACTGCTGGTTGAAAGTATTTGTACTCTCGGTGTCTTGCGAGTCGACAAGCTTTTGTACGCCGTCCCTAACGGTCTGAAGATTAGCGTTTGTGACGTAGCCGACAACCAACCGGTCGCCATATTGATTGGCGTCAGTGGTGTATGCGTAGTCAGAAAAAGGAATGATCGCGAGCGGAAAATCAACGCAGAACAGTGGCTGCGCTCCCTGTGTGACGCCCGCCACCATGACAAGCTCAGCGGCCTGGACTCCAGTGGTGTTAGGAATATCAGTGCGCTCACCAGAGACGATGATCCAGCGCCCCGCCTCCAGCCCGTCGTAAAGTTCATCAAGTTCGATTTTTGCGCCTTCTATGTCATTATCGAGAGGCTCTTCGGCAAGATCAAGTTCTTCAGCTTGAGCGTAGACGATGGTACCGCGCAAAACGTTGTTGTCACCCAAGACGCTGGCTAGGGCTGAAGCCGTATCGCTAAGCCATGGTGGGTTGAGGGTCAAAAGCGTGACTTTAGCAGTGAACCCGGTTTGAGTATCCATCGCTTGAGTACGGGTGCTGACCACTTGGTGGTAGGTGATGGTTCTTCCATCCGCCGAAGGACGATCAATTGCGACCCAAGTGCCAGCTATTATTCTGTCGTAGGTACTATCGAGTGCAACTGCAGAAGGCAGTTGATCATCTTTGGTGCCGTTCACAAGGCCGATCCAGGCTGAGTCTATTGTCGGAGCCGCAAAGCTCACTGTAGTGCCGGAAGGTGGCGGTGTGCCGAACGGCTTAACTGTTGCTTGTCCAGCAAACGTGCTGGCGAATAGCCCAGCCTTAACTCGCGCGGCACCAACAGAAATCTTGAGTTCAGGCGTCTCAACTCCAGACCATGCCTTATAAAGGGCGGGAGCAATCTCAGGGTGAAATGCTGCCAGGATGCGCGGCGCTACATCAGCTTGCCGCGTGAACGTTGCCGTTACCGTGCGATTGAGATGGAGGGCGTTGGCTGGCTGCAAAGACGGTGCTAATGCCAGAGGTTTAGCAATCTGGAAGAGATTTTCCAACGCTGATGTCAGCAAGCCCCCACTGAGCGCCTTGATTCCGGAACCGTTCTTTGAAATTCCTCTGGTTCCGGGTAGTTGTTCTACCAACAAATTCATGGCGTCCAACAAATCACTGAGCCATGGCTTCAGGCGCGTGAATCTCCGGCGTGTAGCAACATCAAGAGCTTCTTGGACCTGCGGAACCGCGGCCTCGACCATTGCGGCGGCCTGGGAACCAGAACCAATCACTGTGATTGACTGGATGTTGTCAAGGAGTGTTTCTAACGCTGTGACTATCTGTTGGGCCAAATCGACATCTGCAAAGATGGCGGTGCCTTCTTCCATGAACGGTTGCAAAATCGAATGCGCTTCATCGAACGGAGTACTCCCACTGGAAGTCATCGGTGGCTGTTCCAGCCTTACCTCAGTGCGCTGTTGAGCCGTTTGCACATCAACAGACTTCACCTTGCGCAGGGCCTGCTGGTTTTCTCCATCGCCCAAAATCAAAATCAGCGCGTCGCCGGGGTTGAGGTTGCTGGCGATTCCCTGGAAGTAGATCGTCTCTCGCGTTGCAAGATCGGTCCCAGGACCGGTGCTGATAGTAAAAGTTTGCGGGCGCGTGAGGCGGGGCTTCAGGTTGTTCCAGACGTCGCGCGCAGGAAGATCGTCTGAAGTTTCAAAAAATTGCGATTTCTCGCCTGAACCGGGAATACTCTGCGCGCGGGTGCCTGCAGGTACGTCACCATTGAATCCCGCAGCGACGGTAAAGGCCAGATAAACGCTGGCGGAAACGGCCGGCCGCAGCTTATAGCCAATCAGCCGCGACAACTCGAGAATAGACTGGCGCTCTGTGGCAGTGCGCAGATAACCTTCATTGGCGATCCGCTCCTGATAAAAAGTCAGCACATCAGCCACGGTGGCCCAGGCATCGAGCAGGGCCAAAGATGGATCGCCAGGCTCGCGGGTGCTCAATCCGGCGAGCGGGCGAAGGCGCTGAAAATTGCCGCTGCCGTCTTGAATTGGAATATCAATGTAGTGCGAAGTGAGCCGCGCGATCATCGACTCGAGAAAACTTGCGTGCGTCCCCGCGCGATAGACGAGAGCAGGCAGCCCCGGCCGGTTTGCTTCCGGCTCCGGTGTAATGACTTCAATGCCGGAGCAGCAGCCGCATGGTTGTTTCATCGTCCACCTCTCATATTTACGACCAGCCGGCCATTCTCAGGAAAATTGGGATCGTTATCCAGGCGCGCAATTTCCGTGGGCCCAAGTTGCAGAACAGAATTTGAAGGAAGCTCTTCGCCGTCCACGTCGTCACTGGGTTCGCTGATCTCAAAGCGCTCAAGTTCATTGACAGTCACGTCCATCACGCCGGGCACAGCCTGCACTGTGGCAAGCAAGCAGCTGACATAAATACCGTCACCAAAGCTGAGATTGTCAGGATGGAAAAAGCCCAGAGTTCCGTTAGACAGGCGGCGATTGCTAAGCGCATCAAGCACAGCACCTTCCACGTGGCCGCGCAGGTAATCTGGCAAAACGCAAACGGTCACAGTCACCGTCAAAGGCACGTAACGGGCGGGTCCGACGAGCAAATCATGACCCATGCGGCGAAAAGGCGTCAGATAGTCAGTGATCTCTTCCACCAAAACGCTGTCCGCATCTTCAGAGTTTTCCGGATCGACCGCTACCTGCGCCGTGTACCAGCTTCCATTCCAGCGCAGCGTGCTTTTGGCGCGCTGCAGCGGCTCGAAGGGCTGTCCGCATATAGAGGGGGCCTGTTTTTCCAAAGCTGCACGCGCGTTCCAGCGGCGACGGTTATCTTTAGCGATTGTGGCATAGTCGTCCGCTGTGATGGCTCGCTCCAGCGTCGCTCTGAAAGCGTAAGGAGCAAACTGCTTCACGTCGGGAATCGGTTCTGGATCCTGGCCGCCAACCGCGGCAAAAGGACTGCGCGGCGTGATGGTCACACCGCTGAGAGTGTCCTTGCGAAATACAATAGAGGCGATTGTTCCTGCGCCAATGTTGCAAGACTTGCCATTGCCCACGCGATAGCAGGCCTTGAATGCTGTGCCGGCGGCGGGCTGCCGTCCTAAGATTCCATTGCCGAAGCGCAGATGCGCGTATCCATCATTGTCAATCTCCGCGACGAAGACGCGATCATCAGGACCACTTTCCAGCAAGTCAGGCAAAGGCGACCATTCTTCGAGCAGGGCCGTAAGGTCAGCGGTGAGTGCTGTCGCGAGAGCGGCTGGAAAATCACTGGTACCATCCCATGCTTGAAGTGCAGTCCTGGTAGTTGCGCTGAGCTGGGAGAGGACATATGCAGTAGCAGCGTCAGGAGCAGAACTCTTCAGTCGAACCGCCAGCGGCTTGGGATTGCCGATATCCTCAAAGGTGAACAAGGGATCGACTATGCAAGGCGGCAGCGCGTTTGCATGATCTGTTGCCAACGGGTCTGAAGCGCAAGGTGATTTAGCGGGCGGCGCTGTGGCAGAGGCTTGCGCAGATTTGTTTGCCGCAGCCGGCGTAGTCGATGCCACTGTTTGCCGGCAGTCGGGCGCCGGTGGAATGCTGAGCAGGCAAATCCTTGGCAAGGCTTGTCTCGGATCTTGTTCAAGACAATCTTGCGCCGAACATGGAGGAGGCAGAGGCTGACTGAATGTGAGCGACTGCTGAGATAAAGTTGGCCGGAACAAGCACGGCAACACCTGTCCCTCGGGGGGATGGCAGCATGAGGGACAATTTTCCGTGCTGGATTGAGTAGCAACGGTGCCCACGGTTTCAGTTACTCTGTTTCCACAATCCACCAGAATCACATTGCCGTGGGCAACGCTCACATTCGTCATGCAGTCGCAATCGGGTGGAGGCGACTGAGATGAAATACAGAGCGGAAAAGTCAGCGCATCCTGGCTGGCCCATTCAATTTCCAGTACCGGCTGTCCGTACTGCGTGCCAAATGTGTCTTTGTATGGGTGATAGAGCGGGTCGATAGCGGGGGTGACCTTGGTCAGCCGCACAGCCTGCCGATGCCGAGGATCAGCATCGTTTGGATTTCCGTTCTTTGCTCCCTTAATCTCTTCGAAGATCAGCACGTCGCCAATTTTCAGCTTTAGCTTACGTTCCGTATTTTGCGGCCCGTCACTGGAGCCCGCGGGCGGAGTGCTGGTTGTGCCAGAAGTACTTTTCTGGGTTTGAGTCGGCATGGTGGAAGCGGCTTGAGCTTTTGCGCCTGTCTTTGTTTTGGCTTGGGGGCCAGATGCCGCCGCGGTAGACGTTGATTGGCCTTCGATTGTTTGTGTGGCGCTGCCCGTAGTCGTGCCGGTATTTTGATTTGTCTCCGGCAATGCAACCCAATCATCGATCAGCGTTGCACAACTGGCCCCCTTCTCAAGGCAGCACTGGCAATCGCCCCAGGTATAAAACGGTATGCAGTTATGGGCAGGATAGATGGTAATAGTCTGGCTACTGCCATTGGCGCAACAGGACCTCTGTGCGAGCGGCTCAAAAACCACATAACTTGAAGCCGGCACATTCTCAAGGTCGGTCTCTTTCAGCATGGGGGGCTGAGCTGATTTGAAAAAATTGGTAATGAAGTAAATGCCGGCAGGATCCAGATCAACTTTGCCAGTGGTGTTGAGCGTGATCCACATACGAGCATTGCAGCCTTCATGCATTGCATAGTCCACCAAGCGCGCGTGCCTGCGGACCGAGATCCGCTCACGGGCCGTTCCGAGATATGCTTCCGTGGCGACAGCGTCCTGGTAATAGCTCAGGTAGTCGCCTGCATAAGCCAGCAACTCCACGAGCGTCACTCCAATATCCGGTACGTGGTTCTCGGTCCAATCCGGCATGATCAATGCGAGGCGGTCAAGCATGAGCTGTTTAAAGCTTGAATAGTCCTTGGCCAGATAGTTGATGTCTGGTTCAGTGTGCTGCGGAGGCGGGCAGCCGCATTGCGGCTTGCAGTCGAGATCACTGGGGCAACTGGCTTTGAAGTTGAAGGTTACACTGCTGTAGCGCTTGTCAAAGCCGGCCATCGGCTGGCTGGTGGGATTGCCATTGGCGTCCACATCCACTGCGTTCAGCGTGTAGTTTGAAAAATCTCCGCTTTTGTTGACTTCCACTTCCAGGTAGTCGTCGCGAGTCAGGTCTTTCTGGCGGACCACGCGCAAGTCAGTGATTTCGACATCGCGTATGCGGCGCCCGCCGGTCAACACCAGGTTCTCCTTTTCAAAATTGTCAGGAGCGCGGCCCAGAAAATGGACATAGAGCGTCCGCTGGTTGTCAGTGCTTTTGGCGCCTCCGACTTCCACATAGTCCAGGCCAAACAGGCTAGCCACGCGGACATCTTCGCGGCGTTGTTCTTCTCGACAACTCAGGTCAGTAGCGTTCATGCAAATACTCCGTCAGCACCGCAATCGGGGCGGCGAAGATATGACTTGGGCAAGATTGCGTGGAAGACAAAATCAGAATGGCCTTAAAGTGCTGTTACGCTGATAAGTGCTCTTAGGTTGCGGGAGCACTGCGAACAAAGTTCTCCGTATGACTGTCACCGGTGAGCTTGACCATATATTTAACGGTAACGCTTAGCGATGAATCCTGGGAAACAACTTCAAGCGACTGCAGATCAATCAGATCGCCCAGGTAACGTTGCAGGGCGGCCTGGGTGGTGAATTGCAAAGCGGCAGCAACTTCAGGACTGTTAGGCGCAAACACCATCTGCAACAGCCCGCTGCCAAAATCCGGCCGATTCACGCGCTCACCCGGGCTGGTGAAAAGCAATTCCTCGATCATGTCGCGAATGTGGTCAGTGTCATCCGTGGAGGCGGTGCGGCCCTGCTGGTCAAAGTGAAATGGAAAATCAATATTCATCTTTTCTCAATCTCTGCTGGTATTAGGCTCAGATTGCGGTTGCACGGAGCTGTGTCACGGTAATGACCAGCGGTGTTCCAGTCGGTGTGCAAATAGCCTGACTGCTTTGCACAACCAAGGGTTGACCGTTAGAAAGAACCCGCGTGGTTCCGGTGGGCGGTATCCAGGTTGCATTTACGCAAGGCCCATTTCCACCTGGCGGGGGCGGAAACGCGCAGCCTGCGATGAGATAAGGTCCAGCCACCGTTACTGTTGGCTGTCCGCTCACCGTGACGCGGGGATTGGGCACAGTTGGCTGTGCCTGGCCGCCATGTGAGCACATGACCGTAGCGCCGACATGCACAAGCATTCCCGGCATCTCAGGTCACCACCAGCGCTACCTTATTAATCATGACGCTGGGGCCTACCAGTTCCACCGTCGCGCCTTTGCCATTGTTGATGTAAATCCCAGTGTCATTCACCACGATCATGGCCCCGCTTGGACTTCGTAGAACAATGCCGCCGGTTCCTGGAGGCGCAGGCGCTGGTACTGGAGCCATCATGGGAATTGGCGCGGCATCGCTGACCATGAAAAGGTGCTGCAGCGGAGTTTGAATCGCTATGTTCATTCCGGGCGGAATCGGTGGCGTAAGAGCCGCCTTAGGCGGTTCCACTTGACTTCCCCACCATCCACCAAGCCAAACAGGACGATCAGGATCGCCCGCTTCATACTGTATCCACACACCGGACTGAATGGGTGGGACAATGTACGCGCCAGATAGGGTACCGGCAAACAACAGGCATGGCATGGCCCATGTGCTGGGTGTAAGGCTCGTGACGTCTGTGTTTGTGACCTGAATACGGCCTAGCATCTGTGGATCAATATTATTGTCCACTGTCGCGCGATATATTCCGTAGTATTTAGGGCCTTCCTTCATACACCCACCGATGAGACTGAGGATCCTGTTCCGCCGCGCGACAGCGTGAAGCTCTGTTTGTACTCACCCCGTTTGATATTATGCGTCACGCTCTTCACGTAATATTTGCCGTCATAGTAGTTTCCCGCGCCGCGAACGGCAGCCAGTTGCCTTGCTTTGAAGATCTTGCCGTAACGCAAGACATCAAGCTGTCCGCTTCCGCTGATGACATCTGCGGTCTGAAATAGTGCGGCCAGTCCGGCCAGGGCAGCCAGGGCCGGACTTTTGTTAGCACTTTCCGTCACTCGCGCACTCTTAAAAGGTGTAGGCGCATGCGCGGCCAGAGGCGCTTTCAGCAAATCGATATTCGGCACGGGAATGGGTATCGGAATCTTGGTTGTCGGTTCCAGGATAGTCACGAAATACTGCGTGGCCATGGTTCCGTCATACGAGAAACTGAGTGAATCGATGTTGGATGTAGCATCGAAATTGATGCTGAGCGCAGGTTGCACGCCACCAAACAACTTGCTGATGTCAGGACCGTAATAGGCCATGCTCTTCCCGGGCTGGGGTCCTGGATCGAGGTAAAACACAGCTCCATCGGTCTGGGCCAGCGAATTCACATAGCGATAGTCAGTTCCCTGCTGCGTGACCCAATGATCCAGCGGATTTTCCAGGGAGGGAATGCTTGCGGGCAGCGCAAGCGGCACCACGCCCAGCACCAGGTACTTGGCCAAGATTGCTTCTACGATCAAGAAATTGGGCAACGCCGGATACGGAATACCTGTGAGGTCGATGAAGTCCATGAGCGCGGTCAAGTCCATCCCAGTTATGGAGAGAGTGGATTTTCCCGGCGAGCCTGAGGGAGCAAGGTCCTGCTTGGTGATGATTCCATCCATCAAAACTTCCACCGAGCCATTGACGGTTACGGCAATGATTACTCGCTGCCGCGGATCAAAGAACCCGGAGTTGTGCAGGCGCTGCACCGGTGAATTTTTGCCAATGGTGAACTTCAATTGAAAGCCACCCTGGCTACCGACCGTCGAGGAGACCTGGACTTCAGTTAGCGCGTCGATGACCGGCTGCGGTACGGGGTCCGCATTGAATGGTCCCATCATCAACGTTAGATAGAAACCGCGATTCATAGTGACGTTCCGGTGATCCCCTGCGGGAGCGTAATACGAAGCTTGCGGCCAATTTTTTCCACCAGCTCTTCTGGGCACATGGCGGAATTGGCATCCGCAACGCGCCAGAACAACTCTGGATCACCCAGGTAGCGGGCCGTGACGTTGTCCAGCCGATCACCTTGTGTAACTGTATGAAGTTGCAGCAGTTGAAAGCCATCGGCAGGCGGAACAAATCTGCGCACTATATAAATGATGGCCCGGCCATCCGGAGCAGTGAGGGTTTCAGTGTCCAGGCCGTAGTAGCGGCTGGTGGCGGAAAAAAGCGTGCGTTGCAACGCCGTCTGCGCCAGCATGGCCTGGACTGGATCATTGGTGGCTCCGTTGCTCATGGAATCCCCGTAATTCCCAGAGCCGAGAAGCCTGCGCTCTGATACAGGCGAGCAAGCGTTTCCTTCTGTTTCTGATAAACCATGTAGAGACTGCCTCCCTTGTCAGAGAAGTTCAGGTCATCAATGCTCAGGACCCGCATGCCCAGGCTCACTTTAGCGCGAATCGGATTCAGCGCCGGATCAAATGCTTCTTCCGTAATGCTGAAGTCGGTCAGGCGCACTGGGATAGTGCGTTTGGTGCTCCATACGAACAACGTGAGTGGGGCCTCCATCGGCATGATCTCCAGCGTACCCTGCTGCGAAAGATTGAAATTGTTTTGCAGCGTCGCGCTGGAGGGATAAACAATCGTTTCAAGCGCTGAGAGTTGAGGCAGCAATCCGTTCTGCACCACCGCTGGATTTTGCCCCGGAAATTCGAGCTGATCGGTGGCGTCAATTTCGGCATCGACCTTGAAGGTCTCCACCGGCGGTCCTTTCAGACGCAAAGCTTCAGAACGGTCGCCGCCTTCTTCCGCGCCTTGAATTTTAAGCGTGCGCGAAAGCGTGTCAGGGTTGTACTGCAGAACAATGACACCATTCGGCAGCACGTTGAAGGTGTCAGGATCAAGCAGCACTAGGCCGCCTTTAAGGACGCGCGGTGAACCGGGAAATGCACTCATATGAAGTGGTCCTGCCGACTACTGCCGTTTTGTATACGTGTGATTAATTAGTTTCTGTTCTTACTTGGCGTCCACCAGAGTCTTAGTTTGCTGGCAGGACTGTGAATCGGTTCATTAGTGGGAGCCAGAATTGGCATTTGGCTGTCCTGCTGTGGGTGCATTGGGGCTAGATTGCGCAGGCACCTGAGCAGGGCCTTCCTCTTCTGTCGTACTCAAGGTGAAAACAGCTACATCTTCCCCGCCTATACTCTGGCGGTCAATATCATAACGCCGCAGAATATTCTTGTTGGCAATGATCTGATCGCCAAATGTGTATTGCTGGATGCAAACCGAAAATGTGTGATCTGTTCCCCGAGGCAGCACATTATCTGGGATTGAAACGAGGTGTTGATCATAAAAGGTGTTGTGTTTAGGCGGGAAATTGATGGTCATTCCAGGGCCCATATGGTTCGTGAAACCATATCCAACAGTGAAAACGCTTCCACTTGTGCCGCCTTGGCCGCTCCGATTGGCATTTTCACAATGTCCGCCAACAAAGTGTTCGGCGATATCGGTGCCGTCATAATCGATGTCGCCATTGCTTACTTGAATTTCTGAAACACCGCCAAATCCTGACCTCACACCATACCTCACCGCGTTAGAATCCAGTGGTACCTGATGGTTTTGCACTACATGAATGGAAGTCGGAGGCGGTAGAGATTTTTGACGAAGCAACAATCCCGTAATTCCTCCGGCAACGCCGAGCCCAAGGCCAATTGCTCCCAGCGTTCCATGCCCGGTGGCGAGTGCAATCCCTCCGGCAACTGCACTAGCCGCTCCCAGCCCCAGGCTGATATTTCCCCATGCTTCCTTGCTGAGTCGATAAACGATGGAGGAAGCGCGCTCTTCCACGCGGGTCGGGAGTCCGACCATTGCTCGCTCGGCAACAGCTTCAGCTTCGTGTTCGGCTGCGTCTGCCGGCTGGGTTACTTCCAGCTTTTCCTGCTGAATAGGAAGGCCTCCGCCATTCTGTTGCTGTACGGTGTGGGTAAGTTCATGAACCAGAAGCTTCCGGCCGGCGGGAGTCATAGGCGAATAGCGCGAACTGCCAAACACCATGTTCTGGCCCACCGTGTAGGCGAGCGCATTAACACTCTGCGCTGATTCAGCGGCCTTAGCGTCCGTATGCACACGCACGTGGCTGAAATCGCGTCCGAAGAGAGGTTCCGCCCAGGCGCGAGTCGTGGCCGACAAAGATTCGCCGGGGCTTCGCAACACTTCGTGTACAAGTGGCG
>Ga0134125_10003734_pt1 | contig 17550 bp, 17 predicted proteins | sample KB31751_FD_96464 | JGI IMG/M metagenome (GOLD analysis project Ga0134125, IMG submission 96464) | Terrestrial soil microbial communities with excess Nitrogen fertilizer from Kellogg Biological Station, Michigan, USA - KB3-175-1 | ecosystem: Environmental > Terrestrial > Soil > Unclassified ...
CAGCGAGGCCGAGGCCGCCATGGCGCTGGCGCTCGACGATCCGCGCTGTCGTGGCGCCATCAGCTTCGGTATCGCAGGCGGGCTCGACCATAAGGTGCCGGCCGGCACCCATCTCGTCGCCTCTGAGATCGTCACGCCGCAGGGCGCGGTACCAACCGACGCGCGCTGGTCGCAGCGGCTGGTCGAGGCCGACGACCGCTGGCTGCATGCGCGGATCCTCGGCGCTGACCACGTCGTCGCCGACCCGCAGGAGAAGCGCGAGCTGTTCGAGGCGACCGGCGCGCTGGCGGTCGACACGGAGTCACATATTACCGCGCTGATGGCGCGCGAGCGCGGCCTGCCCTTCGCCTGCCTGCGCATCGTTGCCGACCCGGCGCACCGGCGCGTGCCGGAAGCGGCGCTGTCTGGCCTGCACCCGGACGGCCGCGCCAATCCGCTCGGCGTCATGCGCGCGCTGATCCGGCGGCCGCACGATGTGCCGGCGCTGCTCTCGATCGCCCGCGACACCTGGCTCGCGCGGCGTCACTTGTCACGGGCGATGGCGCTAATCGGCGACGACCTCGGCCTGCCGGCGCACGAGACCGCGATGCCCGCACAGGTCATCGAGATCGTCGGCGACGAATTGCTCGCCGGCGCCCCCTGAGCCCCGCAATCTGATCGGCTGCCCTACCGCCAATGTGCCGCAATCGGCCGGCATCAGGGGACGGGTGGCGCGGCCACCGCCTTCGTATCAGAATGGGCGGTTGCGCGGCATGAGAAGGCTTTTCGCGGAATGCGAACGATCCTGCGGTCAATGGGCGCGATGTGCGCCGGGACGGTGCTGGCGGCTGCATTGTTGCCGCCGGTCCTCGCGCGCGCGCAGACGGCGGGACCTGACATCCGCTTCAAGCTTCCGCACGACCTCTCGCCCTGGGGCATGTTCCTCTCGGCTGACATCGTCGTGAAGGCGGTGATGATCGGCCTTGCGGTCGCCTCGGTGCTGACCTGGACGATCTGGCTCGCCAAGTCGATCGAACTGATGCTGGCGCGGCGCGCGCTGCGCCAGGCCATCGGCACGCTCGCCGGCGCGCGCACGTGGGCCGAGATACTGGATCCGCTGGCGCAGCATCGTCAGGCCGGCGCCCTGGTGCGCGCGGCCGAGGAGGAACTGCGGCTCTCGGCCGGCGCGCTCGACCGAGACGGCGTCAAGGAGCGCATCGCCTCGCGCCTCGAGCGGCTCGAAGCCGCCGCCGCGCGTGACATGATCCGCGGCACCGGCGTCCTGGCGACGGTCGGCGCGACCGCACCATTCGTCGGGCTGTTCGGCACCGTGTGGGGCATCATGAACAGCTTCATCGGCATCTCGAAGCAGCACACCACCAATCTCGCGGTGGTGGCGCCGGGCATCGCGGAGGCGCTGCTCGCCACCGCGCTCGGCCTCGTCGCGGCGATCCCTGCGGTCGTGATGTACAACTTGTTCTCGCGCTGGAACGCCGGCTATCGCGCGCTGCACGGCGACGCCGCGGCGGCGATCCTGCGCCTGATCAGCCGAGATCTCGACCGCGGCGCCTTCGATAATCGCGCGGCCGAACGCCGCCGCGCCGTCACCGCCGCCGAGTAGGACGGGCCGATGAGCGTGCGTCTCGACCACGGCAGCGACGAACTCGGCGAACTGCACGAGATCAACGTCACGCCGTTCATCGACGTGATGCTGGTGCTGCTCATCATCTTCATGATCGCGGCGCCGCTCGCCACCGTCGACATGGCCGTCGACCTGCCCGCCTCGACCGCGCAGGCCGAGCCGCGACCCGACAAGCCGCTGTTCCTGACGCTCAAGCCCGACCTGAGCCTGCTGGTGGACGACGACGCGGTCAGCCGCGACGGGCTCACCGCCGCGCTCGACCGCGCAACCAAGGGCGATCGCAGCCAGCGTGTCTTCGTGCGCGCCGACAAGAGTGTCCCGTATGGCGACCTGATGGGCCTGATGAACAGCCTGCGCGACGCTGGCTACCTGCACGTCGCGCTGGTCGGGCTCGAAGCGGACAAGACGTCGCCATGAGCAGCGGCCGCAATTCCGGCCGGCTGGCGGGCCTGCGCTGGGCGGCCTGCTTCGTGCTCGTGCTCGTCGCGCACGCGACCGCGGCGGCGGCGCTGCTGACACGCTGGCAACCCGTCGACGAGGCGGTCGCCGGCGGCCCGGTGATCCTGATCGACCTCGCGCCGGTCGCCGCGATGCCGCCAGCGGCGCCGAGCGAGGCCGCGCCCGGTCCGCAGCGGACGCAGGCGGCGCAGCCGCCGGCCGCCGATCCCGCCAACAAGCCGGCACCCGAGAAAGTCACCGCTGCGCTGACGCCGCCGGTCGAAACGCCGCCTCCACCCGAGACGCCGGCGGTTGCCGAAGTCGTGCTGCCGCCGCCGCGGCCGCCGCACAAGGTCGCCGAGCAGCACGAGCAGAAGCAGCGGCACCGGCTGGCCGACCTCAACAGCGTGCCGCCGAAGGCGGAGCGCACCGCGCCGCACGCTGTCGCCCCGGCACCCGGCGCCGCCTCGCACAAGCCAGACGCCGTGCCGAACTGGAAGAGCGAACTGGTCGCCCGGCTCGAACGCTACAAGCGCTACCCGAGCGAGGCGGAAGCGCGCGGCGAGCAGGGCGTGGCGCAGCTTGCCTTCTCCGTCGACCGCAATGGCGGCGTGCACAATGCACGCATCGTGCGCAGCTCCGGCTCGGGCCTGCTCGATCGCGCCACGCTCGACCTGATCGCGCGGGCGCAGCCTCTGCCGCCGCCACCGCCCGAGATGCGCGGCGCTCAGATCGCGATTACGGTGCCGATCAATTATAATTTGCGCGCGGCGCGCTGAGCGGCGGTAGGATAAGACAGGTTCATCGCGCCCGGACCTTTTCGCCGGGGCTTCTGCGATTACATTGCGGCTATCGCACCGGTCCGTAATTTGGGGGAACTGCCAGAGAGGTTTCATCATGACTTCCGAAACGAAAGAGCGCACCTACGCAGAGAACGAGATAAAGGCGCGGCTTGCGCGCGATCTGCCGCATTGGTCGTTCGCGGACGGACACATCCGGCGCAAGTACCAGACGCACGGCTGGAAGGGCACGCTGATGGTCGTCAACGCCGTCGGCCATCTCGCCGAGGCGGCATGGCATCATCCGGACCTGAGCGTCTCCTACGCGTCGGTCGAGGTGCGCCTGCAGAACCATGCGGCGAAGGGCATCACCGACAAGGATTTCGAGCTGGCGAGTAAGGTCGAGGACGTCGTGCAATGGCAGCCGGGCAAATCCGGTGGCGCGCTCGAGGGCACGCCGAACCAGGACGAGCGCGTCGCCTACATAAAATACGATAAATAGTCCGGACGCCGCGTATCGGGCGGATCACGGTCGCAATAGTGGCTTCACTGCTGCCGCGAGGTCCTGCATCGAGCGCAGCACGACAGTGGCGCCCTCCTCCGCCAGCAGCGTCGCCAGTTGTGGCGTGGCGTGGCTCGCGCCGGCAAAACCGACCGCGGTCATCCGGGCGGCCCGTGCCGCGCGGATGCCGAGCGGCGAATCCTCGACGACAATGCAGTCGCCCGGCGCAACGCCGAGGCTCGAGGCCGCGAGCAGGAACAGGTCCGGCGCCGGTTTGCCCTGCGCCACTTGCTCCGCGGAGAAGACTCTATCGCCGAACAGCGGCGCGAGCCCGGTAACCTCGAGCGACAGGGCGATGCGCTCGCGCTTCGAGGACGAGGCGACGCAGCGTGGCTCCGGCAGCGCAGCAATCGCCTCGCGCGCGCCGGCGACCGCCTTGAGGCCGCGCCGCAGACGCTCGAGCATCGCCGCGCCGGCGCGCTCGCCGAGATCCGCGGGGATCGGCCTGTCGAGCCAACCCTCCGCCAACACCAGCACGTCGCGCAGTTGCCGGCCGGTGAAGAGTCCGACCGCTTGCTCCGTCGTCATTGGCCGGCCGAGTTCCGTCATCAGGTCGGCGAGCGCGGCATTCGCCAGCACTTCGGAGTCGACGAGCACTCCGTCGCAGTCAAAGATCAGGAGGCTCATACCGCTCCGTTCGGGCCGAAGTCCGGATCGCGACAGCGGGCTCAACCAGCGCTCCAGCTATTCAACCAGCGCTCCAGCTATAATGAGTGTGCAAACACCGTCCGCGCACAGTCGCACGGCGAATTTGAGCGGCGCATCGGGGGAAGTTGGCGCTCCCTAGGGGACTCGAACCCCTGTTTTCGCCGTGAGAGGGCGACGTCCTGGGCCGCTAGACGAAGGGAGCCTGGCCAAGAAGCCCCGAGATAGCCTTGATCCGGCGGCCATGCAAGCGCGGCCGGCCCAGGCCCAATGCGTGGTTAAGGCTTGGGCGCGAGGCGGACACGGCCGAGCGGCCGCAGGCTCTTGAGATCGAAGGAGAGGAGTTCGACCGCGCCGTCGACCTCGACGGTCAATACCACGTGGCCGTCGCCGACCGCGGTCGAGAGCACCTTGGCGCCGGCCGGAAGGTTCACCGTGGTGCCCGCGGCGGGCGGCGCGGCGCTTTCCCCGGACTTGAAAACGCGATAGCCGATGACCCCGAACACCGCGGCGAGGGCGATGACCGTCGTGAGGCTCGCGATCAGCATCAGCCTTTTGACGCGGGCGATGGCGGCGGCGGCTTGCGGATCGATTGGGGCTTGCGGATCGGACATGGCGGAGGCGGAAACCGAAACTGTGACGGTGCCGGAGGCCGGCGGCGGGCGGCTCGACCGCGTGCTGGCGGCGCAGGTGCCGGCGCTGTCGCGCTCACGGCTGAAGGCGCTGATCCTGGCCGGCCAGGTTACGGTCGAGGGCCGCACAGTCCGCGATCCGGCCCTGTCGGTCAATTCGGGCGTCACCATCACGGTGACATTGCCGGAGCCGGAACCGGCCAGGCCTGCGCCGGAGGCGATCCCGCTCGATATCGTCTATGAAGACGACGCGCTGATCGTGCTCAACAAGCCGGCCGGACTCGTCGTGCACCCGGCGGCGGGACACGCCAGCGGCACGCTGGTCAACGCGCTGATCGCGCATTGCGGCGACAGCCTGTCCGGCATCGGCGGCGTGCGCCGCCCCGGCATCGTGCACCGGCTCGACAAGGACACCACCGGGCTGATGGTGGTGGCCAAGACCGACCGCGCTCACCGCCGCCTGAGCAAGCAGTTCGCCGACAAGCGCGAAAGCGCCATCGAGCGCGACTACCTGGCGCTGGTCTGGGGCGCGCCGGACCGGCCCCGCGGCACAATCGACGCGCCGCTCGACCGCCATCCGCACGCGCGCGAAAAGCGGTCTGTGCGCGACGGCGGCCGCGAGGCGGTGACGCACTGGGAGGTTCTCGAGCGCTATGCCGGGACGGACGGCAAGCCGGTCGCCGCTTTGCTCTCGTGCCGGCTCGAGACCGGGCGCACGCACCAGATCCGCGTGCATCTTTCCCATATCGGCCACCCGGTCATGGGCGACGAGACCTACGCCACCGGCTTCAGGACCAAGGCGGCGCGGCTCGAGCCCGCGGCGCGGGAGGCGCTGACCGCGCTCGGCTGCCAGGCGCTGCACGCCGGGCACCTCGCCTTCGAGCATCCGGAAGCCGGCGAAGTCCTAGATTTCGACGCGGATCCGCCCGCCGACATGGCGCGGCTGCGGGCCGCTCTCGCCAACCCTTGAATCTGCGCCTCCAATCCCCACATCTAGCGGACCTCACCGAACGTCTAGGCATTACAATCCCTTCACCCCCGGAACGCCGGGCGTTTTCGCATGTTTACGTCCCGACCCCGGCGCAATCGGGACCGGGGACGGCGCGAAGCGGTCAAAAGACCAACTTTCACAATGGCTTGCATGTGCCCATCGGGGCGCGGGCAGGTACACGGTGACGTGACCGGCGAAACTCTTCCGTTCGCCGGGCGGGGTCTGTATGCTGCACCTGCGTTCCGCTCTTCGCGGACGCGAAATGGAGCGCCGTCGGCTCGGGGAGCGGCGGCGACAACCGCCCGCTGTCAACCGGGGGCACTTTTGTAAGGAGGGCGCTGTCATGGCCCGTACCGCCGCACTGCCGGCACTCAAGGCCGAATCCGGCCTGTCACATTACCTGGAAGAAATCCGCCGGTTCCCGATGCTGGAACCGCAAGAAGAATACATGCTGGCGAAGAGCTGGCGTGAGCACGGCGACACGCAAGCCGCGCACAGGCTGGTCACCAGCCACCTCCGCCTCGTCGCCAAGATCGCGATGGGTTATCGCGGCTACGGCCTGCCGATTTCCGAGGTCGTCTCGGAAGGCAATGTCGGCCTGATGCAGGCGGTCAAGCGCTTCGAGCCCGAGAAGGGCTTCCGGCTCGCGACCTACGCCATGTGGTGGATCAAGGCCGCGATCCAGGAGTACATCCTACGCTCGTGGTCGCTCGTGAAGATGGGCACCACCGCGAACCAGAAGAAGCTGTTCTTCAACCTGCGCAAGGCGAAGAGCAAGATCTCGGCGCTCGAGGAAGGCGATCTGCGGCCCGATCAGGTCGAACTGATCGCCAAGCGGCTCGGCGTCACCACGCAGGACGTCATCGACATGAACCGCCGTCTCGGCGGCGACGCGTCGCTGAACGCGCCGATCCGCGACGACGGCGAGTCCGGCGAATGGCAGGACTGGCTGGTCGACGACGCGCCGACGCAGGAACGCATCCTCGCCGACAGCGAGGAGAGCGATAACCGCCACAAGGCGCTGATCGGTGCGCTCGACGTGCTCAACGAGCGCGAGCGGCGCATCTTCGAGGCGCGCCGGCTTGCCGACGATCCGGTCACGCTCGAGGATCTCGCCGCCGAGTTCGGCGTGTCGCGCGAGCGCGTGCGCCAGATCGAGGTGCGCGCATTCGAGAAGGTGCAGAAGGCGGTGAAGAACCGCATGGCGGCGATCGAGCAGCCGCGCGAGCCGGAAGCGCTGGCGGCGCACTAAGGCGCGGGCCGCACGAATTGAAAACGGCCGGGCAATGTCCCGGCCGTTTTATTTTTGAGCAGTGCCGCGCGGTTCGCAACCGAAACGATAGCATTCGGGGGCCTACCGCAAGCCTTGGGAGGGCCCGTTCAATCCATGCTTTCTATTAATTCATTGATATAAAATAGATATTCAGAATAAGCGTACGTTATTTCAGTATAAACAAAACATCATCTTGCACAATCGAGGGTAGCATAATATGACTGCCCACTGAGTGGGGTTGGGAGTGGTTGCGTCATGTCGTGGTTCTTGTGGCTTTCGCTTGTCTTGCTCGTCTTCCTGGCGCTCTTCGGAATATTCTTGTTCCGGCTGATCCGTCCGAGTCTGGGCTACAGGATGGAAGGCCCGCCGTAAGCCGGCGGGTGCGCTACTCCCCCCAGGCCCTGAACGCTTCCTCGAACGCGCGTGAGCCCGGCGTGCCCTTCTCCATCGCGAGGATGGCGCGTTTTCCGTTCGTATAGACGATCGGGATGTCGAACCAGTCGCGATTCTTCAGGAACTCGATGTTGCGCTGGACGTCGATCTCGACGGCCGACAGGCCGATGAGGAAATAACCGTTGGTCACCTTCACGGCGAGGCCCGCGAGCGGCACGCCGCGCGCCTGCTCGCTGGTCTTCATCAGCACGCCGGGCACGTTGGCGATGCCGCCCTGGTCGAAGTCGGCCGGCAGCGTAAACATGATCTCGATCGTGTGGCTCGCCGGCAGCGCCTTGTCCATGTTGCGGCGAAGCGACCAGGTCATGCGCATGCGGCGTTCCGGAATCTCGACGTCGGCGCGGATGGCGAGCTCCGGCGCGAGCCCCGGTCCGGGCGACACCGTTTCGGTGCGCCAGATCGCCGAGCCGACATAACGCTTGCCCTGCGGGTCACCGGGATCTTCTTCGTAGAGTACGACCTTCTGCGCCACCGCGGCGGCGGGCGCATTGGCGGGCGCGGGCTGGCCGTTGCTCGACGGGCCGATGCGGTCGGTGATCTTCGGCGTGCCGGCCGGCTGCGCGGGCGCCGCGGTTTTGGTCGTGGTCTGCGACGAGCGCAGGCTTGCGACCATGCTGCCGATCGCCTGCCGCTTCCAGTAGACGCCGCCGGCGACGGCGGCGACGACGAGCAGGATCACCGCGAAGGTGACGATCCTGCGCCAGTCGCGGGACGGCGCCTTGTAGAACTCGTCCTCTTCCTCCTCGGCGGCCGGGGCCGGTGGCCACGACGCCGCCTCTTCCGGCTTCGCGGCCTGCCCGGCGAAGTCGGGCGGCGGCGGCTCCTCGGCCGGCGGCTCGAAATAATGCGGCTCCGGCTTCGGCGGCGCCTCTTCGGCGGGCGGCGGCAGCGGCGCGCTGTCGGGAATCTTCTCGTAGGTCTCGCGCGCGGCGCGGTTCGCCTCGTGGGCACCCTCGCCCAGGCCTTCGGCCTCTGCCACCGTCTCGCGGAAATTGCGCAGCGCCTGGTCGCGCAGCGACGAACTGGCGGGCGGCTCGACCGTCTCCACCGATTTGGGCTCCGCGTGGGTGACCGCCTCGGTCTCGACGCGGCGGATCGCCTCCTCCAGCGCCAAGCGCTCGCGGGTGATCTCGTCCTCGTCGAGCGGCGGATCGACCCCGCGCAGTTGCGCGACCAGCGCCGCTCGTGCGCGCTCGTACAGAGCGCGGCGGTTCTCGCCGGTATTGCTGTCGAGACCGCCGACGGCCCGAGCGATCAATGGATAATAATCAGCCATCCCGCTTCATTATGCTTGAGCCGGGGTCAGCCGGAAACCTTTTCCCCCCGAGGGAATGCCCCATCTGGCCTCGATTCATGTCTTTTTTCAGCGCGCTCACTCGAAGGGGTTCTTCATAAGGATGGTGTCCTCGCGCTCCGGGCTCGTCGACAAGAGCGCGACGGGACACCCGACCAGTTCCTCGATGCGACGCACGTATTTGATTGCCTGCGCCGGAAGCTGCGCCCAGGAGCGGGCGCGCGCGGTCGGTTCCTTCCAGCCGGCGATGGTCTCGTAGACCGGCTCGACGCGGCCCTGCGCGTGCTCGCCCGCGGGCAGATAGTCGATCTCGCGGCCGTCGAGCTTGTATCCGACACACACTTTGATCTCGTCGAAGCCGTCGAGGATGTCGAGCTTGGTCAGCGCCAAGCCGTCGATGCCCGACGTGCGCACGGTCTGCCGCACCAGCACCGCGTCGAACCAGCCGCAGCGCCGCGGCCGGCCGGTGACGACGCCGAACTCGCGGCCGCGCTCGCCGAGCGTCTTGCCGATTGCGTTGTGCATCTGGTCGGTCGGGAACGGCCCCTCACCGACGCGCGTCGTATAGGCCTTGCAGATGCCGAGCACGTAGTCGATCGCGTTCGGCCCAAGGCCGGAGCCGGTCGCCGCCTGCGACGCGACCGTGTTCGACGACGTCACGTAAGGGTAAGTGCCGTGGTCGATGTCGAGCAGCGCGCCCTGCGCGCCCTCGAACAGGATGCGCTTGCCCTCGCGCCTCTTGGCGTCGAGCAGCGACCATACCGAGTCCATGTACGGCAGAACCTTCGGCGCGATCTCGGCGAGGTAGTCATACACCGTGCGCGGATCGACCTCGGTCATGCTGTTACCGCGGCGCAGCGCGTTGTGGTGCATCAGCAGACGCTCAATCTTGGCGCCGAGCGACGGCAGATCGGCGAGGTCCATGAAACGGATGGCGCGGCGGCCGACCTTGTCCTCATAGGCCGGGCCGATGCCCCGCTTGGTCGTGCCGATGCGGCTTTTGGAATCGTCGGCCTCGCGGATCGCCTCGAGCTCGCGGTGCAGCGGCAGGATGAGCACGGCGTTCTCGGCGATGCGCAGCGTGTCCGGCGTCACCGCGACGCCCTGCTTGGCGATGGCTGCGATCTCGTCGAGCAGCGCCTTCGGGTCGATGACGACGCCGTTGCCGATGATCGACAGCTTACCTTCGCGCACGGCTCCGGACGGGAGCAGCGAGAGCTTGTAGACGGTGTTGCCGATGACGAGGGTGTGGCCGGCATTGTGGCCGCCCTGGAAGCGGACGACGATGTCGGCCTGCTCGGACAGCCAGTCGACGATCTTGCCTTTACCCTCGTCTCCCCACTGAGAGCCGACCACCACGACGTTGGCCATGAAAAAATCCCTGCACCGCGCCCGGACACTTCAAGCCGGGTGCCACCGGCCAGGTCCGCTTTCGGATAAAGGAAGCAGGCCGCTGAGGCAAGGCGCAGCCGGCGATTGCCTGCCCGCGGCGGGCGCTCTCAACAGATTGAATGAATTGAGGTAATCGTGCCGAATTTTCGCGATGCAGAGGCGGGGCGCTGTTAGAAGGCCTTCTTCCGCCCCGCCTCCTTCAGAAGGCCGTTGGCCGTATGGCGGGACTTGAGCTTGTGGTCGACGGTGACGGCGACACCGGTCTGGGGATTCCACCAAATCTCGTGATCGCCGCGGCCGGTACGTTTGAACTCGAACCCATTTTCCCGCAGCAACTTCACCACGTCGCGTTAATAGTCGGCCATGGCTATTCGGCGGCGGGCAAGCGGTCGCTGACGCGAGCCACGATCTCGATTGATGCCGGAACATCCGACGAGCCGCTTTCTTCGAGCAGGTCGAGCGCCATGCCCGGTAGCTTGGCACGCAATGCCTCGATCGAGTCCGCCTCAGTCACGAGGCCGCGCAGGTCCTGGGTCGTCGCCACCCAGACCTCCGCTTCAGGATCTCAATCGGCGTGAACGACAATCGCTCGGGCCAATACGCGCTCCTGAATGGCGGCTTCAATATAGCGGTTCGGCCCGCGCGTTGGCAGCCCCTTCAGACCTCAAAAATGCAGCGGCCGCGCCGACTGCACCTGCGGCAGCGCGCGTACCTTGGCTAGCACATCCTCGGGCAGTTCGCCGTCGATCTCGATCAGCGCTACCGCATTGGCGCCGGGCGCCTCGCGGCCGACGTGGAAGGTGGCGATGTTGATGCCGGCCTCGCCGAGCGTCGAGGAGAACTTGCCGATGAAGCCCGGCTTGTCGAGATTGGTGATGTAGATCATCGACGGGCCGAACTCCGCGTCCATGCGGATGCCCTTGATGTTGACGATGCGCGGCCGGCCGTCGGCGAACACCGTGCCGGAGACATGGCGCGTCTGCCGCTCGGTAGTGACGGCAACGGTGATCAGGCTCTCGTAGTCACCGGCCATCTCGCGAGTCACCTCCTCGACGATGATGCCGCGCTCCTTCGACACGACCGGGGCGGAGACGACGTTGACGTCGCCGAGCATCGGCCGCAGCAGGCCGGACAGGGCCGCCGAGGTCAGCGCCTTGGTGTTCATCTGCGCCACCGCGCCCTCGAAGGCGATCTGCACCTTGCTGATGCCGCTCTCGGTCAGCTGGCCGGCGAAGGAGCCGAGCTTCTCGGCCAGCGCGACGAACGGCTTGAGCTTCGGCGCCTCCTCGGCGCTGATCGAGGGGAAGTTGATGGCGTTGGAGATGGCGCCGGTCATCAGGTAGTCCGACATCTGCTCGGCGACTTGCAGCGCCACGTTCTCCTGCGCCTCGGTGGTCGCCGCGCCGAGATGCGGCGTGCAGATCACGTTGGGATGGCCGAACAGGGCGTTCGCGGTCGCGGGCTCCTCGACGAAGACGTCGAAGGCCGCGCCGGCGACGTGGCCGGAGTCGAGCGCGGCGCGCAGCGCCTGCTCGTCGACGAGACCGCCGCGCGCGCAGTTGATGATGCGCACGCCTTTCCTGGTCTTGCCGATGGCGGTGGCGTCGATGATGTTCCGCGTCTTGTCGGTGAGCGGCGTGTGCAGGGTGATGAAGTCGGCGCGCTTGAGCAATTCGTCGAGCTCGACCTTCTCGACGCCGAGATCGAAGGCCCGCTCCGGCGAGAGATAGGGATCGAAGGCGATCACCTTCATCTTCAGGCCGAGCGCGCGTTCGGCGACGATGGCGCCGATATTGCCGCAGCCGATCACGCCGAGCGTCTTGGCGGTGATCTCAACGCCCATAAAGCGGTTCTTCTCCCATTTGCCAGCCTGGGTCGAGGCGTCAGCCTGCGGGATCTGGCGCGCCAGAGCCAGCATCAGCGTGATGGCGTGCTCGGCGGTGGTGATGGAATTGCCGAACGGCGTGTTCATCACGATGATGCCCTTGGCGGTGGCCGCGGGAATGTCGACATTGTCGACGCCGATGCCGGCCCGGCCGATCACCTTCAGGTTCTTCGCGTTGGCGAGGATCTTCGGCGTCACCTTGGTCGCCGAGCGGATCGCCAGGCCGTCATAGTTGCCGATGATCTCGGCAAGCTTGTCTTTGTCCTTGCCGAGCAAGGGCTGGAAATCCACTTCGACGCCGCGATCCTTGAAGATCTGCACGGCGGCGGGAGAGAGGGCGTCGGAGATGAGAACTTTGGGCATGGTGTTATCCGATTGAGGTGCCACACCTGCTGCTGTCATCACCCGCGAAAGCGGGTGATCCAGTACACGATGTCGCCTGCGATAGCTGTGAGCCTCTGGGGTTACTGGGTGCCCGCTTTCGCGGGCATGACGCTTTGAGAATGCGGCGCGCTTGGCGCCGACTTACGCCGCCTTGGCGAGCGAGGCCTTGGCCTCGGCGAAGGCCCAGTCGAGCCACGGCGTCAGCGCCTCGACGTCGGCGGTCTCGACCGTCGCGCCGCACCAGATGCGCAGGCCCGCGGGCGCGTCACGGTAGTGGCCGAGATCGAAGCCGGCGCCCTCCTTCTCGACGAGCGCGGCGAGCGCCTTGGCGAAGGCCACCTGCTCGTCGGCCGAGAGCCGCGTCACCACCGGATCGACAACCTTCAGGCACACCGAGGTGTTCGAGCGGATCGCCGGGTCGGCGGCGAGGAAATCGACCCACGGCGTCGTCGCGGCCCAGTCGGCGAGCACCTTCGTGTTCGCGTCGGCGCGCGCGACGAGCCCCTTCAGCCCGCCGATCGACTTCGCCCAGGTAAGCGTGTCGAGCCAGTCCTCGACGCAGAGCATCGACGGTGTGTTGATGGTCTCGCCGATGAAGATGCCCTCGTTGATCTTGCCGTTCTTGGTCATGCGGAAGATCTTGGGCAGCGGCCAGGCCGGCTTGTAGGTCTCGAGCCGTTCGACCGCGCGCGGCGAGAGGATCAACATGCCGTGCGCACCCTCGCCGCCCAAAGCCTTCTGCCAGGAGAAGGTGACGACATCGAGCTTGGCGAAATCAAGGTTCTGCGCGAAGGCGGCGGAGGTCGCGTCGCAAATGGTCAGGCCCTTGCGGTCTGCGGCGATCCAGTCGCCGTTCGGCACGCGCACGCCCGAAGTGGTGCCGTTCCACGTGAAGACGACGTCGGAATCAAAATCGATTTTCTTTAGGTCCGGCAGCTCGCCGTACGGCGCCTTCAGCACCGTGACGTTCTGCAACTTCAACTGTTTCTGGACGTCGGTGACCCAGCCCTCGCCGAACGATTCCCAGGCGAGCATGGTGACGGCGCGCTGCCCAAGCAGCGACCACATCGCCATTTCGATGGCGCCGGTGTCGGAGGCCGGCACGATGCCGATGCGATAGTCCGCGGGAACTTGCAGCACCTCGCGCGTCAGGTCGATGGCGCGCTTGAGCTTCGCCTTGCCGATCTTGGCGCGGTGCGAGCGGCCGAGGGCCGCGTCAGTGAGATTTTGGAGGCTCCAGCCGGGGCGCTTGGCGCAGGGCCCGGATGAAAAGTGCGGGGTCGCCGGCCGCACGCCGGGCTTGGTCGCCGTCATATGCCTATCCTTCCAGATAGAAGCCTCTCGTTGGGGAGAGGTGTCCCACTGGCGGAGATAGGCGAGCGACGCGCCGCGGTCAACTGGATTCGAGATGATGAAAATCAGGACGCCACGCGTCGGGCGCGCGGCGAGGCGGGAAACCGCAGGTTCTAGAAGCGGATGCCGACGCCGGCGCGCGCCGTATTGGTGCTGCTGCGAATGCCGTCGATCTGCGTGTACATCACGTATTCGTACTCGGCGCGGAGGAACACGTTCGGCAGGATGGCGACATCGATGCCGAGGCCGGCCGTGAAGCCGCCGGCAAAGGCGTTGTCGCGGCTCGACGTGATCGCGCCCGAGGTGGTGGTCTGATAATTCACGCGCGCGGCGGCAGCGCCGACAAACATGTAAGGCAGGAACTGGCCATAGGCGTAGCCGGCGCGGCCGCGCAATGTCGCGTAGTCGACGATCCTGAAGGTCGACGACACCGGGTCGTTGGTCGCCGTCGCCGTCAAGGAGTTGAAGCGGTTGTAGGCGCCCTCGACGCCGAGCACGAGGCGTTCCCACTGCGCGTTGTAGCCGATGAAGCCGCCGAACTGCCCGCCGTTGGTCGATACCTTGGGCAGGGTCGTGGTGCTGCTGACGCTGCCGAAATCGGCGCTCAGGTTCGACCAGCCGAATTGCGCGCCGAGGCTGATGCCGTCCCAGCGGGCATAGGCTTCCGGCGCCGGCTCGGAATAGCCGCCGCGCAGGATGGTTTCGGGCATGTCGGCGGCGGCCGCCGGCACGGTCATGGCGGCAACGAACAGCGCCGCTGCGGCGCAGCCGCGGGCGGTCGCGCGGTGACTAACGGACGAGGTCATCGAAACTCCATCGCACGCCGACGCGGACTTCATGCGCGGCGAGGTTCTTCAGCGTCATCGCGCCGGAGGCGTCCGACGCCGCGGTGACGTCGCCGAAATTGACGTAGCGGTAGCTGGCGTCGAGCGTCAGGTTGGGCGCGATCGAATAGCCGGCGCCGCCCATCACCGCCCAAGCGAACTTCCATTGCGAATTCGACAGGCCGCTGCCGGCCGGCGCGGTCGCCGTGGTGGCGTAATCGTGCGCGTGCAAATTGGCCATGCCGGCGCCAGCCCCGATATAGGGCGTGATGCCGTACCAGGTGCCGAGGTCGAGATAGCCGTTGAACAGCGCGGTGACGGCGTCGATCTTCGCGGTCACGTCGCCGGCCGTGGCGACCGTGCCGGAGTATTTCATGTCCGAGGTGTAGTCGACGGTGACGTCGGCGCGCACCCAGCCGCTCTTGAAGCCGGCGCCGACGCCGCCGACGAAGCCGTTGCCCGGATCGTTGCCGGACGGGCTGGCGAAGCCGGGCGCAGCCTGCGCGCCGCTCATCGTGCCCCAGTAGTAGCCGAGGTCGCCGCGCAGGTACCAGTTGGGAGAGGCCGAGAGCACCGGCAGCGGCGCGATCGCGGCCGGAGGCGGCAGCGTGCCCGGCATGTCGGCGGCGACCGCCGCGTTCGACACGACGAGCCCCGCAACCGCACACAGCCTCAACCAACTCATGACGTCACGTCCTTGCTGACTTCATCCGCGCGCCGCTCACCCGCGGCTGCGCAGCGGCGGCTGCTCGGTGTAGACCGGCGGCTGCACATAGGGTTGCACGTAGCGCGGCGCGGGCGGCGTGGTCTCGCAGCAGGTCCAGCGCAGGCCGAGCATGATGTCGTTGGAGTGCAGGTCCTTGAACTCGAAGTCGTTGCAGCCGCTGGCGCCGTTGCAATCGACCGTTTCCTTCGCCTTGCCGTAGTTGAGGTAGCGATAGGTGAGATCGATGTTGAAGTTCTTGGTCACCTGATAGGAGACGCCGGCATAGAGCGCCCACGCCACGTTCCACGTGCTGGTGCCGCGGCCGACGCCGAACGACGAGCCGGTCGCGCCGAAGGCGTCGACATTGGGTGTCACGTCGGTGAAGTTGCTGATGGTGTTGTAGGCGCCGCCGATGCCGGCGCCGACGAACGGCGTCCAGCAGTCCCAGGTGCCGAGATCGATGAAGGCGTTGGCCAGCACGACCCAGGAGCTGAGGCTGCCCTCGTACTGGTCGACCGCGACCGGTCCGCTGCCGCCCGGCTGCGAGGAGATCAAGGCGGTGACGTGCGACTTGGCGCGATATTCGGCCGAGAGGTCGAAGCGCAGCCAACTGTTCCAGTTGTAGCCGACGGCGCCGCCGATGAAGTAGCTGTCGGCGAGCGAGTTCGACACGATGTTGGTGTCGGCCGGCATCGGCGTGACGTCGAGGGTCGATTTGCTGTTGATGCCGGCGCCGACGAAGCCGCGCAGATACCAGGTGTCGCAGCACGGCTCGGGCTGCGGCGGCGGCGCATAGACCGGCGGCGGCGGCGGCGGCGTGTAGTCCGCGGCCTGCGCGGCGCTCGCGCCGGCGAGCGCGACACCCGCGACAATGAAGAAATTGAGACGCCGAACCAGCATGCTTCGTCCTTCCCGAGTACGCCGAAGACCCCAGAAAGCGGCGACACAGTCCGGACGATGGCAGCGAAAACTTAAGCGCCTCTTAACCCTGTTTTTTAACCACGAATTTTAACGCGCGCCCGGCCGCCCGTCACCGCGCCGGCCGGTGCGGCGGCGAAGGGCGAATCAGCGGCAAGGATTTGTTAACGATGACGGTAGCCGGCGATGGGAACCGCAAAACGCCCGGCGCGGGGCCGGGCGCCAAGCGCTGATCCGCCGCGGCGTCTCAGGCAGCGACTTCGGTGAGCGCCTCGATGACGTCGTCGACGACCGCCTCGACCAGCGCCTTGTCGTCGCCCTCGCCCATGACGCGGATCACCGGCTCGGTGCCCGACGGGCGCACGAGCAGACGCCCGCCCTTGCCCAGCCGGTTCTCGGCGCTGGCGATCGCCGTGCGCACGCTGGCGTTCTCCAGCGGCTTGCCGCTCTTGAAGCGCACGTTCTTTAAAATCTGCGGCAGCGGCTCGAAGCGATGGCAGACTTCCGACACCGGCTTGTTCATGCGCTTGACCACCGCCAGCACCTGCAACGCCGAGACGAAACCGTCGCCGGTCGTGGCGTAGTCGGACAGGATGATGTGGCCGGACGGCTCGCCGCCGATGTTGTAGCCCTGCGCGCGCATCTGCTCGATGACGTAGCGGTCGCCGACCGGCGTGCGCACGAGCTTGAGGCCCTGCGCGGCGAGATGGCGCTCGAAGCCGAGATTGGACATGACGGTCGAGACGACGCCGGGCTGCTGCAGCCGGCCGTCTTCCCTCCAGCTCTCGGTGATGACCGCGAGCAGCTGGTCGCCGTCGACGACATGGCCGCGCTCGTCGACGATGAGCACGCGGTCGGCGTCGCCGTCGAGCGCGATGCCGATGTCGGCGCGCATCTCGCGCACCTTGCGGATCAGCGCGTCGAGATCGGTGGAGCCGCAATCCTTGTTGATGTTGAAGCCATCCGGGTCGACGCCGATCGGGATGACCTCGGCGCCGAGCTCCCATAGCGCGTTCGGCGCGACCTTGTAGGCGGCGCCGTTGGCGCAATCGATGACGATGCGCAATCCGGCAAGGCGCAGATTCTTCGGCAACGTGCGCTTGGCAAATTCGATGTAGCGTTCTTGCGCACTTTCAACCCGCGTGGCGCGGCCGATGCGGCTGGCATCGACGAGCATGGTCTTCGGGTCGGCATCGATCAGATCCTCGATCTGCCGTTCCATCTCGTCGGAGAGCTTGTAGCCGTCCTGATCGAAAAGCTTGATGCCATTGTCGTTCGAGGGGTTGTGGGAGGCCGACAGCATCACGCCGAGATCGGCACGCAGCGACCGCGTCAGCATCGAAACGGCCGGCGTCGGCATCGGCCCTAGCAGAAACACGTCCATGCCGACGGAGGTGAAG
>Ga0134125_10003735_pt1 | contig 17546 bp, 14 predicted proteins | sample KB31751_FD_96464 | JGI IMG/M metagenome (GOLD analysis project Ga0134125, IMG submission 96464) | Terrestrial soil microbial communities with excess Nitrogen fertilizer from Kellogg Biological Station, Michigan, USA - KB3-175-1 | ecosystem: Environmental > Terrestrial > Soil > Unclassified ...
CAGCCTGGTGGTCGCCGAAAACGACCGTGTCCGTGCCGCGGCGCTCCGGGTGGAGCGGCGGCACGGACACTGGACCGTCGTCGAACTTCAGATCGGTTAGCGGCGCTTGGACTTCTTCGACCGGCGCTCGGCCCGGTTGCCCTTGCCCTTCGATGCCTCGGACTCCGTGCGCTCGAGGCGGGACTCGGCTTCCCCGTCCTCGCTCGGTGCGGTGTACTGCAGCGTCGAGGGCCGGGCGGGCGCTTCCAGGCCCGGGGTATTCAGGCTCGGGGTCGTTGTGGTCGACCGGGCATCGGTGACGCCGGGCAACGAGACCGGGGCCGGCTGGGCCACTTCGACCTCGAGGTTGAACAGGAACCCGACGCTCTCCTCGCGGATGGCCTCCATCATCGTCTGGAACATCACGAAGCCCTCGCGCTGGTATTCAACCAACGGGTCACGCTGGGCCATGGCACGCAACCCGATGCCCTCCTTGAGGTAGTCCATCTCGTAGAGGTGTTCCTGCCACTTGCGGCCGATCACGCTGAGCACCACGCGGCGTTCGAGCTCCCGGAGGTTCTCGGTACCGATGGCCCGCTCACGCTCCTCGTACTGGACCCGCGCGTCGGAGAGGATCTCCTCCTGCAGGAACTCGGAGGTGATCCGGCCCGCGCCGCCGCCTTCCTCCAGGACCTCCTCGGTGGTCAGGGCGATCGGGTAGAGCTGGCCCAAATTGGTCCACAGCTGCTTGAGGTCCCAGTCATCGCCGTGGCCCTCGCTGGTGGCCTCGGCCACCATCGCCTTGACCACGTCTTCCAGGAAGTGCTGGACCTGCTCCTGCAGGTCTCCACCCTCGAGGATCCGCCGGCGGTCGCCGTAGATGGCCTCGCGCTGGCGGTTCATGACATCGTCGTACTTGAGCACGTTCTTGCGCTGCTCGGCGTTCGTCGATTCGACCTGCCCCTGTGCGGTTTCGATGGCCTTGGAGACGATCTTCGATTCCAGGGCCATGTCCTCGGGCATCGAGGGGTTGTTCATGATGCGCTGTGCGGCATTGGCGTTGAACCGGCGCATCAGCTCGTCGGTCATGGACAGGTAGAAGCGCGATTCGCCGGGGTCCCCCTGGCGGCCAGAACGGCCACGCAGCTGGTTGTCGATGCGCCGGGACTCATGGCGTTCGGTGCCCAGGACATAGAGCCCGCCGAGTCCGCGTACTTCCTCGGACTCCGCCTTCACCTGGTCCTGCGCGCTGCCGAAGACCTCATCCCACACACGCTCGTATTCCTCCGAATCGCGTTCCGGGTCCAGCCCGCGACGGTCCATTTCGGCGACGGCCAGGAACTCTGCGTTGCCCCCGAGCATGATGTCGGTACCGCGGCCGGCCATGTTGGTGGCCACGGTGACGGCGCCCTTCTTGCCCGCCTGGGCCACGACCGCGGCCTCCCGGGCGTGCTGCTTGGCGTTGAGGACCTCGTGGCGCACCCCCTCCTGGGCCAGCTTGCGGGAGAGGTACTCGCTCTTCTCGACGCTCGTGGTGCCGACCAGCACGGGTTGTCCGGCCGCGTGACGCTCGACGATGTCCTGCACCACCGCGTCGAACTTGGAGATCTCGTTCTTGTAGATCAGGTCAGCCTGGTCCTTGCGCTGCATCGGCTTGTTCGTGGGGATCTCCACGACACCGAGCTTGTAGGTGCCCATGAACTCGGCTGCCTCGGTCTGCGCAGTACCGGTCATTCCCGAGAGCTTTTCGTACAGGCGGAAGTAGTTCTGCAGTGTCACGGTGGCCATGGTCTGGTTCTCGGCCTTGATCTCGACGTTTTCCTTCGCCTCGATCGCCTGGTGCATGCCTTCGTTGTACCGCCGGCCGGCCAGCGTGCGGCCCGTGTGCTCGTCCACGATCATGACTTCGCCGTTGATCACGACGTAGTCCTTGTCCTTCTTGAACAGTTCCTTGGCCTTGATGGCGTTGTTCAGGAACCCGATGAGCGGCGTGTTCGCAGCCTCGTAGAGGTTGTGGATGCCGAGGTGGTCCTCGACCTTCTCGATGCCCGATTCCAGCACGCCCACGGTGCGCTTCTTCTCGTCGACCTCGTAGTCGGTTTCGCGCTCGAGCCGCGTCACCAGCCGGGCGAATTCGCTGAACCAGCGGTTGACATCACCCTGGGCCTGCCCTGAAATGATCAACGGGGTCCTGGCCTCGTCGATCAGGATCGAGTCGACCTCGTCGACGATGGCGAAGTGGTGGCCGCGCTGGACGAGTTCATCCTTGCTCCAGGCCATGTTGTCGCGCAGGTAGTCGAACCCGAATTCATTGTTCGTCCCGTAGGTGATGTCGGCTTCATACTGCTTGCGGCGCACGGCCGGGTCCTGGTTCGCCAGGATGCAGCCGGTGGTCATCCCGAGGAAGCGGAAAACACGCCCCATGAGGTCGGACTGGTACTCGGCCAGGTAGTCGTTGGTGGTCACCACGTGCACGCCCTTGCCGGTGATGGCGTTGAGGTAGGCCGGCGCCGTGGCCACCAGAGTCTTGCCTTCACCGGTCTTCATCTCGGCGATGTTGCCCAGGTGCAGGGCCGCACCACCCATGAGCTGAACATCGAAGTGGCGCATCCCCAGAGTGCGGTCGGCGGCTTCGCGAACCGCAGCGAAGGCCTCGGGCAGGAGGGAATCCAACGACTCGCCCTCTTTGTACCGCTTCCTGAAATCATCGGTTTCGGCCCGCAGATCCGCATCCGACATGGCCCGGAATTCATCCTCGAGCAGATTGATCGCATCGGCATAACCGCGCAATCTCTTGAGGATCTTCTTGTCGCCGGTCCGCAGGACGCGTTCTAGCAGTGATGCCACGTGGGAGCTCCAAATCTCAGGCACAGGAATTCTGGCTTGGCCAGTCTACGGGAGACACGTTCGACGACCGGTCTAGGTTCCCCGGGGTCGTGTCCTCACCGCATGGGCCAGTTCAAGGGACAGGTTACCCTCCAGATCGACGCGGACCGATTCCAATCCGAGCCAACTTGCCATCAAGCCGAGTTCGCAGGCCAACTCATGGGCTGTTTCGCGGGGAGCTCCGGGCTCTGCATGGCTGGAGCGCACCTGAAGGCAGCCCGTTGCGCGGTCCGCCTTCAGGTCGACACGTGCCACGAGGTGTTCACCGAGCAGGAAGGGCAGCACGTAGTACCCGTACCGACGCCGCTGCGCCGGCGTGTAGATCTCCAGCCGGTAGTGGAACCCAAACAACTCCTCGAGCCGGCGCCGCTCGAAGACCAACGAGTCGAAGGGACTGAGCAGGGAACGTCCAGTCGCCGCCCTGGGGCGCTGTGCGTCGATGTGGAGGAAATGCGCCCCCGGCCAGCCGGCCACGTCGACGGGTTCGAGCACCCCGCGCTGGGCCAGCCGTTCCACGGCGGTCGCACCCACACGGACGGGCAACCGGAAGTAGTCCGCGAAGCAGCGTACGGTGCCGATCCCGTGGGCGCGGGCAGCGGCTTCGACCAGGCGCTCGGCCGAGGAGCCCGGGTCTGCCGCTGTGGTCTGCGCGGACACGGGGAGCACCCGTGCGATGGGTGCGTAGCGGCGTTCGAACTGTGCGGTCCGGCCGGCCGAGCCCACCTCGCCCGCTGCAAAGAGCGCCTCGAGGGCCTCCTTGACCGCATTCCAGTTCCACCCCCAGTTCGAGCGGTCTATGGCCTCGCGATGGCCGATCCGGTCGGTCACCTCACGTGCCGTCAACGGCTTCGAGTTCTCCAGCAGCTCGAGGATGCGATCGGCCAGCTCTCGGAGGCCCGGGCGATCCGGGCTGAAACTCCCCATCCAGGTGCGCCGCTGCCAGGGCACCAGGTCGGCGTGGTGTTCGGGCCGGATGAAACTGGCCTCGTGTGCCCAGTATTCGACCATGCGCCGGGGCGAACGAGACGACATGCGGTCCAAGATGTCGCGGTCGTAGGGGCCCAGGCGCGCGAAAATCGGCAGGTAGTGCGACCGGCTGAGGACATTGACCGAATCGATCTGGAGCAATTGGATCCGGTCGAAGGTCCGGCCCACCTGCCGGGCGGTTGCCGGGCCGGTGGGCCGGGGCCGGTGGAGGCCCTGGGCGGCCAACGCTATGCGCCGGGCCTGGGCCAGGGTCATCCGCCGGGTCATGGTGCCGGTCGCGGCCCGGGTATGCCCATCAGGCCGGGGCCCCGTCCGCGTCCCGGTAGTGGCGGGTTTCCACGGTTTCGACGTCGGAGTGGTTCTCGTCCAGGGTGATCACCCCGTAGTTCCATTGCCGGCGGCGGTAGACGACGGAGCAGGAGCCGGTGTCAGCATCCATGAACAGGTAGAACGGGTGGCCCACCAGTTCCATGCGGTCGACCGCGTCGTCGACTGTCATCGTTTCCGTGGGGAAGACCTTGCGGCGGATCTCCACGGGGCTGGCCGCGGCATTGGCTGCGGCCTCTTCCTCCTGCCCGTTGCGGGTTTCCTCGTGCAGGGGCAGGCTGCTGCTGGCCGGTTCGAGCGTGGAGGTGGCCTGGAAGACCGCCTTGGGGGTCTGGCGTCCGTGGTGGACCTTCCGACGGTCGCGTGCCCGCCGCAACCGCTCCAGCAGCTTGGTGAAGGCCGTGTCGAACGCCGCGAACTTGTCAGAGGCCTTGGCTTCCGCGCGGATGGCGGGGCCGCTTCCCACAACGCTGATCTCCACCGTCAGCTGGGCCTCGGCCTGCCGGGCGTTGGGTTCCTTCGTGACCTTGACGTCGAGGCGCTGGACCTTGCTCGCCAGCTGTCCGATCTTGTCAGTCTTCTCGTCCGCGTATTCGCGGAATCGATCGGATACCGTCACGTTGCGCCCGGTGATGTTCATCTCCATGGTGTCCTCCTACTGACCTCGGGTGACACGACAGCGACCGAAAGTCTCTCCTCTCGGTCGCTGAAGATGGGTTCTTCTCCTCTTGGTGAGGTGCCCATACTCAACCGTAAGCCAGGGCCCCCAATAATCAAGCCCCCTTCAGTCCCTTTTCCTGAACTCCGCCACCTCGGCGGCGGCGGGCCCCGGGGTGCCGCCGCAACAGGAGTGTCAGGGACTTCCGCGTGCTGTCAGCGAACGGGCCGGTGTGTCCTCCTGCCGTCGTGGGGCCGCAGTGGCGGCCAGGACCGCAGCCGACTCGACAGCTGCACCTGCCTGCCGGAGGCAGCGGTAGCCGCGCGCCAGGGTCGACCCGGTGGTCAGGACATCATCGAGGAGCACCACGCGAAGCCCCTGCAGGGAGCGTGGGGCGCGGATCTCCAGTTGCGCCGCGGTGCTGGAGCGTGCGCGGCGCCCCTTGGACTTCTGCTCGGCCCTGGCCCAGGGTGCTGTGGGACGGACCCGTAGGGCGCGGACCACGATGACGCCGGGAGGGAGCAGGCCGCGGCGGGTGATCCACTGCAGGAGCAGCTCCACAGGGGCATAGCCGCGGCGGGCACGGGCCAGTCGGGACGACGGGATCGGGACGAGCGCGACCGGTCCGTGGCCCGGGGGCACCGCCGCGCGGACGGCCCCGGCGAGGGCTGGCCCGAGGGCGGCGGCCAGGGACACCCGCTGCCGGTCCTTGAAGGCCAGCAAGGCGGCGGAGACCTCCCGGGCATAGGCTCCGGCCGCCAGCACCCGCAGCGGTTCCCCGCTCTCCAGCAGAGGCAGCCCCTCGGCGTCGGCCTGCGCCTCGAAGGGCCTGACCGTCGCGGTCCGGAACTTGCGGCGGCAGGCAGGGCACATTACGGTGTCCGGGCGCCCGCACACGACGCATTCGCTCGGCGCCACCACCGCCGCCAGGTCGGCCGCCGCCCCCAGCGGACCGGTGATCCAGGGGGCGAAGGCCAGCCGATCGAGGCCGCGGGCCAGGCGGCGCGGTACGGGAGGGTACTCCATGGCCCCATCGTGCTGCCATGGCCCCCCGCCTTCAAGGTCCTGCCCGGCGGTGTGGACAAACTATCCGGGTGCGAACCCCTGGATGACCTGTGCGGTACGCCGAACCGGGTTATCCCGGATAGGCCAGCTGCGTGGCCCGGCCTTCGCGCTTCTTCCAGGTCGAGAAGACCCGGGAGTAGACCCCCTCCGGGGTCTCCGCGTAGACCGTCCGCTGGTCGCCGGGGCCTGCGGAGATGTTCGTCATGCCCAGCAGGGGTTCGAAGGTGGTGGTCTTGCCGTCCAGGGACAGCTCCTCGGCCTGGACGGCCCGTGAATCGCTCGGCTTCATCACGATCACCGACTCGGAGGAGTTCCACACACCCACGGCGACAGGGACGGAGGCATCCAGGCGCAGCGGGTTGGTGAAGCCGCGGGGAACACCCTCGCTGTCGCGGATGATCCCGGTGATGTACACCCCGGCCTCGCCGTCGATGGTGGCCACGACGAGGGCACGGGCGCCGTCCGGGGAAACGCGCAGTGAGGTGACGTTCGCCTGCGCCATCCAGCCGGCGTTGACCAGCCGCGACGGGCCGTCCTTCTCCGTGTCCGAGGGGGTGGCACGGATGCGCGTGCGGCCGTCGTCGCCGACCGTCCAGGTCCAGCCGTGCACATCGATGCTCGGTTGCAGCAGGTTCTTGCCGGTCACGGCGACCCGTGCGACACCTGATTCGTCGATCGTGATCATCCGCGTGCGCTGGCCGTTGAGGAAGGCGTAGCGGTTGTCGCTCGGGGCCATGGCGGGGTCCCGGGGGTCGTAGCCGGAGATGTTCTCGATCCCGCCCACGGGCACGACGCCATTGCCCTGGTAGAACACCAGGGTCTGGTCCGCGATCGCGATTTGGGTGTTCGGCACCGAGGCCTCCACGATCGCCTTGGTGAACCCCTCGGCCTTGTGTCCCAGGCTCACGGCCCGCTGGCCGACGGTCATCGAAACCGAGCGGATGTCCTGCACCTGGCCCAGCGTGAGTTCGAGCTGTTGCTGCATTAGTTGGCGCTGCAGCTCCGTGGCGTCGGTGAACGTCGATTCGTTCAGGTCCACTGTGGCCCGGCGGGAATCGATGGGGACCGAGGCACGGGCCAGTGCACTGCCCTCCGGGAAGGCGCTGGTGACTGCGTTGCGCAGGTAGGGCGCCGGTCCCGAGAGCAGCGAGGAGACGATGGTCGCCGGGAGCCCCTGGCGCTTGGCGAACCAGCGGTAGTCGGCGATCGCGTAGGTCCTGGTGGCGTCGTAGAAGTAGAGCGGGAACGCCGAGAACAGGACGGCGAAGTTGCCCTCCTCGATCATGGTGCCGTTCGGGACCTGGGAGAGCCGCCACTGCCCCTCGACCTTGACCAGCTGGATGTCGGCGGAAACCGTGCTCTGGCCCTCCTTGCGCGTGAGCAGGCCGTGTTCGTCGATGCTGGAGGTCGCGGCGACCTCGACGGTGTAGCTGCCCTCCTCGACGTTCTCGACGATGTTCGGCTCGGAGGCGTAGACGATCGTGCGGTCCGCGGCACGCCATTCGCGCGAGAGTTCCGGGGCCAGGTATTCGCGGGCGACGCTGTAGTCGTCCTTCGGGGCGATGCCGGCCCGGAGGAACCCCTCGATGATCTGCTGCGGGGAGGCATCCTGGGGCGGGCCGGGCGGATCGAAGGTGTAGTTGAAGTCCGATTGCCCGGCCGCCTCGGGGGCGCTGGTGCCCACCGGGCCGGACATCGGGATGGAGGCGCAACCGGTCACCGCCAGCAGCGCGGCGAGCACCAGGGCGAGCATCGCCCTGGTGCGGGCACCGCCGTCGTTCCGTGTGGGCTGGCTAGGCATGTCGTCCTCCCTGGTCGGTGCCGGGTTCGTCATCGGCAGTCGCACCGTGCTCGGGATCCACATCGGCAGGGGCGGTGGGATCGACGGCGGAATCCCCGTCCGGATCCGCGTCGGGACGCGCATCCCGGGCGGGGGCCGGGGCCGTGTCAGCGGCGTGGGCGGCCGCACCCGGATGGCCGTCTTGCAGCGCCGGCGGGGCAACGGCCCGTTCGGCCGGCGGGACCGCGCGCAGGATGTTGCCCGGCAGGGCGAAGCCGGCCGAGGGCAGGGTCGGCAACGAGGCGGTGTACGGGCCGGTTTCCCCCGGCGACAGCGTCTGGCCCAGCGCCAGCTGGGACCGGGGCGTCAACGGCAGCGGCGAGGACCCCACCGGATCGCCCAGGGTCCGCGGCAACGTCAGGCGGAAGCACGCCCCCTCGCCCTTCTGCCCCCAGGCCTGGAGCCAGCCGCCGTGCAGGCGCGTGTCCTCGGTGGCGATGGACAGGCCGAGCCCGCTGCCGCCGGTGGTGCGGGCGCGCGCCGGATCCCCACGCCAGAAACGGTCGAAGACTCGTGCGGCCTCGTCGGGGTCCATGCCGATCCCGTGGTCGCGCACGGTGACGGCGACGGCGTGTTCGTCCTGGGCCACCGTGATGTCGATCGGGTTGCCCTCGCCGTGTTCGACGGCGTTCATCACCAGGTTGCGGATGATCCGTTCGATGCGGCGGGGGTCCATCTCGACCATGCACCCGTCCCCGGGCACGTGCACCCGCAGTTCGGAGCCCAGGTTCTCGGCGTGCAGGCTCGCGGTCTCCACGACGCGGCGGACCACCGGAACCAGGTCCAGCACCTCGGCGTCCAGCAGCGCCACCCCGGCATCGAAGCGGGAGATCTCCAGGAGGTCGTTGAGCAGGGTCTGGAAGCGCTCGACCTGGTTGTAGAGCAGCTCGGCCGAGCGCCGGTTGACCGGGTCGAACTCCGAGCGCGCGTCGTGGAGCACCTCGGCGGCCATGCGGACCGTGGTCAGCGGGGTGCGCAACTCGTGGGAGACGTCCGAGACGAAGCGCTGCTGCATCTGCGAGAGCGTGGCCAGCTGGGTGATCTGGTCCTGCAGGGAGGTGGCCATGCGGTTGAACGAGGTGCCGAGCCTGGCGATCTCGTCCTCGCCGTGGACCTCCAGGCGCTCCTGCAGTTCGCCGGCTGCCAGCTTCTCGGAGACCATCGCCGCGTTGGAGACCGGGCGGACGACCAGCCGGGTGGTGTACCAGGCGATGCCGCCGGTGACGCACAACAGCAGGAAGCCGCCGATGGCCAGCACCCGGTGGATGAAGTCCAGGGTCTGCTGCACCGATTCGAGGTCGTAGACCAGGTAGAGGGCGTATTCGCGGCCCGGCGGGAGCTGGACCTTGGTCCCGAAGGCCAGCCCCGGGGTGTCGTAGGTGGCGTGCGGGAAGCTGATCGACTCCCAGTAGACCCCGGGGTTGTCCCGTACGGTCGTGGCCAGCGAATCGGGGATGACCGCCGTCGTCAACCCGCCACTGGCGGTGTTGGTGACGTAGATGTTCTCCGAGGAGGGAAGCGGGGTCAGGATGAAATCGCGCTGGACGCTAGCCCCGTCGCCCTGCACGAGCTTCAGGGTGTCGTTCACGAACGCCACGGTGCTGGACCGGTCGGTGGTGGCCGCGGATTCGAAGTTCGACTTGACCTGGTTCAGGCCGCGGACCGACTCCTCCTGGACCTGCCCGAACCGCTCCTGGAACAACCCGTCGGCGATCTGGTTGGACAGGAAGATCCCGGCGCCGAGCATCGCCAGGGCGGAGAGCAGCACCGTGGTGGCCACGGCCCGCAGTTGCAGGGAGCGGCGCCAGGCGGTGACCAGGCTGCCCCAGCGCGCGGTCAGGCGTTCGGTCAGGCGTTCGGTCAGGCTGCGGCGGCGCGCCGGGGCCTCCGGCGGCGGATCCGCGGGTGGTTCCGCCGCCGGTGCTGCCGCGGCGGAGCTCTTCATGCTCAGCCCTGGCCGGCCTTGTACCCGACGCCGCGCACGGTGAGGACCACCTCGGGGTTCTCCGGGTCATTCTCGACCTTGGAGCGCAGGCGCTGGACATGGACGTTGACCAGGCGGGTATCGGCGGCGTGCCGGTAGCCCCAGACCTGTTCGAGCAGCAGTTCGCGGGTGAAGACCTGCCACGGCTTGCGGGCCAGGGCGACCAGCAGGTCGAACTCCAGCGGGGTGAGCGAGATCAGCTCGCCGCCACGGGTCACGGAGTGGCCGGCCACGTCGATCACCAGATCGGCGATCTTCAAGGTCTCCGGGGCGTGCTTCTCCCCCGGACGCAGCCGGGCGCGCACGCGGGCGATGAGTTCGGCGGGCTTGAAGGGCTTGGGCACGTAGTCGTCGGCGCCGGATTCGAGCCCGCGCACCACGTCGGCGGTGTCGGACTTGGCGGTGAGCATCACGATCGGGATGTCCGCCTCGGCCCGGATCAGCCGGCAGACCTCGATGCCGTCCATGCCGGGCAGCATCAGGTCCAGCAGCACCAGGTCCGGCTTGACCTCGCGGAAGGTGTCCAGCGCCTGTGCGCCGTCGTAGCAGAAGACCGGATCGAAGTCGTCGTTCCGCAGCACGATGCCGATCATCTCGGCCAGCGCCTCGTCGTCGTCGACCACCAAAACTCGGGCCTTCATGACACCCCTTTTCCGTTTCCACGCCGCGCCGGCCACCGGCGCCGCGTCCAACAATGCTGCACACCACTATAGGGGTCGGCGGTGTGCCCCTGATGGCGGCGCACCGCATCCGGCTAGGCTGGAGGGATAATGACGCGATGCGAGGGGCACCAACGCCATGACTGACCAGCCAAGCACGCCGCCCGGCCATCCCGGCCACGGTCCGTGGAACGGCCACGGCCCGGCCCGGGAAGCCGGCGGAACGGCATCCGCCGGGGAGACCGCCGGGGATTCGGCCTCCGGCTCCCCGGGGGCAGCCACCGGGCCGGCTGAAGGGTCCTTCGCTCCCCCGGCGTCCCCCGGCTGGCAGGCGCCGCCCCAGCAGGGCTGGGGCGCCACCGGACAAGCCGCGGGAACGGCACCGACCGGGCCGTGGGGCCAGGCCCTGCCCGGACCCGGTGAGCCGGCCGGCCCCGGGTACGCCCCGGGCCACGGACAACCGGCGTACGGACAACCGGCGTACGGCCAACCCTCCTACGGCCAGCAGACCCCTGGCCGACCGGGTGTCCCCTGGGGTTACGCCCCACCGCCGAAGCCCGGGGTCGTGCCGTTGCGCCCGCTGGGCATCGGGGACCTGCTCGACGGGTCCTTCCAGGCGATCCGCCGCAACGCCGGCGCCACGCTGGGCCTGTCGGTGATCGTGCAGCTGGTCTCCGGGGTCGCCGCGGCCCTGCTGACGCTGCCGCTGTTCTCCGTGGTCGGCACCCCCGAGGTCCTCAGCGGGGCCGACCCCGACTTCGGCGCCCTGGCCGGTTCACTGCTCACCCTGCTTGGGGGCAGCCTGCTGGCGGGCCTGGTCACGGTGTTCCTGCTGGTCGTGGTCCAGGGCGCGGTGACCATCCCGGTCCTGCGCGCGGTGCTCAACCGCAGGACGCGCTTCGGCCAGGCGTGGCGGATCCTGCGCCCGGCGATCGGGCGCCTGTTGTTGGTGGCCCTGCTCTACCTGGCCGCCGGGCTCGTCGGTATGGCCGTGTGCGCGGGCATCGTCACGCTCGTGGCCCTGAACGCCGGCTCCGGCGCAGCCTTCACGGCGGCCGCCATCGTGCTGCTGGTGGCCGTGCCGACCGCCGTCTGGGCGTGGATCCGGCTGGCCTTCACCGCCCATGCCGTCGTCGCCGAGCGGCTGAGCGCCCCCCGCGCCCTGGCCCGTTCCTTCACCCTGGTCAGGGCCTCCTGGTGGCGCTGCTTCGGCATCCTGCTGCTCACCGGCATCATCGTCGGGGTCGTCGCCAGCCTGATCACCTCCCCGCTGAGCATGGCCGGCGGCATGATCGGCGGATTCGTCGCCCCCGAGGACCCGTCGGCGCTGATGGACTTCCTGGTCAAGTTCAGCTTCATCACCACGATCATCACCGCCATCGCCACGGGCCTCGGCTTCGCGTACCAGTGCGCGGTGACCACGCTGCTCTACACCGACCTGCGGATCCGCCGCGACGGGTTCGACCTGGCGCTGCTGCACGAATTCGACTCCGGCATCGATGCTCCCATCCCGGGACTGGCCCCCGCCCCGGGGCCCGGGTACGACGCCGGTGCCCCCGGAGCGCGCTGATCGCATGCCCCTGCCCGTTCCCCGCCCCACGACGGCCCCGGTCTACGACCCGGACCGCGACAGCGCCACCGGCGACCTCGCCCGAGAGCTCTCCCGCAGCGAATACGCCCAGGCGTTGCCGAACCCGATCCTGGAGTTCCTGGGACGTTTGTGGGACGACTTCCTCACCTGGGTGGACTCGCTGAACGCGCTGGCCCCGAACCTGGGCTGGCTCGTCGTGCTGCTGGCGGTGGCCGCGCTCGTCACGCTGGTGGTGCTGTTCGCCCGGCCGCGCTGGCACCGGCCGGCCGCAGCGGCCGCGGCGGAGGGCGCCCCCGTGGGACTGGACGCGGCGCTCGGCGCCGAGGCGTACCGGCGGCGCGCCGACCGCGCCCTGCTCGCCGCCGACTACGCCATGTCGGTGCTGGAACGCTTCCGGGCCCTCGTCGCCCGGGCGGAGGAGCGCACCCTGCTGGATCCGCAGCCCGGGCGCACCGCCACCGAGGTCTCCGCCGCGCTCGGCCGGGCCTTCGGCGCGGACGCGGCCGACCTGCAGGACGCCGCGGCCCTGTTCAATGCAGTGCACTACGGCCACCATGAACCCACCCCCGGGGACGCGCGCTGGCTGGCCGGACTCGAGGAGCGGCTCTCCACCGCGGCCGCCTCGGACGGCGCCGCCCCCGGCCTGGCGGTGCCACGGTGAACGGGCACGGGACCGGGACCATGACGGGCACCGGGCCGACCGGGCTTCCGCCCCGGCAGGCCGACGGGCAGCGGCTGCTGCGCGCCGACGCCCCCGAACCCGCCGCCGCGGCCTGGCGGCGCCGGTGGCGGGCCGGGCGGTTGTGGGTCGCCCTCGCCGTGCTGGCCTGTCTCGCGGCGCTCTTCTACGGGCTCACGCAGGGCGGGGCCGACAGCCGGCCCCTGAGCCCCGGGAACCCCGCGCCCGCCGGAGCCCAGGCCGTCGCCCGCGTGCTGGGCCACCACGGCGTGCAGGTCGTGCAGCCCGCCGGATTCGAGGCAGCGCTCTCCGCGCTGCGGGACGCCGGTGACCAGCCCGGCGGCAGCGCCACCCTCCTGCTGGACGACCACGGGGCCTACCTGGACCAGGACCAGCTCGCCCGGCTGGCCACCGCCGCCCCGCGGACCGTCCTGGTCGCCCCGGGCAGCCGGGAACTGCGCGCCTTCGCCCCCGGCATCCGCCCGGCCGGCGTCGTCCCCGATGACGCCGCCTCGCCCGTCGCGGCCGGCTGCCCGCTGCCCGCGGTGGCCGCAACCCGGCAGGCCGCCGCCGGCGGGAAGATGTACCGCGCGGAGCGGGGCTGCTTCGCCTACCCCACCTCCGGGGGCACGGCCTACGGCTACGCCGTGGAGGGCACGACGACGGTGCTGGGCAACCCGGACTACCTCGCCAATGGGCAGGTGCTCTCCTTCGACCACGCACCGCTGGCCCTGCGCACCCTCGGTGCGAGCCGGACCCTGGTCTGGTACCAGCCCACCGTCGCCGACCATGTCGCCACCGGTCCACCGGCCTCGCCGTTCGAGCTGCTGCCGGGCTGGGTCGGCCCGGCCCTGGGCTGGCTGATGGTCGTGGGCGTGCTGGCGATCTGCTGGCGGGCCCGGCGTGATGGTCCCCTGGTGCCCGAGCCGCTCCCCGTCGTCGTCCCCGCGTCCGAGACCGCGGAGGGACGGGCCCGGCTCTACCGCGACGCCCACGCGCTCGATGCCGCCGCCGCCGCCCTGCGCTCGGCCTCGCTGGGCCGCGTCGCCGCCCACCTGCGCCTCGGGCACGGCACCACCGCCGACGCCGTGGTCGCCACCGCCGCCGCGGAGTCCGGCATCCCCGGGCCCCGCCTGCGGCGCACCTACTTCCCCGGCCGCTTCACCAGCGAGGCAGCCCTCGTCGCGTGGGCCCGGGAACTGCACACCGTCGAGAAGGAGATCGGAATCCCGTGAGCGAACAGACCGGCCACCACCCAGGCGAACACGTCGGAGAAGACGTCGGAGACCACGCCGGCGGACACGCCGGGCACCATGGACCCGCAGGGCACGTCCAGGAGGCCGCCGCGGCCCGCCAGGCGCTGCTCGATGTGCGCCATGAGGTCTCCAAGGCGGTGGTGGGCCAGGACGCCACCGTCACCGGCATGCTGATCGCCCTGCTGGCCGAGGGCCACGTGCTGCTCGAGGGCGTGCCCGGGGTCGCCAAGACCCTCATGGTGCGGACCCTCTCGGCCGCCCTGGACCTGGATACCAAGCGGGTCCAGTTCACCCCCGACCTGATGCCCGGCGATGTCACCGGCTCCCTGGTGTACGACGCCAGCACCTCGGAGTTCAGCTTCCGGGAGGGCCCGGTGTTCACCAACATCCTGCTGGCCGACGAGATCAACCGCACCCCGCCGAAGACCCAGGCCTCACTGCTGGAGGCCATGGAGGAACGCCAGGTCAGCGTCGACGGTGTCTCGCGCCCCCTGCCCGGGCCCTTCCTGGTCGCGGCCACGCAGAACCCGGTGGAGTACGAGGGGACCTACCCGCTGCCCGAGGCGCAGCTGGACCGCTTCCTGCTCAAGCTCACCCTGGAGCTGCCGGAGCGCGACGACGAGATCGAGATCATCCGCCGCCATGGCGCCGGATTCAACCCGCGCGACCTGGCCGCCGCCGGGGTCACCGCCGTGGCGGGGGCGGCCGATCTGGCAGCGGCCCGCCGCGCCGTCGCCACCGTCACCGTCTCCCCCGAGGTCATCGGCTACATCGTGGACATCGTGCGGGCGACCCGTACCGCCCCCAGCTTCCAGCTCGGCGTCTCCCCGCGCGGGGCCACGGCCCTGCTGAACACGGCGCGGGCCTGGGCGTGGCTGTCCGGGCGCGACTTCGTGGCCCCGGACGACGTCAAGGTCCTCACGCTGCCCTGCCTGCGCCACCGTGTCGCCCTGCGGCCCGAGGCGCAGATGGACGGGGTCGGCGCGGACGACGTGCTGCAGTCCATCCTGGCCACCGTGCCGGTCCCCCGCTAGGCCGGCATGGCGCTGCACCGGCGATTCACGTGGCTGGCCCTGGCCGGGCTGGTCCCCGTCGTGCTCTGGCCCGGGGCGTGGACGATCGCGGCGACGCTGGGGGTGTTGCTGGCCCTGGCCGGGCTCGACGTGGCGCTGGCGGCCTCCCCCCGGGCGGTCGTCGTCGAGCGGAGCATCCCGCGCAGCGTGCGCCTCGGGGAACCGGCCACGGCCCACCTGTACCTGCGCAACACGGCACGACGGCGGATGCGCGGCTCCGTGCGCGATGGCTGGCAACCCTCGGCCGGGGCCACCGGGACCCGTTTCGCCCTGGACCTGCCGGCCGGGGAACGCCGCGGATTCGCCATCGGCCTGCTGCCGGTGCGGCGCGGCGACCTGGCCGTGCACCACACCACCGTGCGTTCCACCGGGCCGCTGGGCCTGGCCGCGCGGCAGTCCACCCACGCCAGTGCCGGCACGCTGCGGGTGCTGCCGCCCTTCCACGCCAAACGCCACCTGCCCTCCAAGCTCCAGCGGCTGCGCGAGCTCGACGGCCGGGCGGCGATCCAGGTCCGCGGCGCCGGCACCGAGTTCGACTCGCTGCGCGACTACGTCCGCGGGGACGACGTCCGCTCCATCGACTGGCGCGCCACGGCCCGGCGGCAGAACGTCGTGGTGCGCACCTGGCGGCCCGAACGCGACCGGCGCGTGGTGATCGTGCTGGACACCTCGCGCACGTCGGCGGCCCGCATCGCCGACGAACCCCGGCTGGACACCGGGATCGAGGCGTCCCTGCTGCTGGCCGTGCTGGCCGAGCGCGGCGGGGACCGGGTGGACTTCCTGGCCTACGACCGCCGTCCGCGGGCGCGCGTCGAGTCGGCGTCCAAGGGCGTGCTGCTGACCCAGCTGGTCGAGTCGATGGCCCCGTTGTCGCCCGAGCTGGTCGAGGCGGACTTCTCCGGCCTGCCGGCCCAGGTGCGGGCCATCTCCACGCACCGTTCGCTGCTGGTGCTGCTCACCGCTTTGGATTCCGGGGCCGTCGAGGAGGGCCTGTTGCCGATCCTGCCGGCGCTCACCGCCCAGCACGTGGTGGTCATCGCCGCGGTCCGCGACCCGGAGCTCGATGCCCGCAGCCGCGACGTGTCCGATGCGGCCGCGGTGTACCGGGCCGCCGCCGCGGCCCGCGCCCTGCAGGAGCGGGAGGCGCTGAAGGCGCAGTTGCGGGCCGTCGGGGCCGAGGTCGTGGACGCCCCGCCGCAGGAGTTGCCGCCGCTGCTGGCCGACACCTACATCCGGCTCAAGGCCACCGGACGGCTCTGAAGCCCGATCCGCGCCGGTGCGCGGGGCGACGGAGCCGGACCTGGGCGGAGTCAGCGGGCGCCGCGTGCGGCAGTCCCGTCAACCGGCAGTCCAGTCAGCGGCAGTCCCGTCAAGCGGCAGTCCAGTCAGTGCGAGCCGAGGAACTGCAGGACCCGGGCCAACAGCGTGTCGGTGGCCCCGGCGTCGTACTCGGGGGTGGAGGAATCGGCGAAGAAATGCGCCCCGCCCGGGTAGAGGAACATCTCCCCCTGCTCGGCCTGCCCGATCAGCTCCCGGGCGGCATCGATGTCGCCCGAGTCCACGAACTCCGGGTCCGCCTCGGCGGCATGGACCTGCACGGGGACCGCGGCAGGCCAGGACGCGGAGAACTCGGCGACCGGGACGCAGGAGGCGATGAACAGGGCGCCGGCGGCCCCGGGCCGGGTCTGCGCGAGCTGCTGGGCCGGCAGCACCCCCATGGAGTACCCGGCGTAGACCAGGTCCGGCCCGAGCCCCTCCACGGCGCGGGTGCCGCGGGCGATGACCTCGCCGAAGCCGAGCTCCCTGGAGGCGTGGTGGACGCCGGCCTCGAGCGTGTCGAACCGGGCGCCGTCGAACAGGTCGGGGGTGTGCACGGTGTGCCCGCCGGCACGCAGCAGCTCCGCGAAGCCCTCGATTCCGGGGGTCAGCCCCAGCACGTGGTGGAATAGGACGACGTCGGCCATGGTGGTACCCCTCGGATCGGTCTGCGGTCTGTCGGCGGCCGGTGGGCCCCGTCCCAGAATGGTGCAATTCGTGCAACACGACAAGACCCCCGATGGCGTCCGGGAGGCCGGCCCAGGCCCCGCCGTCGACGACGCCCTCGACTACGTTCTCGACTACGCGGCTACCGCGCGCCGGATCGGCTGGGACGATCTGCCGGCGGAGGTCCGGGAGCGGGTGGCCGGTTGGGCCGGTGGCCGGGTCGGGTCCGTGCAGCTGGCCGGAGGCGGGTTCACCCACGGGTTCGCCGCGCTCGTCGACGGGCCGCGCCCGCTCTTCGCCAAGGCCATCGCCCTGGATGACCCGCACATCGCCGCGGCGTACGCCCGCGAAGTCGAGGTGCTCGCCGCCCTGCCGGCCGGTGCGCCGGTCCCCGCCCTGCTCGGGCACGAGGTGGTGGCCGGCTGGCAGGTCCTGGCCACCGTCCCGGTGGCCGGCCGCATGCCGGGGGCGCCGTGGACGCTGGCGGACGCGCGAGCCGTCCACAACTCGTGCCGAATCTCCAACACGGTGCTCGAGGCCGCGGGCTCGCACCTCCTGCCGGTGGCGGGCACCATGGCC
>Ga0134125_10003736_pt1 | contig 17543 bp, 11 predicted proteins | sample KB31751_FD_96464 | JGI IMG/M metagenome (GOLD analysis project Ga0134125, IMG submission 96464) | Terrestrial soil microbial communities with excess Nitrogen fertilizer from Kellogg Biological Station, Michigan, USA - KB3-175-1 | ecosystem: Environmental > Terrestrial > Soil > Unclassified ...
AGGGGACGCAAGGAGCATGCGACCGGACGTTACGCTGGCCAGGTGAATTACCGGCAGCGGGCGACGATAGGAACTCGACGATTCGGCTCGACGAATTGCGGCTGCGCGCACGGCCAGATGGAACTCTTGAGTTCGCCGGTAAGGATGGCGAGCCAGTCGGCATCACGTACCAAGGCGTGGTTCCGCCCTATCTTGCGCCGCAAGCGCTACGGCTGCTGATGCTGATTGCCGATCCTTGGATTCGCGATTACTCACCGTTTTCCGAAGGTATGCCCGGCGATGAGCAAAATTCGACAGAGGGCGTGCAATTCTCTCCACGCCAACAACAAGGGCGCGTGGTGTTTCGGCGTGCGCAATGGCGCGTTCCCGCCGCTTGTATGATTACGCGAACCAAGGGTGAGGGCGATTTCGATTTTTTCGCTCGCGCACAAAATTGGCGCAAGCAACACGGGCTTCCTGAGGAAGTGTTTGTTCGGACCGAAGGAAATCGTCTTTCCTTCCGCGCAAAGGAGCGGAAACCGGCTTGGATTCACTTCGGCAGCCCGCATAGTTTGGAGTTGCTTACGCAAATGGCCGACGGTGAGACAATGCTGACGTTCACTGAAGTAGCTCCGGCACGGCGCGAGCATTGGACCACGGCGACGCCCACCCAAGGCAGCACCACGGAATTACGAGCGAGCGAATTTATGGGTCTTGTGCGCTGGCCGATGCCGCAAAAACCGGTACCCCTCAACATCCATCGATCACAAGCGCCTGCTTCGGTTGACCCAAGTTCCCCCGACGATTGGCTCTATTTCAAGATCTATCCTCGCCAGTTTCACCAATTGGATCGGGTGATAGAGCAGATCGTGCATCCGGCGATTTGCCGTGCCAGCGAGAACTCCGGACTAGAGCGCTGGCATTTCCTGCGCTACGCCGATGAGCGCGGATGGCATATTCGCTTGCGACTGCGCGGCGCGAAACAATTTCATGAGGAATGGTCGCGAGAGATCCGGGAGTTGGTCGATTCCGCCCTGCCGCAGTTGGGCGAACGCCAGCCCGCCCCGCGTCTGATCTCATCAACCGCTTCTTTTGACACGCGCCCAACCGAACCCGGATGCGAATCGGGGACGTACGAACCGGAATACGAAAAATATGGCGGAGCGATCGGCGTGGCGATCGCGGAAGAATTATTTGAGGCGTCGAGTGATACCGCGGTGAAGGCTTTGCTCGCCATCCAAAACCCGACCGAACGCTTCCTTTTGTATCTGTCGCTGACCCGCTCGCTGGTACAGCGATTTCACAGGACACCGGACGAACAGCGCCGCTTTCTGGAATACTATCTCTGGTATTGGAGCGGCCAGGATCGGCCCGGAGCGTCACAAGCACGTCAAAAACTGCGCGAAGCCGCCCGTCATCGCCGCACGTTCGTGCGTCACCAGCTAGACGGACTGGCGGAGCACGCCCACATCAACTCGCTCGTCGATCAGCAAGAGAAAGACTTAGCGCACACGCTAAACACACTGCGGGCAGCAGAGGACGAGATCACAGAGACCCCCGCGCGCCTGAGCTTCGATTATTTACACATGAACAACAACCGCCTCGGCGTGCTGCCATCGGAGGAAGCGTATTTGGCGGCGTTGTTGTTGGCGAGTGTTTAGAGGCTTCTGCCGGTTGCGCCACATTCAGGCGGTAACGACAGACGTAACCTTTCTAAGTTCGTCCCCAAGCCCACAGGCAATCCGCTCCACGTCGGAGGCCATAGGAATTGCTGTCAGCCAGAGTTGAACCGTCCTGGCGCCTACACCGAGTTCAGCACGGTGAATTAGTCTGCCTCGTTCGCGCAGCGACACCCAGCTTTGCGGTGAACAGGGATAGACAAGACAAGCGATGACATTTGGCGTGCGCGCCAGATTTGCGTATGCCAGGACCTGAAGCAAATCGTTTCGATGCTGCTCCCGGAACTCTTCTTCGATACTCATCCAGGAACGACGTTGTAGCTCCTCCCAGTGGCGCTTATACTTCGCGTCCACAATGAGAGTCGCGGATTCCCACTCCAGCCAAACGTCGGGCACTAGCGATTTTTGGGAACCGAGGTAAGGTGGCTCCCAGTTTACCGCGTGAACCGTCTCTCTTTTCCTGCCGACCCGGATCTTGCCACCCGTCCGCTGTGCAACGATTCGGAATACCGTTTCGACCCACGCCTCGAAGAACTCGTTCATGGGCATGGTCCAAGGAATACCTTCAAGATCACTCAACCCGGCAAGCCCGCGCTCGTTAATAGTCCATTCAATTGCCTGAAGTCCGTCAACAAACGACTCGCGTTTCATGGGCCGTTGTAGCCACCCGGACAGGATCGTCGAAGACGGCACGTACGGTGGGACCATCTGCACTCTGCGCAGCACGTGTTGGCCAAATTCGATTAATCGATGAACAAACGCACCGTGTTCTTTTTGTGTTTCCAAAGCTCGCAACTGATGCTCAACCGTGTGCCGAACCGCGCCTTTGACCAGCCGATCATCACGCAGGTCCGGAAACGTGCAAGGAATAGAGAGGAACTTTCCATATGGCAAATCTTTCGTCACATACTCTCCCCAATGCACCGCACCGCGGGGCGCTTGGCGCGCCTCGGTTGTCAATTCGAATCGCCGATCGAGCGAATCAAGCAAGATCTTGAGTCTTGCCAGGATCATAAATGACAAAACCCAAACGGGAACGCGCCGCTCGGAGCGGCGAAGCAGCGGTAACCGAAGCGGTGTAGGGCTGATTCGCCAACCCATCTCCGCCAGCATCGGACCAATACCCGCCCAAGGAAATCGTGGCTGCACAACAATGCCGTAATCAGGTCGAGCAGTGGTGGGTGAAACCAGCGGAACCGCTCCAACAGCACTTCCCGCTTGAATAATTAGATGTAAATCGCTCCCGTCGTAATCGCGGGAAATGCGCACATCCAAAAGGGACAACGGCGCGCGATTTTGGGTTATGAACTGCTCCGTCATTCGAGCAGCGCGGGCGGCCAGAGTTTGCGGGTCGCCGAACCGCCTCAGTTGAAAAAAGTCAATGGCAGATTGCTGCGACGCAGAATGATCTTCGAGTTCCAAACAAACTTCATTCGCACGGGGCGGACTTACCAATGGCACCGAACTCGAGCGCCGGCGAATGCGTGCTCGGTTCACAAGCTGCGGAGCCTCTGCAGATAACCGCGGACGGGTTCGGCGAAGCCTCCGACATAACCCTGGGCCAGATACTCTTCGAGTAATGGAACCAAATTGACATGAAGCTTTTCTTTGGCGCGGGTCTCGTCGGATTCTAAAAAGTAGGAATGGCCAGGTACTAGAGGAAAGGCATCGTCCGTCGCATGCTCAACAAAAATCGAAACTAGATTCTTAAATGCTTCCTGCATGGTGGGACAGCCGTGCTGCTCAACAACACCCATCCGCGGCCATAAGGAGACGAACGCGAAGCGTCGCCGCAGTGCGACATCAACAATCGCAATGCTCCGGTCCGCGCTGTTCATTGTGCCCAGAATATGCAGGTTTTTTGGCAAAAAAAATGTGCGGTGAAAGGGCTCCCCAAAATCATAGGGCAGATTGATTTTGCGATGCGAATTGGCCGCAGGTTCCAATAAATAGATTGCCTCCCCCAGGATCTTGGCTAGATCTGCACGATTGATTTCATCGATATGCAAAAGGTAATTGTGGTCGGGATCCACAAGGGCTTGCGCCGCTGCTTCCATTAGGTATCCTGGTGTTGGCGTGAAGCGGAATCCCAGATCACTGCTTGTATTAGCCGGTGCGAGGCCGCCGATGAAATGCTCGTAGGTTGTGTTGGGATGGAATTGGATGCTTTGCCCTCTGCCGGCGTATTCGTCTAGCAGGAGTTCGGTGGCAATTTTTGTTTTACCAGTACCCGGCGGCCCCTGAACAATGACGTATTGCCGGACTTCGAGCAGTTTGATAAGCTGCACCCGCTCAATCGTTGGCATGAGATGCTCGAACCACGACGCACGAATGGATTCATAATTGGCCTGACACGACGCGATAGGCTGATAACCGCGCTCTTCAAATAGAAGGTCCAGGAATGCTGCCAGGGCGGCCTCGGTGCCAGTCCGATCAGAAGTAGGGCAATAAAGACCATAGAGTTCTTTACCGTATTTGTCGAAGACGGTCTTATATGCCTGCCACCGCGCATTGGCCTTAATGTCGTCGGGGATGGAAATATCAGTCCGCGTTGGGTCCTGTTTCGCCCAAGCGACAAACGCTCCCTCACCGTATTGCCGGTTCAGCCACGAGCAGATAGCCTGAACCTTTCGCGCATGACCCGGTCGCCCAAGAATGGCTTCGTCGGGACTCAGGCCTTGTGTGCCCACCACTAATCCGACTAGACACGGTGCATCGGGAACTGGGAAAATTACAAAAGAAAGTCCGCTATAGGGACCCGAACGCGGATTGGAGTAATGGATGTAAGCGGCGAATGCGACACCAGAGTCCGCGCTCATTTCCGGTGCGCGCAACGACACCGTCTGCGCGGCGGATTTCGGATAGCGGCCTTCTGGAGCACCAAAGAGTGCTTTGAAGGCATCTTCATTTCGATTTGTCCAGGAATGTTGTGTCTGGGAGTGAATGATGTTGAGAAGAGGACCGAGGCTCATACAAGGACCGAGATTAGCACCGGCCGAGTCAGGTATTGTGTAGAGCCTGTTTGCGAGTTAAGGTATTGTGTTCTTAGATTCAGTCAGTCCCGGCCCCCGCCCCCATTAAGTGCGTAGAGCCTGCAAATTACAGAAATGAGAAGAGGGTAACTGGTCGGGCCGCCGGGATTTGAACCCGGGACCTCTTGCACCCCAAGCAAGCGCGCTAACCAGGCTGCGCCACGGCCCGAAGATTCAAGTTTAGCGTACCGGCCCTCCCGTTATGCTGAAACCATGTGTGTTCACACGTTCCGGACAGCGGCCGGCGCTCTGCTCGTCTTCTCCGGATTGTTAGCAGCCCAGAATCTCAACATTTCCAACGAGAAGATACGTGCCCACGTAAAGTACCTTTCGAGCGACGAACTGGAAGGCCGCGGCGTTGGTACACGCGGTGGAAAGCTCGCCACCGATTACATCGCCGCGCAATTGCAGGCCGAGGGCGTGAAGCCGGGCGGCGAGAACGGCACGTACTTTCAACGCGTGCCGCTGGCGGGAGTAACCACCAGCAAAACCGCCTCGCTATCGTTTCGCGGCAAAGGCGGAGCCGTACGATTGCGTTATATCACCGATTTCGTCGGCACATCGCTTGCCCAAACTCCGGTAAATAATTTCTCGGCTCCCGCGGTATTCGTCGGGCATGGCATCGAGGCGCCTGAATTCGGATGGGACGATTACAAGGGCGTGGACGTAAAAGGCAAGGTTCTAGTCTTCTTCACCAATGAACCGCCTTCGATCGATCCGAAATTCTTCGGCGGCCCGACACTGACGTACTACGGCCGCTGGACATACAAGTTTGAAGAAGCGGCGCGCAAAGGAGCAGTCGCGGCCATCATCATCCACACCACGCCGACAGCGGGCTACGGGTGGGAAGTAGTTCGCAATTCCGGCGGTGGAGAACATCCGCAGGAAAAGCTGGAGGCGGGCCAGCGCGGTCTGAAGTTTGCAGGATGGGTGACCGAGGCGGCAGGCCAAAAATTGATCGCATCCACGGGCAAAACAATCGCCCAACTACTCGCCATGGCGAATGAACCGTCGTTTCATCCCATCGCGCTTGGCCGCATCACAGGACACATTCCGGTGCATATTCGGTCCATTGAGAGCCGCAATGTAGTGGGGCGAGTCGAGGGCAGCGATCCGGAGTTGGCAAAGCAGGCCGTACTCTTCACGGCCCATTGGGATCACTTGGGCATCGGTGTACCGATCAATGGCGACAAGATTTACAACGGGGCGGTGGACAACGCCACCGGCTGCGCAATGGTGCTCGATATTGCGAGACTATGGGCAGCGCTCCCGCAAAAGCCGAAGCGGACCGCACTTTTTGTATTCGTAACGGCGGAAGAAGCGGGATTGATCGGCTCCGATTACTACGGCAAACATCCAGTTATACCCGCCGGCGAAACGGCAGTCGACATAAACTTCGACGCATTTTTCCCGCTGGGCAAAACCAGCGACGTCTCGGTCACAGGAGCGGAGCGTACCACGCTATGGCCCTTGGTTCAGCGTGATGCGGCATCTATGCATCTCGACATAAAACCCGATCCGGAGCCGGGACAGGGACTGTATTACCGCTCGGATCATTTCTCGCTCGCGCGCGTCGGCATTCCGGCCTTCTCCCTCGAAGAGGGCCACACCTACCTGGGGAAGTCGGCGGACTTTGGGGCGACGGCGTTTGAACAGTACAACGATCAGCATTACCATCGTCCTTCGGACGAGTACAAAAACGATTGGGATTTTGGCGGGATTGTGCAGATGGCGGAGTTCGGATTACGAATTGGATTGGACACGGCGAACACACCCAAACTGCCGACCTGGCAAGCAGGCGATGAATTTTTGAAAGCTCGTCAAGCGAGCGGCGTGCGATAGCAAGAACGCCGTGGATACTATTCAACTCAATATCCGCCTCAACAAAGCCCACTATCTGCGGGCGGCGCGGCGGCGGTTCTGGCGCTCGCTCGGCTGGATCGTTTTCGTTGCTCCGCTACTGGCGATTTTTCCGTTCTGGCAGGCAACGGCGCTTCATCGCGAACTAGGAGAACGGAACACCGGAGCCATCGCGCTGGCCGTGGGCCTCTATGTATCGCTCGCGCTATTCCTGGCCTTCGCCATTGAACTCTGCGCGCGCATGTTCGCGCAACATGCCGCGCGGCAAGGCCGGTTGGCGCTGGAGCCGCAGGCATTGACGTTCTCGGAAAGCGGATTGGAAGCAGTGACCGCGTACTCGGCGGGCAAAATTGGCTGGGGTTCGTTTCGCAAAGCAGTAGCGACGGCCTGGGCGTTTCAACTGCACTTCGGCCCCAGGCAATATGTCCTGCTGCCTTTCGATCAGTTTCCATCGCCTGAGATAAGAAACCGGCTACAGCAAATGATTAAGAGCCATCTCGGAAACAGGGCGAAGTTTCGAGAGTAGCACCTTCAGGCGTTCCGCGATCGCGCTTGCGAGGCATTAACCGCCGCGCCGATTAGGGCGATTTCTTCGCCGCCGGAGACCACTTCCAGCGAATAGCCTTGCAACGGGCTTAACTTCACCATTTCGTGCAAGTACTCGGCCACCAGGCTGACATTGAGAAAACCGGCGTTCAGTCCGGTGATGAAGAATTTGCCGGGACCGTCCATGTGAATGCTGGTGGCTGTAGCCGCCGCCAGCGCGCGATGCCACTGCTTGACGAAGTCGACGCAGCGCTGTTCGCCCTTTGAAGCCTGCTCGAACACCTCGTCCGGCTCCAGATCCATAAACCGGAGGCGCATGGCGCGATTTCCCATAATGCCTTCCAGGTGCCCGCGCCCGCCGCAGCCGCAGTATTGCTCTTTGGGATCGAGGCTCACCACCATATGGCCGCCTTCCCAAACCCCCTCAAGCGATGGATAGCGTCCGTAACCGATGCCGTTACCAAGTGTCCAGACACGAATCAGGCGATCGAGTTGCCCGCGACGCGCCGCTAATCCCGCGGCAACCACATCGGCGTCGTTGAAGATAGAAACCGGGGCAGAAATATGGAAATGCCGCAAAGCCGCTTCGAGCAGGGCCTGCATCGGCTGGCCCTTCAGTTGCGCGAGATTAGGCGAATCTTCTATAGTGCCGTTGCGAACGATGCCGGGAAAGGCGACGCCAATGAACTCAGGCGGCTGCGTTCCAGCCAACGGGCGGACGAGATCGATAATGGCTCCTACCAGGACCTCGGCCGGCATGCCCAGCAGCACATCCGGCTCCATATGATCGGGTGGAAACGTGTGAACCGCACCGGCAATTTCGTGGTCATTAACAATTGCCGCGGCTACTCGTTCCGATACGAAGACTCCGATTCCACTGGCCATGTAATCTCCTATTGGAACCTCGCCAGCTTATTTAGGCCATTAAATGCCGCCGCTTTATAGCATTCCGCAAGCGTGGGGTAGTTAAAAACGGTATTGACAAAGTAATCCATTTTTCCGCCCAGAATCAACACGGCCTGCCCAATGTGCAGCAACTCGGAAGCACCCTCGCCGATGATATGAACGCCGAGGAGATCCCGAGTTTCCCGGTGAAAGATGAGTTTCAAACGCCCGGTGGTATCACCGCGAATCTGGCCGCGAGCGATTTCGCGATAGAACGCCACGCCGACTTCATAAGGAACATCTTCATCAGTTAGTTGTTCTTCGGTTTTTCCGATGAACGATATTTCCGGAATAGTATAGATCCCGAACGGAAAGTGCGCCGGAGTGGAATTGATGGGCTTGTTGAAGGCGCGCGCGACTGCGATACGCCCTTGCTCCATGGAAACGGAAGCGAGGCTTGGAAAGCCGATGACGTCGCCCACGGCGAAAATATTGGGTTGCTTCGTCCGGTAATCGGCGTCAACGGAGATGCGCCCGCGCGCATCAGATTCGAGCCCCGCGGCAGCCAGGTTCAATTCATCCACATTCCCTTGCCGGCCCACCGCGTAGAGAAGCGCGTCGCCCGAAATCTTCTTTTTACTTTCCAGATTGGCGACCACGCCGCCATCCGGCGTCTCTTCTACACTCGATACTTCTTCGTTCAGACGCATGGTGACGCGGCTGTCTCGCAGGTGATAGGACAAGGCTTCCACAATCTCAGAGTCTGCGAACTCAAGCAGCCGGGGGCGCCGTTCGACCAACACAACACGGACACCCAGGGTGGCAAACATGCAGGTGTACTCGACCCCGATAACGCCGCCCCCGACGACGATGAGCGTCTTGGGAATTTCCGGCATGTCGAGGATTTGGTCGCTATTAATAATGGTCCGCGCGTTGATGGGAACCCGTGGCGATGAAGCCGGTTTCGTGCCGGTGGCGATGACAAAGGTATCGGCGGTGAGCTCGTTCGCCCCGCGCGAATTCGTCACCGTGACTGTGTGCTCGTCCTTAAATCCGGCGGCTCCCGTTATGACTTCAATACTGTTGCGGGCAAGCTGAGCCTGGGTGACATCGACTTCGGTCTTGATGACGTGCTGGACGCGAAAGGCCAGATCGGCCATCGTAATCCGCTCTTTAACGCGATAGCTGACGCCGTAAATGTGCTGATAATTGTAGCCGGAAAGATGCAGCACCGCTTCCCGCATTGTTTTGCTCGGGATGGTGCCGGTGTTGATGCATACGCCGCCGATTACTTCACGTTTTTCGATGAGCGCTACACGTTTCCCGCTCTTCGCGCCCTGGATCGCCGCGCGTTGTCCGGCCGGCCCCGAACCGATCACGATCAGATCATATTGAGCCATGAACAAGTTCCATTGGGTCTATCGGGAGAGTTAAGACATACAGAGTATAGCCCGGTCGTATTCTTCGAAATATATCTTTGTCTTTTTCAGACGAAGGCGCGGTCCGGCAGATAACACGAGGCAGCCGTCCCGCGATCGTATTTTCGAACAAGTGGGAACTTACTTGTCGCTCGTCTTATCCTTGACCTTGTCCGCGCCTTTCCTGGTGGCGTCCGCGGCCTTGTTCACGCCTTTTTTTGTACCGTGCGCCGCTTTCTTGGTTCCCTTTTTCACATCCTTGCCCGCCTTCTTGGCTGCATGGCCCGTGCTTTTGCCCGCATCTTTCACGTCGTCCTTGATCGGCTTATCCTGCGGAAACGGCGACGCGACGGCAAGCGATGCGGCGGCAAATACGGTCATTAAAAGAATCGAAAGCTTTTTCTTCATAAAACAGATCTCCCCACTCGTTTATTGAAGCATTAAACCCTAGTTTCCGTTTCCCTCTGAGTGAAAGGAGATTGAACAGCGGGCGGTCCGAACCAGGTAGTCAGCGCGGCGGCTAGCCCTCGCTGGGTCGCGTCTCCCACCCAAGCAACATATCCGTCGGGCCGAATCAACACGGCGGCGGGAGCAGCAATCTCCCCAAGCACCGGAAGCTCCCATGCGCCCCTGTATTTGGCGTCGATCAACTGAACCCGATCCGCCCACGGGCTAATATCCAGCTCGTTGGGCTCACCAAAATTGAGTAGCACCGGCCGGGCATTGTGCAGCAACGTGAACATTCGCAGCGGGCCGCCGGCGGTGACAATGTCGAGATCGGGCATGCGGCGGCCGACGAGCGGATGTCCATTGCCTAGGTGGTAATGAACGTCCAGCCCCGAAACCTCCGCGACCAATCGCCGGCGCGGCTCGTCCATTCTGAGCAGTTCGGAAACATAGTCGTCCAGGGCCTTCGTGCGATCGTCCGGACGGCGAAGCGCGCTTTGCGCCATCGTACTCCGCAACACGCGGGCAGCCACCGGGTGACGCTCGGAGTGGTACGTATCGAGAAGGCTTTCGGGCGACGTCCGCTTTACCACCTGAGCCAGCTTCCATCCCAGATTGACCGCGTCCTGCACACCGATGTTGAGACCCTGTCCACCAAACGGAGGGTGCACGTGCGCGGCATCTCCTGCGAGCATAACCCGTCTGTCGCGGTAGGCCGCGGCCTGGCGGGTCATGTCGGTGAACCGTGAGATCCAGTTGGGGCTGTGGATCCCGTAGTCTGTCCCGTACACGCCGATCAGCGCCTCGCTGACATCGCGCAAGGTCGGTTCGCTCTCGGAGCCTACATTCTTCTCGGTCACAACAACCCGCATGCCCAGCGGCCCTCCGTCTTCGAGCTTCCCGAGCGCATGAGTGCCAATGGCGTCGTGGCGAAAGCCCCATTCAGGCTCCCTGGCTAGCTGGGCCTCGGCAATCAACCAGCTCGTTGTCGAATCCCAGCCGGGAAACGCGATGCCTGCTGCTTTCCGTATCAGACTGCGGCCTCCATCGCAGCCGGCGAGATATTCCGCTCGCAGCGAGTTGCTGTCGGACAAGTCGACGGTTACGCCACTATAGTCCTGCGTAAACCCGGTCACTTCGCGTTCGCGATAGATCGTCACCGGCAGCTCGCCGACCCAGCCGGCCAGTATGCGCTCGATATGCTTCTGCCACAGCCCGAGCACGTAGTTGTGCCGGGTGGGAAAATCGCTGATGTCCAGTGGGACATGATAGTGCACAAATTTGTGCATCTTCCCCTGCGAAAGGAACCGGCCGGCGATTCCGCGCTGGTCCAAAATCTCGATCGTCCGCGAGTGCAGACCGCCCGCGCGTGAGCCATCGAGGTCCTGGCTGGCGCGCCGCTCGACAATGGCGACGTCTATGCCGGCTAACGCCAGCTCGCCCGCCAGCATCAGTCCCGTCGGGCCTCCTCCGGCGATCACCACTGCATGGCCGGTCATCGCCACACTCCGGTCGATATCATGCCGGCCGCGACCCGCACATCCCGTTCCTTGGACTTCTGCTGCACCGCGAGTCCTCTCCCTTTTTCAGTTTTTTGGCTCCGGCCGACAATTATGCGGCAGGTCCAGGGTCTTGCTGCAAGCCCCCCAATGCGCGATACACTAAAAGTGGCGAGGAACGAAATAGGCTCCTTTTCGCTTTTTCGCTGTGGACGGACAAGACCGTTACACTAGAGTTACGGCTCATGTCCGACCGTCCCTTTGTTCACCTTCACTGTCACACCGATTTTTCTCTTCTAGACGGTGCCTGCGATATTAAACGACTGATGCAGGTCGTTGAGCGTCAAAAGATGCCCGCCGTAGCCATGACCGACCACGGCAATTTGTTCGGCGCGGTGGATTTTTACAACGAGGCGACCGCGCATGGCATTCATCCCGTAATCGGATGCGAGGTTTATGTTTCGCAAAAAGGGCACAAGGTCCGGTCGGAAACGGATCGATACAACCACCTTGTCCTGTTATGCGAGACACAGGAAGGCTATAAGAACCTGATCAAGCTGGTTTCCACCGGCTATCTGGAAGGCTTCTACTACAAGCCCCGCGTCGATAAGGAACTGCTGGCACAACATTCCAAGGGCCTGATCGCCATGTCTGCGTGCCTGCGCGGCGACATCAACGAGAGTTTGATGGCGGACAAATACGCCGAAGCCAAACGGTTCGCGTATGAATACGCCGACACGTTCGGGAAGAACAACTTTTTCCTGGAATTGCAGGATCACGGGCTCGATCAGGACAAGATCGTAATGCCGCAGGTAAACCGCCTTGCCGCCGATACCGGCATTCCTCTGGTGGTGACCAACGATGCGCACTACCTCACATTTGACGATGTGCGCGCGCACGAAATTCTGCTATGCATCCAAACCGGCAAAACCATGTCGGATCCGAACCGGATGCGCTTCTCTACTCCCGAATTTTTCATAAAGGCACGCGAGCAGATGATGAAGCTCTTCGGCGAGGTGGAGCATGCGCTTGATATCACGTGGGACATCGCGCAACGTTGTCAGGTAAAGCTCGAAAAGGTGAAAGACCCGTTCCCGCGGTTTGACGTGCCCGAAGGGCATACCGCTGACACCTATTTCGCGTGGGTAGCTCGTAACGGTTTTGAAAAACGCCGAGGGAGACTCGAAGCGCTCCGCCAGCAGGGCCGCCTGAAACACGATATCGCCGAATACATCGAGCGGCTGGAACGCGAAATCCAAATCATCCAGCAGATGAAATTCTGCGGATATTTTTTGATCGTGTGGGATTTCATCCGCTATGCGAAATCGAAAGGCATCCCGGTGGGTCCGGGGCGCGGCTCGGCAGCCGGCAGCCTGGTCGGATACGCAATGGAGATCACCGATGTCGATCCGCTGGAATATGGATTGCTGTTCGAGCGATTCCTGAATCCGGAACGCGTCAGCATGCCCGATATCGACGTGGACTTTTGCACGAATCGGCGCGGCGAAGTCATCCAGTATGTAACCGAAAAATACGGGCGCGAACAGGTAGCGCAGATCATCACGTTCGGAACGCTCGCAACCAAAGCAGCAATCAAGGACGTTGGGCGCGTCCTCGACATGACATTCGCCGAGGTGGACCGCATTTCGAAACTGGTCCCCAAACAACTAAACATATCGCTGAAGGAAGCGATGGAAGATCCGGACCTGAAAGAAGCCGCAAAAGAAGCGCGGGTGAAAGAGGTTCTGGACGTCAGTTTGAAGCTGGAAGGAATGGCTCGCAACGCGGGAATGCATGCGGCCGGCGTTGTTATCTCTTCGGTGCCGCTGCAGGAACTGGTTCCGCTCTACGTCACCAACAAGCAGGAACTTGTCACCCAGTACGAAATGGCGGGTATCGAGAAACTGGGCCTGCTGAAGATGGACTTCCTGGGCCTGACGACGCTGACGATTATCGATGAAGCGTTGAAACTGATTGAAAAGCATCGCGGGGAAAAAATCGTCATTGAGGAGCTGCCGCTCGACGACAAAGAAACATACCAAAAGATCTTCAGTAACGGCTTCACCAGCGGCGTATTTCAGTTTGAATCCGAAGGGATGAAGGACATCCTCCGGCGCTATCAGCCGGACCGGGTGGAGGACCTTTGCGCACTTAACGCGCTATACCGTCCGGGCCCCATTCAAGGCGGCATGATCCCCGACTTCATCGACCGCAAGCATGGCCGTAAGCCCGTAACCTATGAAGTCCCCGAGCTGAAGCAGCTTTTAGAAGAAACCTACGGCGTCATTCTGTATCAGGAGCAGGTGATGCAGATTTCGAATGTGCTTGCCGGGTATTCTCTCGGTGACGCCGATCTGCTGCGCCGCGCCATGGGCAAAAAGAAAGCCGAGGAGATGGCCAAGCAGCGCGAACGCTTCGTACGCGGGGCCGTAGAACGTGGGTTTCCCGAAAAGAAGATCGTGAAGATCTTCGATCTGATGGAGCAGTTCGCCGGATACGGCTTCAATAAATCGCATTCGGCCGCGTACGCTTATCTCGCCTACGTAACCGCCTATCTAAAGACGCACTATGCGGTCGAGTTCATGTCGGCCCTGCTCACGTCGGAATCGGGCAATACCGACAAGATTGTAAAGTACATCGCCGAGTGCCGCGACATGGGCATACGCGTCCTTCCGCCCGATATCAATGAAAGCGACCTGAATTTTACGCCGGCCAATGATTCCATTCGCTTCGGATTGGGCGGTGTAAAGAATGTGGGAGCCGGCGCCGTAGACGCGATTGTTACGGCAAGGGTCGCGAGCGGGCGATTCACGACGATTTTCGATTTTTGCGAGCGCGTCAACATGGGCGCAGTGAACCGGCGCGTGCTGGAGAGCCTGATTAAAGCCGGCGCCATGGATTCGCTCAAAGGCAACCGCGCGCAACTGACCGATGCCATTGAACGGGCGATGGAGAGCGGCTTACGAACGCTACGCGACCGTGAACTGGGCCAGGCGGGGCTGTTCGGCATGATGGAAGAACATCATGAATATCCCCTGGCGAACCTGCCGCAATGGACGCAGGAGCAGATGCTGGCGGGTGAAAAAGAAATGCTCGGGATTTATGTCTCCGGGCATCCGCTCGACCGGTTTGCGGACAAAGTAGCGGACCTCGCCAGCCACGCAACGGACAAGTTGGAAGAAGTACAAAGGGCGCAACTCGTATCGCTATGTGGGCTGATTACATCCATCCAACGAAAAACCAACAAAGAGGGCAAGCATTGGGCGCAGATGAAATTTGACGACGGCCACGGCGTTCTGGACGCCATGGTGTTTTCAACGCGCTACGATGAACTTCTGCCCTCGATGAAAGAAGACGCGGCAGTTTTACTGAAAGCGACGGTGATGCGCGAGGAAGATGCGCCGCCAAAGCTAAATGTGCAGGATATGACTCTGCTCGAAGATGCGCGGATAGACCTGCCGTCGCTGGTGTCAATACGAATTTGGCTGAGAGAAGATGGAACGGAGAAGGCAGCAGCACTGAACGAACTCTTTCAACGCAAGAAAGGGGACACGGAGGTGCGGCTGCGGCTGGAGAAGCCTCGCGACTTTTCCGTGGTGCTCGATTTAGCAACAAGAGTCCGGGCCGATCGCGAGTTCAAGTCAGCCATCGAGAAAATATGCGGGCCCGATTGCATGGAGATCCTTGCACGGTAGTACGAAAAGAGAAGAATGCCGGAAGATTTTATGAGTGGAGCAGCAGCGGCTCCGGCTCCCGACCCAATGCCGGAAAGTGAAGAAGCGGTTCAAGACCCCATCGAGGAAACAGCAGGTCCCCCGGACGCGATGCTCGATAATCCGAGTTGGCAGCGTGTCCTCTTGGCAAGACATCCGAAGCGTCCCCAGGCAACCGACTACATAGATCGTCTCTTCTCCGAATTTGAGGAGTTGCACGGCGACCGCGCTTTCGGCGACGACAAGGCGATTATCGGCGGATTCGCTCATTTCGAAGGGCAGCCGGTCGTTGTGATCGGGCAGCAAAAAGGGCGCGATACAAAGTCGAAGCTCTACCGGAATTTCGGTATGCCCAAACCTGAAGGCTACCGCAAGGCGATGCGCCTGATGAAGCTCGCCGAAAAGTTCAATCGTCCGATCATCACGCTGATCGACACGGCGGGCGCGTATCCCGGCGTTGACGCGGAAGAGCGCGGACAGGCCGAAGCCATCGCTCTAAGCCTGCGCGAGATGTCGGGCCTTGGCTGTCCGGTGATTGCCGTTGTCATCGGCGAAGGCGGCAGCGGCGGAGCGCTTGCCATCGGTGTTGCCAATCGCGTCTACATGCTCGAAAACGCCTGGTACAGCGTCATATCGCCCGAAAGCTGCGCCGCGATTATTTGGCGCGACGCAGGAAAAGCTCCGTTGGCCGCGGCGGCTCTCAAGATGACGGCGGAGGATCTTTTAGCCCTTTCGGTAATTGACGGCATTGTGCCCGAACCGGAAGGAGGCGCGCAAAACGATATGGATGAAACAGCTTCCGCTTTGAAAGAAACATTGAAGAAGGCGCTGTCGGAACTTGGCCAACTCAGCCGCGAGCAGTTGATTGCCGATCGTTACGATAAATTCAGACGCATGGGCAATGTTTTTCAAGAGGGTACGTTCTGAAGAAGACCACCCTTATCGTCGTCATTTTCATATTGGCATTCGTCGCGCTCGTCGTCTTTTCCACCGTGGGCAAGCAGAAGTACAAAGTTCGCGTGTGCATGACGTTCAACGGGCAACAAAGCTGTAAGGTGGCGTCTGCCGCAACTGACAACGGCGCGTTACGAACCGCGACGGAAGGCGCATGCGCGGATATCGCCGGCGGCGTCACCGATACTGTGAAATGCCAGAATCAGACTCCTCAGAGTGTGCGCTGGCTCGTGAGGCCGTAGCTTCGCGGGGTATGCGGATTGCCTTGCTGGGAACTCGCGGCATCCCGGCAAACTATGGTGGCTTCGAAACCTTTGCGGAAGAGTTATCAATCCGGCTTGTGGAGCGGGGACACGATGTAACGGTCTACTGCCGCGAACGTAACGGCCATGATAGCTACCGCGGCGTGAAACTGGTCTACGTGCCAACCATTCGGCACAAATATTTCGACACGCTCGCGCACACTTGCCTCTCCACTTTCGTCGCGCTGCCGAAGCGCTTCGATCTGGTATTGTTCTGCAATGCGGCAAACGCGATCTTCACCTGGCTGCCTCGCGTTTGCGGCAGCCCTACCGCGCTGAATGTCGATGGCCTGGAACGCCATCGCAAGAAGTGGAATCAGCTTGCCAAAAACTGGTACTTGCTATCGGAGTGGCTGTCCACCTGGTGCTGCTCGCGGGTGGTAACCGACGCCGCCCGCATTCAGGAATACTATTTCGAGCGCTACGGAAAAACATCGACATTTATTCCCTATGGCGCGGAAACCGGCAAAGTGCCGGAGACAGCTACCGTCAGAAGCCTCGGACTTGAGCCGGGGAAATACTTGCTTTACGTGAGCCGCCTGGAGCCGGAAAATAACGCGCTGCTGGTGCGCCAATCGTTTGAAAAAGTAAAGACCGACATGAAGCTGGCGCTGGTGGGAAACGCGCCCTACGCAGCCGATTACATCCGCCAAGTGAAGGCCACAAACGATCCGCGGATTGTCATGCCGGGAGCAATTTATGGCGATGGATACAGGCAACTGCAATCACATTGCGCGGCCTATATTCACGCAACCGAAGTTGGCGGCACTCACCCAGCCTTAATCGAAGCGATGGGCCGCGCAGCACTGGTGTTGTACTTGACTAATCCGGAAAACGACGAAGTGGCGGCGGACTCCGGAGTTCCGTTTGAGCCGCACACACTCACGGAACGGATGCAGTGGGCCGTCGAGACATCCGAGCAGGAGCGCCGCCATTGGGGATGCCTTGCGCAAAAACGTGTGGGCGAGCGCTATGGATGGGACGCCGTGACGAACGTCTACGAGCGGCTGTTCGCAGAGATGGCAGGACAGGACGTGACAAGAGAGGCTGCCGGTTCGGACACGTTCCCAGGTTAACGCCCGGTGCCGCTTACTTAAGAAAATCCCCTCGAACCAGTGGCTCGTTCCATTGCGCAAGACTATGAAGCGGAGCCGGAAGAGTAGAGCGCCAGTGCGGTACCCGGTCTAGATGCTCGCATGATAATACTTCCAGAAGAAAAATGTCGTCAT
>Ga0134125_10003737_pt1 | contig 17543 bp, 12 predicted proteins | sample KB31751_FD_96464 | JGI IMG/M metagenome (GOLD analysis project Ga0134125, IMG submission 96464) | Terrestrial soil microbial communities with excess Nitrogen fertilizer from Kellogg Biological Station, Michigan, USA - KB3-175-1 | ecosystem: Environmental > Terrestrial > Soil > Unclassified ...
CTCGCCGTCGCCGCCGACTCCACCGTCACCGCCGTCGCCGTCGGGGTACATGCCCGCGGTCGCAATTATACGATGATCGGCGCGCCGGGTGTCGCTCGTCGCGTCTCGACAGGCGCCGTTGCCCTACATTACGCGACCGCAGACGTTCGAATTCGTGCGAACGGACGCCGTTGATTCGGAGATGGATACTGGCCGATGATGCGGGACGTGAAGATCCGCGCGATGGCAGCGATGCTCGCCCTGGCGGCGGGCTACGCCGTCGCGGCGCGGCTCGGGCTGATGCTCGACGCGGTCAGCGGCTTCGCGACGCTGGTCTGGGCGCCGACGGGCATCGCGCTGGCGTGCCTGTTGCGCGGCGGCGATTGGCTGTGGCCCGGCGTCGCCGTCGGCGCGTTGGTGGCCAACCTGTGGGTGGGCGGGCCGTGGTACGCCGCCGCCGGCATCGCCGTCGGCAACACTGCGGAGGCGATCGTCGGCGCCCGGCTGATTCGCCGCTACGTTCGCTTCCAGCGGCTCGACGGCCTCGAGCCCGCGCTCGGCCTCATGCTGCTCGGCGCCGGCGTCTCGACGGTGGTGAGCGCGACCGTCGGCTCGGCCACGCTGTGGCTGTCGGGCATCGTGCGCGGCGCGCAGCTCTTCCCCACCTGGCGGGCGTGGTGGCTCGGCGACGCGGCCGGCGATCTGCTGGTGGCGTCGCTCCTGCTCGCGTGGACCAGCGGCACGGCCTGGCGCAAGCTCTTGCGGCCGCTGCGCCTCGTCGAGATCGTGCTGCTCGCCGGCGCGCTGGCGATCCCCACGCTCGGCCTCTTCTGCGGGCTTTTCCCCGGCGCCGGCCTGGCGCACAGCTACCTCGTCTTCCCGCCGCTCATCTGGGCGGCGCTGCGCTTTCGCGAGCGCGGCTCGACGCTGGCGACGATCCTGGTCTCGGCGCTCGGGATCTGGGCGACGGCGCGCGGCCACGGCCCGTTCGCCACCGCGCGCCTGGCCACGGGCCTCCTGCACCTGCAGGCCTTCATGGTCATCGTCGCGGCGACGACGCTCTTACTCGCCGCGGCGGTGCACGAGCGCGAGCGCGCGGTCGCGGCGCGGCAGGCGATGCTCGAGATCGTCTCGCACGATCTGAAGAACCCGGTGTCGTCGATCCGCCTCAGCGCCGAGGGGATGCTGCGCATCCTGCCCGCCGACGCCGAATCGGTGCGCCACCACGCCGAGCGCATCGCGCGCACCGTCGATCGCATGGGATCGCTCGTGCGCAACCTCCTCGATCTGTCGGCGATCGAAGCGGGGCGCCTCGAGATCCGTCGCGTGCGCATGGACGCCGGCGCCGTCGTGCGCGAGGCCGTCGAGCTGATGCGCCCGATCGCCGCCGTGCGCGGGCAGACCATCGAGACCGAAGGGGAGGGCGGCGGCCTGCCCGTCGACGCCGACCACGAGCGCGTGCTGCAGATCCTCTCCAACCTCCTCGGCAACGCCGTCAAGTTCGCGCCGGAGTCGACTGCGATCTCGCTGCGCGCCCGCGCCACCGACGACTCCGTCGAGCTCTCGGTGAGCGATCGCGGGCCGGGTCTGTCGCGGGAGCAGCTCGCGCGCGTGTTCGATCGCTTCTGGAAGGGCAAGCGCGGCGGCGAGGGGCTCGGGCTCGGCCTGTCGATCGCGCGCGAGATCGTCGAGGCGCACGGCGGCCGCATCTGGGTCGAGTCGAGCCCCGGCGACGGGGCCACCTTCTCGTTCACGCTGCCGCGCGCGCCGGCCTGAAAGCCGCTATCGTGCGGTGGATGCTGCGCCGAACGCTCGCCGCCCTGCCCGCGCTCTTCGCGCTCGCCTGTAGCGCCGCCCCCGTCGAGCAGCCGCTCGGCGACGTCATCGTGCGCGTCGAGCCGGCCGACGGGCGCATCCAGATCCGGCGCAGCGACGGCACCATCCTCCTCGACGGCATCGCCGGCGGCGCGATCGCCGACGGCGCCGCGCCCGACGTCGGCGCCGCGTTCGGCCAGGTGCAGGCCGACTGGCACCAGGAGTACGGCGCCTACGAGGTCGACGAGAGCAACGCCGCCTGGGCGCCGGTGCGCAGCTTCTCGCACGTGGTCGCGAGCGCCGACGGCGTGCGCTTCGATCTCGGCGGCGGCGGCCAGGGCGCCGTGGTGCGCACCGGCGACGGCACGCTGCAGATCTCGTTTTCGCGCCCGGGTGTGAACCGCGCGTCGGCCGCGTTTCGCTGCACGCCCGACGAGCGCTTCCTCGGCTTCGGCGCCATGCCGATGGACGTCGAGCATCGCGGCGCGACCGTGCCGTTGTGGGTGAGCGAGCAGGGCATCGGGCGCGTCGCCACCGACGATCCGCCCGCCGACTGGTTCTTCCGCGGCACGCGCCACCAGAGCTACTTCCCGGTGCCGTTCTTCCTGTCGAGCCGCAACTACGGCGTCCGCGGCGACACCACGTACAAGTCGGTCTACGCCATGTGCTCCGAGGCCGACGACGTCTGGCGCGTCGAGGCGTGGGAGGGGACCGTCTCGTTCCACCTCCTCTACGGCGATTCGCCGCTCGACGTGATCGCGCGCCACACCGCGCTCGACGGCGCGCCGCCGGTGCCGCCGGCGTTCGCGTTCGCCCCGTGGAACGACGCGGTCGGCGGCTCGGCGGTGGTGCGTCAGATCGCCTCGGAGCTGCGCGCCAACCACATTCCGTCGTCGGCGATCTGGACCGAGGATTGGGCCGGCGCCGAGCTCAACGCCGGCATGCTGCGCCTGACCTACGACTGGGCCGTCGACCGCACGCTCTATCCCGACGTCGAACAGGTGGCGAACGACCTGCATGCGCAGGGCTTCAAGTGGCTGGCGTACTTCAACACCTTCGCGCCCACCGACAGCGATCACTTCGATCCGCAGTACCTCATCCACGACGCCACCGGCGCCGCCTACCTGTTCGACTCGGTGCAGCTCGGCAAACAGAGCTCGCTCGTCGATCTGTCGAATCCCGCGGCGCGCGACTGGATGGCGCAAGCGATGGACGCGGCCATCGGGCTCGGCTTCGACGGCTGGATGGCCGACTACGGCGAGTGGCAGCCGGTCGACGCGGTGCTCGCCTCGGGCGAGTCGGCCGAAGCGACGCACAACGAGTATCCGGTCTGGTGGCAAAAGCTCAACGCGCAGGTGATCGACGCGCGCGCCGGCGACGGCGTCGAGCGGCTCGCGTTCGTGCGCTCGGGCTACACCGGCAGCCAATCGATCGCGCACCAGGTGGTGTGGGGCGGCGATCAGACCACCGACTTCGACGTCGGCGACGGATTACCGACCGTCTTGCCGATCGCGCTCGGCCTCGGCGTCGCCGGCTTCCCGTTCTTCGGCAGCGACGTGGCCGGCTACATGACCGTCAACGAGCATCCGCCGGTGTCGAAGGAGCTGTTCTTCCGCTGGGCGACGCTCGGCGCGCTGTCGCCGATCATGCGCACGCACCACGGCGCCACGCCGCAGCAGAACTGGCACTTCGACTCCGACGCCGACACGCTCGCGCATTGGAAGCGCTGGGCGACCACGCACATGAAGCTCTTGCCCTATCTGCTCGCCGTCGCCGGCGAGGCGAGCCGCACCGGCGCGCCGATGATGCGCCAGCTCGCGCTCGGCTTCCCCGGCGACGCGACGGCGTGGACCACCGCCGACGAATATCTCCTCGGCGGCTCGCTGCTCGTGGCGCCGGTGGTGACCGCGGGCGTGACGTCGCGCCCGGTCTACCTGCCCGCCGGCGCGTGGGTGCGCCTGTTCGGCCCGCGCGCGCGCGCGACCGGCCCGACGACGGTCGACGCCGACGCGCCGACGACGGAGCTGCCGATCTTCGCGCCGGCGGGGACGATCGTCCCCCTTCTGCCCGACGGCGTGGAGACGCTGGTCGATCCGATCGGCGATGCGCGCGAGCTCGAGGTGGTGCTCGGCGCCGACGGCCACTTCAGCGAGGCGGGCGGGCTCGACTACACGCTGCATTCGACGTCGCCTTCGTTGGCTGCGAGCGCCATGCTGCGCTGGAACGGCGCGCCGCTGGCCGCCTGCGCCACGCCGGCGCCGGGGGACGTCCCGTGCGCGTCGATCGATGGCGCGTCCGCGACGGCGACGGCGTACGTCACCGGCGACGGCACGCTCGACAGCGACGACGGCACCGTCAGCCTCGCGCTCGCCGGCGGATCGTCGACGCGCGCCTCGACCGTCCAGCTTCTGTGGTGACCCGGCTCTCGCTCGTCGGATCTCGTTAGCGGGCTCACGCGTCGAGCGTCGGGTCCTTTCCCGCGCGCAAGCTGTTATGATGACCGCGGGGCTACTCCGGGTGATCTGATCGTGCGCGCGTCTGCCGCAGCTCTCATCGTCCTCTGCGCCGGCAGCGTGGCCGCGGCGGACGCGGGACCGCCCGCCGCGTGGCTGGTGGTCGACTTCGCGTCCGCGACGGGCGGCGACTGGTTCCCGAGCGCGCTCGAAGAGTTGGTGGCGCGCGAGCTGTCGCGCTTTCACAGCGTGGCGCTCGTCGACAAGATCGATGCGCGCGCCTGCCCGGGGCGCGAGGCGCGCTGCCTCGTCGATCGCTATCGCGACGCGGGCGTGCAGGTCGTCGTGCTCGGCCGGCTGGTGCGCGAGCGGCTCGACTACGAGGTCTATGCGACCTGGCTGCGCGGGCGCGCCTTCGACGGCTCGCTCGCGGTCGCGCACGTCGACACGGCGACGCTGCGGCGCCACCTCGGCGACATCGTGCGCCCGATCGTGCAGCGCGGCGGCCTCGTCGACGAACGGCCGACGCCGGCGGCGGCGGCGACGGCTGGCGCCGCGACGACGAATGGCGCGCCGACGGCCGCCGCGCCGACGGCCACCGCGCCGACGGCCGCCGCGCCGACGACCGCCGCGCCCACGGCCGCCGCGCCGCCTGCGCACCACAGGCTGCTCGCCGCCCTGCTGCTCGCGGGCCTCCTCCTCTTCGTCGCGCTGCCGCCGCTGTCGGCCTGGCTCCTCGTCGGCAAACGCCAGCTCGCCAAGCGCGCGCGCCCGGCGTCCTGGAAGTGGTCGGGCGCGCTCCTGGCGGCGCTCGCGGCGCTGCTCGCCGCCGTCGTCTTCACCGACGCGCCCGCGCGCCTCGCCGACCAAGCCGCGCGCGCCGGCGGCGCCGTCGACGTCGTCGCCGCGCTCGCCGCCGGCCTCGTCTGGGGCGCGTTCGTGCTGGTCCATGCCACCTGGGTCTTCTCGCCGCTGCGCGGCCTCGGCCAGGCGCGCCACGACGCCATCTGGCCGCTCTTGCAGTCGTGGCTGGCGCTCGCGTTCCTGCGCGCCTGCCTGCTCGTCGTCTACGTGCCGCTCGTCTGGCTCACCTTCGCCGCCTGCGAGTCACTCGGCCTGCCGCGTCGCGTGACCCTGTCGCTGGCGCTGCCCAGCGTCGGGCTCGTCGCCTACTTCTGGCTGCTCACGCTCGTCGACAACCTGGCCTTGTACCTCGACGTCCACCTCGTCGTCGGCCCGGCGACGGCGCGCAACGCGTGGCACGCCACCATCAAGCGCTACTTCCGCGGCTATCTGCGCCGCAACGGCGTCGACGTCGACGCCGCGCTCTTCGAGCGGACGCTGTTCCTGCCGAGCCTCCTGCCGTCCGTGGTCAGCTACGGCGGCGGCTTCGCGCGCCCGCGCATCCTCGTCGGCGAGCAGGCGCGCGACGCGGCGCTCGGCCAGCTCCCCGACGAGAGCGAGCTGCCCGAGCGCACCGTCAACCCCGAGGAGCTGCCCTGGGGCCTGGTCGCGCCGTCGCTCGGCTCCGCGCCGCGCGCCCGCGACGCCACCTTGCACGAGCGCAGCGCCGACGAGCGCCGCCGCGTCCTGACCCAGGCGCCCGCCCGCCCACGCGCCGCCGCGCCGCGCGTCCTCGGCGAGAACGCCACGCTGCTCGGCTGGGTGATGCCGCAGCCCGCCGACGACGGCGTGCCGCTCATCGCCAACACCGTCGAGGACTTCGAGGTGGTCAAGCACCTTCTGACCGAGCACTACGCCGCCTTCGAGCGCAACCTCGACGACGACGAGATCGACGACACCGATCCGACGCAGAAGGACTTCCTGTTCGGCGCGCTCCTGCGCGAGATGAGCCTCGTCATGAGCCGCGACACGTTCCTCTCGACGCTGCGGCTGGCGTTGGGCCGCGGCGGCAACCGGATCGTCGGCGTCTACGAGCGCTTCCTCTCCGGCCCGGCCGCGCGCGTCGCCGACGCCTACGCCGCGCTCAACCAGGGGCTGCACCAGCTCATTCAGTACCTCTCGTTCGTGCGCGGCGGCGCCGACGCCTGGCTGACCACGCGCGCCAACGCGCCGCGCCTGATCCAGACCTCGAAGGAGCTGCTCGAGCACCTCGATCGCGCCGCCATTCCCACCGTCGAGCGGCAGCTCCTCGCCGCCACGCCGCGCAATCGCCTGTTGTGGCTCTCGCCGCTATTCCACGCGCCGCTCGGCCGGCGCCGCGACCGCGGGCTGCGCCTCGCCGCCGTGCTCACGCTGGCGCTCGCCGCCGGCGTGCTCCTCCTCTTCGCCCTGCGCGACGCCGTCGATTACCACCCCATCTACGTCGAGCGCATGCACTCCGCCGCGCCGACGCAAGGAGCCAGCTCCGATGAGCGATCCACAAAGCAGTAACCCCTCGGGCTTCTTCGAGGTCATCAACAAGAGCACCCTCGCGGTGAGCAAGAAGGCCGCCGGCGCCGGCGTCATCGGCCTGGTCGGCATGGGCGCGATCCTCTCGGTGGCGGCGGTCTTCTTCGTCACCGAGGACTTCTTCGTCGCCATGCTGCTCATCTCGCTGGCGCTGCTCGTCTACGCCTCGGGCGCCGAGATCGGAAAGCTCCTCCTGTCGACGATGACGGTCTTCTTCTCGTCGCGCCACCTGACGCCCAAGGCGGCGCAGCTGCAACAGACGCTGGCCGCGCTCGAGGAGTCGCTGACCATCCGCCGCGACCGCGACGGCGAGCTGCGCGTCGGTCCCGTCGACAAGGGCGCGCGCGTGCGCCTGCCCGACAACCCGCTCGTGCGCGACCTCGTCACCATGCAGGAGCGCGGCAAGAGCTTCGAGTACGCCGAGTACCTCGTCTACTCGTATTACGTCGAGTGCCACGAGCTCTACGATCACTCGGGCGCGCACCTCGACTTCGTCTCGGGCGCGATGCCGCTGTTCGGCCTCATGGGCACCGTGCTCGGGCTCATCAGCATGTTCGACAGCCTCGGCAGCGTCGTCACCATCGAGGCGATCGCGCCGCAGCTGGCGCTGGCGCTCAAGTGCACGCTCTTCGGCGTCGTCTTCTCGGCAGCGTACAAGATCAGCGCCACGCGCTTCGAGCAGCGCCTGAAGGGCCTCGACTACGACTTCGACACGCTGTGCCGCGGCCTCAAGGTGGTCTTCGAGAACCAGGCGCTCATCGAGGTGCAGAAGTGATCCGCCCGCGCGAGCCACGGCAGCGCCGCACCTTCGACATCTGGCAGATCGTCTACATCGATCTGATGACCAACGTGATGATCTTCTTCGTCGTGTTGTGGGCGGTGCAGAGCCGGCCCAAGCACAACGGCATCAGCGACACGCTCGGCACCGAGACGGTGAAGATGGTGAGCCTGCCCGGCGACGTGCTCTTCCCGTCGGGAAAGAGCGATCTCACCGACGCCGGCCACGAGGTCATGTCCAAGCTGTTCAACGACGACACGCACACCGTGCTCAACTTCGACGTCGGCCCGCTGCAGAAGCGCATGCTCGTCATCCACGGCCACACCGACAACGAAGGGCAAAAGGACAAGAACCTCGAGCTCGGCTTCGAGCGCGCGCTCGCCGCCTATCGTGAGATCGCGAAGTACGGCAACGAGGTGCCCGACCACGTGGTCATCTGCACGCACGCCGACAACACGCCGGCCGAGGAGGTGCCCGCGTTCTCGGGCACGCTCAGCGCCGCCGAGCAGGCGGCCGTGCGCGAGGCCAAGTCGAAGAACCGGCGCATCACCATCGAGGACAAGCTGGTGAGCCGCGCCAAGGTCGAGCCGTGATCGGCGCCAAGACCCTGGTGACGCTGACGCTGCTCACCGCCGGCGTCGTCGCCGCGGCCAGCTTCGGCGTGCTCGCGGCCGAGCGCCTCGAGAGCCGCGGCTGGGGCACGCTCCTGTTCATCGGCTGCTTCGCGGTCGTCGTCGGCACGCTCATGTTCCGCTTCTGGCGCCTCGGCGAGCCGAGCCGTCACTACTTCCGCTGGTCGACGGCGCGCGCGCACTGGGCTTCGGACGAGGCGCACTTCGTCGGCGGCGAGCGGCGGCGCGTCACGCTCGGCGACAACCGCGGCGAGGCGTTCGACCTCGGGCCGGCGCTGCAGCGCGCGGTGTGCGTGGCGATCGCGTTGCTGCTCGCGCTCGCCTGCATCGACGCGCGCTCGCTCGGGCTCCTCGACCGCTTCCAGCGCAGCCCGTCGGGCATCGGCGCCAGCTACTGTCCCGATCCGATCGCGCAGCCGGCGGCGGCGACGGTCGATCCCAACCTGCCCGGCTGCGAGCTCATGCGCCGCGCCTTCGCGCTCGGCTACGTGAAGAGCCTGGGCGAGTGCGCGCCGCAAAAACAGCAGGCGACGGCGGCGGCGCCGTGCACGCGCCGCCAGCGCGACGAGCCGGCGCTGCATTATGCGTGGCGCCTGCTCAAGCGCGCGTGGTCGGGCGTGCGCACGCATGCGGATGCGAGCGTGGTGCAGGGGCTGGAGCACGACTTCGGCAGGGGCGTCGGCAAGCTCGGCGACCTCGGCCGCGCCGAGCAGCAGCTGCTGGCGTCGGCGCCGCACGCGTCGCACCACGTGTGGACCAACCTGCCCGAGCCCGGCGACGACGCGTTCCGCGCGCGCGACTGCGAAGCCCGGCTGCGCTCGCTCGCGCATCGGCCGGCACCGACGGGGGAGCGACGCGCGAGCCAGGTCTTCGAGCACGTCCTCGGCCAGCTCCTGTTCGAGAGCCGCTACGAGCCGTCGGCCGGCTCGTGCCGCGAGCTCCACGTGCACTGGGGCGCGTCGCTCGATACCTGCCGGCGGCTCGCGCAAGATCCACGCGCCGTGCTCGCGTCGGCCGGCGCGCGGTCGGACGTCGAGGCCGTGCTCGCGCGCGATCGCGCCGGCGGCGACGCCTCGGCGTTCGTGAGCTTCCAGTGCTACTTCGAGGGCGACGCCGCCGCGGCGACGACGACGACGTTCGACTTCGCCGGCCGCCACTTCAGCGCCGAGGAGATCCACGTCGCACCGTCGCCGGCGGGCAGCGCGCTCTACAGCGATCGCTACGATGCCGTCGCGCGCCTGCTCGTGCACGGCTTCCACTACGGCGCCCTCCTCAGCGAAGCGGGCGTCGCCGCCGGCGCCGGCGACGGCATGCAGGCCGCGTTCGCCGGTCGGGACTATTTCCTGACGCGCCTCTACGGGCTCGACAGCCTCGACATCTACCTCGACGCCGGCTGGATCGCGTCGCGCCCCGATCTGCTCGAGGTCTATCCGTACGAGCGCCACCTCCGCAACTACGTGCAGATCTTCCGTCGCCAGTACGGGCGCGTGCGAGGCCGCCTGTGAGCCGCCTGTCCCTCGCCCTCGCCGGCGCGCTCGCCGTCGTCGCCTGCGCGCGCCTCGCCGCCGCCGACGAGGGCTACGGCGTCGAGCCGCGCGTGGCCTACCTCGAGCGCGCGCTCGGCGCGTTGCGCGAGACGCCGCCGGCGGCGCTGGCCCAGGCCAGCGACTACGTGCACGTCCTCAACCGCTCGAGCTGCGCGTCGAGCGTGCAGCGGCTCAAGGTCGAGTGCCTGATGACCGCCGCCCGCCAATACTGCCGCGGCAAGGGCGCCCGCCTGTCGAGCTGCGCCGTCGACCTGGACCTCGTGGTCAGCCGCATGCTCGGCGACGCCGAGCTCATCCCGAGCGATCAGCGCCTCCAGATCCTGACGCACGGCAAGGACTACCGGCACGACCTCGCGCGCGAGAGTCGCCGCATCGCCGGCGCGCTCGCCGTCGACTTCCGGCTGCGCATGGGCGACGCCGCCGACGACGCCCACGTCGCGCGCAACATCGATCGCTACTGTCTCGCCACCGGCGACGAAAACGCGATGGCGTGGCAGACCTGCGCCAGCGCGCTCGTGTGGTTCATCGCCACCGGATCGAACGGAGGCGCGCCATGAGGAACAGCGCGTTCCTGCAGTTCCTCGGCACCGAGGCCAAGCACCTCGAGCAGGCGGGGCTTCTCCGTCGCGAGCCGCTCCTGACGACGCCGTCGGGGCCGACGATCCGCATCGGCGATCGCGAGCTCCTCAACTTCGCCTCGAGCGACTACCTCGGCCTGTCGGCCCATCCCGCGGTCAAGAAGGCGGCGATCGGCGCGATCGAGACCTGGGGCGTCGGCCTCGCCTCGCCGCGCATGGCCGCCGGCACGCTGCCGCTCCACGCCGAGCTCGAGCAGACGCTGGCCAGGTTTCTCGGCACCGGCGACGCGCTCGTCTTCCCGAGCGGCTACCACGCCAACACCAGCCTCTTCGAGTCGCTGCTCGGCGATCGCGACTACCTCTTCTGCGACGAGCTCATCCGCCCCAGCCTCACCGACGGCGTGCGGCTCTGCCGCGCGCGCGTCTACTCGTACCGCAACCAGGACATGGAGCACCTCGAAGATCGCCTGCGCCGCTCGCGCGCGGCGCGCTTCCGCATCATCGTCACCGACGGCGTCTTCCCGCTCTCGGGCCTCACCGCCAACCTGCGCGACATCTACGGCCTGGCCGCCAAGTACAACGCGCTCGTCGCCGTCGACGACAGCCAGGGCATCGGCATCGTCGGCGAGCACGGGCGCGGCACGCACGATCAACTGGGCCTGACCGATCGCATCGATCTCGTCAGCGGCAGCTTCGGCGCGGCGCTCGGCGGCGGCGCCGGCGGCTTCGTCGCCGGCCGCAAGGAGATCGTGACCTGGCTGCGCCAGAAGTCGCGCGCCTATCTGTCGTCGACGGCGCTACCGCCGGCGTCGGTCGCCGCGGCGCTCGAGGCGCTGTCGCTGTTGCGCTCCGATCCGTCGCTGCGCGAGCAACTTGGGCTCAACGTGAAGCTCTTCCGCGACGCGCTCGCCGAGCACGGCCTATGGACCGCCGAAGGCGATCATCCCGCCGTCGCGGTGCTCATCCGTCACGCGGTCGCGGCGCAGCGGCTCGCCGACTTCCTGTTTCGCAAGGGCGTGTTCGCGATCGGCTTCTGCCACCCGGTGGTCCCCGAGGGCGCGGCGCGCATCCGCGCGCAGGTGACGGTGCGTCACAGCCAGAAGGCGCTGTCGCAAGCCGCCGATGCGTTCGCCGAGGGCGCGACCGAGCTCAAGATCGCGCGCACCTTCGACAACAAGAGCGAATAGCGGAGCGCACCGAATCCGACATCGTCGCTGACTCGATCAAGCTAGCGCCAACTCGTATCGGGGGCGACTGACAGTCGGCGAAGCACCGGATACGGTGGCAGCGTGGAGAGTCTGTCGTCGGCGAAGCAGGGGCTGCATGTGGTCGTGCTCCGACTTGCGAGCCTGGCGCCCGACATCGACACCTTCGTCGCCGAGTACGGCCGCTATCTCCACGGCGACGAGATCTTCCTGGTCATGCCGGCGCCGGCGCTGCGCGGGATGCGCGTGCGCTTTCGGCTCGAGCTCCTCGGCGGCGAGCGCGTCCTCGAGGGCCGCGGCACGGTGCGGCGCGTGCACGGCGGCCATCCGAACCTGATCCCGGGGATGGACGTGGCGTTCGAGCCGCTCGACGAGCGCAGCCGCACGGTGGTCGCGCGCATGCAGCCGGTGCATGCGCGGCCGAGCGCGCCGAAAAAGAAGACGGCCGCGTTCAACCTCGAGCAGGTGACCGCCAATACGTGCAAGGTCTCCGACGGCGGCGCCGAGTACGTCGTCGAGTGGTCGGTGCAGGAGGCGGCGCCCGAGCCGGGCACGTCGCTGGCCGCGTCGCTGCTCGCGGGCGTGGTCGCGCCGCTGCCGGCGTGGCTGCGTCGCGCGCCGGTGCCGCAGCTCGCGGCCGCCGTGCTCGTCAGCCTCGTCGTCATGTTCGTCGCGCGCGCGCGCTCGGTGCCGCACGCGGCCACGGCGATCGCGGCGGCCGCGCACGCGGCCGCGCCGGCACCGACGACGGTCGCGACGGCACCGACCGCGGTCGCGACGGCACCGACGGCGGCCGCCCCGCAGCCCGCGGCGCGCCCAGTCCCCGCGCGTGCGCCGGCGACGGTGTCGCTCGAGATCGCGACGCGCCCGCCGGGCGCCGCCGTCAGCGTCGACGGCACGCCGGTCGGCGTCGCGCCGCTCGCGCTCGAGATCGCCGCCGGGCCGCACCAGGTGAGCCTCTCCAAAGCGCGCTACGCCCCGGTCGCGTCGACGGTGGCGGCGCCCGGCAAGCTCGACATCGCGCTCGAGCGCCCACGCGGCACCCTGGTCGTGGAGTCGACCCCGTCGGCGGCCGATGTCCTCGTGCAAGGCCGCAGGCAGGGCAAGACGCCGCTGCGCCTCGACGTCGCCGCCTTCCAGCGCTACGACGTGCAGGTCGCCTTCGCCGGCGGCAAGACCTGGCGCCAGAAGGTCTACCTGAAGGGCCCGCGCACCTCCGTGCAGGCCCGGCTCGCGGACGCTCGCCTGACGAGGCGCTAGGCGCTGGCCGCGCTGGCAAATCGCGTTATCTTCCGGGCACGGCGAGGAGCGCGACGATGAGCGAGCACGAGCTTCCCTATGTCCTGTCGAGCCGCGCGGGCGGCGTGGTGACGCTGACCTTGAGCCGCGGCGAGCGCTTCAACCCGCTCTCGCTGCCGATGATCGCCGCGATCGAAGCCGAGCTCGATGCCGTCGCCGCCGACGCCACGGCGCGCGTGGTCGTGCTCGCCGGCGCCGGCCGCGGCTTTTGCGCAGGCCACGATCTGAAGGAGATGCGCGCCCACGCCGGCGACGAGGCGTGGCAGCGCAATCTCTTCGCCGCCTGCGCGCGCATGATGCTCAAGCTCACCGAGCTGCCGCAGCCGGTGATCGCGCGCGTGCACGGCATCGCCACCGCGGCGGGCTGCCAGCTCGTCTCGATGTGCGATCTCGCCGTCGCCGTCGAGGAGGCGAAATTCGCGCTGCCCGGCGTTAACATCGGCGTCTTCTGCTCGACGCCCGCGGTGGGCGTCGTGCGCAACATCGGGCGCAAGCGCGCCATGGAGATGCTGCTCACCGCCGAGCTCGTCGACGCCCGACAGGCGCTCGCGTGGGGCCTGGTCAACCGCGTCGTCCCCGCCGCCGGGCTCGACGCCGAGGTGGCGCGCTTCGCCGATACCATCCTCGCGCGCAGCGGCGCGGTCGTCGCCCTCGGCAAGCGCGCCTTCTACGAGCAGGTCGACCTCGGCCTCGCCGGCGCCTATCGCGCCGCCTCCGAGCAGATGACCTGCAACATGTCGTTCGACGACGCCGGCGAGGGCATCGACGCGTTCCTGGCGAAGCGCGCGCCCGCCTGGCACGGCAAATAGCCGCACGACGCCGGGGCGCTACGGCTGCGCCGGGCTCGCCGGTGTCGCCGCGCGCCGCCGCGCTTCGCCCTCGATGATGCTCGCCGTGTGGACGAGCGCCAGGTGCGTGAACGCCTGCGGAACGTTGCCGAGCAGGCGCTTGCGGTGCGGATCGTACTCCTCCGAGAGGAGCCCGAGATCGTTCTGGAACGACACCAGCCGCTCGAACAGCTGCTCCGCCTCGTGCAGCCGCCCCTGCAGCGCGTAGTTGTCGGCGAGCCAGAAGCTGCACGGCAGGAACACGCCCTCGTCGCCGCGGAGGCCGTCGACGTTGGTCTCGGTGGCGTAGCGCCGCACCAGGCCGTCGCGCAAGAGCGTCTTCTCGATGGCGCGCACCGTGCCGAGCATGCGCGGATCGGTCGCCGAGAGAAAGCCGTGCTGCGGGATCTGCAGCACCGCCGCGTCGAGCGCCTTGGAGCCGTACGACTGCGTGAAGGCGCCGAGCTCGGCGTCGAAGGCGTGGTCGAGGATGTCGCGCCGGATCTCGTCGCGCAGCACCGACCAGCGCCGCCGCCGGCCCTGCCAGCGCTCGTCGCCGAAGCCGCCGTCGGCGAGCTTGATGGCGCGGTCGATCGCCACCCACGCCATCAGCTTCGACTGCGTGAAGTGCCGCTGGCCGGCGCCGCGCACCTCCCAGATGCCCTCGTCGGGCCGCTGCCAGGCGAGCTCGACGAAGTCCATGAGGCCGTGCGCGATCTCGGCGCCTTCGTCGTGGCCGGAGAAGGCCTTGGCCGAAAACGCCTGCCAGACCGTGTCCATGAGCTCGCCGTAGATGTCGAGCTGGAACTGCTGATGCGCGGCGTTGCCCACGCGCACCGGCTTCGAGCCTTCGTAGCCGGGCAGCCAGTCGAGCTCGAGCTCGGCGAGCCGCCGCTCGCCGGCCACGCCGTACATGATCTGCGCCTGCGCCGGATCGCCGGCGGCGGCGCGCAGGAGCCAATCGCGGAAGCGCTTGGCCTCGTCGCGGTAGCCGCCGAGGAGCAGCGCCGAGATGGTGAGCGACGCGTCGCGGATCCAACAGAAGCGGTAATCCCAGTTGCGCTCCCCGCCCAGCTCCTCGGGCAGCGACGTGGTGGCGGCGGCGACGATGCCGCCGGTCGGCTCGTAGGTGAGCGCCTTGAGCGCGATGAGCGAGCGCATCACCTCGTCGCGCCAGCGGCCGTGATAGGTGCAACGCGACGTCCAGGCGCGCCAGCGCGACTCGGTGTCACGCAACAGCGCCTCTTGATCGAGGCCGCGCGTCGGCGCTTCGTGCGACGGGAACGACTCGAGCGACCAGGCGATGCGCTGCCCGGGCCGCACGCGAAACTCGGAGATCACGTGGGCGAGCTTGACGTCGAAGCGCCCGCCGCCTTCGAGCCGCAGCGCCTCCGGCCCGGCGAGGAACGCGAAGCCGTCGAGGTCGGGGCGCACCCACGGCAGATCGACGCCGTAGCCGAAGCGCGGCGCGAGATCGAAGTACGTCGCCACCTCGCCCTCGAGGCCCTCGACGATGCGCACCACCGTCGAGCGGTCGCGGACCGGCATGAAGTCGATGAGGCGGACCTTGCCCTCGTCGCAGCTGATCTCGGTTTCGAGGACGAGCGTGTCGGGGCGATAGCGGCGCTTCACCGCGCGCACCGGCGTCACCGGGCGCAGCAGCCACTCGCCGTGCTCTTCGCGCCCGAGCAGCGACGCGAAGCACGCGTCGGAGTCGAAGCGCGGCACGCACAGCCAGGCGACGGTGCCGTGTTTGTCGATCAGCGCGCAGGTGCGTCCGTCGCCGACGACGCCGTAGTCTTCGATCTTGGATGCCATGGTCCATCTCGGATAAGCGGCGGCGGTGACGCTGCCATTCGCCGGCCGCCGATTACCGGACGACACCGATGAGGAGCGCCAGCCAGACCGCCGTGAACACCAGCGGCAGCACCGTCGGTGCGACCATGCCGAGCGCGCGCAGGTGACCGCGGCCGTGGAGCGGCGGCAGCTCGTCGCCGCCGTCGGACGTGCGCGCGGCGAACTCGCGACGGATGCGGCGCATCGTGAGCAGGCCGGCCGCGATCGAGATGGCGATGGCCACGCTCGTGCAGAGCGCGACGACGGGGATGAAGAGGGCGAGCGGGACGGCGGTGCGCGCGGCCGCGGAGCGCTCAGCGTTGGCGGTCACGATGGCGAACGCGGTGAAGAGGAAGGACTGCGACATCACGAACCAGTTGAGCCGCTGCGTGAGCAGGGCGTCCTCGTGCTCGAGCTCGCTGCGCAGGAGCCGGTACCAGTCGATCGCGGACGGCATCTGGCTCCTTTGTAAGCGTCGGGCTGCGCGAGTCGCGCGGCGCCTCCGTGTTTGCGCGAGTCGTGCAGCGGGCGCTACAATGAAGGAGCCGACCCGCGTCGCTGGCGCGCGGTTGGAGCGCAAAATGCAGAGCTACGGACGATACGAGCTGCTCGAGCGGCTCGGACGCGGCGGGATGGCCGAGGTCTTCCTGGCGCGCATGAACGGCCCGATGCATGTCAGCCGCTATGTCGCCATCAAGCGCATCCTGCCGGAGATCTCGGACATCGCCGAGCTGACCACCATGTTCCTCGACGAGATCCGGCTGGTCGTGCACCTGTCGCATCCGTCGATCGGCACGGTGCACGACTTCGGCATCGAGGGCGGCGCGATCTTTCTCGCGCTCGAGCTCATCGAAGGCGTCGACATGCGCGGCGTCCTGCAGCACGCGCTCAAGACGCAGCAGCCGATTCCGCTCGAGTGCGCGCTCTACATCGCGGCGCAGGTGGCGCGCGCGCTCGACTACGCGCACAAGGCGTGCGACGCCGAGGAGCGGCCGCTCGGCATCGTTCATCGCGACGTGACGCCGTCGAACATCATCGTCTCCTTTCGCGGCGACGTGAAGCTGGTGGACTTCGGGATCGCGCGCGCGGCGTCGCACGTGCGGCTCCATCACACGCGCGGCGGCGAGCTCAAGGGAACCATCCGCTACATGTCGCCCGAGCAGGCCGGCGGCAGCGAGATCGACGGGCGCTCCGATCTGTTCTCGCTGACGACGGTGCTCTTGGAGATGGTCATCGGCCATCCCGCGTTCAAGGCCGACTCCGACGTGCAGGCGCTCAAGCTGGTGCAACAGGGGCGCGCGCCCGAGCGCGATCGCTACGCCGAGCTCATCCCCGAGGACGTGCGCGCGATCATCGATCGCGGCATGCAGGTCGATCGCGAGGCGCGCTTTCAGACGGGCGAGGCGCTCGCCACCGAGCTGGAGCGGGCGCTGCGCTCGCGGGCGCCGGCGTTCGGTCCGGGCGATCTGGCGCGCATGATGGCGGAGCTGTGCGGCGACGAGCTCAAGCAGCATCGCGCGCGCATGCGCGGGTTCTCCGAGAGCGGGCGCGACGACGACGACTCCTCGCGGCGCGCGCTGGCGACGGCCGCGACCCGCGCCGCGACGCCGCCCGTGGAGTCGCCGACGCGCGCGGGCAAATCGCCGGCGACGCCGTCCAGCGCGGCGCGCGCCGAGGTCACGTCGCCGATGGGGCAGGTGGAGACACCGCTGCCGCCGGTGCCGCGACGGCGCGGCGCGGCGGTGCTCGCGGCCGGCGCCGCGGCAGTGGTGGCGGCGGTGGTGATCGTGGCGGCGCGTCCGCGCGCGGGCGGTGACGGCGGCGCGACCGGAGCGCCCGTCGCGGCCACGCAGCCGACGACGACGCAGCCGACGGCCACGCAGCCGACGACGACGCAGCCGACGACAACGCAGCCGACGACGACGCAGCCGCAGTCGCCGCCGGTCGCGCCGCCGACGCCGCCGCCGAGCGGCGCCGCGACCGCGCCGATCACCACCAGGACCAGGACGCCCGCCACGTTCGGCACGCTCAACCTGCAGAGCTCGCCGTGGGCCAACGTCGTCGTCGACGGCAAGGGCGTCGGTCAGACCCCCGTCGTCGGCCTGCGCCTCGCGGCGGGCCGCCATCGCGTCACCCTCGTCAACCCCGGCCTCCCCGCGCGCACCATCACCGTCGTCGTGCC
>Ga0134125_10003738_pt1 | contig 17536 bp, 16 predicted proteins | sample KB31751_FD_96464 | JGI IMG/M metagenome (GOLD analysis project Ga0134125, IMG submission 96464) | Terrestrial soil microbial communities with excess Nitrogen fertilizer from Kellogg Biological Station, Michigan, USA - KB3-175-1 | ecosystem: Environmental > Terrestrial > Soil > Unclassified ...
CACCGGGTGAGATGTTCCTTTGTCATGCTGCTGGAAGACATCAAGCGCCACACCGAAAAGTTGACCGGCGTTGGCCGGCCGTCGGCGCATCAGGCGCAGGCCCTGGTGCGGGAGCGCAAGGCCAATGCCTATTGTTTCCATGATGACGGGCTGACCCCCAATAATCCCGGATGGCCGCTGATCCATTATCGCGGTGTGGTTCGGCTGGATGAGGCCTTCGACCCGGCTGCCATTTTCGAGGTGCTGTTTGATAGCCATGGCTGGCGCGACGGCTGGCGGGATGGGATCTATGATTTCCTGCACTATCATTCCTCCACCCATGAAGTGCTGGGCATCGCCCGGGGCTGGGCCAAGGTGCCCTTCGGCGGCGCGCGGGGCCGCAACCTGATGCTGAAGGCCGGCGATGTGATCGTGCAGCCGGCGGGCACGGGGCATCAGCGCATTGCCGCATCCCGCGATCTGCTGGTGGTGGGCGCCTATCCGGCCGGCAGCGACTATGACGAATGTCATCCGCGGAAGGGCGATCATGACCGCGCTCTGCGCGCCATCGCCAAAACGCCCGCCCCGCGCACCGATCCGGTCTATGGCGCCAAGGGGCCGCTGAAGCAGCTCTGGCGCTCGCGCTAGCCGACTTTCTTCTTGTCCTGATTTGTCGTTGTTTGCGCCGAACGTTCGGCCTCTTTCGTGCCCGGCACGATGCCCTTCTTCTCGACATGGGTGATGAAGGCCTGGACCCAGTCCTCGAAGGCGCTCATGCCGGTCGGTTCCTTGACCATGTCTTCCACCTGGTCGTCAGCATAAGGCTTGCCAGCGCCGAATACGGTGCAGCGCCATAGCGTGTCCGGCACCTCGATGTCGCTGTAGCGGCATTGCCAGACCAGCCCCTGATAGGCGTTGCGTTCGTCCTTGCCGCGCATCGGGTGCTGGCTGGCATCGAACCATTCGGGATGCTCCAGATGCTTGGGCATGCCCTTGCCGTCTTCCTCGTTGGCGCCGTCATCGCCATAACAAAAGAAAGCGGCGGTGCGGCCCGACAGATGATTGCGGCTGATCTCGCGCCAGAGGGCAGAGCGCTCCAGCGCCTGGGCTTTCAGCGTGTCCTTCTTGTCGATCAGGTCGGGCCGCGGATTGCCGCCATTCATGCAAACCAGCCGGTCGAACATCAGCTTGAGATTGGAAGAGGCGCCGTACCAGTTCACCGGTCCGATGATCGCCCAGGCATCGGCGCGGGCCAGCCGGCCATAAAGGTCCAGATTCCACATCAGGTCGGGCTGGTTTTCGCTGCCGGGCCCATAACAATTGCAAGGCCAGACGCAGAGCGCCATGGAGGAGGAAACGCAGGCATTGCAGCTCTGGATCTTGGGCTTGCCATGCTCGTTGCCGATGTCTTCTGTGTCCACTTGCCAGCCTGCCGGCATCATCGCCGCCATGCGCAGCATCAGGGCGCGCGCCTTGGAATCCAGACCAGGACAGGAATGCAGCCGCCGCTGCGAACCGGCAATCAAAAGCACACGCAAAGGGCGCTGTTCAGTACGCTGGATGGCGCTTTCGCCGTTATCCTTTGACATGCAAGCGCAACGGGCTGGAACCGCAGCAGTTCCCGGAACTGGCCTACGTGCCGGTGGTTGTCTTGGCACAGATTTTCCCGGAGACGCTGGATGACCAAGAATCTGGACGACAAACTCGACCCCAAAGCCAAGGGCCAGAAAACCGCCCAGTCGGATTTCGACCGCAACCGCGATGGCCTCTATGGCGGCCTGCCCAAGGCGCGCGATCCCAAGGCGCCCGGACCGGAGTCCAAGCAACCCCACCCTGAACGCTGATGGCCAAAACAGTCGGCGACTTTGTGCTGGAGCGCCTGGCCGTCTGGGGCGTGCGGCGCGTTTTTGGCTATCCCGGCGATGGCATCAACGGCATCACCTCCGCGCTGGGCCGTCAGGACAAGGTAGATTTCATCCAGGTGCGGCATGAGGAAGAAGCCGCCTTCATGGCCAGCGGTCATGCCAAGCTGACGGCCGAGGTGGGGGTCTGTCTGGCTACCAGCGGCCCGGGCGCCGTGCATCTGCTGAACGGACTTTATGATGCCAAGCTGGATCGCAAACCGGTGGTCGCCATTGTCGGCCAGTCGGCGCGGATGGCGCTGGGCGGCCACTTCCAGCAGGAAGTGGATCTTCTGTCCCTGTTCAAGGACGTGGCATCGGATTTCGTGCAGGTCTGCACCACGCCCGAACAGGCGCGGCACCTGATCGACCGCGCCGTCCGCATCGCCAAAGCCCAGCGCACGGTGACGGCGGTGATCTTTCCCAACGACGTGCAGGAACTGGCGGCGGCCGAGCCGCCGCGCGCCCATGGCAGCATTCATACGGGCGCGGATTTCCGTGTACCCGTGGTTCAACCCGGAGCGGATGACGTGCAGCGCGCCGCCGATCTGCTCAATCGCGGCGACAAGATCGCAGTGCTGATCGGCGCCGGCGCCTGGAATGCGCCCGAAGAGGTGATGGCCGTCTGCGACCGGCTTCAGGCCGGTGTCGCCAAGGCGCTGCTGGGCAAGGCGGTGTTGTCGGACGACCTGGCTTATTCCACTGGCCAGATCGGGCTTTTGGGCACCAAGCCGTCCTGGGCCATGATGCAGGGCTGCGATACTTTGCTGATGATCGGCACTACCTTTCCTTATTCGGAATTCCTGCCCAAGGAAGGCCAGGCCAAGTGTGTGCAGATCGACATCGATCCCACCATGCTGTCCTTGCGCTATCCCGCCGATGTGGCGCTGGTGGGGGACGCCTGCGCAAGCCTGAAGGCGCTATTGCCGTTGCTGCAGCAGAAAGGACGCGGCGCCTGGCGGGAGGATATTGAAAAGAATGTCGCCGCCATGTGGGCGGAAGAAGAGCGCAAGGCCCATATCGAGGCGACGCCGCTCAATCCCGAATTGTTCTATTGGCAATTGACCGACCGGCTGCCGGCCAATGCCGTGATTTGTGCCGATACCGGCATGTCCACCACCTTCTTCGCGCGGGCCGTCAAGCTGCGGCGGGGCATGAAGACCGCGATTTCCGGCACCTTGGCCACCATGGGGCCGGCCATGAGCTATGCCCTGGCCGCCAAGTTCGCCTTTCCCGACCGGCCGGCCTTCGCTTTCATCGGCGATGGCGCCATGCAGATGCTGGGCATGAACGGTCTGATCACGGCGGCCAAATATTACAGGCGCTGGAGCGATCCGCGCCTGATCGTGGCGGTGCTCAACAATCGCGACCTCAACATGGTGAGTTGGGAATTGCGTGCGCTGGGCGGCTCGCCCAAGGTCGAAGCCACGCAGGATCTTCCCGACATCGACTATGCCGCCCAGGCCGAAATCCTTGGCCTCAAGGGCCTGACCGTTGCCGCACCGGGCGACGTGGATGGGGTTTGGGATCAGGCGCTGGCGGCCGACCGGCCTGTGGTGATCGACGTCAAGGCCGATCCCAATGTCATCGCTTTGCCGCCGCACGCCACCTTCGAGCAGACGAAAAATCTGTTCCTGGCGCTGGCTCGGGGTGACAGCGATCGCAGGGCCATCATCGACCAGTTGATCAAGCAACTCGCCGCCTGAGGAGATTTCAGAATGGATAAGGACCAGCAGGCGTTTGCCCATCCGCGAGATCCGCAGCAGAAGTACCCCAAGCCGCCATTCAAGAAGCAGAAACAGCCCTGGCCCGGCCTGGCCTGCAAGATGGAGCCGCCGCCGGATCATGGCGAGAAAAGCTACAAAGGCTCTGGCCGGCTGGCGGGCCGCAAGGCGCTGATCACCGGCGGCGACAGCGGCATGGGTCGCGCCGCGGCTATCGCCTTTGCCCGCGAGGGCGCCGACGTGGCGATCAACTATTTTCCGTCGGAAGAAGAAGATGCCCAGCAGGTGCTGACCTTGATCAAGGAAGCGGGTCGCACCGGCCTCGCCATTCCTGGCGATCTGCGTGAGCAAGATTTCTGCCGCAAGATGGTGGAAGACGCCGTCGGCCGGCTCGGCGGGCTGGATATCCTGGTCAACAATGCGGCGCGTCAACAGTCATGCGAGTCCATCGCCGACATCACGGCGGAGGATTTCGACGCCACCATGAAAACCAATATTTATGCGCCTTTCTGGACCATCCAGGCGGCGCTGCGACACCTGAAGCCGGGCTCGGTGATCATCGCCACCACGTCGGAGCAGGCCTATGACCCGTCCGCCGATCTCTATGACTATGCCCAGACCAAGGCGGCGACCATGAACTACGTGAAGTCGCTGGCCAAGCAGCTCGCCAGGAAAGGTATCCGCGTCAATGGCGTGGCGCCCGGCCCGATCTGGACGCCCTTGCAGGTCTCGGGCGGCGCGCCGATGGAGAAGCTGGAGAAGTTCGGCAGCCAGTCATCCTTGGGCCGGCCCGGACAGCCGGCGGAGCTTGCGTCCATTTACGTACAGCTCGCGGCCGCAGATGCCAGCTTTACCACCGGCAATATCTATGGCGCCGGCGGCGGCAAGGGCCAGCCATAGCGACAGAAAATCCGGTACGGAACTCGCCGATGTTCCGCCCGTTGCTTTGGCATGGCCTTTGATCCGCTCGCCGGCGCCAAGCCGCTTCCCGCCGACGCGCGCGATACCCGCGAAGCCGCCAAGGCGGTGGGCCTGCGTTACGTCAGCGATCAGCAGTCAGGCATCAGCCGCGTCGGCGCACAAGGCCGCTTCCGCTATCGCGGGGCCGACGGCAAACCGGTCAAGGATCGCGAAACGCTGGAGCGCATCAAGGGTCTTGTCATTCCTCCCGCCTGGACCGATGTGTGGATCGCGCCGCGTGCCGATGCTCATCTCCAGGCCACCGGCCGTGATGCCCGTGGCCGCAAGCAATATCGCTATCACGCCGACTTCGCACAGATTCGCGATGCGGTGAAATATGCCCATCTGGTGGAGTTTGCCCAGGCGCTGCCGGATCTGCGGCGCCGCCTCAAGCGTGACCTGGCGCAACAGGGGTTGCCGCGGGAAAAAATCCTGGCCGCCGTCGTGACCCTGCTGGAGCAGACCCTGATCCGCGTCGGCAATGAGGATTATGCCCGCGCCAACAAGAGCTTCGGCCTCACCACCTTGCGCAACCGGCATGTGAAGGTGAGGGGCACGGAGGTGCGGTTCCTCTTCAAGGGCAAAAGCGGCAAGCAATGGTCGCTGTCCCTGCGCGCGCCGCGGGTCGCCAAAGTCGTGCGCTCATGCCAGGACCTGCCGGGCCAGCATCTGTTCGAATATCGCGGTGACGACGGCGCGGTGCATGCCGTCACCTCCTCGGACGTGAACGATTATCTGCGCGAGATCACCGGCTGCGACATCACCGCCAAGGATTTTCGCACCTGGACCGGCACGGTGAAGGCGGCCATGGGCTTTCGCGAACAGCAAGGACCTTTCACCAAGAAAGCGGTGCGCACCGTGATCGGCGCCGTCGCGGAGGAGCTGGGCAATACCATTGCCGTCTGCCGCAAATGCTACGTCCATCCCGGCGTGCTGGCGGGCTTCGAGGCGGGCACGCTGAAGCTCAGAGTGCCGGCGCGGGGCCGTGACGGGATGAACCCGCAAGAGCTGGCAGTGCTGGCCTATCTGAAGCGGCTGGCCAAGCATAAGTCTTGATCAAACACTGCGCAGGTGAAACTGCTTCTGCAGGGCCCGCCGGCCTTCCCGAAGCTTGGCTTCTTTCTGCTCGATATCCGCCAGCTCGGCTTTCGCGGCCGCCTTGGCGCGCCGCTCGGCAGCGGCTTCCGCTCTCTTTCTGGCCTTTTCTTCCCGCTCGCGGTCCTTTTTGGCCTTGGCGTCTTTCTGCTTCTGCCGCGCGGCGACTTTCGGCGGGGCTGGCCTGTCCGGTTGCGCCTTGTAGGGTCCAGACTCCCCGTGCGGCCGGCGCAGCACCACGCCCGGCTGCTCCGCGGCGGCTTTTACCGCCTCCGGCTCCTTGGTCTCGGCGGCAAAGCCTTGTGCAAAGATGCGGGGATGGGCTTCCCAGGCCTCGGCTGCCGCTTTCATGGAAGGTGCGGCAACGATCAGATCGTAAAAGCCGATATGGGTCTTGAAGATTTTCAGGGCACGAGGCATCCGGCGATCGTCCGATTCCGCACGTGTGAAAACAAGACGGCATTCCTTGAGGTTCCAAGGAACCCCAACCCTGCGCCCGGCGTTCGTCCGGGGAATTAACACGGAGTCATGAAATGCCGGCCCAGGACGCCATCGCGCTTCTCAAAGCAGATCACCGCAAGGTGGAAGAGTTGTTTGAAAAGTATGAAACCGCACGTGGCCGCAAGGCCGACATCGCCAAGCAGATCTGCATGGAATTGCTCATCCATACCATGATCGAGGAAGAGATCTTCTATCCCGCGTGCCGTGAGGCCGGTGTGGAAAGCGACATGATGGACGAGGCCAATGTCGAGCATGATGGCGCCAAGACCCTGATCGCCGAGCTGGAAAATGGTTCGCCGGATGACGAGTTCTATGACGCCAAGGTCAAGGTGCTGTCCGAAGAGATCAAGCATCACGTCAAGGAAGAAGAAAAGCGCGGCGGCATTTTCACCGAAGCGCGCAAGGATCTCGATCTTGATGCCCTGGGCGAAAAGCTGATGGCACGCAAGCAAGAACTGAAGGCGCAGTTCGAGCAGAAGGGATTACCGATGCCCTTCACCCTGACCATGACTGCGCCGCCCCTGGAACAGCGCGCCGGAGCTTGAGCCATGGCCTCGCAGGATGACCGCGAGGGCGCCCACAAGCGCGCTCGCATGGCCGTGCCGCCGAGCGCTCCACCAGGCATTGAGCAGGATGAGAAAGGCAATCTTATTCCTTTCGAGAAGCGTACTCGGGACGATCAGGAAAAAGCGCGGGGCGCCGGCTGAGGCCGCCGCTCAAGCTTGCTGGTAGTGGATCTCGAATTTCTTGTTGGTGATGAACAGCACCGTCACGTCGCGCTCCTGCGTGGCGCCATGCTGCATCTTCATCCCTTCCGGAAACCAGACGAAACTGCCGGGCCCGAAGGAGCCCTGATGCGTCACCAGGGTGCCGTCCAGCACATACATGCCATGGGCACAAGGGTGGGTGTGCCAGGTATTGGTGAAGCCAGCGGGATATTTCACCATCCGCACGGTGACGCCGGTGTCCGGGTCTTCCAGGAAACGCTTGGCGAACAGCGCCTTGCCGATCTCCGGTATGAAGCGCTCTTCCCACGGCATGGCGCTGGAATCGAACACTTGCAGCGTATCTTTCGCGTCCATGACAGGCTCCTGACTAGCGCGGACCGGTAGCGGGCCCCTGGTCCCATGGAAAGCCGTAGGTCGGCAGCTTTTCTGGCAGCAGAAATTTCGCATATTCGATGCGGTTGTTCACGGCGACAAGCTGCAGGATTTCCCGCCCATCGCCCAAGGGGATCATGGTCTGGCTGTAGCCATCCAGATCGATGTTGTAATCGATCGGCGTCTCGATCAGCGACCACAGGCCTTCGCCGCCGCGCTGGTTGATGAACATGCCTTGGCCGACACGGCCGATCTCGTCGCGCACCACCGAACGTGACGACACGATCAGGGTGCCGTCCGGCCCGCCCCAAGGCGACCAGACGATATAGGGCGTGCCATTGGGAAATTGCCGCCAGCGGTCCTGGACCAGGGTGCCGGGCTGTTTGGGGTCTCCCCAATTCAGGCCGTCGGCCGAGGTGCGGAAATGAACGGCATTGGTGCGCGGCTCCAGGGCATAGCCTGGCGCGCTCACCAGTTCATAGCTCATGTAATATTTGCCTTTGCCATCGCGGGCGACAACCGGCATGCCCGGTCGCGACAGGCCGTCCGGGATCGCAACATCGTAGACGATGGGTCCCCAGCTCTTGCCGCCATCGGTGGACACCACATGGTCCAGAAGCTGGCTGTAACCGTTCTTCTTGTCGCGTTCGTCCGAGAAATAGGCGACCAGCCGGTTCTGCGGGTCTGCGAACAGATACGGCTCAAAGACGGGAGTCTGGTCGCGCGACAGGCCCGCGCGATCCATCGGGTCATAACGGCCGATGCCGCCGATTGCGATGGTGCTGAGATAGGTCCAGCTCTTGCCGTCATCCCGGCTGACCGCCACACCCAGCGCGCGCTTGCCCGGATCCTGGGACGCCTCGCCGCCACAGGCCATGATCGTACCGGCAGGGAATTCACCCATGCGCACGGGAAGTTCGTACAGGCAGGGCTGGCCCCGCAGTTGCGGGATTTCTGAAAAAGGTTGCCAGGTCTCACCATTGTCTGTGCTGCGGAATACGGCCAAATCGCCGCGGCGGGCATAGGTTGCCAGCAGCGTTCCTTTTTGCGGCCCAACCTTCAATTGAATCACCCGCGGATAGCTCGCGCCGGGACTCTGTTCCCGGGTGAAAAAGCCGATCTTGGAGGTGAAGACCGTTGGGGTGGGAATGCCGAATTGGGGCACGGGCGGGGGCGTGGGTGGCGGCTGCTGGGCTGCCGCTGAAAGCGGTACTGCCAGGAGAGCTGCCCAAAGCAGGTTTGCTGGTCTCATGATTTGTGCACCCGATCGGTCGCAAAATGATCCGCCGGGCCTTCGTCCCTGTCAAATTCCCCGCTGTAACCCGATACCGCGTTCTGGGCTCTTCAATCCTGTCGGGTTTTCACGATAGTCTTTCGCCCGAGAAGAACGGCCAAGGCCGCCCGCAAAAGGGGGAAGCTGTGCGTTTCGCGATCGCTGCGATTTTCGTGTTGGGCCTGTCGGTCCCGGCTCTGGCCGAACAGGTCAATCTCCTGTCTCCGCCCATGATCACCAATGCCGGGCTGAAGGAGATCAATGCCCGCTATACCGGAAAGACCGGCGTGACCTTCAATATCGCCGGCACCGAGATCACCAAGCTGGCGGACGCGATCAAGACCACCACGCCGCCGCCGGACATCATCTTCATGCCCACCGACATGATGACCAAACTGGAGGCCTCGGGCGGCGTCAGGCCGGGCGAGCGCGTTCATCTGGGCCGCATGCAGATCGGGCTTGCCGTCGCCAAGGGCGCCCCCCATCCTGATATTTCCACCGTCGCCAAACTGGCGGCGGTGCTGAAAAGCGCGAAAATGGTGGTTTATACCAATCCGGCCAATGGCAGCCTACAGGCCCGCATGATCGACACCTTGCTGAACCGGTCCGAATTCGCCGGCGTGCACAAGCAGGTCAGCAGCAAGGGCAACGGCATCTCCGCTCTGGCACGCGGTGATGGCGACATGGCGTTGCAACTGGTTTGCGAAATCCTGGACCGGCCGGAGACCGAGCTGGTTGGCCCGCTGCCGGCAGAGCTGCACGCCTCCATCGATGCCGATGCGGCGGTGCTGACGGGGGCGCCCCATCCCAAAGAGGCCGCAGCCTATCTCAGCACGATTACACAGCCGGACGCGGTGGCGATCTGGGCTTCCAAAGGATTGGTGCGGCAATGAAGATCAAGCTGTTGGTTCTGGCGCCCGCGCTGCTGGCGCTGCCGGCCCTGGCCCAGGAGGTGGACCAGGCAGAGGTGCAACGGATCATCGCGGCACATCCCGATTATGCGCGGTGGCTATCCGATCCCAAGCTGGCCCAGCTGACCCTGGCGGGACCGAAAATGCCTGGCTCGCCCTACAATGTGGATGACATCCGCCGGCCGCAGCCGCGCCGTGTGAATACCGGTACAGCGTGCTCGGCGCGCATGCCGGCCGGTGCCGAAGTGCTGTTCGACGGCCATGATCTGTCGAAATGGACGGGGGATCATTTCGACCAATGGACCCTGCATGACGGCGTCGTCACCACCGGCGCCCGGGTCTATAATTTCCTCAAGACGAAGGAGAGCTTCGGCGACGCGCAGATTCATGTGGAGTTTCGCGAGCCGGAGCAGCCGCATCCGCCCGTCAATCCGCAATATTGGGGCAACAGCGGCGTTTTTCCCATGGGCTTGTATGAGGTCCAGATTTTGGACAACTACAAGAATGAGACCTATCCCGACGGCATGGTCGGCAGCATCTACTCCCAGTTTCCGCCAAAGGTGAATGCGGCGCGGCCGGCGGGGGTCTGGCAATGCTATGACATCACCTTCCATGCGCCGCATTTCTCTGGCACCACCGTGACCCAACCGGCGCGCATGACGGTGAAGCTGAATGGGGTGCTGGTGCAGGACAATGTGGCGCTGATCGGCGCCACGGTGCATGGCAAGGTAGGCGTCTATGCGCCCCATGCCGCCGAACTGCCGCTGGCGCTGCAGGATCATGGCAATCCCGACAGCCATGTCTCCTTCCGCAATATCTGGATAAAGAGACTTTCGAACTAGGCTTTGACGGGCTTGAGGCCCAATTTGGTCATGGCCTGGTTGAAATGCGCCAGGGCTTCCCGTGTGGGGCCCGCATAGGGTCCCAGCGACGGCTTGTTGCCCATATAACCGATATCGGCCGCCCCTTCCGGAAGGCTGTAGAAGCCGATCATCATCAGGCCGCGCAGGCGGGCGAAGAACTGGGCAGGCCGCTCATAGCCGGGCGCGATCTTCTGGTGCCAGGCGATCAAATCGAACACGGCGCGGCGCTGCGCGTCGGTGGCGCCGGCAAAATCGGTGTTGAAGCGCTGGCGGCATTCCGCATCCAGCCACTCCAGGCCGTGCAGCATCAGCGCCCGGTCGCGCTGTTGGTCGGGATAGGGCGCGCTGATCCATTCATCCAGGAAGGCGTCCAGATGAAGCGCGCCGCCGGACGGCGAATGCTTGTCCGCTGGCAGCATCAGGTCGGCGGCAGTGCGCACCGCCTGGCGCTGGTGCGGGTTCAAGGTCAGTGGCCAGGGCACGGTCGGGCTTTGCAGGTCAGGGTCCTGGCCATAGCCGGGCGCGGTCAGCGGCGTGATGGCGTCGTCGTTCCAGGGCGCCGGCGCGGCGGCGTCCTGGGCGCTGACGGCATAGGGCAGGGTGGAGGCGGCTGCCACCCAGGCCAGGGTGACGCGGCGGGAAATACTGCTAGTGCCCCGTTTCCGAAGTTCGTCAGTCATCGCGGCTACCTCTATACGAACTTCGGAAACGATAGGGCACTAGCAACTTAATATTGGCAGTGCCGCCTTTCGATTTGAAGTTCCTGATAGGACGTGCGGCATGCACTGCAGGAACTTCAAATCGGGCGGCACTGTGGCTCATACTTCCCCTTTCTTCATGCGCGCGGCCAGCTTGTCCATGCTGCGCCAGGCCAGCGCCATGATGGTGAGGGTTGGATTCTTGTGCGCGTTGGAGGTGAAGACGCCGCCATCGGCCACCACCAGATTGTCCACGTCCCAGGTCCGGCCGAAACTGTCGGTGACGGAATCCGTGGCGCTGCTCCCCATGCGGGTGGTGCCCACTTCATGGATGATCCAGCCGCCATCGGCGATGGCGCGCTGGGGCGGCAGGTCCGGTGACGTCACCCGACCGCCCAGCCGATGAATGATGTCCTGCGCGGTTTTTATGCCATGCGCGATCTGGCGGTATTCGTGATCGGAGAATTTCCAGTGGAAGCGCAGCACCGGAATGCCGAAGCGGTCTTTCACCTCCGGATCGATCTCGCAATAGGAATCGGCGTTGGGGATCATTTCGCCGCGCACCGTCAGCGAAATGAACGAGCCATAATAGCGCCGCGCATCCTCCTTCAGCGAGGCGCCATAGCCGTCTTCCAGCCCGCCAGCCGGATTGCCGCCCGGCGCAGCGAAGCGGCCGCCCAGCTCGTAGTGATAGGCGCGGGGGAAATCGAGCTTGCCGGCTGCCTGCTCCTTGTAGAGCCAGAAAGGGATATAGACGTGCGCTACCTCGATCCCGTCTTCATTGAAGCGGGGGCGGCTTTCCAGCGCCGGAATCTGGCCGACGATGTTGGTGCCGGTCGTGTCCATCAGGCCACGGCCGACCTGGCCGCTGGAATTGGCCAGGCCTTCGGGCACCTTGCCGGAATTGAGCAGCAGCCGGGAGCTTTCACAGGCGCTGGCCGCCAGCACCACGGCGCGGGCCTTGATCCTGCGCGGGGTGCCGCTTTTGTCGAAATATTCCACGCCACTGGCGCGGCCTTTCTCATTGGTGAGAACGCGCGACACCATGGCGTTGGTGATGATGCGCAGGCGTCCCGTCCCCATCGCCATGGGCAGAAGCGAGGTCGTGCTCTGGAACGCGGCGCCGATGGCGCAGCCGCGGCCACAGGGCGTGGCGTTGAAACAGGCCTGGCGTGGAGCATGCGGGTGCGGCATGTCGCGGGTCAGGATCGCATAGCGCGACGGCACGCAGGGAATGTCCAGGTCGCGCGCGGCTGCCTGGATTGCCAGCTCCGGAATACGCGGCTTGGCCGGCGGCAGCAGCACGCCGGGCCCGGAATCGGGATGGTTCTCAAGCCCGGCATTGGCGCCGGCGACGCCGATCAGCTTTTCGGTGCGGTCGTAATAGGGCGCGACATCTTCATAAGAGATCGGCCAGTCCGTTCCCAGCCCGTCACGGCTCTTGGCCTTGAAGTCATAAGGCCCGAAGCGCGGCACATGCCGGCCCCAATGGTTGGTGCGCCCGCCCAGCATGCGCGAACGCCACCATTTGAAGGTCGAACCCGGTGCATTGGTGTAAGGCTCGCCCGGCACCACCCAGCCGCCATTGGCAGTGGCATCGAAATAGCCGAAATGCTTGTCGGGCGTGGAGGCACCGCGCAGCGGTGCCTGTGCCGCGGTCTGGAACATGGCGGTTTCCTTGACCGGGTCGTAATCGCGCCCGGCTTCCAGGATCAGGCACTTGATTCCTGCCCGGGTCAGGACATAGGCCGCCATGCCGCCGGCCGCGCCCGATCCGACAATAACGACATCGGGCTCGAATTCGCGGCTGACAGCGCCCGCCTTGTGGGCGTCGGTTTTTCCGGCTTGGGCCATTTATGGCTCTTGTTCGACAGCAGGGGGAAGCTAGGCCATCGCCGCTTTGACCGCCAGCGATATTCCAAGCCGCCGGGCGGGCTATTAAGCTGTTCCACGGCTGGGCTGTTTCATCACGGGATATGCGCCGGCCGTTGTCGGGAGGCGCTCATGAAACCTCAGAAATTTCTCGCCCTGCTGCTTTGTTCTTCCATGCTGATGCCGATGCCGGCCGGCGCGCTGGCACCGCCGGATTACAAGCAGGAAGCCATCGCCAATGTCGATTCGCACGCCAAGATGGTGCAGGTGATGGTGGACACGGTGTTCAGCTTCGGCGAGCCTGGTTTTCAGGAGTTCCGCAGCGGCGACTATCTGACATCGATTCTGGCGAAGAACGGTTTCAAGATTACCAAGGGTGTGGCCGGCATCCCCACCGCCTGGACCGCGACCTGGGGCGATGGCGGGCCGCTGATCGCGATCGGCAGCGACGAGGACGATCTGCGCGGCGTCTCGCAGATTCCCGGCGATCCCAAGGTCGAGCCGATCGTGCCCGGCGCGCCCGGCCATGGTGAAGGCCACAATTCCGGCGTGCCGCTGGTGATCACCGCCGCGCTGGCGGTCAAGGCGGTGATGGAAAAGCATCACCTGAAAGGCCGGCTGATGCTGTGGCCCGGCATCGCCGAAGAGCTTCTGGGCTCCAAGGCCTATTATGTGCGCGCGGGGCTGTTCAAGGACGTGGATGCCTGCATCTTCGCCCATGTCGACAGCAATTTCGCCACCTTCTACGGCCCTTCCAGCAACGGCATGGTCTCGGTGGAATATACGTTCCACGGCAAGACCGCGCATGCCGCCGCCGATCCCTGGGATGGGCACAGCGCGCTGGATGCGGTGGAGATCATGGACGTGGCGATGAATTTCCGGCGCGAGCATCTGCCGCTGTCCCAGCGCACGCATTATGTGATCACCAATGGCGGCGGCCAGCCCAACATCGTGCCGGGCGTGGCCTCGGTCTGGTATTATTTCCGCGACTACACCTTCGACCGGGTGAAGGAGTTGTTCGATATCGGCAACCGCACCGCCGATGCCGCGGCGATGGCGACCGACACCACCGTTGATCACAAGATCCTGGGTTTCGCCGCGCCCAATTACGGCAACAAGCCGCTGGCCGATCTGCTGCAGTCCAATATCGAAGCGGTGGGCATGCCGAAATGGACGGCCGACGACCAGGCTTTCGCCAAGCTGGTGCAGGAGACACAGCAGCGGAAGGTCGAGCCCTTGCGGGCCAAAGTCTCACCCTTGAAGGTACCGCAGCCGGATGCGGTGCCGACCGGCGGCGGCTCCGACGATATCGGCGACATCATGTGGACCGTGCCGACAGTAACCCTGCGCTATCCGGCCAACATCCCCAACATGATTGGCCACAATGTCACCTCGGCCATGGCGATGGCCACGCCCATCGCCCACAAAGGCACGGTGGCGGGTGCCAAGGCGCTGGCATTGACGGTGCTGGATCTGATGACGTCGCCGGACGAACTGACCAGGGCGAAGGCCTTTTTCGACAATGACCAGCAGAAATATGACCATTACAAGCCGCTGCTGACGGCGGGCGATGCGCCCGCCATTCACGTCAACGACGACTATATGCGCACCTACCGGCCGCTGATGGAGCCGTACTACTACGATGCCGGCAAATATCCGTCCTATCTGGATCAGCTGGGCATCAAATATCCCAGCCCGCCGACCGGACCCCTGCGCAAGATCACGCCGCCCAAATCCTTTGGTGACACGGCATCCGGTGGATGAAGGCCGCTACTGCTTCAGGCCGGTGAAGATAAAGCGCTCCACCCGGCCATCGCGGCCGTCGCCGGTATAGATGTTGCCCTTGTGGTCGGTGGCGATGATGTGCAGGCCGAGGAACATGCCCGGATAAGCGCCGACATGGCCGAAGGTAGCGGCGGGGATTTCCGCCAGGGTTTTGCGGTCCAGCACCCGGATGGTCTGGTTGTGCCCCTCGCAGACGTAGAGGAAGCGCTGGTCCTTGTCGCCTGACAGCGCCACGCTGTTCACGGTGCCGAAGCCCTCCATGGGGATTTCCTTCGCGACAAAGGCCTCTTTCAGGAATTTGCCGTCCAGGGTGAAGGACTGCACGCGGTTGTCGTTGCGGTCCGCGACATAGACGATGCCGTCCTTGGAAATGGTCAGGCCATGCACCAGGTTGAACTGGGGCGGCGCCGGATCATAGGTGCGCGCCTTGCTGGCGCTGTCGTCGGGTTGTTTGCCGTACGCGCCCCACATGCGCTTGAACTTGCCGGTGTCGGCGTCAAAGACGATGACACGGCGATTGACATAGCCGTCGGCGACGAACAGTTCATTGGTTGGCGCCCAATAGACCGGCTGGGCGGGATGGTTGAGATTGGCGGTGTCCAGGCTGCCCTTGCTGGCGCCCGACTTGCCGATCTGCATGATGAACTTGCCGTCCACCGTGAACTTGAGGCACTGATTGTCGTTCTTGCCTGTCTTGCGGTCCTGGCCGTTGCCGCAAATCCAGACATTGTCCTTGTTGTCCACCGCGATGCCATGCTCGGACTCGGGCCAGTCGAACTTGGCCAGTTCGTCCTTGCTCATGGCGAAGGGCCCGCCCCAGGCGCGGATGAATTTGCCGGTGGCGTCATACTCCACCACCGAGGGGGCCGGCACGCCCGAGGCCTCTTTTGGCGGCTCGTCCAGTTGCGGGACGACGCGGCGGGGGCGATGGATCACCCATATATTGCCGTGGCTGTCCTCGGTGATGCCGGCGACCTGGCCCAGGAAATAGCCGTGCGGCATCTCCTTGTTAAAGGACAGGTCCGGCTTGAATACCGGATAGGGGGCTTGTGCGGCCGCCGCGAGCGGGGCAAGCGCGAAAGACGCGAGGGCGAGCAGAAGCGAGAGTTTTTTCATGACGGTTCCTGTGTCTATTTCGATTTTTCCGGCAGGGCGAAAATCGCCACCACATCGCCATTCAGCGGCCGCCCCATCTTGGCTGTCAGCTGCGGCCAGCCATTGACGCCCAGTCCTCCCGCCGCCACCGCGACATACTGTACGCCATTGACGCGATAGGTCATGGGCGGCGCGGTCACCGCCACGCCCAGGTTGAAGTGCCAGAGCTTCTTGCCGGTGCGGGCATGGAACGCGTTGATGTTGCCGTCCATCTCGCCGGCAAAGACCAGGTCGCTGGCGGTGGCCAGCACGCCACCCACCATGGGCAGCTCGGATTTATACTGCCAGTCGATCTTGCCGGTATTGACGTTCACCGCCGACAGCGAGCCGGTCGGCGCGGCCGTACCGGGCACGGTCGTGTCATCCAGGATGATCTTCATGGTGCCGCCGATGGTCTGCCCCACCACCGGCTGCCCCTCGACATGCGGCTCGGTCTTGCGCGCGGCGAAGGTCGCCGCTTGGTTCACGCCCATGACATAAAAATCATGGGTGCGCGGAGAATAGGCCGCCGGCGACCACTGACTGCCGCCATTGGGCCCCGGCGCGATGGTCACCGGTGTTTCCGACGGCTGGGTGAAGATATTGGGAGTTTGGAGTGCGAAAGGCTCGGACTTGCGCAGCAGCTTGCCGGTCAGGCGATTGACGATGAAGACGTTACCCACCTTGCCGGCTTCCGCCGCAGCCGGGACCAGCTTGCCGTTTTCGTCCAGGGCATCGAAGAAGATGACCGGCGCGCAGGCGTCATAGTCCCACACGTCATGCGGCACTTCCTGGTGCCACCAGGCCAGCTTGCCCGTTTTCACGTTCACGCCAACGATGGAGTCGGTATAGGCGTTGTCGCCTTTGCGGTTCTCGCCATAGACGTCCGGATTGGGATTGCCCACTGCAAAGGCGATCAGCCCATTCTTGGGATCGACCGCCGGTGTGTTCCACACCGAGCCGCCGCCGAATTTCCAGCTGTCGCCGCTCCATGTGTCACCGCCGGGTTCGTCCGGCGCCGCCGTGGTGCGGAAGCGCCAGATCAGCCTGCCGTCCTTGGCGTCATAGGTCTGGACGAAGCCGCGGGTGGGATATTCCGCGCCCGACGAGCCCACGATCACCATGCCGTCATAGACCTGCGGCGCCAGGGTGAAGGAATAGAAGAAATGTTCCGGCGGCAAAGTCGTGGCGGGATCGGACCGCCACACCAGATCGCCGGTCTTGGCATCCAGTGCCAGCACGCTGCCGTCCAGCAGGGCGGCAAACACCTTGCCATAGGCCACGGTCACGCCGCGCGCTTCGGGACCGCAACAGACATTGCTGAATGCCAGCTTGGGGGTGTAGTTCCACAAGGGCTGGCCGCTGACCGCGTCATAGGTCTGGATCGTGTCACCCGGCGTGATGATGTACATGACGCCGTTGACGACCGTGGGTGTCACTTCGAAAGAGCGGGCGATCCCGGTCTGGATGATGGCGACAGGGCGAAGCTGGCTGACATTCTTCTGGTTGACCTGGGTCAGCGGCGAAAAGCGCTGATTGTCGTAAGTGCGGCCATGCAGCAGCCAATTGTCCTGATCCTTGCCGGCATTCAGCAACTGCGCATCGGTCACCGTCACATTGGCGGTGATGGGATGGGCATGCTGGTTGATAACCGGCGGGGCCGCTGCCGGCGGGGTGCCATGGCCCGGCTCGGCATTTGCCGGGGGCGGCGCCTGGCCGCTGGCCGGGCCCACCGAGGCG
>Ga0134125_10003740_pt1 | contig 17536 bp, 14 predicted proteins | sample KB31751_FD_96464 | JGI IMG/M metagenome (GOLD analysis project Ga0134125, IMG submission 96464) | Terrestrial soil microbial communities with excess Nitrogen fertilizer from Kellogg Biological Station, Michigan, USA - KB3-175-1 | ecosystem: Environmental > Terrestrial > Soil > Unclassified ...
ACGCCGGGGAGCTTTCGCCTGACTACGACCAGGCCGAACTCGATGCGATCGACAGCGGCCGCGTGTACTCGATCAGCCACCTTTTGCGGTCGGCGCTCGACGTGGATTTCGACAACACGACGACTTTCGATTGTCCGGTGATCCTGTTCGTCGGGCAGCACGACTACACCACGTCACACGAGCTGGCCGAGCAATGGTTCGATCGTATCCATGCGCCGTCCAAACACATGGTGCTGTTTGCCGATTCGGCGCACATGGTGATGCAGGAACAACCCGGTCGATTCCTGATGCATCTCGTCACCGACGCCCTGCCACTGGCGCAGAAAGCCGGCGATGCGGCGCCGGCGGAAATCACCCGCGGCGATTGACCGATAGCGCTGGACGTTGACGGCCATGTGGCCGTCTCGATGAAACATCGCGGGGGGACGGCATGTTCGGTTACTACATGGAGCTGGCGCTGCGCAGCCTGAAGCGCAATCCGATACTCACCGCGCTGATGGTGCTGGCGATCGGGTTGGGGATCGGCGCCAGCATGACCACGCTGACCGTCATGCACCTGCTTTCGGGCGATCCCCTGCCAGGCCGCAGTGGTTGGCTGTTCTATCCGCAGGTGGATCCGAAGCCGGCGGAACCGCACGAACTTCCCGGACAATTGACCTATATCGACGCGATGAACCTGTGGCAGGCACGGCGTGCCGATCGCCAGGCCATCATGGTCGGTTCCACCGTGAAGGTGAGGGGGGCCGTGCAGACCGGCGCGAAACCGATGGGGCTGCACACGCTGGCGACGACCGCGGATTTCTTTCCGATGTTCGGGGTGTCGTTCATCCGTGGCGGCCCGTGGTCGGCTGCCGATGATTTGAACAAGGCCAGGGTCGCGGTGCTCTCGCGCAGCGCCTACGAGCGGATGTTCCGCGGCGGCGACGGGATCGGTCAGTCGATCCGTATGGGCTCCTGGGATTTTCGCGTGGTCGGCGTCATCGAGGACTGGCGACCGACGCCGCATTTTTACGACCTGGATCGGGAGAGCTATGGCCAGGGCGACGATGTGTTCATTCCCTTCCTCACCTCGCGTGATCTGGCGGAACTGGGTATCACCGGTTACAGCCTGGACTGCTACGGCACCACCACCGACGATCTCCACCTGGAGAACCAGCCCTGCGTGTGGCTGAAATTCTGGGTGGAGTTGGATAGTCCCGCCAAGGTGCTGGCCTACCGGCATTTTCTTGACAACTACTCGCGCGAGCAGCAGATGGAAGGGCGATTCACCTATGCCAGTGCACCGCGCACCGCCTTGCCTGACGTGATGCGGTGGCTGGATCGGAACGGTGTGGTGCCGGCGGACGCACGCCTCAAGGCGTGGATCGCGTTCGGCTTTCTGCTGGTCTGCCTGATGAACACCACGGGATTGCTGCTGGCGAAATTCCTGCAGCGCGGTGCCGAGATCAGCGTGCGCCGCGCGCTGGGCGCCTCGCGTTGGCAGGTGTTCTTTCAATGCCTGGTGGAGGCGATGACGGTTGGTCTGGTCGGTGGAATCCTTGGGCTCGTGCTTGCCTGGGCCGGTTTGTGGGGTATCCGCCAAACGCCGGCGGACTACGCCGATCTGGCACACCTGGATGTGTCGATGTTCGCGACCACCTTCGTGCTGTCGGTTGTTGCCAGCCTGATTGCGGGCTTGTTGCCGGCATGGCGCGCCTGCCATATCGCCCCTGCCATCCAGCTCAAGACCCTCTGAGGCCCACGCATGCAATTACGTCATGTTCTTGCGGCATTGCCCCGGCACAAGCTGGTTTGCCTGCTTGTCGTGGTGGAGATCGCGGTGGCTTTCGCAATTCTCTGCAACGCGGTCTTCATCATCCGCGAGCGCATGGCGCAGATGCAGATCGATACCGGCATCGCCGAAAGCCAGTTGATTTACATCCACAACGACGGCGTCGGCGAGGACAGCAACGCCCCGCTGGTTCAGCGCAATCTGCAGGCGTTGCGTGGCCTGGCCGGGGTGGAGTCGGCGGTGGCGATGTTTCCGTTGCCGCTGGCGAACATGTCGATCAATTTCCGCCCGTGGCTGTCACCGGACATGAAACGACGTGGCCCGGCCGTGGGCATGTTCGTCGGCACGTCCGGTTATGTGGACACGTTGGGATTGAAGATCGTGCAGGGGCGCAACTTCAGCGACGCCGAATATGCCGGCATGGACCCGACCTGGAAGACGCTGTCGCCGGCGGTGATCGTCACCCGGGATCTCGCCGACAAGCTGTGGCCCGGAGAGAGCCCGATCGGAAAGGCATTCTGGCGCGGCCCGAACCGTGGCTACACCGTCGTCGGCGTGGTCGAGCGGCTGGTGCGCGGTTATCTGCGCAGGGATTTCGTGCCGGAATACTCGGCGCTGTTTCCGGTCGAGCCGGTGTCTTTCGTCTCCTCGCTGTACGTGATGCGAGTGGCTCCATCCGAGGGCGATCGCCTGGTTCGCGAGGCTTCCGAACTGCTGTTGAAACTCAATCCGGACATGTTGATCGATGCCAAGGGCAGTTACGCCGACATGCGCGCGGACTATTTCCGTCAGGACGCGTCGCTGGTCTGGCTGCTCGCCCTGGTTTGCTTGGCGATGCTGTTGGTGACGGCGCTCGGCATCGCCGGCCTGGCGAACTTCTGGGTGCAGCAGCGCCGTCGAAACATCGGCATCCGCCGCGCCATCGGCGCCACCCGCGGTGACGTCCTGCGCTATTTCCAGATCGAGAATTTCCTGATCGTCACAGGCGGCATCGTGGTGGGCATGCTGTTTGCGAACGGCATCAATTTGTTCCTGATGACTCATTACGAATTGCCGCGATTGCCCCCTGTTTATTTTCCCGTCGGTGCGATCGCACTATGGCTGCTGGGCCAGCTCGCGGTACTCGGTCCGGCGCTGCGCGCGGCAGCGGTGCCACCGGTGGTAGCGACGAGGTCGGTTTGATGATCGTGTCCGATGCTCTGCTTGCGCTCCATCCTGGCCAATTCCGCAAATGCGGGAATCCATCCTGCGTGGACGCCACTGGGTGGGAAGTCCCGGAATCGCCTGCAACGCGACGGCAGCGTAGTGCTGCGAACGGCATCCCTGCATTCCCGCATGCGCGGGAGCGGTGCCTCATGAAGACCGCGAACTGACACGGAGCATAGGCATGTTTACCTACTACCTGGACCTTGCCCTTGGGAGCATGAAGCGCAATCCGATACTCACCGCGCTGATGGTGCTGGCGATCGGGTTGGGGGTCGGCGCCAGCATGACGATGATCACGGTGTTGCACGTGATGACCAACGACCCGCTGCCGGAGCGCAGCGCGCATCTCTATACGCCGCACCTTGATCCGCTGCCGCTGGATTACACGCACGGCGGCAACGGTCCCGATCCTGCCGACAACCTCACCTGGCCCGATGCGATGTCCCTGTTGCACGCGCACCGCGGCGTACGCCAGGCGGCGATGGCGGGCGGCACCTTGCTGGCGTTGCCGGTGCAGTCCGGATTGCAGGCGCTCTACGCCGCAGGGCGCTACACCACGGCGGACTTCTTTGCGCTGTTCGGCGTGCGGTTCGAATATGGCACCGGCTGGAGCGCGGAGGACGATGCGGCCGGTGCCCACGTGGTCGTGCTGTCGGACGAGCTGGCGCGCAAGCTGTTCGGCCGCGCCGACGTGGTGGGCCGCACGGCGCGACTCGGCGAGCTGGACTACCGCGTGATCGGCGTGGTTTCCCGGTGGGATCCGGCGCCCCAGTTCTACGCGGACAACACCGGTTCCCAGTTCAGTGACATCGATACCTTCTTCCTGCCGCTGGCGGTCGCGGTGAACGAGGACCTGCCGGTCAGTGGAAACGAGTCCGGCTGGAGCGCCGACGAAAAGGCCGGGTCGAGCAAGCGTGGCGCCGCCATGAGCTGGCTGCAGTTCTGGGTGCAGTTGGACACGCCGGCACAGGTCGCCGACTACCGCCGCTACCTGGTCAACTACTCGGCGCAGCAGAAAGCGCTGGGTCGATTCCAGCGGCCGCCGACGGAAGCGGCGCTGTTCGGCCTGATGGACTGGCTGGCGCACCAGAACCTGGTGCCGAACGACGTACACCTGCAGCTATGGCTGGCTTTGGGCTTCCTGTTCGTGTGCATGGTCAACATCGTGGCGCTGCTGCTGGCGAAATTCCTGCGCCGCAGCGGCGAAATCAGTGTGCGTCGGGCGCTCGGGGCGCGACGGCGCGACATCTTCGTGCAGTTGGGCGTGGAGTCGGCATTGATCGGCGTGGCCGGCGGCACGCTCGGGCTCGCCATAGCCCAGCTCGGCCTGTGGAGCGTGCGCCACCGGCCCGATGACTACGCAAGAATCGCGCAGATGGATCCTTCCATGCTCGCCGGCACGTTCGTGCTGGCGGTGCTGGCCAGCGTGTTGGCCGGCCTGCTGCCCGCGTGGCGTGCCTGTCGTGTGGCGCCGGCATTGCAACTCAAGGCGTCGTGAGGAGATTCCCGTGCAGATCCTTCCCATCCTCTCCTCGTTGCGCCGGCACCGGCTTACCGCCGTGCTGCTGGTGCTGCAGGTGGCTTTCACCTGCGCCATCGTTTGCAACGTGGTCTTCCTCGTCGTGCAGCGCATACAGCGGGTGACCGTCACCACCGGCATCGCCGAAAACGAGCTGTCGGTGATCCACAGTTCCGGCTATACCGCGCACGAAAATGCGCAGGCCCGCCAGGCCACCGACTTGGCCGTGCTGCGCGCCATCCCCGGCGTGCGTTCGGTGGCGGCGGTGAGCTGGTCGCTGCCGCTGGACCATAGCGACGATTCGTACGGGGTCTGCCCTGACGACGCGTCGAGGAAGCAGGCCATGGCGCGGCGTTCGGCAGACGGTACGAGTTGCGTGCAGCCGAGCATGTACGACGGCACCGAGGGCCTGATCGGCACGCTCGGCCTGCGGCTGGTCGCGGGGCGCGATTTCACATCGGACGATTACGTGGTTGGCAACGCGCACAAACCGGCGGTGGCGGTGATCACGCGCGCGCTGGCGCAGCGTTTGTACCCCGGCAAGGACCCGCTGGGCCAGTCGATGTACCTGGGTGATGCGGTGATCCGTGTGGTCGGGGTGGTCGACACTCTGTTGCGCCCCAATCTGCGTACGCCAGCCGTGGACGGCTACAGCGTGGTCTGGCCGCAGAAACCCGACCGGCGCACCGTGACCTACGTGCTGCGCAGCGCGCCGCAGGATCGCGCGCGCCTGCTCCGCGAAGGGCGCCAGGCATTGCTGGCGGCGAGTCCCAACCGCCTGATCAACCCCGATCGGATGGAGCCATACACCGACATGCGCGCGCGCTTCTTCCAGCGCGACACGACCATGATCGGCCTGCTTGTCGCCGCCGGATTGGGGCTGCTGTTCGTCACCGCACTGGGCATCGCCGGGCTGGCCAATTTCTGGGTGCAGCAGCGCACCCGCAGCATCGGCATCCGCCGCGCCATCGGCGCCACCCGCAGTGACATCCGGCGTTACTTTCAGACCGAGAACTTCCTGATCGTGGGCGCGGGCATCGTGTTGGGCATGGCGCTGGCGTTCGGCTTGAACGCGGTACTGATGACGCATTACGAAGTGCCGCGATTGCCTTTGTTCTATCTGCCGATCGGCGCGCTGGCGCTGTGGCTGCTGGGCCAGCTCGCCGTGCTCGGCCCCGCGCTGCGCGCCTCGGCGGTACCGCCGGTGGTGGCGACGAGGTCGGTGTGAAACTGGTGACACGAAACCCAGGGAGTGGATGGATGATTCGATACAGCCTTGAGCTGGCCCTGCATGGGCTGCGGCGTTCGCCCAAGAGCACGCTGCTGGCGGTGGTGACGGTGGCGCTGGGACTGGCGGCCAGCATGACCACGCTGGTGCTGCTGCACATGTTGTCCGCCGATCCGTTGCCGGGCCGAAGCCAGCATCTGTATCTGGCTTGGGTGGATACGGTGCTGGCGAAGCCGGACAATTATGCGTCGTTGAATGGCATAACCGTGGAGAACTACAAGCGCATCAAGATGGCCGATGCGCAGGCCTTGTTGCAGGCGCATCGGGCGATACGGCAGGCGGCGCTGGCCGGGCTGGATGCGGATGTATCGACGGAGGATGGTGAACACCTGCAGCGAGGACAGTTGTTGCTGGGTACCACCAGCGGATTCATGCCGATGATGGGGCAGGCTTTACGTTACGGACGCAACTGGACGGCGGCAGAGGATGCGACCCGCGCACCGGTCGCGGTGATCGATGTGGAACTGGCGCAGAAACTGTTCGGTACCGGGAACGCGGTAGGGCGGAGCATTCGACTCGACAAGGCGGTGTTCCGGGTGATCGGAGTGAGCACGCCATTCTCGCCGAGCCCGCATTTCTATGACCTGGACCGCTGGGTGTTCAGCGCAAAGAACCGGGAGAATGTGTTTCTGCCATATACCGCTGCATTGGACGCGGGCATAAAGTTGACCGGTGCCGACGAATGCGACGCGACTGCCGCCCGAAAATCACTGTTTGACCATGACGTGGCGCACTGCGCCTGGCTAAGCTACTGGGTGGAGCTGGATACGCCGGGCCAGGTGGCGGATTTTCGTGCTTATCTCTTGCACTACGCGCGCGCAGCACCAGTTGTCCGGGTCGCCCAGACCCGCAGCGTCGCGACTCTTCAGCGTGAGCGAATGGCTGACCCGGCAGAACGTGGTGCCAGACAATGTGCGCCTAAACGTGTGGCTGGCGGGCTCGTTTCTGCTGTTGTGCATGGCGAACGTGGCAGGCCTGCTGACGGCCAGATTCCTGCATCGCAGTGGCGAGATCGGGATACGAAGAGCACTGGGTGCACCGCGCCACGCCGTCTTCGCCCAACACCTGCTCGAGGCGGCGGCCGTGAGTGTGGTTGGCGGGGCATTGGCGTTGCCGTTGACCGTGCTGGGACTGTGGATTCTGCGCAAGCAGGAGGAGGGGTTCACTGATATGGCGCGGCTCGATCCGGTGATGTTCGGTGGCTTGTTCGTGCTGGCGCTGGCGGTGGGTCTGCTGGTGGGCCTGTTGCCTGCCTGGCGTGCTTCCACGGTGGAGCCCGGTCTGCAGGTCAAGAGCGCCTAGGAGGCGGAACATGTCCATGCGTATGCTGCTTTCCATGCTTCGTCGTCACAGCTTGATGCCTGCCTTGGTCATGCTGCAGGTGGCGCTGGCTTGCGCGATTCTGTGCAACGTGCTGTTTCTGACGTGGCAGCAACTGGAGCCGATGCTGGCGCCCAGTGGCCTCGCCGACAAAGATCTGATCCTGGTCGATCAAGTGGTTTCACCACAACGGGCGTGGACCGCCGCCGAGGTCGCCGCCGGCCGCGAAGCCCTGCGTCACACGGCAGGCGTGCGCTCGGCCTCGGCAGCCTTCGGCTTGCCGATGGTGGGCACCGCGTTGATGGATATCACGTTGCAGGGAGGCAACGGTGCCAAGGTTGGCGTCAACGGCTATCTGGGTGAGGGGCTGGTGCAAACCCTGGGTTTGCAATTGGTGCAGGGGCGCGATTTCCTGCCTGCCGAATACCGCGATTTCGGCATGGGTGTGTCCGGCTACCCGTGGGATGCAGGTGTACCGCAGCCGGTGATCATCACCCGTGCCCTGGCGCAAAAGCTGTTCGACGATGGCAAGGCGATCGGCAGCGTGCTGATCGATCCCAGTGACAAGGACGATAAGGGTTATCGCGTGGTTGGTGTCGTGCGTCATCTGCTGCGAAACCAGCTCGGCCAGGCCACCGACGGCCGCGCCGACAACACGGTGTTGCTGGCCCGGCGGATCAGCGCCACGACGATGCTCAGTTACGCGGTGCGCGTCGATCCCAAGATGTGCGATGTGGCATTGAAGGGCGTCAACGCCACGATCAAACGCGAGTTCGGTCCGTTGATGGGGCCGAATCCAACCGCCCGCGTCAGCTTCTACAGCGAGCGCCGCGAACAGGCTTTCCGCAGCCAGCGCGCTGCATTGTGGCTGTTTGCCGGGGTGACCCTGGCGGTCGTCATCGTCACGGTGATCGGCATCATGGGGCTTACCGGTTTCTGGGTGCAGAAGCGCACGCGGCAGATCGGCATCCGGCGGGCGCTGGGTGCGCGGAAGGCGGATATCCTGCGCTATTTCCTCATCGAGAATCTGCTGATCGTGGGCGTCGGTATCGCGATCGGCATGCTGCTCGCCAGCCTGGGCAACCGGCTGCTGATGCGTCATTACGAGCTGGCGCAATTGCCCTGGACTTATCTGCCGTGGGGCGCGCTGGTGATGGTAATACTCAGCCAGCTTGCCGTGCTCGGCCCCGCGCTGCGCGCCTCGGCGGTACCGCCGGTGGTGGCGACGAGGTCGATGTGATGAAACGCCACCAAAACCGACATGTGGGAGCGACTTCAGTCGCGATGCTCTTGCGCGAACCGAAAAGCATCGCGACTGAAGTCGCTCCTACAGGCATCATTGACGTACGTCCGCCGAAAGTCATGGCAACCTTCCGGGTCCGGGCGGCATCCATGACCGCATGTGCAGAAAACCTATGAGAACTGTCCTTATCATCGACGACAACCCGGCCGTGGGCGAGGCGTTGTCGCTGGCGTTGTCGCTGAACGAGATCAAGCCGCTTACCGCGCTCACGCCTGACGAGGGGCTGGCGTTGCTGGCGCGTGGCCAGGTGGATGTGGTGATCCAGGACATGAACTTCACCGCCGACACCACCTCAGGCGAGGAGGGCGTGGCACTGTTCCGTGCCATCCGCGAGCGGTATCCGGATCTGCCGGTGATCCTGCTGACCGCGTGGACGCACCTGGAAACCGCGGTGGAGCTGGTCAAGGCCGGCGCCGCCGATTACCTGGCCAAGCCGTGGGACGACAACAAGCTGCTGGCCACGGTGGAGAACCTGTTGGAGCTGTCCGAATCCACCCGCGAGGTATCGCGCAGCCGGCGCGAGCGGCGCCAGCGCAGCGATCAGCTGCGCAAGAATTACCAGCTGGACGGTCTGGTGTTCGCTTCCGACGCGATGGCGCGCACGCTGGAGCTGGCCTGCCAGATCGCACGTTCGGAGGTGCCGGTGCTGATCACCGGTCCCAATGGCGCCGGCAAGGAGCGCATCGCCGCGATCGTGCATGCGAATTCCGCGGTGAAGCGCGGCCCGTTCATCGCGGTGAACTGCGGTGCGTTGCCCGGCGAGCTGATCGAAGCCGAACTGTTCGGCGCCGATGCCGGCGCCTATACCGGTGCCAACAAGGCGCGCGAGGGGCGCTTCGAGCTGGCCGATGGCGGCACCCTGTTCCTGGACGAGATCGGCAACCTGCCGTTGTCCGGTCAGGTGAAATTGTTGCGCGTGCTGGAGACCGGCCAGTACGAGCGGCTGGGCTCCGGGCGCACGCGGCAAGTGAAGGTGCGCGTGCTTTCCGCCACCAACGCCGACCTGAAGGCAATGGTGCGTGCCGGCACGTTCCGTGAGGATCTGTATTACCGGCTCAACGTGATCGAGGTGAACCTGCCGCCGCTCAGCGAGCGCAGCGACGATATCCTGCCGCTGGCCGAGTTTTTCCTCGATGGCCGCGCTGAACTGGGCGATGCCGCGCGCGAGTTGCTGCTCGGTTATCCGTGGCCGGGCAATGTGCGCGAACTGAAAAACGCCATCGAGCGCGCCGCGCTGCTGTCGGGCGGCGGCCAGATCACCCCGGAACTGCTCAATCTGCCGCAGCATGTTTCCAGCGTGGCGCGCAGCCTGGACGAACCCAGCCGCGAGGCGGTGGAAAGCGCGCTGCACAAGGCCGATGGCGTGGTCAGCCGTGCGGCCCAGCGGTTGGGTCTGTCGCGGCAGGCGCTGTACCGGCGCATGGAACGCTACGGCCTGGCGTCGTCAAACTGAGATGCAATGGTCTTGCTCCGCCGCCCGCGTCGTAGAAAGATGGACGATGTCTGTCTCGGGGGAGCACCGTCATGCGATACCAAATCGCGCCGCTGCCGGCACTGTTGCTGGGCGCACTGGTTGCCCAGGCCGCTGTGACTCAGCCAGCGATCGGGCAAAAGTGGACGATCCCGGCGCCGGCGCCGTCCGCCATCGACTACCGGATCGGCTCGGTGCGGGTCGACGCGCCGCCGCCCAGTCCGTTCGAGTTCGACGACCATCGCCCACGCGGCCCGGTGGGCCAGCCGCCGCCGCGGCCCAACGACCGCAACGTGGTGCTGGGCCTGGGCTTGCCCTGGACCGACGGCCGTCCGCCGCTCGACTGTGCGCAAACGCCGATGGACGCCAAGTGCCATTGAGGGGAGTGATCGTTCATTGCACCCTCCTTGCAGGAGCGACTTCAGTCGCGACCACGCAGAATCGACGGCCTCGGGTCGCGGCTGAAGCCGCTCCTACAGGTTTTGCGCAAAGGTGGAGCTCGCCATGTGGCGTTGGCTGACGTCGCTGCGGATGCGGTTGACCATCCTGCTGGTCGTGGCCGGCGTGGCGGGAGCCCTGATCTACGCCGGCGTCAGCCGCTGGCCCGTGCCGCAGGTGCTGCACTGGCTGCAGGACAGGAAATCTTTCTCGGTGCATGCGTTGTCAGGTGTCTACGGCGGCATGCTGATCAGCCTGCTCGTGCTGCTGCCGCTGGCGTTCTGGCTGGCGGGCGTGGTGATGGCGCCGGTGAGCCGCCTGCTGCGCGCACTGGAAGGCGCGGTGGCCAGTTACCGCGACGGCGATTTCAGCTTCTCCATCGCCGCGAGCCGGCGCGATGAACTGGGCCAGTTGATCCGCATGCACAACGCGCTGGGCCAGACCCTGCGTGAGCAGCGCCAGCACCTGGTGCAGCGCGAACTGCTGCTGGACACCGTGGTGCAGAACACGCCGGTGGCGCTGGTGCTGACCGATGCGATCGGCCGCGTGGCGTACGCCAACATCGCCTCGCGCCACCTGTTCAACAACGGCCGCAGCCTGCAGGGGATGGATTTCTCGCAATTGCTGGCCGCCGGCCCCGACGCGCTGCGCCAAGCGGTGGAAAGCGGCGAGGATGCCCTGCTCAGCGTGGAGATGGATGGCGGCGAGGAAACCTTCCACCTTTCCCAGCGCGCGTTCCGGTTGCAGGGGCGACCCCACCGGCTGCAGTTGTTCCGCCGCATGACGCGCGAGCTGTCGCGGCAGGAAGTGGCGACCTGGAAGCGGGTGATCCGGGTGATCAGCCACGAGTTGAACAATTCGCTGGCGCCGATTTCCTCGCTGGCGCACTCGGGCGCCGAGCTGGCCCGTCGCGGCGATGTGGCGCGGCTGCCGGGCGTGTTCGCCACCATCGGCGAGCGCGCGAACCATCTGCACGGTTTCATCGCCGGCTACGCCAGCTTCGCCAAGTTGCCGGCGCCGCGGCTGGCGCCGGTGGAGTGGCCGCCCTTTCTTGATGCACTGGCCTTGCACTGCCGCTTTCGATTGCTGGCGGAAGCGCCGGAGCGGCCGGGCATCTTCGACGCGGTGCAGATCGAGCAGGTGCTGATCAACCTGATCAAGAACGCCCACGAAGCCGGCGGCGACGAGGACGAGGTGTCGCTCTCCATCACGCAGGCCGGCCGCGACCTGCGCATCGAGGTGGCCGATCGCGGCCCCGGCATGAGCGAAACCGTACTGGCGCAGGCGCTGTTGCCGTTCTATTCCACCAAGCGCGCCGGCACCGGTCTGGGCCTGGCGCTGTCGCGCGAAATCACCGAGGCGCACGGCGGCCGGGTGCTGCTGGCCAACCGCGAAGGCGGCGGTTTGCGGGTGACCCTGGTGCTGCCGCAGACCACGCCGAGATAACCGCCTTGGCCCGCGGCGCTCGCCTATACTCAGGACTTCTTCAGGGGATGGAGTGAAGTCATGGGATTGGGACAACTGCTGGCGCTGGTCATTGTTTTTCTGGTGGTGGTCGGCATCGTCAAGCTGGTGCGCATCGTGCCGCAAGGCTACGAGTGGACCGTGGAAACCTTCGGCAAGTACACCCGCACACTGACCCCGGGGCTGCATTTCCTGATCCCGATCTACCAGGCGGTCGGGCGCAAGATCAACATGATGGAGCAGGTGCTGGACGTGCCCTCGCAGGACGTGATCACCAAGGACAACGCGGTGGTCGGCGTGGACGGCGTGGTGTTCTACCAGGTGCTGGACGCGTCCAAGGCGGCGTATGAAGTCTCCAACCTGGAGCAGGCCACGCTGGCGCTGATCATGACCAACATCCGCACCGTGCTGGGTTCGATGGACCTGGACGAAAGCCTCAGCCAGCGCGACGCCATCAACGCCAAGCTGCTGCGCGTGGTGGACGAGGCCACCCACCCGTGGGGCGTCAAGGTCAACCGCATCGAGATCAAGGACATCGCACCGCCGCGCGACCTGATCGACGCGATGGCGCGGCAGATGAAAGCCGAGCGCGAGAAGCGCGCCAACATCCTCGACGCCGAGGGTTTCCGCCAGGCGGCGATCCTGAAGGCCGAAGGCGAGAAGCAGTCGGTGATCCTGGCCGCCGAAGGCGAGAAGGAAGCCGCGTTCCGCATCGCCGAAGCGCGTGAGCGTTCAGCCGAGGCCGAAGCCAAGGCCACCACGATGGTGTCCGACGCGATCGAGGGCGGCAACGTCAATGCGCTGAATTATTTCGTGGCCAACAACTACGTCGACGCGCTGAAGGAAATGGCCAAATCCCCCAACCAGAAAATGCTGCTGCTGCCGATCGAAGCCACCGGCATTCTCGGCTCGCTGGCCGGCATCGCGGAACTGGCGAAGGAGTCGCTGGGCCAGCAAAAAGTGGTAACGCCGCCGCGGTGATTTCTCCCCTCTCCCGCTTGCGGGAGAGGGGCCGGGGAGAGGGCAAGGAGCCGAAGAACACCATGGACAACCTCGCCAACGCCAGATCCATGCGCTCCACCCAAACACCCGCGGAGCAACACCTCTGGTACCACCTGCGCGCGAATCGCTTCAATGGGGCTGAAGTTCAAGCGACAGAAACCCCTCGGTCCCTGCATCGTGGCTTTCATCTGTCTGGAGCGCGGCGTTATCGTCGAGGTCGACGGCGGATAACACGGTGATGATGTTGCTTATGATCAGCGACGTGACCAGTGGTTGGCATCGAAGGGTTTCGTCGTGCTGCGCTTTTGGAATCACGAAGTATTGAATCAAACGGAGAGTGTGTTGGAGCGTATTCGGCAGGTTGTCGAAGAACGGGCTTTCCCGGCGCTGGTGCCCTCTCTTCCAACCCCTCTCCCATGAATGTGAGAGGGGAGTTATCACTCCATGGAAACCGTCATGTTCGAGGCCATTTCTACGCATTACCTGTGGTGGATACTCGCCTTGCTGTTGATCGCGGGGGAGTTGTTGTTGCCGGGGTATTTCCTGTTGTGGATAGGCATTGCCGCTGCCGCGATGGGCGTGGTGCTGTGGGTGGTGCCGACGCTGGGGATGCTGGCGCAGGCGATCGTGTTTGGCGTGCTGGCGTTTGCGGCCTGCGTGCTTTACGCGAAGTTCCTGCGGCCGCGGCTGGAGCGCAGCGAGCCGGGCAATGAGCGTTTGAACCGTCGCGGCGAGCAGATGATCGGCCAGCGCTACGAGTTGATCGAGCCGATCATCAACGGCCGCGGCAAGGCGCGCGTGGGCGACGGTCAGTGGCTGGTCAGCGGGCCGGATCTGCCCGCGGGCAGCACGGTCGAGGTGGTGGCGGTGCAGGGCACCACGCTGCAGGTTCGCGCAGCGGCATGAATGCGGTCAGCCAGCCGTTCGCGGCGATAGCGCTCAACACGCGCATTGCCTTCCTGGTGGAACTGGCGCGGCGGCTGCATCAATACGGCACCTCCGCGCCGCGGCTGGAGATGGCCATTTCCGGCGCAGCACAGCGGCTGGAGCTGGTGGCGGACGTGTGGTCCAGCCCCACCGCCATCATCATCTCGTTCACCGACATGGCGCAGGGCGAGGAAGGGGTGGCGCAGACCACCCAGGTGATGCGGCTGGCGCCCGGCGAGGTGAACCTGGCGCGCCTGTGCCGCGCCGACGACATCGCCGATCGCGCCATCGCGGGCGAGCTGGATCTGCGCGAAGGCTTTCGTCAGTTGCGGCTGCTGGGTCGCCCCGATACACCATGGGAGCAGGCCGGCACCATCGCCAGCTACGGCTTGTCTGCCGCCGCCATCGCGGCACTGTTCCTGCACAGTTCGTGGGCCGACCTGGTGGTTGCGGCGGTGATCGGGGTGATCATCGGCTGCATCGCGATACTGGCAGGCACGCGGCCACGGCTGGCGGTGGCCAGCGACGTGATCTGCGCGATGGTGGCGACTACCGTGGCGATCGTGGTGAGTGCCTTCGTGGTGCCGCTGGCGATCAAGTCGGTGGTGCTGGCGGGCTTGATCATCCTGGTGCCGGGCATGTCGCTGACCAACGCGGTGCGCGAGATATCCAGCCAGAACCTGGTCTCCGGCATGGCGCGCATGGGCGGCGCCATGGCGACGCTACTGAAACTGGTGTTCGGCACCGTGGCCGCCACGCAGCTGTGTGCCGCCGCTGGAATTCACGCGCGCGATTACGCCTTGCCGGCGTTGCCGCCATGGACCGACTACGTGGGCCTGCTGGTGGGCGCGGTCGCGTTCGCCATCCTGTTCCGCGCCGCGTTGCGCGACTGGCCGGCGGTGATCGGCGCGGTGATCGTGGGTTACCTGGCCACGCGCTGGGGCGGAGAGATTTCCGGCGCGTTGCCGGCGGCGCCGTTCGGCGTGTTCCTGGGCGGCTTGCTGCTGGGCGCGTTTTCCAACCTGTACGCGCGCTATGCGCACCAGCCCGGCGCCGTGATCCGCGAACCGGGCATCCTGCTGCTGGTGCCGGGCAGCGTGGGTTTTCGCAGCATGTCGTTCCTGCTGGAACGCGATACGCCGCTGGGCCTGGACACCGCGATGCTGTTGCTGACCCTGCTGGTGTCGATCGTGGCGGGCCTGATGTTCGGCGATTTGCTGATATCGCCAAGGCGCTCGTTGTAGGAGCGCACCTGTGGGAGCGGCTTCAGCCGCGATGCTCTTGCCTAGGTGCCAGTGCAGGGGCATCGCGACTGAAGTCGCTCCCACAGACGTGTTGCTCAAACCCCCGACGCTTCCTCAAACCGGTTGGCGTCGCGATTCTTGCGCACCTTCGCCGGGTCCCACACGCGGCCGTTCATGGTGATGTAGACGCCGTCGGGCAGGGTCTGTACCGCGGCCACCGCGCAGCCGATGTTGAACACCGCATCCGAGCCCTGGAAACGCGCCGGGTTGAGCGCGCCGGTCAGCACGATCACCTTGCCCTTGATGTCGGCCAGTGCCCTGGCGGTGTCGACCATGGTGTCGGTGCCGTGCGTCACCAGTACGTGCCGGTGCGGCTGCGCCTCGATGGTGGAACGCACCAGGGCGCGGTCCTCGGCGGCCATGTGCAGGCTGTCCTTGCGCAGGATGGGGATCACGTCGAACTGGAAGCCCACGCCCAGCTGGGAGAGGATTTCGCCAATCTGTGGCGCGCCGATCTTGTAGTCCGACTTGTCGTCGAAATAGATCTTGTCGATGGTGCCGCCGGTGGTGACGATGGTCAGATGCTGCATGGAGTGGGCCGATAGAGGGGATGGCCCATTTTAGCCCGCCCGCACATCGGCGCCGTGTACTCCTGTAGGAGCGGCTTCAGCCGCGAGGCGCTTCACCTCAGCAACAAACCCGTGTCCTCAGCATCCGGCACCACCAACCGATCAAGCCCATGGCTGACGAACCGGCGAAACGCAGCCCCCGGCCGCCGCTCGCCGCGGCGCGCCGACCATGCTGCCTGACGCGCCAGCAACGCCGCCGCCGCGCAGCGGGCGAGGGTGAAAGCCAACCCGCGCGCGCCCGCTTCGAGCGACGCCCGATCGGCACCATGCCGATCGAGGAGGGCGGCGGCCGCATCCAGCGCATCCATGATGGCGGCCGCAACCGCGTCATCGCTGCCGGCCAGCCAGCCGTCGACCGCCAATCGCAGCGCCGCCCATCCCTCGCCGGCCAGCGCCCGCAAACTGTCCAGCGACAACACGTTGGTGGTGCCTTCCCAGATCGGGTAGACCTGCGCGTCGCGCAGCAGTTGGGGCAGGCCGGTGTTCTCGATGTAGCCGGCGCCGCCGAAACTTTCCAGCGCCTCGGAGCACAGCTTCACCGCCAGTTTGCCGGTCCACAATTTCGCCAATGGCGTGAGCAGGCGCAACACCGCCGCTTCATGCGCGGCCGCAGCGCCGCTTTCGACCCGGCCCAGCAGGTGCGCCACTTCGAACGCCAGCGCAAACGCGCCCGCGAACTCCGCCTGCATGTCGGCCAGCGTTTGCGCGTGCAGCGGTTGCTCGATCAATGGATGGCCAAACGCCTGCCGTCGCGTGGCGTAGTCGCGCGCCAGGCTGATCGCACGGGCCATGCTGGCCACCGCGCAGACGGCATTCCAGGTGCGGGTGACGTTGAGCATCGGCGCCACCTGGCGCACGCCGTGGGCCAGCTCGCCGACGGGCCAGGCGGGCAGGCCGTCGAGATGGATTTCCGCGGTGGGCAGCTCCCGCGTGCCCAGTTTGTCCTTCAGCCGGTCGATGATCAGCTCGGGTTTGCGCCGTGGGCCATCCATCGTCTCCACGTAGAACAGCGCCAGCGCGGCGTTGCCTTCACCGGCGCCTTCGGGCCGCGCCAGCGCCAGCGCCGCCTCGCCGACCACGGCCGAGCTGAACCACTTGCGGCCATGCAGCCGCCAGTGGCCTTCGCCATCGCGGCGCGCCACCGTCTCGCTGTGGCTGACGTCAGAGCCGCCGATGTTCTCGGTCATCCATTGGCCGCTGAGCCAGAACTGCGCTGGATCGCGGCTGAGGAAATGCGGCAGCGCGCGCTCGATCAACGCCGCGTTGCCGGAGGCCTTGATCGCGGTGGCGGCGCCGTCGGTCATCGCCAGCGGACAGGTGTAGAACTCGCTGGCTACGTGATACAGGTAGACGCGGGCGAACTCCTCCAGGCGCGCGTATTCGCCCGGCGCATGGCCGGCGGCGAGCACGGCGTGCCGCGTCGTCAGCTGCGGGCCTTCCAGCCATGCCGTGGTCAGCTCGATCCGGTCGACGCGGCGGCCCCATGCGTCCCATTGGGTCAATATCGGCTTGCGCCGGGTGCTTTCGCTGGCGCGTTGCCACGCCATCTGTGCGTAGTCGCCCAGGGCGGCGAGGTCGGCGTCCAGCGCCGCGCGGCGTTCGGCGGGGAGCACACGATCGAGCAGGGCGTGCAGCAATCGATCGCTGCGCCACGGATGCGCCAGTTGCGGCCCTTCTTGCAGGAATCCCATGGGTGTTCTCCCTAGGAGCGTGGAAGCTTTCGCCAGACGACTAGAATAGGCGCGTTTCCATCGAGGCGTGCCAGCCCCATGACCCCAGTGACGGTACCGCGCGTGGCGGTGTTGATTCCGTGTTTCAACGAGGCGGTGGCGATTGCCTCCGTGGTGCGCGCGTTTGCCGCCAGCCTGCCGCAGGCGCGGATCGTGGTGTACAACAACAACTCGACCGACGACACCGCGCGGATTGCCCGTGAGGCCGGCGCCGAGGTGCGGCA
>Ga0134125_10003741_pt1 | contig 17534 bp, 11 predicted proteins | sample KB31751_FD_96464 | JGI IMG/M metagenome (GOLD analysis project Ga0134125, IMG submission 96464) | Terrestrial soil microbial communities with excess Nitrogen fertilizer from Kellogg Biological Station, Michigan, USA - KB3-175-1 | ecosystem: Environmental > Terrestrial > Soil > Unclassified ...
TGACCGTACAATAGCCGACCGACTGCACATTCAGTCCCTTCGGCAGCGATAGTCCGCTCTCGATATCCGAATGGGTCATGACGCTGATCTTCCGGGTGATCGAAAGATTCAGCCGCGTCCCGGAATAATTGATCAATTGCATATCCTTCCGCAGGCTAACCGAGCTGTGTGTCTTCTCCGTCACATCCCATGGCTCCGTATCGAATGGCGCTGGCGTCTTCCAGTTGGCAAACTCCATCTTGGCGCCCGGTGGGAAGAACAGCGAAAACTTTCCACCTTCCGGCCCCAGCCATAGCCTGTTCTCGCCTCCATAGGCATTCATATGCGGGTCCGGCTTCCCTTCGAATGCCTTGTAGTGGATCCACCCGAAACTGACACCCGTGTCCCCCGCGGAGCTCGACGTAAACACCTTGGCCTGGTACTTCGGCGAAACGACTACCCTGGCATCGCCATTACTAAGCACGATGACGCTGTCGTGCTTCTGCAGGAATTCAAGGTCGTATCCAAACGTACCGCGGTCATAAGTGGCTTTGCGGTTATCGTTGCAAGCGTAAAGCATACAGATGAAACAGCACAGGCAGGCAAATCGTTGCATAGGCAGCATTTTTGCAGCCTAAGTTACCTATTTCCGCCGGAACTTCTTGTCGAAATGCCACGTCGCGGACAGCATCCAATACCGGCCCAGGATGTTAGTCGAGGTCTCGGTGTTCACATTGGCGGCATTCGTGCGCGTAACCCCCGCATTCGCGTCGAGGATATTATTGAATTGAAATTTAACGACCAGCTTATCATGCATAAAATTGCGCGCAACATAACCGTTCCACAGCAACACCGATGTATTCGCCGAAAACGCGGCAGTCTTCTGCTGCCACGTATACACCGCGTTCATATTGATCTCAAAGCCGGGGATAAAAAACAGCGTCAGCGATCCCTGGTGATTTTGGGACCAGTATCGGATCGGCGCACTCCGGTTAATACTGCTGTTCTGATCGAAATAGGTGAAACTCGTATTCAGTTGCAGCGCCAACTTATCTATTATATACTTATTCAGATTTATCCCTCCTCTGCCGGCATAGGCATCATTCCGGCTCACTTCCGCATTAACATAGGTGACGGTACGCGAATAACATTCGTTGGCAAAAATATTCACATCGATGCCGAGTAACTTCCTGCCGATAGAAAAGTTCATCTCTTCGGCCCGTCCTCCATTCACATTTACGGGCTGACTAACCTGCCGGCCCAGGCTGTCTGTAACCGTCTTAGTACTGATATCGTTGCTGCTCATGTTCAAGTTCAAGCCGAGATTGATAATCCAGGTTTTGAATCGGTGAAAATTAAATTGCATCGATTGCTTGAATCCTGGTTTCAAATTGGGGTTGCCGACAAAAAGATGCAGCGGGTCGTTATTATTTTTGATCGGTTGGAGCTGAGCTGCACTGGGGTCCTGACTTGATGCGGTATAGATGAAATTAAGGTTAGTAGCAGGATTGGGAGTATAATTTATTAAGGCTCGCGGGGCCCAATTCAAATAGGACAAATGCACACTTGAGTCCGCCAACTTATCTTGCTGCTTGTACTTGAACAGTAAAAGGTCATTACCTAACGTATAATTCAAGTGCTTCAGCTTCCCTTGCAAATTTATAGTAGCGTACTGGTTCAATGTACCGGTTTTAAGACTGTTTGTCAGACTATCCACAATATTTTGGTACTTTCCGTCTCGCTGCGAATAAGTAGCCTGGAGCGGTTGATCCTGGGTGAACAACATCCGGTAGCTTATCCCTAACTGGGAACCTTTCCAAAGAGGTGAAACGTAATTTGCCGAACCGCCTAGATTTAAAAGGTGGCTGGATATTTCCTTTCTTTGATCAACCGTATCTGTGCTCTGTAGCGCCCCGGTCGACTCGAAAAACTGATTACGGGAATACAAATATCCATTTGTAGCATTATCGATCTTCAAAAAATCAATGCCGGCGGAAAACCTTCGTTTTGACCCACGGCTCGTGGTCCGCCATGCAATACTGCCGCCTATGTTTTGTCGGCTCACTTTATCCTGAATATTCCGTACACTGCTGTTTACAAGCGTATCATTAAACGTGCTGCTTCCAATAGCGCCGTATCGATTATCCCCTTCCGAATTACTGCCGTGAAATACGAATTTGAACGCCGTAGAATTGTTAGGGGCCCAATCGTATATACCATAAACCCAGTGTTGAATTTGCCGGTTCTCCGACTTGCTTTGTTGAATTTGACCATAAGTGCTATCTGCCTGAGTTTGCAAACTTTCGGAAGTTGTCTTCGGTTGGGTAAAAAACTGGCTAAACTGGTAATTAGCGATCAGGTGATCTGCCGGCCCATTCCAACTGTTCGCATAATGCAATGCTGCTGCGGTAAACCGGGGAACACCTGTTCCCGCCGAAGCTCCTAAAGCATCCGTATTACCATTCAGGAAAGACACGGACTCAGATCCGCCGCCACCTGTGCTGGTAAACCCTGTAACCCCTGTATTGGAGGAAAGCCCCAATGCAGTAAACTGTTCCTTGTCTCGGAAGGCCGCAACAGCGCCATTTCCATTATAATAATTCTGTGTATTCCCTCCCGCCTCGACTTTCCCAAAGTATCCGTCCTTTGCGCTCTCCTTCATCACAAGGTTCACTGTCTTCGTGCGGGTGCCGTCATCGATCCCGGTAAATATAGCCTGGTCACTCTTGCGATCAAGTATCTGTACTCGTGCTATTTTGCTTGCATCGAAATTCCGGGTTACCATAGTGGGATCCGATCCAAAGATGTCCTCACCGTCTACCAGCAAATGCTCGATCTTCTCACCATTATAGGTAATGGAGCCATCGGGGCCAACCTGAAGACCCGGAAGACGTCGGAGCAGTTCCTCGACTGCAGCATTTGGCTGCATTGCGATGTGTGCGGTATTATATTCCAGCGTGTCACCCTTCATTCGAGGGCGCATGGATGCTGTCACGGTAATAGTCGCAAGGCTATCGACTTTCATGGGAATGGTATCAGTGGCCTTCTTTGGCTCGGGCTTCCCCTGTCCTAAGGCAGATGACACCATCACGCCACACAATAGTATAAGAGTACAAAGCTTATTTTGAACCACAGTGAAAAGAATAAGGCCTGGCAAATTATCTTATTTCACTGCGGGCTCAACGCAGGATTACTTCCTACTTTTCCGGCCTGATACTTGCTCGTGGTTAGTACGATTAACCTGTTCTATTATGAAGAGAAAAGACGTACTCCTGATTCAGGAGATCAGAGAATACCTCGATGATAATCTGTACGAAGAACATTCCATCCCTGATCTTTGCCGCCAGTTCACCATCAACAGAGAAAAACTTCAGTCTGGGTTTCATGAATTGGTACAGTCCACAGTTCATGCCTATATCGTACGCCAGCGCATCGAGCGTGCGGCCCAACGTTTGCTTACGTCTGACGATTCGATAAAGGCCATCGCGCTCGACAGCGGCTATAAAAAGCAAAGGAGTTTTAACAAGACGTTTAAGGCCATTTATAATCTAACGCCCGCGACCTTTCGCCGCATGCACCAGCAACATGCCGAAAGCAGCAACTAAGGGATCGCTCTTATTTTTACAGACCGATAGTAAACCAATTTTATCTTTGAGTAAACCATTTAAATTTGTGCTTCATACATCATCGTCCTTAACTTGCATACATTCGTTGACATAAACCTTACCCAAAATGATAAAAGATAAATCCCATCGAAACGCGAGTACCCGATCCTACATTTCCAGTGTTCCCTGATCTTTCTTACTCCTGCATGACAGACAAAATCAACTGAGAAGATCTCTCTACTTAATCCATTGCATCTGTTAAAAGCATTGTGACCGATCTGACGTGGCACAAAACGCATTCTTATGCTTAACATTAATTCCCGATTGGCTCAGCCATTCAGAATGGCACTGGCTGTACTAATATTGTCTGCATTGTCTGTTGGCTGCAGGAGGGAATTCCGTCCTTCTCTCAAAACAGGATTCGAAGGCCAATCGCTGCCCGGTTTTGATCTCTTGTTGCCGGATAGTACCACTGTCTTCAACACTGCCGATATCCCGAAGGGACGCCCGGTTGTTTTAATGTATTTTAGTCCAAACTGTCCGTATTCTCAGGCCGAAATGAATAATATCATAAATGACATCTCGGTATTAAAGAATATACAATTTTGCATATTTACCACTTGGCCATTCCGACAGTTTAAAGGGTTCTATGCTTATTTCAAGCTAAACAAATACTCGAATATCATTGCCGGAGAAGACTTTAAGCACTTTTTCGAGGACCACTTTAAGCCAAAGGGCGTCCCCTATACAATGGTATACAACAAGGATCGAATATTGAGTAAAGCATTTCTTGGGACTATGCCCAGCGCTCAGATCGAAGAGGTTGTTGCAAAAGATTAAAACAAATGGTCAATGTCAAAACGCTAATATAAACTCATTCTGGCCGGATACTTGGCTCGGAGATGCCGCCCGCCGTTAGCTAAGTTATCTCTTTGGGTGGTTTAATTAACCATTAAAGTTTAGCTTTTTGATTTAAAAAGCAATTATTTTATGAAAATGATCAAATATGCAGCATCCGCTCTTGGCGTGCTGGTTGTCGTAGGCGCAGGCCTGGCCTTTAAAGCCAAAGCTTTTACCCCGGCAAATCTGTATTGCTTCCCCCATGGTACAGTGGTTAGTTCGACACAAACCTGCGCAAGCCAGGCTAATGAAACGAACATCGATTTCCAGATTGTAAGCACTGGTGGTTCTGCAACCAATCCCTGCCCATTCATCGGCCTTAATCAGGAAGATCTGTATCAACAAGTAGGTACCACTTGCACAGTTCCCCCTGCCGGGACGCTGTTCCAGGAGACGATCGAGTAGTCGACAGATCTATTCTTAGCTAGACATTTAGAGGGCGGCTCATGGAAATTCCTTGAGCCCCCTCAACTTTTTCGGCCTTGCTCGTTCTCCCACTGCGAAGAAACCAACAACTGAGTGATCTTTCATGCTTTCGCAGACCGATAGTAAACCATTTTTATCCTCGGGTAAACCATCAAAATTTGTCATTGACATCACACCCTTCGTAAATTGCATGCATTCGCTAATACAAACCTTACCCAAAATGATTACAGAAAAGATCCATCGAAAAGAGAGTGCCCATCTTTCCGTTTCTCGTCTCCCCTGATTTTACTTCCATCCCCGCGCGACAAGCAAACTCAACTGAGGAGATCCCTTTGCTAAAAACCAGCCTGTCCTTTTAAAAGCATGGTGACCAAACTAGCCGCTACGCAAAACGAATGATGCCAACTTATTCTGGCCGGATACTTAGCGCGGAAATGCCACCCGCCGTTAGCTAAGTCATTTCCAGGGTGGTTCATTTAACCAATAAAGTTTAGCTTTTTGATTCAAAAAGCACTATTTTATGAAAATGATCAAATATGCAGTTTCTGCACTTGGTGTTTTGGTTGCAGTAGGCGCTGGTCTGGCTTTTAAAGCTAAGGCTTTTACTCCGGAGAATCTGTACTGCTTCCCGCATGGTACGGTCGTTAGCACGACTCAACCATGTGCAATCCAGTCAAATGAAACGAACATCGATTTCCAGGTTGTCCAAAGCGGTGGCTCTACAACCAATCCCTGTCCGTTTATCGGCAGCACTCAGGAAGATCTGTATCTCCAACAGGGCAACACCTGTACTCCTCCTGCTGCAGGGACTCAGTTCCAGGAGACCATTGAATAGCAATTAGATCGTCTCGAACACTAGAGGGGGCGCAGGGGTTTATCCTTTGAGCCCCCTCATTATCTTTGCGCTATTCTTTCTTTTCCATCCTCCATTCGGGACACTTTTTGGGAAACGGCCAGATCGCATCGAGCGTATTTGCGTCATACAAGACTCCGTCTTTGATAACATAGCGAATATTCTTGCTTTCATGAATGTCTTCCAACGGATTGCCATTGAGCACGATCATATCCGCTATTTTACCTGTTTCGATTGAACCGAGATCCTGCTGAACCCCGAGCGCCTCGGCACCAATAAAAGTTGCCGCTTGCAGCGCTTCCCAATTGCTCATTCCCCCCATTTGCAGAGCCCACAACTCGTTGTGCGCTCCAATTCCTTCATCGTTTCCATGACTTCCCATCGCCACCCTGCCGCCATCCCTACGTATTCTGGCGTCGATTTGCGCGGCGGAAAGAAAGCTTGGATGCACGGTATCTTTTGATGTCGATCTTTCAATTTCTTCCAGGGATTCGGCGCCGTTCCTCGTAGCGCCGCCGGAGCGATCGCTATAGGCAAAATGGCGCAGCTTCTCATCCGGACGATGCCAATATTTATATTTAAAATATTCCTTTCCCATCTCGTCCGTGTTCGATACCTGGAGTGTTGGCGTAAAGAACGTGCCCGATCTTGCGACGAATTTTACTACATCCTGGTAGACATCACCCCATCCTGGATTGTGTTCGACGCCGGTGCTGCCGTCCTTTATCATTGCCAATTCCAGCAAGGGATCCGACCATCCTTCATTTGTCATATTCACTCCGGCCTCTTCAGAGGCCATGAGCAGCCACTCTCTTTGGAGGCGCGGAGGCGGAAGATAGTCTTTCACAACGGTGGCGCCGAGCAGCACCCGCTTCTGCACGACCGACCTGGCATCATCGAGGTTGTCCATACGGATAACCCCATCGCCCATTCTAACCGGCCGGCCGACCGTGAACAACCGGGGCCCCATCATTTGCCCGGTCCGAAGCAACTCTCCATAACCAAACGAATCGAAGCTCGATGCGGGGTCCCGCGCGGTTGTCACCCCGTAAGCCAGATTGACCAGGAACATCCACGATTGCTCCGGGAAGATATTGGAGGGCACCCGCATGTGCAAATGCACATCGATGAGACCGGGCATGACCGTCAGTCCTGTACAATTCAAAATTTTCGCAGTAGTCGGAATGGCAATCGTGTTAACCGGCCCGACCGCCACAATTCGTCCATCCCGGATAACTATAGTACCATGTTCGATGACTTCTTTTCCCCGCATTGAAATGACCCGCGCATTTCTTAATGCCAATTGTCCGCGTGCATAAAAAGCCCGCGCTTTGATATTCAAATCGATCACCTCATCCGGTTCGACATGGACGGTAAGAAACCCATGCACTTTCGATGGCGCCGCGGCATATTTCTCAGTTTCCACTTCCGCCGACCTCATAACTTTATCCGGATCGATCCGGTAAAACCGGTTGCCATATGTCCAGGCCAACCGTCTTCCTCCCTTTTCCCAATAAGGTTCGACCCCGTTCGCAAACCTCACCGGGAAAGGCCGTGGATCGTTTACCGACATCACTATCGAATCCCCTACCTTGCGAATCGGCATGAGGTAAAGGTCTTCATCTTCAGAATAAACCAAATAACGTCCATCCGGAGAAAGGGCCTTCTCCTGAAAAAACGAATTGCCCGAGCCAAAAACAATTGGCCGGGTTACGCCGCTGATCAAATCCTTTTCAATCAATTCGGCACCTAAAGAGCCACGTCTCGCACCCCCTCTCTTGGGCGAAAAAACGATCTTACTGCCATCCGCGGAAAAGCTGATCGTATTCCATAACGGAACCGAGTCATCAACAACCCTGATAGGGCCGCCATTGGCCGGAATGATTTCTAATTCGCCAATTCCCCGATCATCCCGGTCTCCCAGCTTCGGTACCCCACGAATTACTGCTATCTCTTTTCCATCCGGGCTCCAGACAGGCCGTTGGTATTCGCCCCTGATAGTCGTCAATTGTTCAGGCCTTCCCCCTGATGCCGGCGTCTTCCACAAAAAACCTCCGGCAGTATCGCACCATGAGACATACGCTACCCAGGCCCCATCGGGCGAAAATGTGGGTTGAAATTGCCCTGTCTCCTGCGGGGCTAACATCGTAGTCGGCCCATTGGGAAGTTGTTTTACATAGATCCTGTCAAGCGCGGAAAAGACCAGCCTTTTACCATCGACGCTACAATTGGTGGACCGCATATATCTTACCTGCACCGAATCGTGCAGAACCCTGAAAGTATGATAGTCAAAAGAGCCAAGGTCGGCACTTACCCTTGCCGCAAACGGAATGATCTTATCCTGGCCGCTCTCAACGTCGATTCGACGGATCTTACCGCCGAATGCAATAAAAATATTCCTGGAGTCTGGTGAAAAAGAGTAATGCGGGAATGGAACCAATGGCTGGTATCTTGGATCTTCGCCATCGAGCGAAGCCACCAGAAGCCGCTGCAAATTCATTTGAATATCCTGCACCATCAGGCATCTCCGTCCATTCGAATTCGAAACATAACACAACCAACGACCATCAGGCGAAAGTTTTAAGGCATATCCTTTTGCCGGAACAGCGCAAATGGGAATTTTTGTATTGCTCCTTCGGTCACAGCGATATATTTTGTCCGAATCGAGTTGGTAAGAAAATTTGCCATTCGGTGAAAATTCCATAGGATGCCTGAAATTGATTCCCGTTGAGATTGTCCTGCCTGCAATCCCATATATAGAATCACCGACAGAAATATAGCTGCCATCGGGCGCCCAAACAGGATCGATACCATAGCTCAGCGGTGTATCACCTTGACCGAGCACTTCCCATGTCTTTGTTTTCAGATCGAATACATTCAAATGAAATGCGCCAGATCTGTCGCTGATGCAAGCGATCCTTTCCCCATCCGGTGACCATACCGGCCGAAGATGAAGCGCTAGCCCACGTGTGATCTGTTTAGCCGCTCCTCCAGTGACCGGCACTTCATAAAGGTCTCCAAGAAGGCCAAAGGCCATTGTGCGGCCATCAGGCGCCACATCCACGTCCATATAAGTACCTTCATCCGTACTGAAGGAAATAGTCCGCGCCGGTGATATCGGCAGAATCTGGCCAACAGACGTATAGCCATCACCAGTTAGGACGGCAATCAACATCCATGCAAACTGATATTTCATTCACCAATATAAATTACCATCCTGCAAGCTACCCTGCAGTTCAAAAATGACCTAAGTCCGGGCGGGTTAATTTGACGGCCATGTTGGCTCACTGCTCTTCATTTTCTTCAAATTTAAAGCTATTGCCTTATCGCCGTTGGCCAATGTAGCCGCGATTTGCTCCCACTTGAGGGCAAGTCCTGTAGATTTTAATTTATATAAAATATTTGCATGCGTATCCATCCAGCCTGCTTCAGGGTCTATTAGTAGGGCAAATTGACTCCACAGAAGCGCAGTTTTCAGTTCGCCGGTATCAATACTGTGTTGAAATATGTCCCAGGCGCAGTTATTGAAATAAAGCGCTTTTGCAAACCCGCCCGTATCCAGCTTGGCTCCATATTTTTCCACATAAAGTACCAGGTATTTGGAATGTTCAGGCCAATACCCTTTCCTCCCAGCCCAATCCGACCGCACACCCGTTATAGTTCTATCCGCATAATACCCACCATATTTCTTGGCCAACATTTCATGTAGCTTATTCCAGTTAGGGACTTGGTTTAAAGCATTGCTCTTTTCGATCTCCGGCGCGATAATTTCCATGTAGAGAATGTATTGAATAGTAGCTTCGGCATAAATCGGATCCTTCATTACCTGATCAATCGTATCGGCGTTTTTTAAAAAATATTCAAACCCGATGTCCCTGGTACTATGTGTAAAACCCTTTAGAAACCGAATGTTGTCGAAAGTTAGCCAATTTGCCTTGCCAAGACTGTGCAAATAATCCTCCGAAATCCTGTGTTCCAAAGCCGAATCCCCTAACAGCAGGTAGGACCTCGTTGCAAGAAAGGCCATTTCCTTCAAATCTCTTTTCCCCTGTTCGTACTCCTTTAACTTCGCAGAATAATCATTCTCGGGATTTATTGCGCTGGTTGCTACCTTGATCAAATCGCTCCCGTCGACCCCACCGACGATCATATCGACAATACTCCCATCCGGATTTAAGAAGATGAGCGTCGGATAGGCATTCACCTTATACCTTGCCCCGAGATAATGGGCGTCAGCATAAAAGGCTTTAACGGTGGCATCGTCATTCCTCGACGTATCCATCTGGACTTTGACTGCTATGAACTCCTTGTTAAAGACATCCCCTACCCTTTCCAATGGATATACCTCCCTATCCATTTTCTTGCATGGACCGCACCAGGAAGCATAACAGTCTATGAATATATGCTTTTGTTCACTTTTGGCCTTTGCAAGGATTTGCTTCCAACTCAAATCCTTTTCGAAACGAATGCCCGTCGATGAGTCCGCACTCCAATTGGACATTGCGTGCGCGCAAAGACAAACGCATAGAAATCCTGCTAAAACTGGTAATTTTTTCATTTTAATATAATTTTTAAATATCGATCAGTCTATGGGTTCTTTACGCACCTGACGGACAGGACAAAGCCGCTATAATTTCTATTGATCGCCGCGGCATTGGCATTTCCCGGCGGATAGAAATATCTCGCCCAATTTGCGGTGGTATTGGCAAACGACGAAGTAAAAAAATATCCCTCCGTTCCGAAACGGGCAAATTGACCGAGCGCGAATTCACCGGAAAATTGCAGGTTTAGACCCGATGACCCGCCCACTACCAGTTTGGGTGCTATTGTACCTACGAGCCCCACCGTAGCGGTGTCGGAAACCGACATGCCTTCAGTCACCTCCAAAACGTTCCAGTCATGGTCAGTGGCGACATGCCAGCCGGTCGGTGCAATGCTCCGTGCATCGTTCACAGCCGGAACATTGTAAAGCAGGCCATATGTTGTCCTGTTGGTAGAATCGCCGTTGACAAAAGTATAGGCTCCTCCGGGAGGGGTCGACCAGTTGTACCCCGGCGCCAGGAATCCGTCGACAATAGAGTCTCCATTGTTGTAATGCCTAACCCTCAGGTTAGCCCCCATCCAGGTCTGATTCCCGATGGTAACGGTCGGATAGGCATTGCCGTCAATATCGACCACCGTTCCGGTCGTCGAAACGACGAAGCTGACCTGGTTGCCATATGCCGTGCCGGCGCTATTCGTGGCATATGCCCGAACATAGTAAGTCGTTAACGTCAGGTTGGTGAGCGTATCGACCGCTGTCGTCAAATTTACGCCGTCGCTGGTCTTGGCATTACTGATAGTTGGCATGGGGGACGTGGACCAGCAGATACCGACGGCAGTAATGGCTGTTCCACCATTGTTATTCAATGTCCAACCCGAGTTGGCCGACAGCGCCTGGTTGTTGGTGATCGCGGCGGTAGTGATAGCTGCCAATCCCGGTGAAGTAGTAACGCTATCCACATTGCCGTAGGCCGTGCCCTGTCCATTTGTCGCGTAGGCCCGGACATAATACTTCGTATTTGCGTTTAAATTCTTGATGGTTACTGTAAAAGAAAAATTCCCCGTATTGTTTACTCCGCTCGGTACAATACTGTCGCTCAAACTCGGATTGGTATGCAAAGCATAACATACCCCGCTTTGAGTAATGCTGGAGCCACCATTGTTTGTGATCGCACCGCCCGCCTGAACAGAATTTGCGGTAACATTGGAAATGGTTGCCGTGCTGAGTACCGGCAAGCTCATAACCGTCTTTTTGCTGCAGCCATCAACACATAGTGACAGCACGCATAATACAACTACTAATCGTTTCATTTTTTGCTATTATTAAGAGTTAATATTCAAGTTAAGACGTCGGTGAAAACTTAATATCCGCTGTTCTGGGTCAAATTCGGATCCTGGACGATGTCATATACAGGCACAGGATACCATTGCCAATCGCTTTTCCAGGTGCCGCCTTTTTTGGCGCACACATCCCCTGGCATACCCATAACAGAGTCCACCTTCTGAGTTCTTTTCAAATCCAACCAACGATTGCCCCATTCCGTAAACAATTCCACCTGTCGCTCATGTGCAATCGCAGCCAGTAAGGATGCCTGATCGTTCGCGGTCGTATTGGACAATCCCGCCCTTTTTCGAATGATATTTAAATCGGCTTGCGCCTCTTGAATTTTATTTTCCTTTGCCCTGGCCTCCGCCCTGATCAGGTATTGTTCGCCCAAACGCAGGACCATCTCGTATTCGGTTACAGGCGCATTATAGGTGGCGCTCTTATACTTGAACGGATAATAATAGGTCGTGTCATTGACGATAACACTATCGATCCAATTCTGCCTGCGGGCATCACCCTGTTCAAAACTGCCCAATAAATTCGGGCTGAGGTAAACCGGGTTGAAGTTACCCGTAGTTGGCCCGGCGGCCGACAGGACAAAAATTTGCGCATCGGGAGTGCTCCATCCGGTATTTACCGGCTGCACTTGCCAAATGGCCTCCCGGCTGTTCTTAAGAAAAACTGAATTCAGAGAGGTGGTATCATACAGCGAAGTATTTCCGATGACCGCCGAAGATTGGATCTCGGCGCTGTCATATGCCCCGGTGTACAAATAGACTCTGGCCAACAATGCCTTCGCTGCCCACTTGTTGGGTCTCACTCTTTCTGCCGTCGGGCTCATCGCATCGCCTCCAACATATCCGCTGGTCAATAAATTCGCTGCATCCAGCAGATCTGCAATTATCTGCCGGTAGATAGACGCCTGTGGACCTCGGGCCAAAGAAACATTATCCCCATAATTACTATGTAGGATTAAAGGTGCATTCCCATATAAGGTAACAAGATAAAAATAAAAGAACGCCCGCATGAATTCCGCTTCGCCGGTCAACTGCTGTCTGACTGAAGTCGTCAGACCGTTGGGCCCTGACAGCTTCTCCAGAGCCTGGTTGCATTTGTAAATTCCGCTGTAGCAGTCGAACCAGATAGTTTGGGGATCTGTGCCCGGACCACCGCCCATCAGATTATTCTGATAAAATTGAAGGAGTGGCTGATAACTATTCGTAGAGCCGCCATAAAGAGTTAGCTCATCCGCGGACAATCCTCCTTCCAAAGAAAATCGATATAAGGACGCGCCGCCCGGCGATAACGCTGGTCCGAGTGTAAATCCAATATAGACGCCCGTCATTACTCCTGACGCTGTCGAGTTGGTGCTATATACATTTTCACTGGACAATTCAGTCACTGGCGGAGGCACAGTTACCAATTTGGCGCAGCCGTTCAGGGCGACCAGGCCGGCTAAGATCCATAACTTATTTAAAATACGTACTGCCATAGAGCTCAGAATATTGTTCATACCGCGTCACAGGTCAACCTTGGCTCCGAAGGTAACAATCCGTAAAGGCGGTAAATAAGGAATATAACTACTACCGGTTTCCGGGTCCAGTCCCTCGTATTTTGTAATTGTCAATACGTTCTGACCGTGCACAAAGACCGTAAAATCCTGCAAATTCATTTTCTTAAGCTGCACTTCCGGCAACCTCCATGATAGCGAGACATTCTGCAGACGGATAAACGAAGCATCGCCGAGTAATAGATCGGATTGATTAAGATAGGTCCGGCTTGATGCGATGCTGTAGTCCTGGTTGAACTTCTCGATGCGGCTGACATCGCCTGGCTGTCTCCAGCGGGAAAGCACATCGACGGGCTGATTGGTGCCATTGAGACTGTTGAATGATCCCGGAATGGAATTAAACAGATAAATATTCTGCTGAGGATGCCTCACAAAGTAAAAGGTGAAACTCAGCTGGACATTTTTATAGGAAAATGTATTAGAGAACCCGCCATAGTATTTCCGGTTAGGGTCGAATAGGGTATTCAGGTCAGTCGCCGGATTTGGACTATATGTAGCGCCGCCGTGACTATCCGCATACTGATATATTCCTGTTATAGGATTTACACCCAGACTGTGAAAGTAATAACCGGCATTGACGGGATGCCCCATCAGGCGTTGATAAAATGCGCTCAATCCGGGCGCTCCCGAAATTAATTTATTCCGATTAACCGATAGATTTAACGATGATGACCAATGGAAATCCTTCGATTCGATATTTTTTGTCCGTAGTTCGAATTCCCAGCCATAATTTTCCAATTTGGCATTAAAATTTTGATAGATACTCGAAAATCCGGTTATATCTGGCAATGGGTAATTGATGAGTTGGTTCGAAGAAACATTCCGGTAAAAATTCGCATTAATTAGGATCCTGTCGCGAAAAAAACCCAATTCCAGGCCTACATCCGACTTCCTGGTTTCCTCCCATTCAAGATTTGGATTAAAAGGCTGAGCGGATGCAAGGCCGACTCCGCCCTGGTATGACACGCCGACAGGAATAATCGTATATGGATCAAGATACGCATAAGCCTGGCCCGATCCGTTCCCGGTCGTACCCCAACTGCCCCTAAGCTTTCCATAGCTTAAGGAAGAGAAATGCTTTTGTGCAAACTCATTCTTATAAAATAGCCAGCCGACGCCGATAGCGTAAAAGTTGTGAAAACGATTGGCGGGGCCAAAGCTGCTGTTTCCATCCCTGCGGGCGCTCAAATCAAGCAAATATTTGTCGTGCCAGTTATAGTTCAACCGGCCAAAGCCGGCATTGTATCGGATCGTATTGTTGAGTGCAAAACCCGCCGTGACATTAGTGGCGAAAGTAATATCCTGAATAAGCTGGTCGCTTGGAAATCCGGTCGCTATATAGCTGGACCCGGTTTCTTTGTTGTTCTGAAGCGTCATGCCCGCCAACGCCTCTACCTTTCCCGTAAACAATTTCCCCGTGTAAGTGATCCGCGGATCGATCGTCCAATTCTGATTATTCGTTTCGCTGAATGCCGCTCTGCGAGGATTGGCATTCCACGCTGATGGATCTATGGACGACCAGGGCACGCCGGTATAAGAATTCGATTGCAGGTTCCCATAGCCCTGACTGCTCATCAGAACCAACCCCGGAAGAAGCTCATAACTTATCGTGGCTGTGCTGATGAAATTATAGGTTTTCGCGTCGAATAAAGCGGATAGCACAGCGTATGGATTCGAAGAAGATGTCGGCCATGTACTTACCCCGTTAGAATTGGGAGCCCAATTTATACTCCCGTCCGGCTTATACAAGGGTGGTGCATCCGGCGCCAGCTCCACAGCGGCCGCGGTTGGATCGAACCCAGGCAGATCATTGTTGCTAATAGAATACGACCCGGCGAACGAGACCATGAATTTCTTATCGGGTGATACATTATTGACGGCCAGATGGCCGGAAGCCCGTTTGAGGTTGTAGCTTCCCGGAAAGATGCTGGTTTGCTTTTGATAATTTCCGTTAAAAGTAAAGCTGGTATTGGCATTTCCTCCGCCTATCGATGCGTCGATCGCCGTATATTGAGCCATCCTCCCCAGCAATATCTTTTGCCAGTCGGTTTGCCTGGTCGTATCCCACAAGGTAAGATCGTAGTCGGAGGAAGGGTTCGGCGCAGCCTTGTCGTTCTTGAAGGCTTCGTACCGCATATCGAGATATTGTCGGGTATTCAATAGCTTGAGTTTTTCAGGTACTTGACCAAAACCAGTTTGTGCTTGTAACTCGACCCTTGTCTTCCCGGGCTTTCCTTTTTTCGTCGTGATCAAGACAACGCCATTGGCGCCCTGTGACCCATAAATGGCCGTGGCAGCGGCATCCTTTAGGATATCGATGGACTCGATATCGCCGATGTTCAAAAAACTAAGGGGATTACCCGTCGACGCGTCCCCAAGGAGAGACAGGAAGGACACACCTGGCAATCCCTGTGAGGGATAGGGGACGCCATCGACTACATACAAAGGAACCGTCGCGTGCGAAATGCTGCTCTGCCCGCGGATCATCACCGTTACCACGGAACCGGGAAGACCGACAGACTGCGTTATTTCCATCCCCGGCACTAATGCTTGAATAGCGAGCAACGGATTAGTAACCGGTTGTTTTTCCAGTTCCGCCGATTTGACCGTTGTCACGCTTCCAACGTTCAGCCTTTCCGTCGTTGTACCGTATGCAATTACTTGCACCTGGTCAAGACTGCTGCTCGAGGTTTTTAGTATGATTGGCAGAAGGACCGAGTTATTGCTGATTTCAACCTCATGCCAATATTTTTCATACCCGATATAAGTAATCACCAAAGTAAACCTTCCGGCACGCAACCCCTTAAATTCGAATTGCCCGTTTCTGTCGGTCTGTCCTTTTAAATTCAACTCCTTTAATTCGACGCTGGCGCCCTCAAGAGGATGACCATTCTCAGTCTGAACAACCCCTGTGATTTCCAGTGCTGCCCGCGCCTGTCTAACAAGGCTGCCATTACCGGTTTGGCTTTTGACGATAAAGATCGTCTTACTGCTGCGATAGAACGAAAGGCCCTCACCGTCCAGCACCCGATGAAGAACGTCTTCCAGCGGCATATCATGGACGTCCAATGAGACCGGTTTGCTGTCTTTCAATAAAGCATAATTGAAAAAAAAGGAAACACCCGTCTGTTTCTCGATAGATGCAAAAACGGTTTGCAGGGAAACATCTTTCCCGCTGAATGTAACATTCTGCGAATAGCCGCGGGCACTCGCATGAATGGAGAGGGTGATACTAATCAGAGTAGCCAGCCGGATGCCCATGAAGGGGTTTTTACGGGTTATTTAACGGATGCAACGGTCGATCTAAAAGGATGGTTCGTTGGACGGGCAAGAAAGGCTTAATGGTAGTGGGATCTGAACGTCAAGGAATAGGACAAAAATGATTTCGTATGATATTTCTCTTAGGATGGTAAAACATATAGCTTGCGGCCCTCCAGCCGGAAATGGATTTGGTTCTGCTCCAGATAATGCAACAAGGCCTTCAAAGGCAGGTCCCGGTCGAACTGCCCATTGAACTGCATATCCGGTGCTTCCCCTTCATAAATGACTTCGACATCGTAAGAACGGGCAACCTCCCGCATGACGGCCGCAAAAGGCGCCTGGTCAAAATACAGAAGGCCATCGATCCACGATGCGACTTTTTGCGACTCGACATCATGCATCACCTGCAGGTCCTTGTCACCGGTGACTCGCGATTGTTCATCGGGTTTCAGCCGCACCGACTTGCCCCCGGCACTTACTCTTACGGCACCCGACACGAGCGTAGTTCGCGTGCCCCCTTCTTCCTCGTATGACCTGACATCGAACCTGGTCCCTAGCACCTCAACCGACTCATCCTTAACCTTGACGACAAAAGGTCTTTTCGCGTCATGGGCCACGTCGAAATAGGCTTCGCCGGCCACCTCTACAGTGCGGTCCCTGTCACTAAATGCCACCGGGTAACGAATACTCGACGCATTGTTCAGCCAAACATGGCTTCCATCCGGCAGTCGTAATTGATATTTCGCTCCATTGGGGGTCGCCAGAACATTATAGCTTGCCGCGCCGCCGGTTTCCTTGCCCGACACGACATACGACACGCTGTTACTATCCGATTTAACCAACTGGGTAACGCCTTCCATGGCCAGTTGCCCCTTCGATGCGCTGTCCAGCACAATGGTTTTGCCATTGGATAAAGTCAGCGTCGCCATATTCCTGTTTGGGACTACCGGTTTTGTCGACACCGCTATATCCGGGGACTTGCCCTCAGGCCTTTCCAACCTGAACCAGGCGCCGATCACAACCGCCAGTAATGCCGAGGCCGCCGCGGAATACATAACAAATCGCAGTACA
>Ga0134125_10003742_pt1 | contig 17527 bp, 25 predicted proteins | sample KB31751_FD_96464 | JGI IMG/M metagenome (GOLD analysis project Ga0134125, IMG submission 96464) | Terrestrial soil microbial communities with excess Nitrogen fertilizer from Kellogg Biological Station, Michigan, USA - KB3-175-1 | ecosystem: Environmental > Terrestrial > Soil > Unclassified ...
ATGCCCAACAGCTCATGAGCGTAGTCAAAGGCGAGGCGAGTATTAGTACGACCAATCTCGATAAGCTTGAGATTGTACTCGGTGGCGCCCTTGGCAACGGTCGCATAGGTGTTTTGGAGCAGGTCCGCTGCTTGGTCGCTGGCCACCTTCGCCTTCACGCAGGCGTCCTTGGCATGCGCAACGCCCTTCTCGGCCATCCCACGAAATGCTTCCGGCATTTCCATATTCGGCAGGTCGAACTTTGGAATCCCGTAATCGGCCATACCGAACGAGGAGGCGGCGTGCTTCGCCGTTTTGTCTTTGGTGGCGGCAGTCGTGGTTTCCGTCATGATACTTATCCTTTACAGGGCGGTTTTGGTTAGACCTCTCGGCGCCGCCCGCAATGCCGGATGTCGGTAGAGAAGGGTTTCAGCTCGGCCCTCGTTGCGGCTTAGACGCCATCGCGTCCGCCGGCTGAGTGATGCTCTTGGCGCATTCCTCAAGACTGGAAAAAGGTCCGGAAGAGAGGTTCCCGTCATCCTCGGCCGCGTACCAGCCGGGCTTGATGCCGCGCATGTCGGAATTGTTTTCGCCGATGTATTGGGGAGCGGTCATTGTGGTGCTCGAACTCGCATAGCTTCCGCCTTTCGATGAAAAGCAGGCGTCCGTAGCCGATGCTCCATTGCCTGGGCGATCATGGCATCCGCTGCCAACGGTACTCTAGCCGGTGTGTTTCGAAGCGTTATCGTGCCAGCCGACCGGCACCAGCGCTGCCAATTGGAGAGAGCGGGAATTTCGGCACGTCGCCGTTTTTTGGGCAGCTCCCGGGCAAGCACAGAATTGCCAGTACTTTTGTATGTGTGGTGCCATGATCAAAGCACAATGGTGCGCCGAGAATTTTAATTCGCAATTCGGGAGAAACCGGGGGCGCCTTTTGATCTTATGAACTCGCACACAGGGGGCTGTCGTTGCAAATGCGAGCCGTCCATCGCGGGATAATTCGCGTCCCGGCGTAGGCGAACAATCCAACAAATAAAAACGCCTGGATCGAAACCGGAGGTCTGGCTCTCAGAAGAAGAGCATTATTTCTGCCGGCCGCCTTGTTGGCCGCCCTGCCCATCAGGCTGTATGGCCGTCAAAATGCCCGGTCCTAGGAATATTTTTTTGCTCTTGCGGCGTCATTTTCGCGGTATCCTGATCGCCGGGCACACCGCGAGGCCCGAGTTTTCTGCGGGCGAACTCGTCCTCGGTTAGCCGTTCTTCTTCGCGGGTCGCGGGTCGCATCTTACACCTCCATGGACTTTGGGTGTGGCATTGCACTGGAGCAGTGCACGGACTGGACGCAGCACAGCAGTCCACGAGTCCGTAAGATCGCACCAACAGACAAAAATACCAATCACCACAAGAGCGCCGAGAAACTCCACCATGTTTTTCTCACTCGTGACGCTCAGCTAACGTGCGGCCTGCCACAAAAACGCTTCACCCTTCGCGGCGCGATCGATATTACTCCGGCGTCGGGGACTAGTAGATATGAAAGCACTACCGGACCGCGTGTTTCGTCAGGAGATGAAAAGAGGGAGGCTGCGGTACGCGCACCAGTCCGCTCGTTTCGAGCACCGCCCCGCTTTCCGTGATGTCGGATAGCAGAACGTCCACGAATGGGTACTGGCTATTGAACGCCGGGCCGCGCTGATATTTGGATGTAACGATTCGCTCGATCGCTGCGACGTTGCGCTTGCCGAGCGCATTGTATTGCTCGCGGTAAAGGCTTCTCCGCCCGCGGTAGGGTTGTCTGGGATCGACCCAGTCGTCCATGACACGCCTGCTGATGAACCCCGTTACTTGTTGATTTCCATCCCACCCGTGAAGCAGCAATCCATCACTATTGTGCGGGCCGTCGTCGACGGCAAATTTGGTGAGTGTCACGATCGGTCCTATCTGGCGGTGAGGCTGAGCTGAATCGCCCATCAGCTGTCACGCCGTTCACGCTGTACGTCTGACTGTGGCCGCACCCGGCGCACGCGTAGGTGCGAAGCTCAAACCTTCCGTCGCTTGGGTCCGGCTTCACGAGCGTGAGCTGCATCGACCCCGAGCATATGGCACAACGGGAACCCGCCATGGCCGCAAGTCGTCCTTTCGCCGCCACGTGAATCCTTTCAGCCGAGCCCATCGGTGCCTTTGCTTTACGCGCTCAGTAGCGCACTCCGCGTCACAGCACGACCCGACGCGGCGTCCGATCGCCGTCATCCTTATGGTTATGCAGAAACCGTGCGATCTGTCCCTTTGGCGGGGTTGTCTGCGCGAGGTCGGCGAGGGAAGCCGCGTGTTCGAAGAGGTCGCGTTGGATTTTGGTCGGAAGAGTTCCCCATCGCATGATGACGGCCGCTCCTAAACATTCCAGAATTTTCTTGTCGTCCCCAGGAACCCGATCAATCTTCAGATCTGCTGGCAACTCGGCTATCAGCTTGGAGCCCCGGTCATTCGATACTCTCGCGCTCGAATTGCTTCGAGCGGATATGGAAGCGCCACCCTCGTCGTCCCACCGCGCAATAGCCGCGGCGTAGTGGCCCACGTCAGGTTGATGGTCTTCTCTTGAAGTCATCTATCACATATGGGGTGCGGGACCGATATTTACTATGAAGGACGGGGGATGGGTGCTTAGGCGGTCATGGACGAACGTTCGCTGTTCCCACCAGGTTGGCATTTCGCGCGCTTTGGCGCGATATTCCTCAGCTGTGAACATGGGCGAGTTTCTGTGAGAGGAATTCCCTTTAGGGGACAAACTTCAAACCGTCACGGCACTTTGGCCTTTTTCGGAAAGATGCTTGTGTCGAATAACGTAGGTCTGATGGCCGAGCGAAATCTGTACAAAATTGCTCACTAGCACGGTCAAGTAAGGTGAAGCGAATCGCGGCCTGACACGCGAACGTGTTCACAGCCCTCGCAACCATCCGGGCGACGCAGCGTTGCTGTTGTTCTCAGGACAAAATCTTTTGTTTGAACTATTTATAGGAGGCTCGCGTGCTTCATAAAACACTTATCGCTCTTGCGGCCACTGTGACCCTCGGCTGCTTGCCAGTGGCAACGAATGCGTTGGCTGCCGGCCATCCAAGCGGCCACGCCGGCGGCGCACATGCGGCGGGCGGCCGTGGAATGACCGCTCGTGGCGGTCATGCGGTTGGTGTCGCGCGTGGCGGACATCAGGCCGGCTTCGCGCGTGGCGGCCGTGTTGCCCGATACGGGCGCGGCTACGGCGGTGGGCCCGTCTATAGCGGCTACGCTGGTGGACCGGTCTATGATGGTCCGATCTATGACAGTTGCGCCAGCTATGGTTACGGTTACGGCCCTGGCTATGGCTACAATGGATGTCCCCGCTATGCTGCTCCCCTCGGCGGCGTGATAAACGGCATCTTGGGCGGTTACGATCCCTACTAATACAGAGGGTGCCCAGTGCGCTTGACCATGGCGGCCGCCTTCCCGATGGGAAGTGCGACCGCTCCCCGCCAGCGCTCATGGCGCTTATCGTTACGAGGGTGAGTCCCGGTCAGATTCGTCGGCCTGACCACGGTCGTAGGGCGGGCCAAACTTGTCCGCACCGTCGATGCCGAGTTGCTCCGCGAGCCGGGTACGCGCACGATTGACGCGGCTTTTTATCGTCCCTATCGCGTCCCGCAGATTGCCGCGGCTTCGTCGTCGGAGAAGCCAGACGCGCCGACGAGCAGCAGAGCCTCGCGCTGACCGAGGGGTAATTTCGCGAGCGCGGCGAAGAGTTCCTTGAACTTCAAGCGGTCGTATTGCTCGGGGCCGATGTCAGGCCGTCGAGGTAGCTGCCGTCCGCGTCTTCGACTTCGCGGCGTCGTTTGCGATATTCCGACCGAAACTGGTTGCGGAGGATGGTGAAGAGCCACGCCAGCATGTTCGTCCCCGGCTGGAACGAATCGATGTTGGCTGTGGCGCGCAGGAGCGTCTCCTGCACGAGGTCATCCGCACGGTCGGCATTGCCGCTAAGCGATATCGCGAATGCGCGCAAGGTCGGAACGGCAGCGAGCATGACATCACGTACGGATGGCCGAAGCATTGTTTTTTCGATCCCTTGTCGACTTCCATCGATCGTTTCTTGAGGACCCAGGCGCCTTCGCAGACGCGTGTTTCTTGCTTCTTCTGGACTGGTGTCGCCAGTTCTGGTCGGGTGTCGCCAGCGCGATCCGCGTTTGCTGTGAACATTCTTGAAAAATTGATGTCTGCGGGACGCCACGAACGAGCGGCGCCGGCAAACGATGTTGTAACGACATGGACGTTTTCCTTCGTGAAGACGTCTGAGCCCGCCATGAATAATTGGGCGCGACGGGCAAGCCGTTCAGTATAAGAGGGTATGAGCAGGATATAATCTGGTCTATTTTGACCACGGTCGAGTTAAACTAACGGGGGGCCTGTGGAGGTGCCCCAATGAAATGGAGCATCGGCCCAGCATGACGTTGCAAAGCAGTGCCGGATCGGCGAGATCATCCGGATCGCAAGGCAATGCGAAAGTCGAGTTCCGCGCACTTGGCAACCATGATGGTATTTTCCGACAGCGCCTGGCCCACGATACAGGTTTATCCGTGTGAGCAATGCTGCTCATAAATGTGTTGAGCCGAAGATCAAAATGGTGCTTGAAGAATGTCCGATCGTATCAGGAAGCCAGTTCCGAATTCATGAACGGGAACTTAATATTCACGTGCCCGATCCGCGGGCATGGACTAATGGTACGGCAGTTAAAGCGCCATACCGAGACGAATCTGCGCAATATTGCTCATCTCAAGCGCGCAAGGTTTTGCGGACCAATTCGCGAGCTGCGGCAGAGGATCGCTCAGGAAAAAGCGCTGTAGAGCGTTCGTGCGACAATCAAAATTATGAGGAAAGCGGGCACAACGATCGGTGGGACGAACCAGCTCTCGGCTGTGTCGCTCGCCAGCCGGTTGTGAGCGCTCGCGATTGTCGGCGCCGCGGCGGCCTGACCTTCTAGGGAATTGGTCATGCTATTTTGCGGGGCGTTGTTTGCTTGCTGAAGGCGGCGGCCACTTCTTTCTTCTTTATGCGCGCCGTCGGGTTGCCGCGCTCGCCAAGATTCTGCTCTTCGGTGCCATCACCCATCATGCCAGGGTGAACGACCTTGGCCTGCTTCTTGGTATCGTGACGGGTCGGGGTTTTATTCGTCATTCCAAATACTCCAGGTGAGCTCCCCGATAGCGGGGATGGGAAGGAACGTCCTTCCCGAAGGCCTCAAAACTAGACCGCTGGCCAAGTCAAAACTGTATAGAATTGCCCAGTTTTCGCGGGTCTGCCGATTTATCCGCATGCCCGCATCGACAAAGTGGAGCTGTTTAATCCTTGATCGGCGGCTGGTCGTGCAGAATGACATTCAACAATGAACTATCGACTTCAATGCCGTGTTCGACGCCGCCATTGTAGCCAATGAAGCCCAGTTTTCGGAATTTGTTCATGAAGAAACTCACACGAGAACGGGTCGTACCGATCATCTCCGCAAGAGTCTCCGGGCTGATCTTGGCGATAATCGGCTCCGGCCGACCTTCCTTGCCGAAGTTCGCCAACAGTAGGAGCAAGCGGGCAAGCCGCTTCTCACTCAAATTGATCAGCTGATCGACAAGATCTGCTTCGACGCGGATGGCGCGGCTTAGAAGATGGGCAATGAATATCTCGGAGAATGCCGGTTCCTCATGGATCACCTTGATGATCGCTGATTTTTCTAATCTGACGATGACGGAATCTGTCATGGTCGTGACCGTCGCGATGCGCTGCGCCTGCCCGGCAAGACAGCCCTCACCGAAGAATTCGTCCGCCCCAAGTATTGCTATGACCGCTTCCTTGCCTTGCTCGGAAGCAACGGTGAGCTTCGCCTTGCCCTTCTGGATGTAGAACACCGCATCGCCAACATCCCCTTGTGAAAAGACGACATGGCCTTTACGGTACTTGCCGATGCTCGGCCGTCTCCGACACGGGCGAGGAATGATTCTGTATCGAATGTGCGTGGACGTTTTCTCGCCATGACATGACCTTTCGCACCGATCAAAAACCATTTTCAGGCGGAAGCTTCCCCGATAGCGGCGTCGTGTCGGTGGTGGCGGTTATGCGGACGGCAGCATCATCGAGATGGCTACGGTCGGCAGGGAGGGCTGCAGCGGCGTGCAAGCTATCTTGGGAGCCAAGCGCTCCTCGGTCCAGCTTCTCGTCCAGATCCCGGGGAGCGCCGCTAAGGTGTCGCGCGCGGCGTTTACCCTGGCAATGCAGTCGATGCCGGCCTTCCGAAGTGTCATGGACGCTTACGTCCAGGCCTTTCTCGAACAGGTCATGGTGTCGGTCGCGTGCAACGGCGCGCACAGCCTCAAGCAGCGGTTGGCGCGTTGGCTGCTCATGATGCGTGACCGCAGCGACGATGACGTCCTCCCTATCACTCAGGACCTGCTCGCGGACATGTTGGGGGTCCAAAGGCCAACCATCACGAATGCCGCCCGGGAGTTCGAACACGCCGGTTTGATCGAACGCGGCCGGCGGCAAGTCACGATACTTGATCGGAAAGGTCTTACGGAGGCATCTTGCGAGTGTTATCAGTTGGTTCGAGCGCGCCTCGCTTTTCACCTTCCCAAGACATGTGGGTGATACGAGTGCCCCCACATGGTAATGTACATTACCGACAGCACCCCCTAAACCGACGTAGAATGGTCGCTCGCAGCAGGGCGGGCGGCGAAAGTCGCCTCTCCCGCCAGGATCGTATCCTGCTGACGGGGATGAGCCCTGCCATCAGAAGGTGTGCAGCGCATGATCGCTGTTCATGCCGAGGCCGAAACGCATGCGTACGATGCGCTCCTCCCGTGGCGTGAGTGACGCGAGTACGCGCGTTGTGGTCTCGCGCAAATTCGATTGGATCGCCGCGTCGATCGGCAGGATAACGTTCGTGTCCTCGATTAAGTCGCCAAGGTGGGAGTCGCCCTCCTCGCCGATCGGTGTTTCGAGCGACAGCGGCTCCTTCGCGATTTTCAGAGTCTTGCGTACCTTGTCGAGCTGCATGCCCAGTTTTTCAGCGATCTGCTCCGGCGTCGGCTCGTGACCGATTTCGTTGAGCATTTGCCGTCGGGCGCACGATCTTGTTGATGGTTTCAGTCATGTGCACGGGGACGCGGATCGTGCGCGACTGATCGGCCAGCGAGCGACTGACTGCCTGCCGGACCCACCAGGTAGCATAGGTCGAGAATTATAGCCACGCCGGTAGTCGAACTTGTCGACTGCCTTCATCAGGCCGATGTTGCCTTTTTGAATCAAGGCGAGAAACTGCAGGCCGCGGTTGGTGTATTTCTTGACGATGGAGATGACCAGCCGCAGGTTCGCCTCGACCATCTCCTTCTTCGCCTGACGCGCCTCGCGCTCGCCCTTGCACCATGTGGACGATATTGCGGAATTCGCCGATATCGAGGCCTGTTTCAGCCGCCAGTGCATGTATCTCGTGGCGGTGTTGTTTTATCCTTTCCTTGTCGTTTGTGACCAGGCTTTTCCAGCCCTTCGCCGAAAGCCTCGACACGCGGTTGAGCCAGAGCGGGTCTAGCTCGGAGCCGAGATAGTTTCTGAGAAAGTCATCGCGCGCGACGCCGTGACTCTCAGCGAGCCGCATCATGCGGCCCTTGTGGCTGACCAGACGCTTATTGATCTCGTAGAGTTGCTCGACCAGTGCGTCGATCCGCCTTTGATTCAGTCGTAGCGATTTCACCTCGCCTATAATCTCATTATTTAGGGCTTTGTATTTGCGTTCCTGCCCGGGCGAGAGCGACAGTCTTTTAAGCTGGAATTGAATGTCCTGATCCTGCAATCGGCGCAGCCGCTTGCAGGCGCTGGCGACCTTGTCAAAGGTTTCGATGACCTTTGGTTTGAGCTCAGCCTCGAGCGCGGCGACCGAGAGCCAATTCTCCATATCGTCGTCATCGAGGTCGCTCTCGGTAATCGCTCCATCGGGTGGGGTCTCGTTGACGCTTGCGCCCGATGCGCTGCCGGGCTTTTCCTACGGGAGGCCCGTAGCGGGTAGGAACGAGAACGAATACGCGAAGCGCCCACGGAGTTCCTGAATCGACCGAGACGGCTCCTTGTTGCGGTCTGCGTTACCCAGCAAGCGAATACGGTGTAGACCGTCCCTTCATCGACCACTCCCGCGAATCAGTCCTGCCCGGAATCACGGCTCTCCAACGCAGTCACAACGCCAGCTTTGCAAGAAGAAGAAAACTACGCCGCTCGGCAAGGCGGCACTGCAGCCAGCCAATCAGCATTCGCCGCCTGTGAAGTAAAACCACAGAGTGAGCTATTCTGCTCAGACCCGGCTTCGTCAAAATGCTCAACTTGCTGACATGAAGTACCGCGTCTTCAAACTCGAAGTCGCGCACATGCCTCCGTTGGAGGGCACAATGAACATTTTTTACGTCATCGGCGTCGTGGTCGTGGTCATCATAGTTGCAGGGTACTTAGGAGTGCATCTGTAAAACACGTGGTGGCTGGCACACTAGGCCCTAACCGTCCCTTTGTGCGGTCTGCGCATACTGAGCGTAGGACCGCACTCAATCACCAATATCCACGACTGCGGCCCCAATATCCGCTCTCGCCGCCGAACAGCAGCACCAGTAGCAGGACAATCGGGATCAATTCCTGACAAGTCTTCCTGGGTTATGACGGCCTTACTTGCCGCGCAATGCATCCTTTAATCCGCCGACCGCGTTTTGCACCTTGCCGGCGGCCTTTTCGGTCTTGCCTTCCGTTTCCAGCTTCTTGTCACCGGCTCTGCCGAACCTTTGATTCGATCTTTGTCCATTGCCATATCCCTCGTTGTTTATTGTTGGGTGTCTGAGGTAGCGGCCTCATCGATATATCGTTCCAAGATAGCGCGCTGGTCAATTCTATACAGACCACAGGAACACTAACGCGCATTCTAGTTAAGGTGGGACGGCGAGCGTCCCAACCCAGGAGAATGTCATGAAGAATGCTTTACTTGCCCTTTTTGTTGTTCCGCTTCTAACGATGCCGGCATTTGCCAGCTCTTTGAGCGCCGTCGACAAACCACTGATCGTAGCAGAAGACGTCGGAGTTGAGGTCGGCAACGTCGGCATTGGCGTCGGCGAGCGACACCGGCATCGGGACCATCGTGGCATCTACATGTCCACCCGACACCGCCATCACCGTGACGATCGCCGCGACGATCGCCGCTAAGATATCCGCCGCCCACCGCGGATCTCACGGAAGTGAGCAATTCGGTACAGATGTGGGAAGCGCTGTGCGCAAGGTTATCGTCGCAGCACAGGCGCCCCCCTTCGCGCCCCCCCGAGCCCCTGCGCTGTAATGCGTCTGAAGACCCCGGCTCCCCTTGCGGGGGTCTTCGATTTTATCAGGCTAGCACTACTTTGGCAGATTTACTCACGCCGCCGCTTGTTGCCAAATCCAACGGCAATTTGGGCAACGCTGCTTTGGTGGCCGAACGATAAGTTCGACGCTAGCCTGGCGCATGGCTGGCAAGGTTGGCTCAGGAGGCCCGCTGGATTCTTTTTTCCCGCCTTGCTTGTTTTGAGCCCGATACTGGAGGAAGGCGTAGGGGATCAGTCCTCCTCAGCTTCGGCGGGCGCCTTCGGGTTCTTGAAACCCCAATGCGGCAGTCGGCCGAATTATAGAAGGAGCCCCGTCGCTTCGACACGATGCACTCGCAGCCCAACTTGCGTCTGCTGATATACGGTTGCGCCGTCGTCGTCGAAATTGTCCGTTGAACACGAGGCTGGAGTGAGCGCCCGCAGCAGGCTTCAGCGTGCGTTTGCGCACCTCGATCGTTTGCCGGTGTAAGTCCTCGCCGTTGAGTTCGAGCAGGTGAAAGCGCAGTGCACGGCGGCGTGCGTCCGCTGGCGCCGGATTAGTTCGAACTCAGCCAAACGTCGTCGCCGCACACGATCGCCTCACCGTCGGACCACGCACGAGCGCCTGGGCAGCTGGCAACCGCCAGGGCGGGCAATAAGGAATCCGGGTGGCCTCAGTTTGAGTTTTGGCTTTCGGCTGCCTTTAAAATGTCTTCTGGCGTCTCGCGCACGGAAATAAGATCAGATGTCCCCATGAAGGCTATTACCGTGCCCCGGTGGTGAGCTTCGTTTCGGAGGAGCGTGACAGCATTGGCGATATTTACGTAGATGCTCTGCCCACGTTCGTCACTGCACTTGATCCAAGACCCCATTGTAGTCCTCCCATACATTTAGGGCGGCCTTCTTTCTGGTAGGGACCGCGCTTGCCCGGCGTGCCCCCGAGCGGGGCTGAATGTCAAATTGAGGCACGACCCGGAAGCCATCCATGCTTCGTGGATCCAGCCGGGGCGCCATGTGGCACTTTGCCAAGCGAGGGGTGCCGTAGCGCAAGTGGTGCTTGAGCAGTTCGACCCTGCTGATCTGCCCTACTTGCCGACATCACGGCCCGCAGCGCGGATCGGATATTCACGACCAGTTTAGAATGACGAAGGCCGCTAATTGAGGCACCCGTTATTTGGCCATTTCGCGCAAAATTCTATCGCGATGATCGTAATGCAGCCCCAGCGCAGTCTCAAAGTTTGCCAACATATTTCGTGCAAAAGTCTGGTCGACATCGCCGCGCTCCAGGGCGTTCACACGATGGCGCTGCGCGCTCACGTTCATCTCGCTCTGGACGATGTGGCGCTCGACCGTGGCCAATTGCTCGGCAAGCTGTTGACGAATGAAATGAAGAACCACGGCACGCTCCCTTTCGTAGGCGCGAGCACAAAGCGGTCTCGCAGCCACCAACGCCCTATGATCGCTGCCGGTGATGGCAATTCATGTATGCACCCTCCAGACGTTCCGCGAGTCCGAACCGCCAACGAACCATTATCGCCACCGTTCGATCGATGACCTCTTTCATGCGCCCTTGGCGTGCGCGGCGATCAGCCCGAACGCGATGGCAAGATGCGTCTTCCGGGTTCCCGATGGCCCGAATAGGACAACCTTGTCGGTACGCTGGACCAAGCCGAGGGAGGCGAGCTCCTGGATTTGCCCAGGCGGGGCGGCGGTGGCGAACCCGAAGTTATAAGCCTGCGACGTCTTCTGCGTCGGGAAGCCGGCCGTCCGTGGCAGGCATCTCGCGTCATCGAGGCACAGAAGCTTGCAAAGGGATGAAAAGTTATATCCAATTCTTCCACTTGAACCAGATGAGCGGCACGAGTGCCGAAATTATGATCAGTGCCAAGCCCCACTGATAACCCCAAGCCCAGTCGTATTCGTGAATATTCTTGAAATTCATGCCGTAAATGCCGGCGATCAGCACTGGTGGAATGCCGACCACGGAGGCGATGGTCAAAACCTTGATTACGTCGTTCTGGTCGCTACTGATGATGCCGATCGCGGCATCCTGCAGGAGCTGAACACGGCTGACAAGGCCTTCGGAAAAGTGCACCAGGGAAACGGCGTCCGAACTTATTGATTGCAGCCGCGCCGCCATATCAGGCTTGAGCCAATCATGTGCGCGGTCGGTCGTGTACTTCGCCATGCGATCGAGACAGACCAAGGCATAATGTAGCCGCGCCATCTGTTCGCTGGTTCGGCCGGTACTAATCAAAAGTCCGCGAAGCATCGCAGTTTCGCGTGACAAATGCTTCGGCCGGTCCGGCCGAAAGATGGTGCGGGAGGCGTCGTCAAGATTGCGGCTGGCAGCTTCCAGAAGGTCTGCGAGGCGATCGATCATTTCCTCCAGGAGGCGCACGAAGACAACTGGCGCATCCGGTCTCTCGGCGGTGCGCATCTCCTTTCCTACGACATCGGAGGCAGCCGATTCAGCAAGGCGCACTGTCATTAACAAGTTCTTCGACAATACGAACCCGACCGCGGTCGAACTCCACGGCTCGTTTGGCGCGGCAAAGATTACTGGTGCGGTCATATAAAGTGCGTCGTTTTTAATCTGAAGCCGGCTGGTCGCTTCGATTTCGCCCAGCTCGTTCTCGGTCGGCACGGTAAGTCCGCTGGCGCGCTCGAAGAGTGAACGTTCGGCGTCGGTCGGGCAGAGCAGGTCAACCCAGGTCTGATCAGCCAAGTCGCGGCTCGAGAGCAGAAGATCGTTGGTGAGAGGTCTAGGATAGGCATTCAACATCGCCGTTCTCCACCCGGAGCTGGTATCATGGCCTGGACGATTAGTGGCACGGCCGAGATCGTGGACCAGGGGTCAATGGACCAACTCACCGCGCATATCCTCGCCGTCGGGTTCGGTCAGGTCAAAGGCAGAATGAAGCCGTAGCGCGGGCCCGGTAGGCCGGATCAGCTCGAATACGGCTAGGCCCGTTGTCATCACAGTCGATTGCCTCGCCGTCGAGAACGCATGAGGGCACCGGCGGCTTGGCAACGTCAGGGCGCGATGAAGGGAAAGCGGCAGGTGAAATCGTTGCCCTTGCGGGTAATCGTCCGACGCCGGGAGCATCCTGACCGCCATGAGCCGAAACCCATGCTTGATCTCATGTAGCCAATCGGAGCCGCTCGGCGGTTCCTTGGCCGGGTGTCCGTTTGTGCCGCCGAATTTCGCGATCATCGGAGGACAAGCAGTACGCAGTCTCAAGCCCGCCGTCATTCAGCGCCCAAAAACTCGCGATGTTATGCGTAGACGAGATTCCGGTCTCGAGAAAGAACGAGCCAGCCGTGCCGGTTTCGCGCCATGGCAGGTGTGATGCTGGAGGTTTTTGCCGGCGGGGCCAGGATCAATCTTTCCCTCATGGAGCGAAGACGGTGATTGCTGCTGCCTTTTAAGGCGGCTGGCCTCCCAATTCCGAAGTTTTCAACCGGTGCATCAGGAGCTACATCGCAAATCGATCCTGCACCAATAATTGAAGCAGCTTTGAAGGCGGCTGGACTAAGGCCGATGTGATCGCGCGCGGCGTGACACGAGCCGAGCTGCGGAAGCAAGAACCGGCTTGCTACGACTTAGATGCAAGGTATGCATTTCAGTCATCAACGCCGAAATGGGCCGTCAGACGATGCGAGATCATGCCAAGGTCTCGTTCCGCTCGGGGAACGAGACGCTCGTGCGCCGGCTTGGGACCGCGTAATGAGGCCAATCGGCGACATCACCCCAGCAGCGGGCGAACGCGCCATCGGGCCGGTAAGCCTCGGCGGGCCTCTGCATAGAACCGTCGCGAAGCGGCGGGGGCCTCCGTCGGCAAAGCATCATTTGCTATCAGCCGCGTAAAGCCGGTCTACAAATCCATTTCGCTCAAGTTCATTGATGAACGACGAATCAGCAATGTCGGATTCGTTGAGGGAGACCGCGGTCGGATATTTCGCCACCAGAAATTCACGCAACGCCTGCATTCCTGGAAACGATGGCCTGGGAACCCTTTGAAATACCGGCACATGAAAGGCGTAGAGTTCTTCCGCTGCCTTTCGATCTTCAATGTTCATGTAGCGTTGCAGCAGCGGTACTACGATGTCCGGTCGTGTCTTGAACAAATGAATCGTCTCGACAAAGCCCTGCATGACGTTCATTACGAGCTCGCGATTTGAGGCGATCAACTTGTGAGTAGTCGCGAATATCGAGGGGCCGTCGAAGGCATCCATCGGAAACGCATTCCAACCGTAGCGAGCTTGGCCGGTAAAGCGGAGATCGATCGGCAGCGCGCCCGCGTCTATCTCTCCGGCGGCTAACGCCGCATAGATCCGATCGAATTTAATCAAAGGCACGTAGGTTGCGGTCGCCCCTGCTTTCTCGATTGTGATCCGGGCCGCCACGCTGGTTTGTCCGGTCTCGGTCAGCACTCCGACTTTCCTTCCGCCGAGTTGTGCAAGTTGACTGATGTCCTTGCTGGTCATCACAAAGGTTTTCGGGAAATCTGACGTTGGCGTCGCGACAATGACGATGTCGTGGCCTTTGAGCACCTCTTCCGCGACAGGCACAAATCCGGTGTGGGCGAACTCCCAGTCGCCGCGAGTGAGGCCGGCCGCAGCCTCCGGACCTCCGACCGCCATGGCTGGGAAGGTCATATCAATTCCTCGCTTTTTAAAGAGACCGGCTTCGGCTCCGAGCCAGGCCGTGCTTTCCCATGTTGCGACCAAACCGGTTGCGACTCGGACCTGCTGAGCAGTTGTTGGAGAGGCCTGCCCCCAAGCGAACTGCGATGTGGCCGGTAGTGCGGCACCACCCACCAACAGATGCAAAAAGTTGCGGCGGAGAAGTTTCATCACGTCCTACCTCTTTGCGAGTGAGTATGCTCGATCGACAACAGATGGTCTTGCGACTACGCAGGGTGCCAAGCTCGAATGGCTATTAGTCGTATTCGAAAGGCGGGAGTGCCATCTGTATAAAATTGCTCATCATCGAATTGCCGCTCATGCCCCGGACTCGGAAGTGGAGTATGCATCGCAATGGTCCGAATCTCGATTCGGTGGATGGTGAGAGGTGATGGCTATGTCTGGCGACTGGCTGCAAACAACGGCATTCTCGCTTTGAACTGCTAAGCTCCGGCCGAAGTGGATGATTTCAACCGCGTTTGATCCTGAGCTCTTTCGTAGAACCGCACCTCTTGCAAGCCAGCGTGAGGTCTTCGAATTCCCCGGTGAACAGAATAGGTGCGACACGTATGATGGCCATTTCCGTTCCGCAGAGAGGACACGTCGACGAGTCCCTCGTTTCCGGTGGCGCTTCTTGATTAGCCACGTAATCTCTTTCACCGGAGCGAGGCAACGGATACCCGGACGGTCTCGTTCTCAAGCCAACGCGTAATGCCGACGAACCTCACGTAAAGAGACCAGTCGCTGCTGAGCTTCATCCCAGAGCACCAGCCGCACACACCTAAAACTCTGGACTAGGGTCAGCCGTCCGATGACACCGAGCTGCGGGTAATCGCTCAACACGAGTGGCAGTCGATAGTAAGGTATTCGGCTGCACAGATGATGGACGTGATGAACGCCTATATTGGCAGTGAACCAGCGTAGGACTCTCGGCAGATCATAATATGAGCTACCGTGAAGCGCCGACTCGTGCAGCTTCCAAACCTTGTTGCGAGCCCATTCGGTATCCTCGAATTGGTGCTGGACATAGAACAGCCACACTCCGATCGAAGCCGCGAGGAGCATGATCGGTAGATGGATGAGGAGGAACGGACGGACGCCCACCAGCCACATCATAGTGACGACGAGACCCGCGATGGCAGCGTTGGTCGCCATGGCGCTGAGCCAAGGCTGCCAGCCAGCACGCATGAGGCCGAATGGCAGCCGGTGTTTGACGATGAACAAAAAGGCCGGACCCAAGCCGAACATGATGAGCGGATGTCGGTACACGCGGTAAAAAAACCGGCGCCATTGGGACAGCGCGAGATACTCGCGCACTGTCAGCGTGTCGATGTCCCCGATTCCGCGGCGATCGAGATTGCCAGACGTCGAGTGGTGGATCGCGTGAGTGCGTCGCCAGAAGTCGTAAGGCGTGAGCGTGAGCACCCCGATCGCGCGCCCGACCCAATCATTTGCGGTACGATGGTGAAAGAAGGCGCCATGACCGCAATCATGTTGGATCATGAACAGCCGCACGAGAAAGCCCGCATCCGGCACCGCAAATATCAGGGCGGCGACCCAATAGCCACGAACAAGGCTTGCCCACGTTAGAAGCCACAGTAGAACGAGCGGTCCGGCCGTGATGAGCAGCTCAACAATGCTGCGTGCCGGGCTTGTTGTACGATAGCGAGCCAGGATTTGTGTCCAGCCGCGGGCATCGGACGGGCATGTGACTGTATCGACAGTTTGGTTCTTCAACATGGCCTTTTTGCCAGCGTGCCAGCCGGCATTGAAACTCCCTGATAGGATTGAGCGCAAATATTGGATAGCTTTGGCCCGCTCGCACGGCCGAGTCTGGTCTAAATTGCTCACTTCGGCCGTCGGTAAGCGGGACGCAATGCGTTCACTGTTGCGAGACTATGTGATGGGTCTTGGATATCACTAATCACGCGCAGCACCGATGCACACGCTGAATTCCCGCCGCCTCATGGGCTTTCGCCCCGCTGAGCAATGCACCGTACCACATCATTTTTAATGAGAGCTGTGTTGTACGCTACAGCAAATTTGGGATAAAGGGGGCCGATTACGCATCCCAGCGTGACAGTCGACAGACGCCGCGCGCTCCCCCCGACTTGGCCTGTTCAATCAACCGAGACGACGACCTTGGAAAAAGCCCTTATTCGTCGTGTTCTGCCTGACATTTGCGGTGTCCCCTGTTCGGCTGCGTCATGATGTTCATGCTTCACCAACTTCTTGTCCTGAATGACGTTACGGGTCCATTCGCGTCGATTCAGCGACCTCCTACCGAGGTCGGCTGTGCTGCCGATTTCGACCGAAATAGCTGACATCAGCCTGCTGAAGCATGCTCGCGCTCCGTCAATAACAGAGGAGTGCGGCCATGTCAGGGAGCAGTGACGAGATTAATTTCGCCTGCGGTCCGTGAGACCGGAATTCAAAAAGCACCCTCCGGAACGGAGATGAAGCCGGATCAACTCTAAATCAAGATCCGGAGCTGAAAACTTTGTCATTGTCCGCCGGCAAATAATTTCCGCTGGCGAAGCTGCGGCTGGCGACCGCGTCGCGTTTTCCTTTGAGCACCTCCCACTGCGTCTTGGCGCCGACCCGCCAGAAGCGGATATCGAAACGCAGCCGGCCCAAGCGCAAATCGATCAATGTCAAGTCGGGAAGCCAGTCCGGCAGCGCAGGATCGACGTACAGCTTGCCGCGCGGCGCATCCTGCTGCAGCCCCAGCATTGCCTGCAGTAGCATGAATGGCGTTCCAGCCGCCCAGGCCTGCGGCACATTGGCGCCTAGATATTGCACGGGGAAACTCGTGGGATCGCGCTGCAACCCGCCGTAGAGCTCCGGCAATTGGTTCAATAGAAAATGGCTCGCCGCACCACTGATGTCCCGCGCTACGGCCGCGGCTTCGGCGGCGAAGCCGTAGCGCCGCATGCCCAGCGCAATCAGTGAATTGTCATGTGGCCACACCGCGCCGGTCTGGTAGTTATATGGATTGAACGAGCGATGATCAGCCGAAAGCGTGCGGATGCCCCAACCGCTCCACATGTCCTTGCGCATCAACCGTTTTACCACGCTCGTGGCATGTTCCGGTGCGATGATGCCGGACCAAAGACACTGCCCAACATTGGACGCCACCGACAATACTTTTTTCTTCTCTCCGTCCAAAGCGAACGCATAAAAGCCGGTCCCCTCGTCCCAGAAAGCCTCGTTGAATTTCTTGAACAGCACGGCGGCCTTTTTGCGCAAGGTGTTTGCGCGCCCTTTGTTGTCCAGTTCGTCGTAGATCTCGGCCATGCGTAGCCAAGCGTCGTAAACATAGCCCTGCAATTCGCATAACGCTTTCGGTCCTCGCACCAAGGTGCCATCAGGATACATCACCGAATCCCCGGAATCCTTCCACGCCATGTTTTCGTACCCAGCCGTCGAACGGGTCTGATATTCCTGGAAACCGTCGCCGTCGCGATCGCCGTATTTGTCGATCCAGG
>Ga0134125_10003743_pt1 | contig 17526 bp, 15 predicted proteins | sample KB31751_FD_96464 | JGI IMG/M metagenome (GOLD analysis project Ga0134125, IMG submission 96464) | Terrestrial soil microbial communities with excess Nitrogen fertilizer from Kellogg Biological Station, Michigan, USA - KB3-175-1 | ecosystem: Environmental > Terrestrial > Soil > Unclassified ...
AGCCAGATCTGAAAGCCCCGGAGGAGCCCGTTTTCCTGCTGGGGCATTTCCTCGTGGATGATGCCGCGCCCCGCCGTCATCCACTGGACGCCGCCCGCCCTCAGATCGCCTTCGTTGCCCAGATGGTCGCGATGGCGCATATGGCCATCGACGATGTAGGTGATGGTCTCGAAGCCGCGATGCGGGTGCGCGGGAAAGCCGGCGATGTAATCCTGGGGATCGTCGGAAGAAAATGCATCCAGCATCAGGAAGGGATCCATGCGGACCTGGTGCTGATACCCCAGGGCGCGCAAGAGGCGCACGCCCGCCCCATCCTGCGTCGCCTGTGCCGGCGTGATGCGCGTGACTGAACGTACTGTCATGATTGACTCCAAAACGTGGATAGGAGCATTATGAATCATATAAATAGATGATCAATGGCAAATTTCGGTGTTATTTGATCTAATGGATTGATATGGCGGACATCATTCCCATTTCTCAATGGCAGGCATTGCTCGCGGTGGTGGACCACGGCGGATACGCGCAGGCCGCCGAAGCCTTGGACAAGAGCCAGTCTTCGGTCAGTTATGCCATCCAGCGGCTGGAGGATCAATTAGGGCTGCGCGTCTTCCGGCAGCAGGGGCGCCGCGCCGTCCCCACCCCCGCAGGGCAGATCTTGCTGCAGCGGGCGCGCCTGCTGGTCGAACACGCCCAAGGCCTGGAATCGGCCGCGCGCCAGCTTGCCGCCGGCCGCGAGCCTCTGTTGCGCGTGGCGGTCGACGGATTGTTCCCGGACTGGTTGCTGTTGCAGGCGCTGAAGCGCTTTGGCGAAGGCTGTGCAACCACCCGCATCGAGGTCCAGGAAACCGTGCTCAGCGGCACAGACGAGGCACTGCTGCGCCGCGAGGCCGATCTGGTCATCAGTCCGCGCATTCCACAGGGATTCAGCGGCGAGCCGCTGCTGCAGGTACGGTTCGTCGCGGTCGCCGCGCCGGAACACCCGTTGAGCGCGCTGGGCCGCCCACTGGAATGGGCCGATCTGCGCCAGCATCGCCAGCTCGTGGTTCGGGATTCAGGCAGTCAGCGGCAGGATGCCGGGTGGCTGGACGCCGACCAGCGGTGGACGTTCAGCCATCTCCCCGCCTCGATCCTGGCGGCGTGCTCCGGCCTGGGCTTCGCCTGGTATCCGGAGCTGCGCATCCGGACCGAACTGGCCGAGGGACGGCTCAAGCCGCTGCCGCTGGTCGAAGGCCGCCACCGCTACGCCATGCTGTACCGCATCTTTGCGCATCCGGAATTTCCGGGCATCGCATGCAAGGAACTGGCTGCCATCCTGCAGCAAATGTGCCGCGAGGTGAATCCGATGCCTTGCGGAGACGACTGACCTGACGACAGCGACCAAACGGACCGGGACGACCCGGCCCGCCCGCGGTGGGCCCGGTCATGGAGGGCAGGCTCAGAGCCCGACGTTGTCGTGCTCCAGCACACGCTCGGCGCGATAGCTGGAACGCACCAGCGCGCCGGAGACGACTTCGCGAAAGCCCTTTGCCAGCCCCATGGCGCGATAGGCGCGGAACTGCTCGGGGGTGACGAAGCGCTGCACCGGCAGGTGGTTCTGCGTCGGGCGCATGTACTGCCCCATCGTCAGAATGTCGACATTGTGCGCGCGGATGTCGTCCATGGCCCGCTCGATTTCCTCGTCCGTCTCGCCCAGCCCCAGCATCATGCTGGTCTTGGTCAGGGTCTGCGGCGCATACTCCTTCGCGTACTTCAACACGTCCAGCGTCTGCTGGTAGCCGGCCCGCACGTCGCGCACCACGTGCGTGAGGCGCTCCACGGTCTCGATGTTCTGCGCAAACGTTACCAGGCCCGCATCGAGGACTTTGGCCACGCAGCCATGATTGCCCTGGAAGTCCGGCGTCAAGGCCTCGACCGCGGTGCCGGGCGAGCGTTCGTGAATGGCTCGGATACAGGCCGCATAGTGCCCCGCGCCGCCATCGAGCAGATCGTCGCGGTCCACTGACGTGAGCACCACGTATTTGAGCTGCATCAACACCACGGCGTCCGCCACGCTGGCCGGCTCGTTGTGGTCCAGCCAGCCGTGCGGATTGCCCGTACTGACGGCGCAGAACTTGCAGGCGCGCGTACACACCGACCCCATGAGCATCAGGGTCGCCGTGCCGCGACCCCAGCATTCCGCAATGTTCGGACACTTGGACTCGGCGCAGACCGTGTTCAACTGGTGCGTCTTCACGATGTCACGGACCTTCTGGTACTGTTCCCCCGCTGGCGCGCGCACCCGCAGCCAGCTCGGCTTGGGAGCCGAATCCGGAACGCCGGTCAGATCGCTGGGCCGCATGCCGTCCTTCACGGCCTTCGTGCCCTGGGGACTGACGAATTTCGCACCGGAGCGGACGCGTGCGCGGATGATGGGGACTTCGGTCGTCATGGGAAACCTGTAAGTTCACGGAGTAAAAGCCAGACAGGACGCTAGTATACTGGCCGCCATGCTGGCCATCACGCCGCCCAAGATTCCGCTGCTCGCGCGCCGCCCCGGTTCCGCGCTGGTCGTGGCCTGCCTGCTGGCCATGATCGCGTTGTGGACAATACTGTGCGCCATCAGCCACAAGGCGCCCGACCTGGACGGCATGGAAGAGCTGGTATGGGCCGCCAGCCTGGAGCTGGGCTACACCAAGCACCCCCCGCTTCCGTCCTGGTTCATGCATTTCGCCACAGAGCTTCTGGGACGCCCCGCCTGGCTGCCTTTTCTGATGGGGCAGCTTTTCTCGGCGCTGGGCCTGTGGTTCATCTGGAAGCTGGGTTGCGAAATCACGACCCGGCATCGGGCGTTCATCGCCGTGCTGCTGGTGTCGGTCACGGCGTACTTTTCGCTACGCGGCACGATCTACAACCACAATACCGCGCAGCTCTGGTCCATCACGGCGTCCATCTGGCTGTTCTACCGCGCGCTGCGGGATGATCGCCGGCGTGACTGGATGCTCCTGGGCGCCGTCTGCGGACTGGCCATGCTCACCAAGTACAGCGCATTGATCCAGTTCGCGGCATTCTTCCTGTATCTGCTGCGCGCCGGCAAGCTGCGCCAGCGCCCATGCTGGTGCGGCATCGCCTGGGCGGCCGCCACCTTCTGCCTGGTCCTGAGCCCGCATATCGTGTGGCTCGCGCAGCACCACTTCGAGCCGCTCTTTTACGCCGACGACTCCCTGCAGGCGGGCGGGCGCTTGAAGGCGCTGGGCGACATGGTGTCATTCGTGCTGGACCAGGCCGGCCGCCTGGCCCCCATGCTGGTGGCGCTCGCCGCGTGGTCAGTCTGGCACCGCCGCAGCGGCGACCGGGCCCCGGGCTACGCCGCCAACGACGAGCACTTTCAGTCTCCCGCCGCCGGCAGCCGCTACTTCCGAGATTTCACGCCAGAAGATCGCCAGTTCCTGCTCTGGGTCGGACTCGCGCCTTTTGTGTGCACCGTCCTGATCTCCGCCGTTCTCGGGACGCGGCTGGAGGCCTCCTGGGCCAGTACGTTCTTTGTGATGGCGGGCTTCTATGGCCTCTGGTGGCTGCGCGGGCAGGAAGCCGTCCAGCTTCGCCGGATCCTCATCATTGCGCTTTGCCTGCACATCGCGATGGCGATGGGCTACGCCCTCGCGCGAGGGCCGCTGGCGGACCTGACCGGCCGCGCCAGCCGATCGAACTACCCGGCACAGGCACTAGCCGCGCAGGCGTGGTCGCATTGGAGCGCGCACCAACCGGGGCGCCCGCTGCGGGTGATCGTGGCCAACACCTGGCTGGGCGGCAACATGGCCATCCACACCAATCCGGCCACGCAGGTCTACATCGACGCCAGTGATGCCGAATCGCCCTGGTTTGCCCCGGGTACGGCATTGCGATGCGGCGCCCTGGTGGCCTTCAGCGACACGGGCCGCGGCCCCGCAACGCCCGCGGTGCGGGCGCTGTACGATGCAGCCCCCTGGAAAGGCGTGGATGATGTGCGGTGGGGGCCGAAAGGGCCCATGATAGACCTGCATTGGGCCGTGATTCCGGCCGGACCCGACTGCCTGCAGCCCGCGCCACGGTGACGCTGCAGGCCTCAGATCTCCGCGCTCAGGGCCATATCACCCAGCAGCAGGGCCGCGAAATCATCGGCGGGCAAGGGACGTGCAAACAGATAGCCCTGCCCGTAATCACAGCCCGCATCGCGCAGGAGATGGAATTGCTCCCGCGTTTCGATGCCCTCGGCCACGACTTGCAGGCCCAGTTTGTGGGCCAGCAGGATGATGGCCTCGCACAGCGCCAGATTGGGGCCCGACGCGCCCAGGTGGGACACGAACGACTGGTCGATCTTGAGAAAATCGATGTTGAACTTGCGCAGATAGGACAGCGATGAATAGCCGGTCCCGAAATCATCCAGCGCCACCCGGATGCCGGAGTCGCGGAACAGGGCGAGCTGCTTCTGGATGCGGTTGTCGTCCGAGTCGATCAGCAGACCCTCGGTGATTTCCACGATGACGTGCTCGGGCGACAGGCCCAGCGTGTTCAGATGGCTTTGCCAGAAGGCGTGATCCAGCCCCTCGTGGCGCAACTGCGCCGGGGAGATATTGACGCTGACCTGGATATCCTGGCCAAAACGGCTGCGCCACTGCGCGACCTGCCGGGTCGCCTCGCAGAACACCCAATCACCGATGGCGCGAATGATCCCGGTTTCCTCGGCCAGCGGGATGAACTCCGCGGGCGGCACCCGCCCCATGACCGGATGATGCCAGCGCAGCAGCGTCTCGGCCTTGGCGACCCGCCCGGTATACAGATCCACGATGGGCTGATAGTCCAGCGAAAACTGCTGCTGGTCCAGCGCCAGGTGCAGGTCGTTGACCAGCCGCATGCGCGTCTGGGCCTGTTCCTGCATGGAAGCCGTGAAATAGCAGCTGCGATTGCGGCCCTCGGCCTTGGCGGCGTACATGGCCTGATCGGCGTTGTTCAGCAGCGTCTCGGCGTCCGTGGCGTCGTCGGGATAGAACGTAATGCCGATGCTGGTCGAGATGAAGACCGTTTCCACACCCAGCCGGAAGGGTTCGGCCAGCCGCCGCAGCACGCTGCGCGACAGCCGCTCGACATCCCGCGGTTCACGGATGTCGTTCAGCAGGATGGTGAACTCGTCGCCGCCCAGCCGCGCCACCGTGTCGCTCTGGCGCACGCAACTGCTCAGCCGGCGCGCCGCTTCCTTCAGCAGTTCGTCGCCCATGGCGTGGCCCATCGTGTCGTTGATTTCCTTGAACCGGTCCAGGTCCAGGAACAGCAGGCCGGTGCGGTTGCCGGAGCGCCGCGATTTGCGAATGCTCTGCTCCAGCCGGTCATGGAACATCTGACGGTTGGGCAGGTCGGTCAGGCGGTCGAAATTCGCCTGTTTCCAGATGATTGCTTCGGCCTGCTTGATCTCGGTGATGTTGGAAAAGATCATCACCCGGCGATAGACACGGCTGTCCTCGGTGAAGGAGGTATTGATGCTCAGCCATTCGGGGTAGAGTTCGCCGTTGGCGTGCTGGCCCCAGTGTTCGCCTTGCCAGCTTCCGGTCTCCATGACGGTGCGCCAGACCGCACGATAGAAATCGCGGTCATGGCAGGGAGAATTCAGGCAGCGTACATGGCGCCCGATGACCTCGCTGGCGGCTCGCCCCCGCAGCTTCGCGAAGGCGGGATTCACGTCCAGGATGAAACCCTTGGGGTCGAGCACCAGCATGCCCTCGCTGGTGTTGTGGTAGACCAGCGATGCCAGCTCCGACTGGCGCCCCTCGTCGGCCTGTCCGGGCTGGCGCTGGCGCATCACGTACAGGAAACTGTCGCCGGCCGGGCCCGGGATATGGGTGGCGGCCCCGACCAGGGCAAGGATTCCGCGCTGGCGATCCACTCCCCGGCCCCGCCACAGCAGACTGTTGCGCGCCCCCGAAGAGCTCAGGCGCTCGTTGACCCGCCGGATGTCGGGCAGCAGCACACCGATATGCAGGCCGAGCGCGGCCTCGCGGCTATAGCCGAACAGCCGCTCAGCGCCGCGATTGAGGTAGAGGACGGAACCGGTCGAATTGGTGGCGAGGAAAGAGTCCTGGGAAAAGTCGCCCAAGCGCAACAGAGCCAGAATGTGGGAGCGATCCAATGCCTCGGGAACCGGAGCCGGTACAACGCCGCGCGAATGCGGGGTCGAGGCCGGCCGCAACGAAGAAGACAGGGGCAACATCAGTGGGATGAGAGGGAACGCATATCTGGTTTCACCGCAAATCCTGAACGCTCGGCAATACTTTCCTTTTTATCATCTTGTTACGCGAATGACCATCCATAAAACCACCGTGGAGGGTTATTCGTGGACCAATGGCAACAGCGCGGCCGGATCGGCATCAGGGCGCTTCGCCGAAGTATTCCTTGAACTCGTGCCCCAGCTTGCTGGCCTTGGTGCGCAAATAGAACTCGTTGTACGGATTGCGATTGACCTGCAGCGGAATATGTTCCGTCACCGTCACGCCGATCCCGTTCAAGAATCTTTCCTTGCGCGGATTATTGGTCATCAACCGCACGCGGCGGATGCCGAAGTGCGCCAGCATCGGCCGGCAGATATCGTAGCGACGCAGGTCGGCCGGAAACCCCAGCCGCTCATTGGCTTCCACCGTGTCCGCCCCCTCGTCCTGCAGATGATAGGCGCGGATCTTGTTGAGCAGACCGATGCCCCGCCCTTCCTGGCGCAGATACAGCAGAATGCCTCGACCCTCGGTTGCAATGCGCTGCAACGCCGCCTCGAGCTGGGCCCCGCAGTCGCATCTCTGGCTGAACAGCGCATCGCCGGTCAGACATTCGGAATGGATGCGCGCCAGCACGGGCTCATCCGTGCTGACATCGCCCAGCGTCAGGGCAACGTGCTCCTTGCCGCTGGCTGTTTCAGCGAAGGCATGGATCTGGAACACAGCCCACGGCGTGGGCAACTGGCTGGAGGCGACGAACCGCAGGATATCGGCGTTCGAATCCGTGGAAACTCCCGAGGGGAACGACATGTCAAAGGGTCAAGTTGGGGTGGCGTATAGATTACCACCAGCAGAGCACGGGCCCGCCGCGGCGGGGCTGCGGCGGTTGCCGAGTCAGCCCGGTTGCGGGCCGGATTCCTATGCTTTCACCCCCAGATACCGCTCGATGATGTCACCGTTCTCGTGCAGGTCCTTGGGCGTGCCCTCGTAGACCACGTGGCCGTTGTTGATGATGTAGCTGCGGTCGGACAGCGCCAGCGCGGCCCGCACATTCTGCTCCACGATCACGATGGTGTGCCCGGAATCGGCGAGCTGGCGGCACACCGAGATCAGGTCGCGCACGATCAGCGGCGCCAGGCCCTCGAAGGGCTCGTCCAGGAAAATGATTTCGGCGTTTCGAATCATGGCCCGCGCAATGGCCAGCATCTGTTGTTCGCCGCCCGAGAGCTGCTTGCCGCGATTGCGCTTGCGCTCGGCCAGGCGGGGGAACGTCGCGTAGATTTCATCCAGGCTGCGGGGCTTTTCAGCGGTCATGGCGGCAAGCTGGAGATTTTCCTGCACCGAGATCGAGCCGAACACGCGGCGCTCCTCGGGGACGAGCTGGATCCCCAGCTGGGCGCGCGCATAGGGCGGCAGGTGCTGGATTTCCACGCCGCGATGGCGGATGGTGCCGGATTTGACCTGCACCATGCCCATCAGGGACTTCAGCGTCGTGCTCTTGCCAGCGCCATTACGCCCGAGCAGTGCGACGACCTCGTGCTCCTCGACCCGCATCGAGACATCGAACAGGATGTGCGAGTCGCCATAAAAGCTGTTGATCCGATCGATTTCAAGCAGACTCATCGTCCATCCCCCCCAAATAGGCCGTCTGGACATCCGGATTGCGGCGGATCTCGTCCGGACCGCCCTCGGCCAGCTTGCGGCCTTCGTAGAGCACCGTGATGCGCTCGGCCAGCTCGAACATGGCGTCCATATCGTGTTCGACGATGACCATGCTGCGCCCTTCTCGGACCGACTTCAGCAGCGCCACCACCAGCACGCGTTCTTCCGGCCCCAGGCCGGCCAGAGGCTCGTCAAACAGCAGCACATTGGCGCCGGTGGCCAGCGCCAGGCCGATTTCCAGGCGTCGCTTCTCGCCATACGACATGTCCGACACGCGGGTATCGGCCTGGCGCGTCAGGTCGACCATGCCGATCGCCGCATTCACCTGGGAGTCCAGCTCGTCGGAATGCAGGCCGCGCAGCATGTCGTTCCGGTACTTGCCGCGTAACCGCGCCAGCACCGGGATCATGACGTTCTCGCGGACCGTCAGGTGCTCGAAGAGCTGATTGATCTGATAGCTCTTGCTCATTCCGAGCTGGCAGACCTCGGTCACGCCGATACCGGTGATCTCCTTGCCCCGGAAAAAGACCTTCCCGGAGGTGGTGGCCAGCTCACCCGCCAGCATGGCGAAGAAGGTCGACTTGCCGGCCCCGTTGGGACCGATGACTCCGTGCAGTTCGCCCTCGCGCAGCGTGAAATTGATGTCGGTATTGGCCTTCAGGCCGCCATAATGCTTGGTCACCCCACGGGCTTCCAGCACCGGCGACCCGGCCTGCGTGGACGAGAGCGGCGGCACGATATCCAGCGCACCGGCCACGCGGTCGCTGCCCTCTTCATCGGCAGCCAGCGGCCGCGCGCGGCGATGGCGCACAAAATCCAGGATCCCGCCGGCCACACCGTGGCGGAATACGGTTACCAGAATCACGAAGATGATGCCGAGGATCAGCTTCCAGTAGGCACCGATGTCGCCGAGCTGCTGCAGGCCCTCGTAGAGATACAGCCAGATGGTGGCTCCCAGCAGCGGCCCGAGCAGCGTGCCCGCGCCTCCCATGACTGTCTGGATGACGAGTTGCGCCGAGGTATCCAGCGCAAACGCATCCGGCGGCATGTATGACTGGAATACCCCCAGCAGGCCACCCGCAAGCCCGGCATAGGCGGATGCCACCACGAATACCGTGAGCTTGTAGGACTGGATGGAATGGCCCAGTGCCGTCGCACGCTTGGGATTGCCGCGAATGGCCTTGAGCACCGTGCCGAAGGGCGAACGCACGATGCGCCGCGCGATCAGGTAGCCCACGAAGAAGAAGATCGCCACGAACCAGTACATGGGCCAGCCGCTGGAAATGTGGATGTTCACGAACCCCAGGGAAAGTTCGGGCGGCGGTACGCCCGCAATGCCGTTCTCGCCACCGGTGTATTCCTTGAACGAGGAATTCTCCAGGAAGTAGAACATCTCGCCGAAGGCGAGCGTGCTCATGGCGAAGTAGATCCCCGTGCGCCGCAAGGTCAGGTACCCGATCGCCAGCCCGGCGATGGATGCCATGACGGTGCCGATGAGCAGCGCCAGCAGCAGGTTGGACACCACCCCGCTGGTCAGGAGGTAAGCCGTGACAAAGCCGCCCGTCCCGTAGAACGCGGCCTGCCCGAAGGACAGCAGGCCCGTATAGCCGAACAGCAGATCGAAACCCAGCCCGAACAACCCCCAGATCAGGATCCGCGTCAGCAGATCCGGACTCATGCCCACCACCGGCAGAATGAAGGGAGCGGCCAGCAGGCCGAGGCCCACCAGCATTTCGGGCAACTGTCTGCGCATGATGCCACCTCGCGAAGAATTGACGGCCTGCTTTGGTGCGGCGGCCGCGTCACCCTGTAGGGTCGTTGTCTGAAGCGTGCTCATTCCCGACCCTCCTGGCCCATGAGTCCCTGGGGACGGAAAATCAGCACCAGCGCCATGGCTGCAAACAGCATCACATCCGAATACTGCGGATTGATCATGGCGGTCAGGCTGAGGATTTCACCGGCAATGATGCCGCCGACCACAGCGCCCGGAAACGATCCCACGCCGCCGATCACCACCACCACGAAGGAATCGACCAGGTAGCGGAAGCCCATGTCGGGCGTCAACGCCACGATGGGGGCGTTGACCACTCCCGCGAAACCGGCCGCCATGGCGCCGATCCCGAACACCACCAGGAAGGTGCGCTTGACGTTGATGCCCAGTGCATTGACCATTTGGGAGTCTTCGATGCCGGCGCGCACGATCAGGCCCAGGCTGGTCCGGTACAGGACGAAATACAGCAGCAGCAGCGTCACCGCGGCAATGCCCAGCGTCTCCAGGCGATAGAGCGGATAAATCAGGGAGCCGATGCGGGCGATGCCCGTGCCCCAGGATGGGGGTGCAACCGACAGGCTGACGCCGCCATACAGGCCCCGGACGATTTCCACCAAAACGATGCCTATGCCGAAGGTCACCAGGATCTGGTCCTCCGGGGGGCGGCTGTAGTACTGGCGCATCAGGCCGCGTTCCATGACGAGGCCCACGGCCAGCGCGACTGCCGAACCGCCCGCCACCGCCAGCACGAACGAGCCCGTCAGCGCATAAGTGGTGTAGCCAGCGTAGGCGCCCACCACGAACAGGGCGCCGTGCGCGAAATTGATGACACCGAGCGTGCCGTAGATAATGGTCAGACCGGTGCTGATGAGCGCAAGCAGCAAGCCCACGGACAGCCCGTTGAACAGTTGAGAGAAGACTAAAGACATGCTCGGCATCGAGTTGCCTCCTACAAAGACCTGAAAATCCGGACCTGTCCGGCACCCGCGACAGCCGGGCGACGGACAGGCTCAGGACTTAGACGTACCCGCCCAGCTTGCAGCCCGGCAGCCCCACCGGCGGCAACACGCTCTTGCCATTCACGACTTCGATGACATCGAAGAAGTCATCCGGATTCTTCATGTCGGCCGGTTTCTTGCCGCGCATGATCGGGAAGCTGGCGTCGCCCTGGTGGTCTTCGGCGCGGAAGGTCATCTTGCCCACCGGAGTATCACGGACCACGCCGGCCTCCAGCGCCTTCACCACGTCGGGCGGGTAGAAGCTCTTGGCGCGCTCCACCGCGTCCGCCCACAGGATCAGGCCCAGATAGGCATACAGCGCGGCGTCACGAGGCTTGGCACCGAACTTCTTGTCATAGGCCTCGACGAAGTCCTTGGCCAGCGGATTGGTGTCCTGCATGGTCCACCAGAAGCCATTGACCGCGAGCGCACCCTGCATGAGGTCGGCGCCGATTTCCTTTTCCAGGTAGCCCGACATGTAGGGCAGCAGCACCTTCATCTTGTCGAGCAGCCCGAACTGCTTGGCCTGCTTGATTGCGTTGGCGGCGTCCGCCCCATACGCCACCACCACCAGGACATCCGCGTCCGTGTTGGCGATGTTGATGAGGTACGAGCTGTAGTCCTTTGCGCCCAGCGGGTGGACCTGGTTGGTGACGGTCTTCCAGCCTTCTTTTTCGGAGAACTCGATCATCGACTTGGTGGTCGTATGGCCGTAGGTGTAGTCCGGGGTCAGGTAGGCGGCCTTGCGGTTCTTGCCGAATTCCTTGGCGGCGACGGGCGCAATGGCCTTGCAGGACATGTACGCGTAATAGCCGGGACGGAAACCGTAGCGTTGGCAGTCCACGCCGGTGGTCTCGGTGGAACCCGAAATCGCCGTGAAATAAGGCGTGTGCTCGCGATTGCAGACCTTCTGCAGCGCAATGGCCACCGCGCTGCTGGTACTGCCGGCCACCATCAGGGCCTTGTTGTCGTGAATGAAACGTGTCGCGGCCTGCACAGCCGTGTTCGGTTTGGTTTCGGAGTCCGCTGCGCCGACCTTGATGGTCTTGCCCATCACGCCTTTTTTAAGCAGGGGGGAGATCTTCTGGATCCGAGGATCGCCGGCATTGATCATTTCGGCGGCCAGTTCGTAGGCGTTCTTTTGTTCGGCGCCCTGGGCGGAATACGGCCCGGTCAGGTCCACGGTCAGGCCAACGAACACAGAATCTCCCTGGGAGCCGGCCGGCCAGGCACCCAGAGGCGCCTTGTCCTCTGCCATGGCCACCCGCACGGCGCCCGGCACCAGCATGCTGCCGGCCACCCCGGCGGCTCCAGCCTTCAGTACGGAACGGCGTTTGACGCGAGTCTGCAGGGCCTGGCCCAAAGTTTTCTTGTCATCCATCGGTTTGTCTCCTGATTTGAGTGTCCCGGGCACCAAGGGCCCGGCTGAGTACTGCGATTCAGCTTCCGGGCAAGTTCCGGATCCATCCGGAATCCCGCCTGACCCGCGATTTGTTTTTATGGCTATGAACAGCTTTGTTTTTATTCCGGCAGGTCACGGGATCAGCAAGGCCGGCCCCGGATCTCTGCGTGACGTCATTAGGGGATTTGAAACTTACGCAAAACTTACGTAATGCCTTGAATGGCGGCACCCTAGGGAAAACGTCAGCTATGGCTTTCCCTGAACTGAAACCAAAAAGCGGGACTGATCCAATGATCCGACAGCCCTTCGGGCTATTGCGCGAGGCCGCGAAATGCCCTGTAATAACGCATCGAAAATTGCTTCCCTATCCAACACGTTGCGGGCCTTCATCATGCGGTTTTCCACTGGCCTCTTGTGCCTGGCTGCCTTGGGTACAGCCTCGGTGGCGGTCGGCGCCGCTGCGGACCAATGGCCCGTCAGTCCCCAGCGCGCCAGCCTGGAAACGCCGTACGGCACGCTGGCGGTGCGCCCCAGCGACTATATGTACGGCGCCACGCTCACCTTCAACCACACGCCCACGACACCCCGCCTGCAGGGGGTTCTGAACATCCCGTACGCTTACGAAGTCGGCCGCCAGCAGATGGCCCTGGTCAGCCTGGACAATGGGCAGACGAACTGCCCGATCAGTTTTTACTGGGTGGTGATCAGCGAACAGGGCTACCGGATCACGGACCCCTTCGGGTCATGCTCGAACGATATCCGGATGAGTGCCAAGGGCCGGATGTTGCGCATGGAGACGCCGGACCCCGCCAATCCCGACAAGCTGGACATTTGGGAATTCGACGGCCAGAAGGTCTACAAGCGCGCGCCTCGCCCCTAGTGTCCCACCGGGTCGGCCCCGGCGGGACACGGGTTCGCGTGCGGTGTTCTTAACGCAGGCTGCCCGCCGCCACGTCAGCCAGCCGCTGGCTGAATTCCTCCGGGGTCATCTTCACGCCATTGGCGGTCACCTGCCCGTCGGCGTACGCCAGATCCGTCTGCACCAACCCTTTATCCGATTGTCGAACCACGCCCGCCCGCGCCAGGCGACCGGCATACTGGTCGAACACCATGCTCACCAGGGCCACGGCCATATCGGCATCCGATCCCGACTGCGTCTGGCGCAGGACCTGCAACAGCATGGGCTTGGAAAGCTGGGCATGCAGCGAGAGACCGCGGATGCCTTGCTCCACGACGGCCCCCAGGTCCTGGGGAGCGTCATCGCCCACCGGCCGGAAATCGGCCTGGGCGCTGAGTTCGGACGTGCCCTGGCCATTGGCCCAGCGCAGCTTGCGCAGCGCGATGCGCGGCGAAGCCGCCAGAAGAGGCAACAGGCCGGCGCGGATCTGCTGCCGCTCCCCGGCGGAAAGCTCGGTGCCCGGCTCATGCGCCGCATCGATCGCCGCCAGCGTGCGGGCCAGCGACTGCACCGCCGGCACCGACAGGTTCTGTGCTGACGTGGCAACGTCCAACGCGCCCACATCCTGGGTTCCGAGCAACAGGTGGCGGACGTCGAAGGTGGCCTGGCTGTCCATCAGACTGCCCGTCTGCGCCACATCCAGCGTCAGGGTCTGCTGTTTCAGGACGATGGGCTGTCCATCGGCCGCCGCAAGCTCCAGCCCCGCCAGGCGGATTTCCTGGTGCGACTGAAAGTCCGACTCGCCGCTGTTGCGGCTGCGGGCGCTCAGGTCCAGCCCGCTGAACCTGAGCGTCGCCTGTACCGCCGGGTCGGTCAGGGCCAGCGTATCGACATGGCCGGAAAGTTGCGTCCGGCGTTCCTTGGACGCATAGCCCACGTGCAACGCGCCGCCGCCAAAATCGACCGTCGGGGTCTTGACGGGTGCGAACTGAACTTCGGTGGTCACGTCACCCGTGAAGTGGATACGCGAACGGGCCACCCAGGGAGGCGTCCCCTCCGGCATGGCCGCCGTCCACTGCTTCCAGTCGCCATCCGGCGCCGGCGTCACGCGGCTATAGGCGGCCAGCGGCCGCCAGCTCCCTGCGCGCAATGCGCCCCACGGCCATGGCCCATGCTGAAGCGCATCCCGCAGCCCCAGTTCGTGATGGGCGCCCCGCGCATCCCGATATTCGAGCAGGAACCGGATGTCCGAGCGGAACAGGCCGCGCTCATAGGATTGGATCCGCAGCGCCGGGCCGGGCGTCTTCGCCGCCCACTGGGCCGCCATGTTCTGGTTGGTCTGGGCCACCCACGATTCGATGGTCTGCCGGGCCAGACGGCCGGCATACCAGGACGCGCCGGCATAGGCCAGGACCAGCACGGCCAGGGAGCCGCCGGCAATTTTCAGATTGCGGTGATTCATCATGATTCCAGGGGCCTGATGGCCCACTGTCCCATAGGGTTGATTCAAAGGGGCCACTTGAAGGAAGCAGGCGGGACGCTATGCAACGTCGGCCGCGTCCGAGGGCTGAGCGGTGATCTTGCGGGAAAGCTCGCGGGGCAGCGGAAAGGAGACTTGCTCTTTCACGCCCTTGAGCGGCCTCACCGAACGGGCGCCCAGTTCCTTCAGGCGGCCAATGACCTGCTGCACCAGGGCCTCTGGTGCCGACGCCCCGGCCGTCACACCGACGCGGTGGGCATTCACGAGCCAGGCCGGATCGATCATCTCGGGCCGGTCCAGCAGGTACGCCTTCACGCCCTTGCGCTCGGCGACCTCGCGCAGGCGGTTCGAATTGGAACTGTTCTGACTGCCCACGACGATGACCAGATCGCACTGCGGTGCCAGGACGCGCACGGCATCCTGGCGATTCTGAGTCGCATAGCAGATGTCGCCTTTCTTCGGTTCCGCAATGCCGGGAAAGCGCTTGCGCAATGCCTCGGCCACCTCGGCCGCGTCATCGATGGACAGTGTCGTCTGCGTCACGAATCCGATGCTGTGCGGATCGCGGACCTCGAGGGTTTCCACGTCGCGCACGGTTTCGACCAGGTACATGCCGCCGTCCGCCTGACCGAGCGTGCCCTCGACCTCGGGGTGGCCCTTGTGGCCGATCATGATGACCTCGCGGCCTTCCTTGCGCATGCGCGCAACCTCGACGTGGACCTTGGTGACCAGCGGACACGTTGCATCGAAGATCCGCTGACCCCGGTGCTCGGCCTCGGCGCGAACGGCGCGGGACACGCCATGCGCGGAGAAAATCACGATCGCGCCCGACGGGGCGTCCGCCAGCTCATCGATGAACACCGCGCCTTTCGACCGCAGATCGTCCACCACATACCGGTTATGGACGATCTCGTGGCGCACATAGATGGGCGAGCCATGGATTTCCAGCGCTCGCTCGACGATGCTGATGGCCCGGTCCACCCCCGCGCAAAAGCCGCGCGGCTGGGCCAGCAGGATTTCGGGCTCGGCCGCCGCGGAACGGTCAGGCGATGGCGATGTGCTCATAAGACCCCCAGAATCCGGATCTCGACCTGCAAGGCGATGCCAGCCAGCGGGTGATTGAAGTCGAAGAGTGCCGCATCGTCCTGCAAGGTCTTGAGGACGCCGGAATAGCGCCCGCCGTTGGGGGCGACGAATTCGACCATGTCTCCCGCCTCGAATTCAGTGCCGGGGGGCGCGTTCTGGACCATTTCCTCGTGCGAAATCCAGCGCAGCAGTTCCGGATTGCGGTCACCGTAGGCCTGGTCCGCGGGAAGGTCCACCGTGAAATGGTCGCCTTCCGCGCGGTTCAGCAAGAGCGCCTCGAGCCCGGGCGCCCACTGGCCCACCCCCATCTGCAGGGTGGCCGGGCGATCCAGAAAGGTATCGACAAAGGCAGTGCCGGCGGCGGGGCCCGTCAGGGGCTCGATGCGATAGTGCAGCGTTACGTAGGAATCGGGGTGGACAAAAGCGTTCACCACATCGGTTGCGGAAATCAAAGTGTGTCACCGTAGCGGTTCGAGTCAAACATGCCAATTTTAGGGCCTATCATGCCACAAGACACGGTATCCCCCTGCGATGAGCGTCCCCGCGAACGCCTGCTGCGGCACGGCGCTCATGCACTGACATCCGCCGAACTGCTGGCCGTGCTGCTTCGCACGGGCACACGCGGGCGCAACGCAGTCACGATCGGTCGCGAGCTGATCGAGCATTTTGGCGGCCTGCAGCCCCTGCTCGCCGCCGAATCGGCCGCCCTGCTCGCCTTTCCCGGCCTGGGTACGGCCAAGACCTGCGAACTGCTGGCGGTCCAGGAGCTCGGCCGCCGGGCACTCGAAGAACCCCTGCGCCATGCGCAGATCCTGAACCAGCCGGGCAGAGTGAAGGAATTCTGCGCCATGCGCCTGGCACATCTGCGGGTGGAGCACTGCATTGCCCTGTTCCTCGACACCCAGCTCCAACTCATCGATTGCGTGGAAATCGCCCGAGGCACCTTGTCGCAGGCATCGATCTACCCTCGCGAAGTCGTCAAGGCGGCACTTGCCCACCATGCGGCGGCACTGATCCTGGCGCATAACCACCCGTCCGGGCTGGCCGAACCCAGCCCGGCCGACATCAGCCTCACGCACCAGCTCAAGCAGGCGCTGGCGCTGGTGGACGTCAGGCTGCTGGACCATCTGGTCGTGGGCGCCACCGAGGTCAGCTCGCTCGCCGAGCGCGGCCAGATCTGACTGATCGTCCGTGGTTGCGCTTCGTCGCCCGGCATTCTAAAATGCACGGCTCAATCTGGATACGTAGTCAGGGCCATTTTCGCGCGGCTTCTTTGCGCGTCTTCGGGCTGGCGCCGCCGGGTGCTGGTTTGGACCGGCACATGGGTTGCGCCTGGTTTGCACCCGCCCCACGGTCATCTGGCTGGCGACCCCCACCATTGTCGAGAGTACACCATGAAAGAAGGCATTCACCCCGAATACCGCGAGGTCGTTTTCCAGGATCTGCAGACCGGCCACAAATTCATCTCGCGTTCGGCGCTCGCTTCACGCGAGACCACCGAGATCGACGGCAAATCCTACCCGCTCTTCAAGTGCGATGTGACGTCCGAGTCGCACCCGTTCTACACCGGCGCCCAGACGCGCATCGTGGAGACGGGCCGCGTCGAGAAGTTTCGCGCGCGCTTTGCCCGCACCGCCGGCACCGTCAAGAAATAACGCTGCGCCCCAGGAACCCCGGCGCCGCGCGCCGGGTTCTTCACGCAAGAGGCAGCCTTCAGGCTGCCTCTTTTCATTTAATATGGGTTTTCCCCTAGCGACTCGTGAGACCTTTTCCGGTGCCTCCTGAAGTCATCCGCTCCACCCCTGCCCGCCTGCCGGCGATCGCGGCAGCCAAGCTCCCGCGCCTGTTCCTGGCTGCGGTCGGCCTGGTCTACATCCTGGCCGGCCTGTTCTACCGCGACCCCTGGAAAACGGACGACGTCACCGGCCTGGCCACCATGCTCACGGCGCTCTCCGGCCAGGAACACGCCTGGCTGCTGCCCCAGATCGGGCATCTCGCCCAGGCACAGGACGGCCCG
>Ga0134125_10003744_pt1 | contig 17523 bp, 14 predicted proteins | sample KB31751_FD_96464 | JGI IMG/M metagenome (GOLD analysis project Ga0134125, IMG submission 96464) | Terrestrial soil microbial communities with excess Nitrogen fertilizer from Kellogg Biological Station, Michigan, USA - KB3-175-1 | ecosystem: Environmental > Terrestrial > Soil > Unclassified ...
CTTCGTCGAAACGGAAGCAGCATGCCGAACGCGATCGCACTGATTCCCGCGCGTTCCGGGTCGGAGCGCGTGAAGGACAAGAACGTCCGCCCGCTCGCGGGGCACCCACTGCTCGCGTACGCCGTCGCAACCGCGCGACAGGCAGGGATCTTCGATCGCGTCGTGTGCTCGACCGACAGCGGCAAGATCGGCGAGGTCGCGCAACGTTACGGCGCCGACGTTCCCTTTCTGCGTCCCCAGGAGCTCGCGACGTCGACCTCGCCGGACATCGAGTGGCTGCGCTACACCCTCGACCGTCTCGGTGAGCACTACGACCTGTTCGCGATCGTGCGTGCGACCAATCCGTTCCGTGGGCCCGACGTCCTACAGCGCGGACTGCAGCAGCTGCTCGCAACGCCCGAGGCCGACTCGATCCGCGCGGTGGAGCTCGTCAAGCAGCACCCAGGCAAGATGTGGGTGGTGGACGGCAAGGTGATGCGGCCGTTGCTCGACCAGTCCCAGCTCGACGTTGCCTGGCACGCAGGCCAGTATCAGGCCCTCCCCGAGATCTACGTGCAAAACAGCGCGCTCGAGATCGCCTGGACGCGCGTCGTCTCGCAGACCGGCACTCGCGAGGGCCGTGTCGTCGCGCCCTTCTTCACCCGCGACCACGAGGGCTTCAACGTCGACGACGAAGAGGACTGGGCCCGCGCCCGCGCCTTGGTGGACTCCGGGGAGGCGACGCTGCCCCGAGTCGACCGCCAGTAACCTCCGTATCCTGCCGCGGGATGAAAGTCGCGCAGATCGAGACGCTCTACTGCGACGCGGGCTGGCGTCCCTGGATCTTCCTCAAGGCCACCACCGACGACGGCGCCGTCGGCTGGGCCGAGATCACGGATTCGCACGGCTCGCCGCGCGGGCTGGCCGGCATCGTCGAGGATCTCGCCCCGCAGGTCGTCGGGCGCGACCCACGCGCCGTCGAGCGGATCGTCTGGGATCTCTTCCGCGCGACGCGCCAGAGCCCGGGGTCCGTTATCCAGAAGGCGATCGGCGGGATCGAGAACGCGCTGCTCGACCTCAAGGCGAAGGCACTCGGCGTTCCCGTGTACGAGCTCTTCGGCGGGCCAACGCGCGACGACGTCGACGTCTACTGGTCGCACTGCGGCACCACGCGGGCGCGTGCCTGGGAGGTAACGAACACCGACAAGCTCGCCTCGTACGACGACGTGGTCAAGCTCGGCGCGGAGGTCGTCGAGCGCGGCTTCCCGGCCTTCAAGACGAACATCGTCATTCCGGGCGACGAGCCGCGGGTGTTGATGCCCGGCTTCCAGGGCGAGGGGCTCGACCGCAATCCGTCACCCGAGCTCGAGGATGCGCTCGTGCAGTTGCTCGACGCGTTCGCCGAAGGGACACAGGGCCAAGCCGAGCCGATCGTCGACCTCAACTTCAACCTCACCGCGGAAGGAGTGCTGCGCATCGCCCGCACCCTCGAGGACCACGACCTGATGTGGCTCGAGGTCGACGCCTTCGACCCCGTCTCGCTCGCCGCCGTCCGCAACGGCTCGGCGATTCCGATCTGCTCCGGCGAGAACCTCTATACCAACCGTGGGTTCCGGCCCTACTTCGAAAGCGGCGCGATGGACGTCGCATCCGTCGACGTGATCTGGAACGGCTTCCACCAGGCAAAGAAGATCGCCGACCTCGCCGAGACGTTCGAGGTCAACTGCGCGCCGCACAACTACTACAGCCATCTCGCGACGTTCATCTCCGCGCAGTGGTGCGCTGCGATCCCGAACGTGCGCATCCTCGAGGTCGACGTCGACGACGTGCCCTGGCGAGAGGAGCTGACGACGGCGGTCCCGCAGATCGCCTCCGGCAAGCTGGCGATTCCGTCAGGCCCGGGCTGGGGCGTCGACGTCATCGAGGACGTTCTGCGCGAGCACCCATGGGAGCCCACGTGAAAGCGCTGCTGCGCCGCGCGGTCTGGTCGCTGGCGGTGCGGCTCGGGCTGCAGGTCTACGATCCGAACGCCGAGAGCCTCAGCCGGCTCGACGAGGTGACCGAGCACGTCGACGACGGCCGTACCGTCCTCGACAAACGTGCGACAACGGCCGAGGAGCGCGCGCCGGATCTGACGATCGTCCCCGAGGCGCTTGCCGGCGTCCTCGACACCGAACGCTTTCGCGGCGCCCGCGTCCTCGAGGTCGGCCCGAAGTACGGACTGCACGCGCTGTGGCTCGACCACGAACTGCACCCGTCCGAGCTCGTCTTCAGCGACTTCGCCTCGGATCGCCATTTGCACGACGCCTGGATCGAACAGCTGGAGGCGCCGCACCGGTTCGTCTACGGAGACCTGCGCTCGGCCGACGAGCTGCTCGAGCTCGAACCGTTCGACCTCGTGTTCTTCCTCGGCGTGCTCTACCACTCCGCACACCACTTGCCTCTGCTCTCGATGCTGAACCGCGTGACGAGACTCGGCGGAACGATGCTGCTCGAGTCGACGGTGGACACACGCGACGACGCCCTCGTCCGCTATCGCTGGCCACCCGAAAGCGGCAAGGCAAAGGCGGTTCCCTCGATCCCAGCGCTGCGTATGCAGCTCGCGTGGACGGGCTGGCGCAAGACGCGACGGTTTACCGACTACCGGCCGGGCACGACCGAGGCGCTCTTCCTCTGCGAGAAGACGGACGAGCTCGACGAGAGCACGGGTCTCGCGCCTGCGGTTACCGCCCACCGGCCAGGCGTCTCGTCGCGGCAGGATGGACATTGTGAATAGCGTCACCACGATGCCCCGGCTAGAGCTCATCCCCAAGGTGGAGTTCGATCGTGTCCGCGCGGACGGGAACGACCTTGCGCTCCTCGCCGACATGTGCCGGCTGAACGCCCTCACCGCCGTGAAGCGCGCAGGCTCGGGCCATCTCGGCTCGACCTTCAGCGCTCTCGATCTCGTCGCCCACCTGCTGTTCGAGGAGCTGAACACCGCGGAGCTCGGGTGGGACGATCCCGAGCGCGACATCTTCTTCTCGTCCAAGGGTCATGACGTTCCGGGCCTGTACGCCGCGCTGCACGCGCTCGGAGTGATTCCCGCGGAGCGGCTGCTGCGGCTGCGCCGCCTCGGCGGTCTCGACGGCCATCCGGACGTCGCGATTCCGGGGATCGAGGCGAACTCGGGCTCGCTCGGGATGGGCATCTCCAAGGGCCGGGGGATGGCATGGGCAAAGACATTCTTCGGCCGTGCGGGGCGCGTCGTCGTGATGACGGGTGACGGCGAGCTGCAAGAGGGCCAGAACTTCGAGGCGCTGCAGGCGGCGGCGAGCCATGCGACCGGAAATCTCTGGGTGCTCGTCGATCGCAACGAGCTCCAGTCCGACAAACCCACTGACGAGATACTCGCGCTCGGCGATCTCGAGGCGAAGCTCGCAGCGTTTGGCTGGCACGTCGCCTCGTGCGACGGTCACGATCACGACGAGCTGCGCGGCGTCTTCGCCGAGTTCCGTTCCCATGACGACCGGCCGAAGGTGCTTGTCGCGAAGACGATCAAGGGCAAGGGCGTGTCCTTCATGGAGCATCCGGAGGCGCTGCGCACGGGCGGCGGCACGTACCGCTGGCACGCCGGCGCTCCCGACGACGACGCGTTCGCGCGCGCACGGGACGAGCTGGTCGAGCGCATTCGCGAACGCGTTCCCGATCTACAGCTTGAAGTGGCCTTGCCGGCCGACGAAGAGCGTGCGTACAGCCTCGAGGGCGAACCGGAGTCGGGCGCGGCGACGCGCGTGAAGGTCACGGACGAATACGTCGCCGCCGCGTACGGCGAAGAGCTTCTCGAGCTCGCCAAGGTCCATCCAGAGCTCGTCGTGCTTGATGCCGATCTCGCCTCGGACTGCCGCATTCGTCCCTTCGAGCTGGCGCATCCCGAGCGGTTCCACGAGGTCGGCATCGCCGAGCAGGACCTGGTGTCCGCCGCCGCGGGCATGGCCTCGCAGGGCCTGCTACCGGTGGTGAACTCGTTCGCCTCGTTCCTCGCCTCGCGGGCCAACGAGCAGATCTACAACCAGGCGAGCGAACGCACGAAAGTCGTGTACGCGCTCCATTACGCCGGTCTGATTCCCGCAGGCCCGGGGAAGTCGCACCAGAGCGTGCGCGATGTCTCGTTGCTCGCGGCCCTGCCGAACATCAGCATCGTGCAGTCGGCAAACGCCGAGGAGACGAAGGCGCTGTTGCGCTGGGCCGTCGAGGATGCGGACGAGAACGTGGCGATCCGGCTCGCAATCGGCCCGTCACCGCGACGGATCGAGCTCGGCGATGTCCTCGTCACTCCCGGTCGCGGCCGTGCGCTGCGGGAAGGCGCGGACGCGCTGCTCTTCGCCTACGGGCCCGTGCTGCTACACGAAGCACTGAGCGCGGCGGAGGCGCTTGCCGCGCGGAACGTGCACGTGCAGGTCGTGAACATGCCCTGGCTGAACCGTGTCGAGGCGGACTGGGCGCGCGAGCTCGCCGAGCCGTTCGAAGACGTGTTCGTCGTAGAAGACCACGCGCCCACCGGCGCGCTGGGCGATGCGCTACGGCGCGCGCTCGAGGGCCGGTCCGTGACGGTGTTCGGGGTGGAAGGTTGGCCGGCATGCGGGACGCCGTCCGAGGCGCTTCGCTTCCACGGACTCGACGGAGCGTCGCTCGCGGATCGCATTGCTTTGGCGCTGCGCGCACGCACAGCTTCGTGACTCCGGTCTGGCTCGTCCTTCCTGACCCGTTCTCGTCGCGGCTCTTCTTTGACACCGGGATCGTCGAACGGCTGCACGACCGGCTCGGTGAGCGGCTGGAGCTCTTCCTGCTCGACACGAGCGAGCAGGCCGGCGCGTGGAGCGAGCGCGCAGGCTCCCTGCGTACGACGACCGCCGCGGAGCTGAAGCCGCAAGGGCTCGGCCTGCCGGCAAAGGTCGCCCGGCGTGCGGATGCTTGGCTCGATCGCCGGATCGGCTTTTATCCGCTCTCCCTACGGCACAGCATCCGTAGCGGCTTCAACCGGGAGCGGATGCAGGCCGGCCACCAGAACTGGTTTCTCGACCCGCAGCTCGCGGGACCGCTCCCGCATTGGCGCGCGCTCGATCCGCTGCTGTCTCGCTGGCACTACGGCAGGCTGCGCTTTGTCCCACGCCCTTTGCTCGAGCGAGTCGCGCGTGAGCGGCCGGCGATCTCGCTCGCGAATATCCAGATGCACGCCGTCGTTCCGTTCATCGTCGCGGGGCGCCGCTATGGGCTCCCGCTCGTGGGCCACGTCGCGAGCTGGGATCACACGGTCGGCAAAGGGATTGTCTCGCCTCACCTGAGGCGCTACATCGTCCAGAACACCGTCATGCGCGACGATCTCGTGCGCTACCACGGCATCGGGGCGCAACGGATTGCGGTCACCGGCTGGCCTCAGACGGACGTCTTCCACCGCCGCCGTCCGCGGGAGGAGTTCGAGTCGATCGTGCGCGGGCTCGGTGTCGATCCCGCACGGCCCGTCGTGCTCGTCATGGGGAACACGCCGACCAACGCGCCATTCGAATCCCGCTTCGTCGAGCGACTCGTGAGCTGGTGGGACGAAAGCGGCGCCGCAGCACGCTTCTCGCTCGTCTTTCGCCCGCATCCGCGCGACCGTGAATGGCGCGAGCGCTTTGCGGCAGCGCTCGCCAAGGACGAAGTCGGGGTGCAGGAGCCGAGCTTCACCGATCTCGAGGGGCTCGCGGCGCTGCTGCAGCACGGCGACGCTGTCGTCTCGAACGCCGGCACGATCCTCCTCGACGCCCTGGTGAACGACAGGCCCACGATCTGCGTGCTCTACGACGAGGGCGCGCCCGCCGGCGAAAGCTTCGCGCTGAAAAACGTCAGCGGCGAGCACTACCGTCAGCTCATGGAGTCAGCTGCGTTCTACCGTGCGGAACGGTTCGAAGACGTGGTCGAGGGCATCGACCGCGCGCTCGCCCGGCCCGGCGAGCTCGCAGAGGAACGCGCGCGGGTCGCCGGCGAGGTGGTCGGGGTCGTCGACGGGAAAGCGGCAGAGCGCGTCGCCGAGGTTGTCGTCTCCGCGTTGCCGGAGCCAGGCTCGTGAGCGCGACGAGACCCTAAAGGGTCTCATCGCGTGCGCGTCCACGCGGAGCCAGGAGAGCGGCCGCGCCGAAGAGCACGAACGCCGGATTCACTGGCAGCGCGAAGTGGGGGTCGGCAAAGAGGCCGAGGGCGTTGAGGAAGATCACGACGAGAGCCGCGAGGGCGAGCGCTATGGCGACCCGCGCTCCCCGCGGGCGACGCCAGAAGAGCGCGACCAGGCCGACCGCGATCCAGAGGTCGGGCCGCGGGAACCAACGCGAGAGCTGATCGAGGCGGAGCCTGAGCTCGGCGTTGCCCCGCCGGTCCGGGAGCGCACGGAACAGTGCGTCGCGCTCGCGGACGATCGCGTCGAACCTCGGCTTCTGCGCCGGCTTGGTGAAAACGAAGTGATGGTGCGACGCCGATGTCCACACGTCGCGGATGCTGTTGTCGGGGCGCGAGATCCAGACGTTCTGACCTGCCGGGATCGGCTCACCCTCGGTCGGTGGCGGCGGCCGGGTCGTCTGTGCGGCCGGGGCGGAGGCCGTCACCTGCGGGGCCGGCGGCGCCCGGAAGTAGGACTTGCTGAGCTGTTGCCAGACCGTGTCGAGCACGCCCGAGGCGTACTTGCCCGGATGCGCGCGGACCGCCTCGCGGCCCGCGTCACGCAACACGGAGTAGTTCGTCTTCCACCCGAAGACCTCGTCCGAGAGGAGATAGAGGTCCTCGTGGATGCGAAAGCTGCCGCTCGAGAAGACGCGTGCGAGCGTCACGTTGTACGCCTTGTAAGGGTCGCGCGTCAGCAGATGTTGCTGGATCGCGTCCGCAAGTTTGCGCGAGGCAGGCCCGTTGTCCGGCGACACGATCTTGTCGCTGATGAACGCGCGGTAGAACGGAATGACCGCATTGCCGCCGCGCGCGAGCGTGTAGTCGCCGAAGCGCGCGCCGTTCAGCACGGCCCAGGCGGCGAGAGGGACGATGCCGGCCACGAGAAATGCTCCTGCCCATTTCGTGCGGGTGCGCCAGTCGCCGGGCAGGACGAATGCGAAGACGACGAAGGCGAGCAGGACCGCGTTGCCGGGTCGAACCAGGGCTAGTAGCGCGACGCCGAGGCCAGCGAGAGCGAAACGGCGAGGCGAGGGCCGGCCTGCGGCTCGCGTGACGAGCCAGGCCCAGAGTGCAAACGCCGCAGCGAAGAGCGGCTCGCTCGAGAGCTCGTGGAACATGAGGCCGTAGGCTGGATACACGAGGACCGCGACCGAGACGAGCAGAGCAGTCCTTGTTCCGAACGAACGAGCCGCTGCGGCCCACGCGACGACCGACCCGGCGAACAGCACGGCGAGCAGGGGCTCCGCGAGCCGGCCGCCGGCGACGTCGAGTGCGGTGCCGGCCACGATCGGCGTCACCGGCGTGCGGAACAGCATCGACCACGGCAGAAGCGGATGCCAGTCGAGGAACTGGATGTAGCCGTACAGGTACTCGTCGAGGTCGCGGCCGGCGATCAGCGGCCAGCCGATCGCGCGCACTCCGTAGACAGCGAGCGCGGCGGCGAAGAGCACGACTGCGCCGAGCGGCCGCTCGGCGAGCCGTTCGAGAGACGCGAGCGCGCTCCTGGCACGGGTTCGCAAAGAGCTGCTCAGGACTGCTGCCCGCCTGCCACGACGCTGATGGCGGGCTTGCGAAAGAGATGCATGTCGTGGCGGCCGTCCTCGTCCGAGGGCCGGAAGGCAGCGAGCTCGAACTCCGCGCCGAGCTTCTCGTGCACGTAGCCAGGCGGATGGTATGCGCTGCAGAGGCTCGTTCCCGGCGCGCCGTCGTAGAGCACCACGACGTCACCGTTCAGGAACGTTCTGCGCTCGTCCTTGGTCAACCGCTTCAGGGAGAGGTAGTACTCGCCGAGCGTCGAGATCAACAGAAAGCCGCCGGGCTTCAGCACGCGTCTGCTCTCGCGTATCCAGTCGTGTTGCAGTCCTTCCGGGAGATGCGTGAACACCGAGAACGCGTAGACCAGGTCGAACGTGGAGTCTGCATAGGGAAGTGGCGGCGACATCTCCGTCTGCGTCACCTCGGCGAACGGAAGGTTCGCGTTGCACCACGCCACCATCTTCGGATTGACGTCGCAACCGACGACACGAGTCCCAGTGAGATCGCTCCAGTGGCGCAGGATGCGACCGCAGCCGCAGCCCCAGTCGAGAAGCGCGCCCAGCTCTTCGACGGAGGTTCCGCTCTCCGCGAGCAGCTCGCGCACGAGCTCCGCGTGGTGCTTGCCGCTCTGCAAGAAGTACTCCGCGTCGGCGTGCTTCGGCCCGGCGGCGGCGCGCAGGCGGGCCGGCGGCAGCGGCAGGCCGCCCCTTTCGTTCGCTCTCCTGGCGGAGCCGGCCGACTTCGCCGCGAGCATCACCTCGTAGAGGCGGACGGCCGGCCGGGCGAGCCCCAGTCGCGCCCCGAGGTCGAGGAGCTTTCGCCGCAGGCCCCAGAGCGCTGGCTCGTCCACGATGGGGCACCGTAGCGCCTCGCGAACGCCGGTAACCGCCTGAACAGGCGTGCTACCCTGGCGCCGTCAAACGGGCCCCCCTACGGGTCCACGTCCCAGGGGGTCTTTCGACATGCATCTTCGGTTGCTCAGAGTTTTGACGTTGCTCGTCCTCTTGGCCGGGGCGTTCGCCGGAGTGGCGCGCGCACTCGACTTCGACGACGAGGATCCGGTTCCGCCGCACGCGGAGATCGGGATGGTCTACAGCTATGTGATCGGCTCGCATGCGGGCTGTCTGCCACACCACCTCGAGGTCCTTTCCGGCGAGCTTCCGCCCGGTCTCTCGATCCGCTCGATTGCGCTCGACAAGAGCGTGGTCGAGGGCGTTGCGACGGAGGAAGGCACGTTCAGCGCCTGGATCGCACTAAAGGATTGCGACAACAAGAGCGCCGAGACGTTGTTCACGTTCGACGTGTGGGCGCGGCGCTGGGGCATCAGCACGCAGTCGCTCAAGGCTGCAGCGGCCGGCTCGCCCTACTCCGCGACGCTCGAGGGCTCCGGTCTTCCGTCGGATGTGACGTGGGAAGTGACGGCAGGCGCCCTCCCCGCGGGGTTGACGCTCTCTTCCGCCGGCGTGATCTCGGGCACGGCGACCGCGACCGGCTCGTCGACCTTCACCGTGAAGGCCACCGCGAAGGAGAAGAACTTCGGCCCGACGCGCATCGACTCGAAACAATTCACGCTGAACGTCGTGTCGCTTGCGGCGAGCGCGTCCCGCAAGGTTGCGGAGGTCGGCGTTCGCTTCAGTTCCTCGCTGCTCGGCACGGGGGGACAGGCTCCGTACACATGGTCGGCGACCGGGTTGCCCGCGGGGCTCGCGGTGAGCTCAGCTGGAGCGATCACAGGCGTTCCGGCTCGTGCAGGCTCCTACGCCGTCGGGTTGCATCTCGTCGATGCGAACGGTTCGGATGCGAATGTGCAACTGAACCTCGTGGTACGCCCGAGACTCGCCATCGCCGCGAAAGCCCTACGCACGGGAACGGTCGGGAGCGCCTACAAGCTAAAGGTCGCGGTCCGCGGCGGTGTGCCGGCCCTGCGCTGGACCGCGACCGCGCTTCCTCCAGGGTTGAAGCTGGCGGCAAGCACAGGGACGATCACCGGCGTGCCTCGAAGCGCGGGAACCTTCCGGGTGAAGGTGCTTGTGCGGGACTCGCTCGGCGCGGTCTCGGCGAAGACGCTGCTGCTTCGGATTCATTGACCTTGAGTTGCGCGGCGCCGGCTTCCGCCGGCGCCGCGTGACAGAATCCCGCCGCAACCTACGTCGGGAAGAGAGAGCCGAGGAGGCGACAGCTTGAGCGTCGTCACCATTTCAATCGTCAACACGAACGGCCGCGAGATCCTGCTCGACTGCCTACTGTCGCTCGCGGACGTCGACGCCGAGATCGTGGTGCTCGACAACGCGTCCGAGGACGGGTCGGTGGCTGCGGTACGAGCTGCATTTCCGCAGGTGCGTGTGATCGCTCAGCGACACCGGGCCGGCTTCGGCGCCAATCACAACACCGTTATCCGGCAGACGGGTGGCCGCTATGTGCTCGTACTGAACGAAGACATGATCATCCCCTCCGGAACAGTTGAGCGGTTGGCCGCGTACCTGGACGCGCATCCGAGCGTCGCGGTTGTGGGCCCTTCGATCAAGGGGTTCGACGGACGCCGACAGGGCTCGGCGTGGAGGTTGATGACGGTGCCGGTCCAGCTGCTCTGGGCGGTGACGCTGGGACAGCGCGGGGCGGTCCAGTCGTCGGCGACGGAGTCAAAGGCAGTCGGTGCCGTAGCCGCGGGCGCGGCGATGTATAGACGCGACGCGCTCGAGGCGATCGGACTGTTCGACGAGGCGTACTTCATGTTTGGCGAAGAAGGGGACCTGGCACAGCGCTGGCGTCGGCTCGGCCTCGAGCGTCACTACGTGCCGGACGTCGAGCTCTTTCACGCCGGCCAACACTCGACCGCGCACGTCCCGGAACGTCAGATCAACGAGGTGTGGCGGTCGATGGATGTGTACGTGTCGCGTTACCACTCGCCGACCGCCGCGCGAACTCTGCGCGGCCTGACCGGGCTTGGCTACGGGCTCGCGCTGATCGCGGCGTCGATCGGGAGCCGCCTACCGGCGCGGATCCGGCCGGCCGCCGCTGAGTCGTGGAATCCTGGGATCTACCGGTTGCACGTGCGAAACGCCTTCCGAGGCACGAGAAGTCCCGGCATGAGCGAGCTTGCCGCAGAGTGGAACCGGCTACACGGTGTCGCCGAAGAGCAACGGAGCGGGTGAGGAGAGCTCCTCTTCAGTCTCGAGCGCGAAGAGATCGTCGCGCAGGAGATCGTGCTGGCGAAAGAGCTCGCCGACCTCGGCGGGAGACAGCAGCGCGTCCGCCGAGCTGAACTCGCGCTCGAGCGTGCCGGTCACGCCTCCCGCGGGTTGCAGCTCGGGCAGGATCGGGGCGATCACGTAGTAGTCGCCTCGCTCGAACGCACGATGCGATTCCTCTTCCGAAACGAGGATCTCGTGGACCTTCTCGCCGGGCCGGATGCCGGTGACCTCCGTCTCGATCCTGCGGTCTCCGATCAAGACCGAGGCGATGTCGACTACACGCGCGGAGGGGACTCGCGGCACATACGTCTCGCCGTGGCCACCCTCCTGAACCGCGGCGAGCACCGTGTCGACTGCTTGGTCGAGGCTGAGCAGAAAGCGCGTCATCTCACTCGTCGTGATCGTCACCGGGCCGCCGCGCCGGATCTGATCAAGGAACAACGGGATCACCGACCCGCGTGAGGCGAGGACGTTGCCGTAGCGCGCGCAGACGAAGCGGGTGTCGTCGCAGTCCAGCGTCGCGCGGACGAAGATCCGCTCCTGAATCGCCTTCGTCATCCCCATGACGTTGACCGGTTTCGTGGCCTTGTCGGTGGAGATCCCCACGACGGTCTCTACGGGAAGGCGATAGTCGCGGATGGCGCGCACGATGTTCTGAGCGCCGGTGATGTTCGTAAGCACGGCCTCGTACGGAAAGTACTCGCAGGTCGGCACCTGCTTGAGCGCCGCAGCGTTGAACACGATGTCGGCGTCGCGGAGCACGGTTGTCACAGCGGCGTAGTCTCTAACGTCGCCGATCTGAAAGCGGAGCGCGCTCTCGAAGTTGTGGTAGATGACCTCGTCAGTCGCCTTCGTGCGACGCTGGTAGGCGAGCCGCATTGCATGCTGCTTCGCTTCGTCGCGCGAGAAGACGGTGATCTGCTCCGGTTGCCCCAGCGCGCCGGACAGCAGGCGCCGAACGAGGACGATGCCGAGTGAGCCGGTGCCGCCCGTGACGACGATGCGCTTACCGTCCAGCAACGCGCGGCTCCCTCAGCGCGTCGTACAGCGCCGATTCTTCGTGCAATTCGTCGACCATCTGCGGCCACTCGGGCGCCGAAATTCCCGTGGTCGCTCGGAAGCGGGAGCCGTCAAGGCTGCGGTTGCAGGCAAAGTCATCGTCGGGCTCGATCATGACGTCGAGCTCGAAGGCGTCGCGCACGAGGCTCAGGAAGTCGAACTTCGTGATGGGCGTCGCCGCGACGTGCCACAGACCGGCCAGGTCGGGCTGCGTCTCGAGGATGTCCCCGATTGCACGCGCGAGCGCCGTCGTTGACCAGCCGCTGAAGACGGCCCCCCGAAAGCCACTGACCGTGCCGCCGTTCTGGTTCAAGAACCACTCGACGAGGCCGTGTGCCCCGTCGAGCTCACGGCCGAAGATCGACGTGCGGATCGTCAGCGCGTGCGGCGCCGCGGTCTCTCCGAGCAGCTTCGAGCGGCCATACAAATCAACGGGATCGGGGGTGTCATCCTCCGTGTAGTTACCGATGCGGCCGCTGAAGACGCAATCGGTGCTGACGTGGATCAGCCGTGCACCTGCGACGCGTGACACTTCGGCGAGCTGGTGTGGGAACAGTGAGTTGACAAGAATCGAGGAGATTGGGTCAGTCGCTTCTTTGAGCTGTTTCACGATCCCAATGCAGTTGACGATGGCGTGGGGTCGGACGTCCGAGATAGCACGGCTGACGCTCTCGCGGTCGGTCGCGGAAACGCCTTCGATGACGCCGGCCGCCTCCGGAGCGATTTGCGCCAGCGCGTCATTCGGACTCCGAACCGTTCCGTGGGTCTCGAAGCGCCGAGAAAGCACTCGGAGGACCTTGTGGCCAAGCATCCCGGACGCGCCAAGAACAAGCACCTTCACGGGATTGGACCCTAGCCCACGGCCATGACCCCCGGTCTACGTGCTACCACGTCGAGCAACGCCCGCTGACCGTGCAAGCGGTCGACAAGCCGATTCACCGGGGAGAGCAGTGCGCCGAAGCCGTAGGCGAGCCACGCGACCGGGGCCCGGACAAGCAGCAGCCGTCCCGCGAGGGCGTACTGCAGGGTGGCCACGAGTGCTGCGCTGTCGCTCGTGGATTGGAGTCCGAGTATTTCGAACCCTTCACGTTCGAGCGCGAGGTGCAGCGAGCGGGGTGTGAAGTGCGTGCGATGGCGGGGCAGGTCGAGGGGGAACCACTTGGATCCGAACAGCACGCGCTGCCAGGATGCAAAGTTCGGAACGCTTACGACGATCAGCCCACCTGGTCGGAGCAACTGGTAGGCGTGAGCGATGTCCCGGAGCGGATTTACCACATGCTCGAGCGAGTGGTTCATCACCACCGCATCGAACGACTGCTTCGCGAGGGTGACACTCTCGAGCGTCCCGATGTGTGTCCCGAGCCCGCGTGACTCCGCAATGGCGCAGGCCGCTGGCGACGGATCGATTCCTACGACACGCCACCCTCGGTTGACGAGTGCTGCACCGAGGTCTCCCCGTCCGCAGCCCACGTCGAGCAGGTCGCCCGTGGGAACATCGGAGAGTGCGAGAAGGGGCGGACGCGCAAGAGCACGGTTGAGCATCAGGCGTTGCCCGAGCTCCTGCACTGATCTCAACAGCCCTTCTTGCAGACGGTGCGCGGAATAGCTGTGTGGATAAAAGTCGTCCAGCTCCTCCTCGGAGGCCGGTGGTTGTGTCCAGCCGGCTCCGCAGGATCGGCACACGTCGACGCTGAACGTTCCCGGAGCCCCGTGCAGCCGATCGCCGCTGCGCAGCAGGCAAGTGTCGGCCGGTCGTGATCCGCAGAGCGGGCAGTTGTCTGCGCCATGTCGGCCCTTGGGGCGCTCCGATGATTCGAACGTCTTCGGTCCTCGCGGCACAGACGGATCGTATGGCGCATTCGCGCTGGCTGTGGTTCCACCTAGAATCGGCGCGGTGAACGTCCCGAGCACGTTCCCGAGCTCCGCAATCGCTGCCTCATTTCCTGAAGGATCTCTCTCTCGGCCCCTGTTGACGGTGGTGGTGCCCGTCTACAACGGCGGAGATGACATCGTCGCGAACGTCGACTTGATCCGGCGAGCCGTCATGCGTGGGCTTGCCGGCGAGGAGATCGAGCTGATCGTCGTCTCGGATGGCTCGATCGACGGCACGGCGGAGCGGTTGCTCGAAAGCCGAAGCGACCGTGCGATCCGCGTTATCCACTACGACCGGAACCTTGGCAAGGGCTACGCCGTCAAGGCCGGTGCGCTCGCGGCGAGGGGCGACTGGGTCGCGCTGATCGACGCGGATCTCGACCTCGATCCGTCCGTGATCCCGATGTTTCTCGAGGTAGCCCGTGCCGAAAGCCTCGATTTCGCGATCGGCTCGAAGCGGCATCCGGAGTCGGTCGTGCAGTATCCGCGCTCTCGTCGCATTGCGAGCTGGGCCTACCAGCAGCTGAACCGCGTGCTCTTCCACCTCGACGTGCGCGACACGCAGGTCGGAGTGAAGGTGTTCAGCCGCGAGGTCGTGGACGACGTCGTCCCGCTCCTGCTCGTCAAGCAGTTCGCGTTCGACCTCGAGCTGCTCGCAGTCGCGACGGCGCTCGGACACGGGCGAATCCGTGAGCTACCAGTGCGCCTGGAATACCGGTTTACGGGCTCGGCGCTGCGCTCTTCGACGGTGCTGCGCGCGCTCTGGGACACGGCGGCGGTCTTCTACCGGCTGCGGCTACTCCGCACGTACCAGCGGAAGCGCGGGCTGTTCGGCCCGCAGCTCGGTGTGCCGTCGGAGTGGCCGCTCGTGAGCGTGCTCGGCGACAGGTCAGCGACCGGAGCGCTCGACTACCCACGGCTCGAGCACGCGGATCACGCTGGCGCTGCGACGGGCGAGCTGCTCGCCGTGCTGGCACCGGGAACGCGTCCGGCCGGCAACTGGGTCGCCGCGGCGGTTCCGTTCTTCCGCGATCCCGACATCGCAGCCGTGGTTGCACCCACCGTCGCGCCGCTTCGCGCCACCGCGCGGGAACGAGCCGCAGCTGCCGTGCTCGAGTCGCGGCTCGGGGGCGGTTCACGCCGGTCCCGCCACTTCCCGGGCAACGTGCGCGGCGTCTCCGACTACCCGGCCGACACCGTCGTCATAAGGCGCACCGACTACGCCGCCGCACAGGCCGAAGACGTCGACGGCGAACACCTCGTCGCGTGGTTGGCGGGACGGTCGCGACAATCGGTCTACACGCCTGACACGTCGGTTTCGGCGGTGCCGGACCCCGTCTTCGGTCCTCACCTTCGCGCGACCGTCCGGCATGCGCGCGCCCGCGGCGGTGCCGCGCGCGGCAGCGGCGGCAGCAGTATCAGCCTGGCGACCATGTTGTCGTTGCTTCCAGCTGGGTGCGCGCTGGTCGGCGCTGGTCTTGCGCTCGCGGGTCACGGTGTCACCCGGGACGTCGGCATCGGCCTGCTCGCCGCGTACGGCGTGCTGATCGCGTCGTCTGCGCTCCTTGCCGCCGTGCGCTTCCGGTCCCTCACGGTCGGGCTGCTCGCTGCACCTGCTCTCATCGCGACCCACGCGGCGTATGTCGGAGGATTCGTCCAGGGGCTTCTGCGTTCGCGATGACGAGGTCGCTCAGCGTCGTAATGCCCGTGCACAACGAGGCGGCTAACCTGCGGGCGACGATCGACGCGCTGGCCGCGGCGGCATCGCGTAGTGCCCTCACGGTGGAGCTCGTCCTCGTCGACGACGGCTCGACGGACGGCAGCGTCGAGGCTGCGCAGACCGCAGCCGCTGGCAGCCTGCCGCTCGAGGTGCTCGTGCGAGAGCAGGAGGGTCGCTTCAAGGCGCGCCGCGCCGGCGTTGCCGCAGCCACGTCCGACCTCGTCCTGCTACTCGACGCGCGTGTCCGTCTGCACCCTGACTCGCTCCGGTTTCTCGGTGACGTCCTGTCAGTCGATACGCCCGTGTGGAATGGGCACGTCGTGCCGCAGATCGAGGGCAATCCCTTCGGTGCTTTCGGGAACGTGCTCGTGCACATCGCGTGGGCCGAGTACTTCGACGACCCACGGTCCGTGAGCTTCGGTCTCGAGGACTTCGACCATTTCCCTAAAGGCACGGGTTGCTTTGTCGCTCCCCGTGAGCTCTTGCTCGAGGCGATGGACGAGTTCAGCCCGAGGGTCTCGGACTGGCGGCTGGTCAGCGACGACACGCAGCTGATCCGCTGGATCGCTGGCCGGCATCGCATTCACCTGTCGCCCGAGTTCGGGTGCGACTACCAGCCACGCTCGAGCCTGCGCGCCTTCGTCGGCAACGCGCTCTATCGGGGCTCGACGTTCCTCGACGGCCATGGAAGGCGCGAGTCCCGCTTCTTTCCGCTCGTCGTCGGCTTCTTCCCCCTGAGCGCCGCACTCGTCGTACTCGTCCTGCGCCGGCCGGTCGCGGCACCCGCGCTCGCAGCCGTGACGGCGGCGGCCGCGGGCGCCGCGGCAGCGCGGGCACGGCGTCCCGTCTTCGAGACGCTTTCGTTCGCGGCGCTCGCCCCCGTGTACGCGGCGGCGCACGGAGCGGGAATGTGGCGGGCGCTCGCAGCGCTGGCCCGCGAGCGGCTCCGGTGATTCTCGTCGTCTTTGGAACGACCGGCGAGCTGATCAAGCTCGCACCGGTGCTGCTCCGGTTCGAGCAGCGCGGCCACCGTTACGTCCTCGCGACGACAGGCCAGCAGGTCGAGCAGATTCCCTCGTTCCTGGACCAGTTCGGCCTGCGGCAGCCGGATGTGTGGCTGGGTCGGGGTTCTCACGGCCGCGACCTGCGCGTCAACCGGAATATCCCCGGCTGGCTCGGCACCGTTGCAGGCTCCTACGTCCGCAACCGCTCGTCGCTCTTGCGCAGCCTTCGCAGCGGGCCGGGCGAGCCGCTCGTGCTCGTGCACGGGGACACGATGACGACCGTGCTCGGGGCGCTGCTCGGCCGCTCGCTTCGCGTGGCAGTTGCTCACATCGAGGGCGGCCTGCGCAGCTACGACCTGCGGCACCCTTTTCCCGAGGAGCTCAACCGTCGATTCGCGTCGCGGCTCTCGCGAATCGACTACGCGCCCGGGCCGTGGGCGGCGTCGAACCTACATGGCGATGTGGTCGACACGGGCACGAACACGATCAGAGACAGCCTCGACCTCGTTCCGCCCGGCGACCCTCCGTTCGCGCTTCCGAATGAGCCGTTCGGGATCGTCTCGCTCCACCGTTTCGAGTTGCTCAACAACAAGCGGCTGCTTGCCGAGACGATCGAGGCACTCGCGGGAGCAGCGCACCGCATTCCGCTGCTTTTCATCGACCATCCGGTGACGGCCGCCATGATCGAGCGCTACGGTCTCGCTCGCCATTTCGACGACAAGAGCTTCAGAAGGGTCCCCAGGCTTCGCTTCTTCGACTTCGTGCGCGCGGAGCGCAGGTGCTCGTTTCTCGTTACGGACAGCGGTGGCAGCCAGGAGGAGTCGTACTACCTCGATCTTCCCTGCCTCGTGCACCGAGTCCGCACCGAGCGGCGCGAGGGGCTGGGCGAGAACGTGCTGTTATCCGGGATGAGCATCATTGTGCTGCGCGACTTTCTCGCCGATCCGAGTCGGCATCGCCGGCGTACGACGTTCCCTCCCGAGTCGCC